>Ga0335070_10001496_pt1 | contig 27019 bp, 29 predicted proteins | sample Lox_Sample_13_FD_206722 | JGI IMG/M metagenome (GOLD analysis project Ga0335070, IMG submission 206722) | Soil microbial communities from Loxahatchee National Wildlife Refuge, Florida, United States - Lox_Sample_1.3 | ecosystem: Environmental > Terrestrial > Soil > Wetlands | place: USA...
ACAAATAACTGAAGATATGACTCTGCTGCTCATCATCTCCGCGCATGCCTTCTCCTACCATACGAAGCTGTGGATTAGGAGTAGTTTTTCAGCAGCCTGCTAGTGGTTCACTGGGACCATGCTCACCGCCACAGCCCTTCAAGCCATGCTCGTCGAAAATGCGCCGCGCGCCTGGGCAGAGCTTCACAATCTCTGCCACGCTAGTATTGCCAGTGATCTGGTTCATGACTTTGTTCCCCTCATCTCCCCTACTAAAGACCATAGAATCTGGCCGATGCTCAGCCATGACTTTTGTCACGACTTTCGAAACACCAGGTTCTGCAGAAGCTAACGGCGCGCTGCCAGTAGCGGCGACGGCCGGACAACGATTACTCCCTTCATGCCAGATCCCTCGTGCAACGTGCACACATAGTGATAGATACCTGGCTCCGTAAAGACACGAGAGTACGATTGCCCCGGCTGCAGCATGCCGGAGTCGAATGGACGAGCACCGGAAGGAAGCTTCACATCTACTACGGATAGGGCCTTGCTGGCATCGTCCACCACATTGTGAATTACCTGCGACGAATTCTTCCAAACCACTTTCTCGCCTGCATTTACCGTTATCGCTGCCGGTACGAATCCCATGTCGCTCATGCCGACTGTTCCCTGGGAGACTGGCGCTGTAAGCTTGGCCAGCGTCTTGCGGATTGCTGCCGGGGAAAGCCTGACTGAACAGTTCGGGGCGAGTGGCTCCAACGTGTCCACCACGAAACTGGGAAGGTTGGGGTCCTCCACTTCGACCACGCTGCCGAAGTACCCGGTCAGATGAACAAGATGGTTGGCGTTCTGCGAGAAAAGTAGTGGCCTTGCTTCCACGCGATAGACCTTCGATGACTGGAGTAATCGCAACATCGCTTTGCCGTCATTGGCTATCGTCAGGCACCCGTTCAGTTCTTTGGGACTTGTATCATTCTTCGTGGGCGATCTTTCAGGCACGTGACTGGCGTGAGGTGACTGTAAAGGCTTGTTCACATGTGCCATTGCGCTGTGCATGTCCATTTCCGAACCTGGATCGTTCGTAGTCGCACCGATCGCGTAGGTGTCCGCTGCCGTTGTGGAACCATTCTGGGTCTCCGCGAGACTTGCGGCAGTGTCAGCCTGGGTCATGCCTGACAGGCGAGCCGAGCTGGAGTCGGGAGCAGGTCCCGCGTGCATCAGAGCTGCGTTCTCGGCACCAGTAATCTCAAAAATTGCCATAAGCCCTTTCATCATCCGCGCCATCGCGTGATCCATCATGGCGAACTGTCCCGGAACACTGGCTTTGAACTCCAGGATCGCGGCTGCGCCGGGTGGCACACTGGCGGTTTGGACGCTCGTCAAAGGAGGAGATGTCAGAGACCCCAACAAGTAGTCGCGAGTAAAGATCTCGCCAACGACATGGAGCGACGATGTGTCGTTCGGTCCGGCGTCGCCAAAGAAAATGCGGACTGTTTCTCCAACCTTTGCCGGCATTGGATGGGTCTTTGTGAGTGCGTCTACCGCACCGTTGAACACGAAGTACTCGGGACTTTCCTCCAAAAGCTTGGCATCGCTGAATTGCTGCAACCCGGATTTGCCTTTGGCACCGGCGGTGTAAATCTCTCCCTGCATCACGTAATACTCGTGATCAGCACGAGGCAGCCCACCCTCGGGCTCCACCAAGATCAGTCCGTACATGCCATTGGCAATGTGCTCGGCAATCATTGGAGTGCCGCAGTGATAGACAAACAGCCCAGGTGTGGTCGTTTGGAATGTGAACGTTTTTGATTGCCCCGGAACCGTCTGACTGAATGCTGCGCCCCCTCCTGGACCGAGAGCCGCATGAAAATCGACTGAGTGCGCCATGTGGCTGCCCGCGTCGTTTCGCAGGGTGACTTCCACCGTGTCCCCTTCCCGCACGCGAATCATCGGGCCTGGAACCTTTCCATTAAAGGTCCAGTAGCGGTAGGTTGTGCTGGCTGCCGGATCGAGTGTTCCTACCACCTCCTCGGCCGTCAGGGTTACGTGGACTACCGATGGCTTCCTGTTCCCGAGGGCCGGAGGAACGTCGGCAGGGTTACGGACTATGGCAACGATCTTGGTCTGAGTTTTTTCTGGATGTCCGTTGTGGGTGATTTCCTGCGCAGTCAGAGCGGCCGTTATCGGAAAGAAGAAGAGCAGAATGCTAAGCATGACTTTCACGAATGAAATTCGGTAATGAAGCCTTATTTTCATATTTCGTCTCTTCCAGCCGGCCTATCGTTTTTCGCGTCGTCGGTATCCGGTTGCCGGCTGACCTATACTTGTATCGGGAGGCGATAGGCCGCAATGAAGCATGCGTACCATTCGTATAGTCAGTTGTCACAGGAGCAGATAAATGCTTGAGAGTGAGTTGTTTGCACTGCTCCAGGGCACCACTGACGCAGCTTTTTCGGTGACAGAAGAAGGCGAGATCCTGTCCTGGAACAAGGCTGCGGAGAAACTGTTGGGCTACTCCGCTGCAGAAACCGTCCACAAAACCTGCTATGACATTCTGGAAGGCATGGGGGCATTGGGTACACGGGTATGCCATCAGCACTGCAGCGTGACTGAGTGCACGGCAGGTAATGCAGAAATCCCTAACTTCGATATGAGTGTCAAGACCCGGTCAGGGGAGCGATTGTGGATCAATATGTCCACCATCGTGTTCGATAATCAGCGCACGGGTCGCCGCCTTTTGGTGCATATGGCGCACGACATCACCGAGCAGAAGAAAAACGAAGAGATGATGCAGAAAATGCTGGAATTGTCGAAACAAGTCAGCTCACTCGCCGAAGCTTCTGTGCGCGCGGAACCAGCTCCTGCGCTATCCGAGCAAGAGAAGCATGTCTTGCGCCTGTTCGCCGAAGGCAAGGATAGCGATGATGTTGCCCGAGCTTTAGGCATTAGCCCACAGACTCTCCGTAATCACCTTCACCACATCAACCAGAAACTCCGCACCCACAACCGCTTGGAAGCAGTCATGAATGCCATCCAGCGGAAGCTCATCTGAGCGCCCCCCCGTACAAGTGTCCCGGATTCCGGTACGAACGCTTCATTGTGCGTTTTCCTCACATGCAGCACATTGGTTTCAGCCGGTCGTAACGGCGGGAGTTGCCAATGATTTCCCAATGCTCCAACCCACAGTGCGGAAAACCATTTCACTACCTTCGCGGAGGAAGGCTGTACCGGTTCGATGTACGGCGGCCCGTGGAGCCGTGCAGGGATATTCCGAATTCCATCTGTGCGAGCAAACCCTCGCAAGCCAGCGTGTTCTTCTGGCTGTGTGGTGATTGCTCGCGCCAATACTCCCTCCGATTCTCGCTACGGGAAGGAATTTCTGTTGTTGCCCCGGAGCAGTTTCCCGAGGGTAGCAGTCCTGTGGTGACCCATGCCGTCGCCGCCGAGTGACTTTGCCGAAAGGAGTAAAGATATGGCTACACAGTGCGTGCCTACGCAAATTGAAGGATCTCCGTATGGACTGAACCGACTTCCACACCTCGGAAGCTCGCTGCTACAGGTATTGATTCCGAATGAAGTACAAAGCATGTGGAAGGAAGAGGCTTGGCAGACCGATGCCGGTCGCAGTGCCCGAACACTCGTCAAGTACCCTGATCTCCGTATTGTTTTGGTCTCGATGAAGGCCGGCACCCGTTTCAAGCAGCACAAGACCAGTGCACGGTTTGCCATCTTGATGCTCGCTGGTCATGTACGCCTCCACCTGCCCAACGCAACCGTGGAAGTGCCCAGAGGGGAGTTGCTGGCGCTCGACCGCGACGTATCTCACGACGTGGAGGCAATTCGCCAAAGCACGTTCCTGCTGATCCTTGCTCGGCCTGACCGGAAGACGGAGAAATACCATGAGTGACTTTATTCACGAATTGAAACATGACCACCACGTGATTCAACAAGTCGTGGCCGGCATGAGTGCGGTCGCAGAACTGCTCGATTCCGGCAAGCAGGTTGATCCCAGTGTGCTGGCCGAGCTCGTGCAATTCCTACGTGTGTTTGCCGATCAGTGCCATCACGAAAAGGAAGAGCAGCATCTATTTCCTCTGCTGGCAAACAAGGCCAACGTGAGCGCGAGGCATGAATTGGAATCTTTGGAACGAGAGCACCGCTCGGCCGAGGAACTGGTTGGTCGATTGGCGAAAGTGGCAGCAGTGTACGTTCAAAGCCCGGAAGTGGTGCGGCACCGTCTTGTCGATCTTCTGCAGCAGCTCGCCGAGTTGTACCCAGCGCACATCTGGAAAGAGGACTTCTTGCTCTTTCCATTGGCGCAGCAGAGTCTCTCGACCACTGAGCAGAAAGATCTGCAGGAAAAGTTCGAGGATGTGGAACGCGAAGTCGGAGAAGACGTGCACGCCGGCTTTGAGATGCTGGCCAAGAAACTGGAGGCGGTTGTCGAATATCGCAATACCGGTGCTTGCCCGTTATGCTCGTCGGCGGCGTAGGAAAGAAAGCCTGGCTCAGTGCTCGTGATCGAAATCTAGCCGCAATTATCAAGGCAGGTACGTAGAGTCGCCGCCATATTCCTGGCGGACAGAACCCACCTACGATCCGAGCTGCGAACTATGCCGCCGACTTCCCACGCTTCGATTCGCGATCGGACCTCGGCTTTCTTTCCAGATAATCCCGGAGGACGACCGCATTGTTGTGCTCGGTGTCGTGAGAGCTGTACAGCAGAGTTACAGAGCCGTGTCGCGCGGCCTGCAGAATGGGCATCACGGCTACTTCGTGCTCCTCTATTTCCGCTTTATACCGATGCTGGAACTCCACCCACTTCTTGGGATCATGGCTGAACCACTTTCGAAGCTCCGTACTCGGCGCCACATCCTTCGCCCAGACGGCATCGGCAAGCGTCGTCTTCTTTACGCCCCGCGGCCACAGCATCTCAACGAGGAACGTCTTGCCCTCATCTTTCCCCCTCGATCATATACGCGCTTCAGGTTGATCATATTTTGCCTCGCTTCAATCCTCGGTTGGCCATTCGATTTGCGTGCATTCAGGGCACTGACTGTCGAGATAGTTGAGCCAGGAGAGAACATCCGAAATCTCAGGGAGACGATCCCCAGCACCGGTGCGCCACACAGCAAACACCTCCAGAAACCGGTCAGTAACGTAGAGTGCGGGGGCCGGGACCGCCTGCGCGCCAGACGCTCCGACCGTGTTGTGAACCCTCATATCCGGATCGGATAGAACCGGAACGGGAAAGTGCATCTTGCGCCTAAATTCGTCTGCTTGTGCGACAGATTCTGCCAGTACAACGACGACCTCTGAACCTGTCTCCGCGATCTCACCGTAGCGCTTGAACAAGGCACTGAGCAGAGGGCGGTCGGCAGAATCTTTTGCGCGGCCGGCAAAATAGAGTACGAGATTGGAGCGACCGTGGTAGTCGTACAGGCTCACTGGGTTGCCGCAGCTCGATAACAGCGTGAAATCGGGAATTAGGTGGCCACGGGACGGAAAACTACCGGTTGCTGTTACTCTTGCGCTTCCAATCTCCGCCTGCAGCATGGCAATACTCTCCTAGTAGTATAGGCCACTGCTGTGCTTGCCCGTCACCGCCTCGATCTTCTGTTCATAAAGGATGATCCGATCGATCAAGCGATATCCAGGTTCGAATGTCCAGTCGGGCTGCCCGTATTTGGCCAAGAGCTGATCGAGAAACCATTGTTTCTTTTCTCTGGACTCCGGACCGTGCAGAATGCGGACTGGCCCGAACACAACCACGCTCGTGTACACCAGAGCAGATTTGCAGGCGTAGGGTTTGCCACGATGCAGGTCCCCGATTTCTGAAACCTCAACGCATATCTGGGGATTGCTCTGCACGTTCGTGAGAAAGTGCCCTTGGTGATCACCCGTGTGGAGGTACAGCAGGTCGCCGCCTTCGTAGATGTAGACGAGTGGTACTACGTAAGGCCTGCCCTTTGCATCTACAGTGCCGACGTTTGCAACTTTTTGCCGGCGCAAGAATTCAGTAGTTTCCTCAGGATGCATGAGCCGCCGCTCACGATACATGCGTCCGCGGAGATCAGGCACCGCAGTAGACATCAACCTCCTCCTTCAGGGTGAAGTAACTGCTATGCCGTTCGTTGAAGCGTGCTGTCGTAGTCGGCGACAAATTTCTCGATACCTTTCTTTGTAAGCTCATGGGCTATATCGAAACGATCCCACTGGCTGGAGAGATCCAGTTCCTTGTACGGAATTGGTTTCAGGTTCCTGCCTTTGCTATCCACTCCTTGGTAGACGAAACCGGACTGGGGTAGCGGGAAATTCTTCGCGGCCCATTCTTCGAGCACCTTTGCTGGCGCTGTGATAAGTTCCACGTCCAGCGCAAGAGAAGCAAGTAAGTGGTCCAGATGGCGGATGCTGGCCGCCAAAACGTGGACATGGCCATCGCCATTTGCGTACATGTGCTTTATGTTCCTAACTACATCCATGCCGTCGTCACTACGGTCGTCGAGTCTCCCAACGAAAGGTGAGACATATACAGGCGAATCGCAGGATTTTTGGCAATGAGCGTGGGGTTTGTGGTTTGCCCATCGACGAAACCAATTGCTGAACGTGCTCCGCGAAGTTGCGCACCCTGACATCGGGATAGTTGCTAGAACTCGAAGTGCTAACAACTCACTCCTGCAGAGCATGGCGATTCGTGCTCAGAGGATGGAAGACTTCCTCGTCAGGCTGGAAAAACAGATCTGGGCAACATGGCTGCCAGTTGTTGCGAGTGCCGCATTGGCTCTGGGATTTGTCTTGGGCACATGGTTTGCGAACGCAAGACAAGCGCCCTGCGCAACTACAGACGCAGCACAGTCGCAACAAGCACCGATGGTCGTGGCTCCTGGCGAGCACAAAAAGAAGCATTGAGGGCAGTATTGAGTAATTTAAAGTACTAGTTTATATTTCTCATGTGCGATATATCCAGAGAAGATTGGCGACCGTCGTGCAGGATGCCGCGCGACACTTTCCTGCAGTTGTTGTCACCGGACCTCGCCGTGCGGGCAAGACCACTCTTCTACGCAAGCTTTTTCCTAAGGCACAGTATGTACTGCTCGAAGATCCTGATGTTCAGGCACGGGTGCGGAGTGATCCCCGCGCCTTCCTCGAAACACTCCGCCCTCCAGTCGTTTTCGACGAGATTCAAAACACGCCCGAATTACTTGCGTATGTTCGTACAGTCATCGACACGGGCCGGCGCCGGATGGGACAGTGGCTGGGTACCGGCTCTCAAGAAGCTCCACTGATGCAAGGCATCAGCGAATCAATGGCGGGCCGTGCTGCCATTCTTCAGCTCCTGCCTTTCAGTCTCTCGGAAACCGAGAAGGTGAATCTGCTGCACGGAGGGTTCCCAGAGGTGCTCGCTCGGCCAAAGGCTCGTGGCCTTTGGTTCGCCTCCTACCTGCAAACGTATTTGGAAAGGGACGTTCGAGCGATCACGAACGTGCGCGACCTAGCAACGTTTCGTCGTTTCCTGGCACTTTTGGCGAGCCGTCACGGCCAGATTCTGAATAAGACGGACCTGGCTGCGCCGCTCGGCGTCACCGTGCCCACGATTGGCGACTGGCTGCACATTCTTGAAATAACGGGCCAGGTCATTCTCGTGCCACCCTATTTCGAAAACCTCGGGAAGAGACTGATCAAATCTCCGAAAGTCTATTTGGGTGACTCCGGCCTCGCCTGCTATCTGCTCGGTTTGACATCGGTGGCTGAGCTGGAGCGCTCGCCATTCCTTGGATCTCTGTTTGAAGGCTTCGTGGCAGCGGAAATAGTCAAGAGTCAGGCCGACCGTGGGATGCGCAAGGAGTTGTACTATTTTCGCGATCAGCAGGGTCTGGAGGTGGACTTTCTTGTTCCACGCCCTAACGCCAAGCTGTGGCTGGTAGAAGCAAAGTCCTCCAAGACTGTTCGCCCGCCCATGGCATCGCCCTTGACTTCTCTTCAGCGCGCGCTGAAAAAACGAGCCGGAAGACTAATCGTGGTCCATCGGAAGTCCCGGCTTCAGACTCCTACGGTCGCGATCGCTAGAGGGGTTGAGGCACTGGCTCTGGAGCAATTTGTCGGAGAGCTTCTTCGTACTTGAATTGCCGTTGCGAACGTGCTGAAGGAGGCTAGCAACGCGTCCCTTTTTGTTATTAAGACATAACGCCCTATCCTTTAATAGCGTGGTCGCTTGTTAAAGGATCTCTGCACAACACCAGCGCACTCTCTCCGCTTCCTTTCACCCTCGATTGGGAAAACGGTATCGCAGGCCACCGAATGAAACCGGTATTTTTCTCGAACTACGGCTACCCGCGTCGGGGCCGTTGCATTCGAGGTGGTCCGTTCTCATAATGACAACATGAAACTACTCCTATGATGTTTGTCTACTTCCATCTGTTCTCGTCTTGGTGAGACGAAGAACCTGATCTGTTTCTGGTTCCCGGCGGAGCCGCCCGTCGCACATTCTGGTTCTGCAGAACGGCGCGCAGGGGTCAAGGGCGCGGCGGTGTGGGCCGCGGCGAAGCGGACCCTTGACGCCGAGCACCGTTCTGCTATGCGCGTCCCGATGACGGGCGGTGCAGCGGGAACCAGAAACCTGGATTCCTGGAAGGAGAGCCCAGAGCGGTGTCATGCGGCCTCCGCCAGTACGAAATGGGGAAAGTCTTCGAACACCCACTTGTTCTTCAACGTTCGATAGATGATGCCGAGAAACTTCCGCGCCAGCGCGATGATGGCTCGGCCGGCACCACGCCGCGCTTTCACGCGTTCGTAGAAGCTTCGTAAGTACGGGCTGTAATTGGCCGCGATCAGCGCCGCCTGCACCCAGGCAGTTCGCCCCAACTTGCTCCCGCGTTTATGGATGTGACCGCTGTGCTCGGTTTCGTTGGAGTTCGAGACGCGCGGAACGATGCCGAAGTAGCTGGCCAGGCGATGCTCATCGGGAAAATCGTTTACGTCTCCGATGACGCTGAGCAGAATCGCGCCGGTGATCTTGCCGATGCCCTTGATGCTGGTGATGCTTTCGTGCCCCTCCAGTTTCGAGGCTTCTTCGGCAATCGTCTTCTCCAGTTCCCGAATGCTTCCATTCAGGCTGCGGATCTGCGCCACGATCACGCGCAACTCAATCCTCACCAGTTCCTCGAAAGGCAGCGCGAGTACCTCATCGAGTTTCTTCTCGCTCGACAGCGCTTCTTTGGCCAGATTGATCCCCCGCGCCGACAGAATGTTGTTCTCCTTGTTCTTCAGCGTCGTGCGCAGTTTTACTAAGGTGTCCCGCGTCTGGGTCAGGCTGGCGATCTGGCCGCGCTGTTTGTCTTTCATGCGCACCTCCGGCAACAGCCCCTTGGCGAGATAGAGCGCGAGCAATTGAGCATCGTTGGCATCCGTTTTTTTCACCGACTGCGTGATCACCCGAAACTGGTTCGTATCCACCACTACGACGCGTGCCACGTGTGGCCGAACCGCGTCATAGAACAACCGCGTGTTGCCTGTAACTTCGACCGCCACCTCGTCCGTGGGCCGTAGTTTCTTCACAAACTGCGACAGAGCCTCCAGTCGCCACTCCCGCAGATATGTCCTGCCGTGTTCCAAGCGCACGCACACTGTGAACTGGTTGCGATGCAAATCCACTCCCACATAACGCGACAGGCTCGTTCGCTGTGTACGGTCCCTGGAGTGGGTTCGTCCGCACTATCCTTTCTTCTTACCCGTCAGAGTCCTGAGTCGTGTCTTTCGCGGCAAGTTCCTCGCGGGATCGTGTGGCCATTTCCAATCATCGCTTGTTGGCCTTCGATCAAGAGCGCGTCACTTTCCGCTGGAAGGATTATGCCCGCGGCGGCAAGCAAGGCCAGATGACGCTGACAGCGACAGAGTTCTTGCGTCGCTTCTTTCTTCACGTTTTGCCCAAAGGCTTTGTCCGCATTCGTCACTTCGGATTCTTGGCGAATCGCTTTCGGGCTTCCCGCCTGACGTTGAGCCCACAACTGCTTGCTTCCACTCGCGCAACAGAGGAGCGAGGTGGAGCCTACAACCTGCACTCCGAGAATGCTTGTCTCTGGCACTGCCCACGCTGTGGCACATCGATGATCGTGATTCACAGATTTACAGCTGAGGAGTTATCAGCATGCACGTACTTCGATTCTTCTTAATCCCTAGAACGACTCCGGAGTTTGGATCTGCAGAGGCACGACGATGCATTCGTGTGCCTACACAGCGTCCAAAACGCCTCTCCCAGCCATCCACCGACACTCTTGCCACTCTTTGCCGCACAACACATACTGCGAATCCGACTTTCTCCCGTCCACTCATAAACCTCTTGCCATCCAAACTGCCGTTCAAATCCCATAGCGCACCGCGTCCGCCGCAAGCGCCAGCGGCTTCCTCCTAGCCTCCTTATCGAAAACGCCTCGGATCAGCATCTTTCCGACCCGAAGTGTCCCGTCCGAGGCGTTTCCGATCAAGGCTAGCGGCAACTCGGAAGTTGGGCTTCAGAAAGATGCATTCGCCTTCCCTTGCGTGACCTTGTTATCTCCGCAGCAAAGCAATAATGTCGCGCGTTTTCCCCAACATTCATTGCCTATTTCTGTGTCCTCCACAAGAGAATTTGTGCCTGGATTGTGCCTAAATGAAATACCCAGAGCTTGTACGGGCTGGCCGGGGGATAAGGGAGAGTCCATGCAAAACGGAAGCGTGATTCGAGCGGAGCGGCAACGAGGACCAGATGTTTGGGAGTTCAGATGGCGCGAACCGGGCGCGGACGGCAAACGAAGACATCGCCGAATAGTTCTAGGGTCGGTCGAACAGTTGGCAGACGAAGCAGCTGCTCGTCAGGCAACTTCCGCGTTACGGCTGGAGTTCAATCGCGGCGACGCTTGACTCAAGACCAGATCGACGACCGTCTCCGACCTTGTGTCGCATTACCGCGAACGCGAACTCGATCCGGATACAGTCTGGAAAACACACTCGACCAAAGTCACATACGAAGGTTATCTCAAAAAATGGATACTGCCCCGCTGGGAAAAGTATCCCTTAGCACGGGTCAACGCTGGAGAGGTAGAACTCTGGTTGAGGTCGTTACCGCTGGCCAGATCAAGCTGCGCCAAAATCAGGAATCTCATGAGCGTAGTTTTCAATCACGGTATCCGACATGAGATCTGCGATCGAAACCTCGCGCACATCCCGCTGCACGATGGCTCTTATGTAATCGCGTGCCCATGCCTGGCGTCGCTTTGGATCTCCGCGCCGCAGCATTTCGGGGTAGCCGCCGGTCAGCACGGCTTGTATCAGATCCTCGCCTATCATCAACTCCGCGGGTTTGCCGAGTTTGCGATCGAACACGGCTCTTAGGAAATGCGGCTTCTTACCTCGAATTTCAGCCCGCGAGAGAGGCAGGAGGCTCACGATCTCCATGCGGCCAGCTAGACTCTCCGAGACTTGAGGCAGAGTGAGAATATTGGCTGAGCCCGTCAACAGAAACCGGCCGGCGCGGCGATCATCATCCACCGACTTCTTGATGGCCCGGAGGAGGTCGGGCACTCGCTGCACTTCATCAATGGTCGTCCGATCAAGAGCGCCCACCAACCCAGTTGGATCGCTGCGTGCCGCAGCCAGCACCGTGTCGTCGTCCATGGTGATGAACTCGCGATTGCTCGCGAGCAAATCACGGACCAGTGTGGTCTTGCCACACTGACGCGGGCCTGTAACCATGTCAACCGGAGTGTCCTTGAGCGCGGTGGTCACCAGTTCAGCAGAAAAGCGAGGAAAGAGCACGCGCTCAGTGTCGTCCATGCCGGGTGGAGGCTCCGTCCAATTCGGATTAATGTTGCGTCTATTTCGGATTATAGACTCGTCTGATCCGGAACGGAAGCTGGACGGTGCCGGGACTCATTTCAGCTTGTGTGGGTGGCGGTTTCTGCCTGGGCGTTCTTCGCGGATCGAGCCGAGCCAACATCTCTGATCTGCTTTCTTCATCGTCCCCCGGTCGTTACAACTTTGCCTTAGTCAGCCGGCGCAGAAGACTCTCCTTGGCGGCGTGCGTTCGGCGGAGTTCCCCCAGGGCGGACTGGAATGCAGTCGCTCGCCCTTGCTGGACCGCGAGATCGCGCAGGTCCACCAGCAGAGCGATGGCCTTGTCGTATTCATTAGGTTGCCGTTTTTGGATGTGCGCTGCAATCTGATTCCAAGTCGTATCTTCGCGGTTCTCCAGTTGGTCTAGATAGCGAGCGCGGTTGGCCTCGTCCTCCGCTTTCCGCCGCGCCGCTTCTGCCGCTCGCTTCGCCTCCAGTAACCGGTCCCTTTCTTCCGCACGGGCATGGGCCAATGTCAAAAGATCACCGGCAGTGCGCCGCTGAATTGCGTTAGGCACGGGCAACATGCGCCGTGCGTTCTGTTGCTCGAAACGCCGCCGCAGTCGGATCTTCCACCGTTCACCGGGTTCCGAGACTGCGGCAACGAGCAAATTGTTCTTTTCCTTTTCGGGCATGCTCTGAATCCAAGCCGCCAGTTCTTCCCGATCCGGGCCAGCTTTCAGCGGCGCCGAAGCCGATGCAGCAACTTCAACGAGATCCGCGTCTATTCCAAGAAACTCGATCAGAGAACGGAGCGGAGCGGACAATTCGCCAAGACCAGCAGGCGCCGCTGGCTCCAGTTCGTCCTTGGCGAACTCTTCATTCTGGGCGCAAAGCAGCCATCCGAGATAAAGGCAACGGATGTCTCCGCGCAGAAGCTCCGAGCGCAGCGACATCAGCGAGCCCATCCATCCTGTCCCGTCGTCCCAGTCATCGTCCTCGAACTGATTTTCAAATGCGACGATCAGAGAGTTTCCGGCTTTTCGCACTTGAGCAGCTTCGCCGTGAAGCATGGCCCTGAGCGCTTTGTAGTCGACGAATTCCTGCGGAAGACGAAGATAAAACTCACGGGTTCCCCAGTTTGCAACGTAAAGAAACGCGTCGAAGTACTTCTCCAGAAGTTTGAGAGGATCTGCTTTCAGGTCTCCCCATTCGTACTGGTTCGTGAAACTCGCTGAAGTAATCGCGGCGCGCGTGGAGATGGATCGCAATTCGGCGATCTCAGCTCTTGTCAGCGCCCGGTCGATTGCCCGGAAATCGTAGTACTGGTATTCGCTCATTCAGAATCCTCTAAGCCAGTAGCGGTAGGCCGCGATCCATTCCACGCCGGCGGGCGCTGGCGTCGGGAACGGCAGATCGAGGACACCGATCCTCTGCCAGGTTTGGCCACGGCGGCAAATCGCGACAATCTGGCCACCTCGTGTCATGTCTACTTTCTCCACAACAACGTCAATACCGAGGACATTTGTGGAAAAAGGCAGGGCAAGATGCTCCTGCAGCATCGTGAGGAAACCGACAGCCTGCTCGTCTTCGGTATACGCATCCACGACCGCTTTCTCAATCAGTTTCTCCAGTTTCGCCTTGCTGAATGACGGAAAATTGGTGTCGGGTTCGCGCTTCAGCTTGCGCGCATCCATGTGGACCACAACTAGCTTGTTGTTCTGGTGCGTCATATCCCTTCATGCCCATCCGAAACGTTCAATCGCGGGACGATGGCCCCTCGGCGGTCGCAGTGCCAATTCTATAGCCGATGGCGCCGTAGCCTTTTAGCCGCCGGGCGTACATGCGCGCCAGCATCGGCACCTGAGAATCGACATAGTCGTAGACGCGAACGACATGCTTAGCATCGTGAAGCCGATGGAGACGGCCAACATACTGTTGCAACGTTCCCTTCCAGGAGATCGGCATCGCCAAGAACAGCGTGTCCAAACGAGCGTCGTCAAAACCCTCGCCAATGTAACTGCCAGTTGCCAGGATGACTCTTGGCTCGCTCTCCGAAACAGCCGCAATGACTTCCGCAATCGTTCTGCGCTGTTTCTTGCCCATGCCGCCTTTTAGCACAAACACGTTGCTCACTTTGCCAGAGAGCGCCGCCTCGAAATACTTCAAGTGATTGGTCCTGCCAGTGAGGAGCAGCGGTGAGCGTCGATCTCCGACTGCGCGTAGCAGATCGGCCAGAATCAGTTCATTGCGAGCACGGTCATCTGCAAGTGCAGCGTACACCTCCTGAATCGTTGTATCGATCTGCTCGGGCGGCAGGCAAAACTCGGTCAACCGAGGAACCACTTCATGTTCGAATGGTGTGACTGCAGTCATCAAGCGTGCGTTGAGCTTGTGTCGTATCGGACCGCACTGCATATAGATGATCGGGTGGTGTCCATCTTTGCGCTCAGGGGTTGCCGTCAGGCCGAGGATGTACCTCGCCTTTACTTGCTTCATCACCTGCTCAAAGGTGAATGCCGACAAATGGTGGCATTCATCGACAATGACGTGCCCGTATTCTGCGACGAAGTCTTTGACTCCCTCTCTGCCGTGGGTGCTTTGGATGATGGCGATGTCCACCGTGCCGCTACGGTCGCTCTTTCCACCCCCAACCTGGCCGATAGACTTGGCTGAAAGATTGAGAAACATCGCCAATCTCGCATGCCACTGATCCAGCAGCTGTTGGCGGTGAACCAGTACGAGGGTATTCACCTTTCGCGCCGCGATCAGCCATGCGGCCACTGCGGTCTTGCCGAAAGCAGTAGGTGCGCAGAGGATCCCTTCGTCGTGTTCAGCCATCATCGAAACAGCGTCTTGCTGCGATGGGCGCAAACGGCCGCAAAACTTCACGTCAATTGAATGTCCCGCGCACCGCTCGTCACGGATGTTTGGCTTGATGTGATGTGCTTCAAACAGCTCCATTACCTCGGCCAGACACCCACGGGGCAAAGCAATGTGGTTGGCGAGATCCTCGCCGCACGCGATTATTCGCGGCTTGTTGAATGTGGGAAGCCGCATTGCTTGTGCCTTATAGAATTCAGGATTCTGAAATGCGGCCAGCCGGAGCAGACGGTTCAGCATCGCCGGAGGCAGCCCATTCTTCTCGATATACAGAAGGTTTGCGCGAACGATTTGAATCGCAGGTGGAAACGGTCCTGGTATTGGACGTTCCACTCTCTTTTGTGATGGCGGCAGCGCCCAGGGATCTTGAGGGGCGTCGGCTATAGTGCTGACCCTGACACCAATGAGATCTCCTCGGTTTTGAGCTTCCCGCACGACCGCCTCCACAGCGTCAGCCGACATTCTTTCGACGCTTGCCAGAAATGCCCACTGATCTTGGTACGGACGGAATTCCGAATCGACAAAAACACTGTTTCCCTCTGCACGCGGAATCTTTTGCAGAGGCAGAGCGATCAGGTTGCCAAGACCTCCCTTGGGCATCGTGTCCTGGTTGGGGAAGAATCGGTCGTAGGACTCCAGACCCACTTGGTGGCGCAACTCCATGGTTCGAGTGAGAATTGCGCAGCCCAGTTTTCGCGCGGAGGTCGCAGGAATTGCCCGATTGAAGAATATCCACACATGACCACCGTTCCCCGACCGAGAACGTTCCAAAACCGCTGACACATTCATCTCGCGACAGGACGTGAGGAACGCGGCGGCGTCCTTCTGCCAGGTCTTCTTATCGAAATCGACCGCCAGGAGCCAGCAGGTCTCGTCCTGCAAAAGAGGATAGATCCCGACTGTATGATCCCCGACAAGATGACCACGCACGACGTCTTGGGTTAGGAGCCTGAACCTTCTTGTTTGGCGATCGACCCTCTTGCGGTCCTTGTCTTTGGCGCGTAAATACGATTTCCAATCACGATCTGCCTTCGGCATGTATCCAGATCGTCCGTCGGCGCTCTCCCAGCGAATGGCGTAAACATCGTCACGTCTACGGAAGAGGCTGCGAAACAGTTCGATCCGCTGTTCCGCTGTACCCAATGCGGACCTGCGAACGTCTGGCGCTGCGCTTATGGTCCGAGGGGTCTGAGAAACTGCAGTTGTAGACGGAATCTCAGGAATTCCGACACTGTGCTCAATTAAAAGGCTGCGTAGCCGGGCATTTTCTTCACGCAGGCGTCTTACCTCCGCCAGGGATGCCTCAAGGTTCGGAAACTCACCGTCAACTTTGCTCAACTCAAAGCTCCTACCCGTACGCGCCGTTACTTGGCGCCCAAATGATCGCACATTGCCGGACTCCACGCGGTTCTGGCGGCGCGGCAGTCTCCTTGCCGTTGGCGGCAGCGTTGCAGTTGACTCGAACCAGGGGCCGCATTGCTGAGTTCGACAGAAAGACAAAGCATGATTCAGGCGATGTCGATCACGCGATGGCCACAGGTCAACGGCAATCGCATGTTCTTGTCGGGGAGGTTGCGGCAAGCCGATTGAGAAGGCGGGCCTTGCAAGTGAGGCAATGACCGTTCTCACCGAGAAACACCGCTGGGACATCGCCGCAGGAAAGCGATAACCGGCGCACACTCTTCGGGTTCTTTGCCTCCCCTCAACACCCTTCTCGCCAATCGCTTCGATCTGCCTGGACGAACGGGGCAAAATACCGTAGTCAGCAAGAAAGCGAGGAGAACATGCAACACGGAAGCATGATCCGAACTGAGCGCCAACAAGGACCGGACGTATGGGAGTTCAGGTGGAGGGAGCCAAACCCGGATGGAAGGCGTAAACATCGCAGGATGGTCGTCGGTTCCGTCGATGAATTCACTAATAAACTTGCAGCTCGCCAGGCGATCGTTGGCCTGCGGCTTGATATCAACCCTCGTGATGCAAGGGTGAAACCCGTGCCGCAGTGATGCCTATTTCTTAGCGCCCACTGTCTGTGTGTACGTTGTGAGCCTGAACTCGATCATTGAACCTTCTTGGTTGAGGGTGGCATTTCTACAATGGCGCGCCGGTGACGCTCCCTGACCACTTGTTCTGCCATCGGTAGTGGCACGTCAACCTGCTTCTGGAGCTCCGCAACTTGGGGATCATCGGAGAGTTCGGCCTTTTTGGAATCCCAATTCCGCATTCGCTCTGTCACAACAGCATCGTTCAGCGCCTTGAGCGCCGCGTTGTACTCCTGCTCAGGCACATCACCGTTGGCGTGGAGTTCGTCGTGAACCCTCATTGACGCCTTGCTATATGCGGGATAGACGCGCTCGCGGAGTGTATCGTAAGTCTCTTCTCCGAACCCTTCGAAATCGACGGGTACCGGTTCTTCTAAGTCGTCAATCTGTTTCTTCAGTTGGAAATGCACCATGAACCTCTTAGCTCTAAACACCTCGGCAACATCAGCGTTCCCTACTTCATCGAGCAGTTCTATGGCTTCTTCGCGCGAAGAGGCGTTGACGGCCGAAAAATCACCGTTCTGCCAACGACAAATGAATAGAGGCATAACGACTCCAGTTCGAGATTATAGGCCAAGGAGGGACCGATTCTTCCGCCGACAATTATTGGCCGTTCGGGTCAGTTGGAGCCATACTCGCAATCGCATGAGCCTTTTCAACGCCAATGATGAGTTGGATTCCAGCTCACACCTGATTCTTGTGATCTTCTTGAAAGGCACGGCAACAGAAAGCTTCGAAGAACCGCACCTACTTCTGCAAGAGTTGGTCGCTTGTCACCGGCATCCAAACGGTTGACGAATGCGTTCCACTGCATTTTCTTTTGGGCGTCATCGAGAAACCCGTCTGTGAGAGCAAAAGGAGCGTCTTCTGGCAATAACGTGCCGCGTCGTGTGAATGAAAACTCGATTGCTTTCCGCAGGGGCTTCATCTCGAACTCCCAAGTGTTTGCCATATACCAGATGTCGTAAAAGTCTTTCATTCGGCTGTTGCGGATGTCGAGCAGGACCATCGCATGGAATTTCTCGGCGATCGTGGCTTCACGCGGGTACGTGCGAATCAGCGGCGCTTCCATCGGGAGAAGTACAGGAAAGAAGGCGAGCTCGGGTTCGGGATAGACGGCATCGCCAAAACCGATATCGACCTGCATCGGAATTCGGGCTCCAGCCAGCTCGGCTTGAAATCTGACGCGTACGCCATCATATTCGTCCTCTTCTTTGATCCGAGATCCCTCTATCGATTCGTCCTCAAAAACAATTCCATCGTCTTGCCGAATCTCGCAAATCTCCCGGATCAGTGCCTCAACCACTGTGATAGTCGATGACAAGCCTCGGCCGAGTAGGTCGAGGTCTTTTGTAGGCCTGTGTGTCTGTCCGGTCCAAAGCGTAAAGAGCGTTGCACCTTTGAGTGCGAATTTGTCTCGATACTTCGATTGTCCAAGGCGATACAAGAAGCGCTCAATCGCATACCTGCCGAGCACTCGCTGATAGTCCTCGCCTCTGCCCTGGGCGAGAGAAAGAAGTCGCGTTCGAACGGACGCCGACAGGTTCTTTGTCGGTCCACGTTTCACAGAGCCTCCATGTACGGGCGAATCACCTTGCTGACACGGCAAACTGTGGCGTAGCGGTGAATCTCGTTGACGGTTGCCTTCTTCTCCCGGAGGGCATCTTTGAGCGCCTCGATTGCAACATCAAGCCCGACCTTGTTCCGAAACTTGAAACAGTCCGCAACGGTCTTCGCGACAGAATAGACTCGGATCGGGACGCCCTCGACCTTGTGATTTTCAATTCCTTCGGTCAGCGAAGATCCCGAGAGTCGGACAACTCTCAGTGAAGGAGTGCTAATTGCTGGTCGGCGCGCTCCCTTTGGCAGGGCAATCCAAACCGATGCTGGACTCTGCGTCGTAATCTCGTGAAATGCCAGTGCCGACAGGAGACAGAAGACACTTCCTGGTACACGTCTTGCAACCTCTGCATAGGAATGACGTTCGGTGATTGCTGCATCGGGCAGCGAATAGAGTCCACGTCCAGATCGAACGACTTTCCCTTGCCTGTGAAGACGAAGCAGATACTCGCGGGGAAGCCCTATCGCCTCTATGTCGCGGGGTCTGACGATACCGTGCTGGCTGACGTAATGCATGATTCTCTGAAAGGGCTTGGGCATATCAATGTCTCAATATGTCACTACTTAATCACAACTAGTGACATATTGCAACATGATGTACCGTCCAATTACCTCGATAGCTTATGCCGATAGCGGGAGCTCCATTTGCCGACTTGCTCCGAGTTTCCGGACATATTTCCGAAGGAACGCTCGCGCGAACTCGTTAACAAGTTTCGAGTCGTCGTCGCGCCGCATAATTACGCAGGTTTCGAACGACAGAGACGGATCAGAGAGGGGCAGAACTGCGACTCGTTCGGCGCGGAGCGCCAAGGCACTAGGCTTGGGCAAAATCGCGACGCCCGCGCGTTCGGATACCAAGTGGAACGCCTGCTCTGCCGTGAGGATCTCATGGGCGCGTCTAACAGGAACTCCTTGCCTCGTTGCAGTTTCGGTTATCGCGTCGTAGATCACTGGATTGACACCCCGTGGGAACAGAATCCATTCATCGCTTGCAAGGTCCCGAATGCTGACTTGTTCGTTGTGAGCTGCCGGGTGCGGCTCGGGCAAAACAGCATAAAGCTGAGTCTGGCCGAAAGGGACTGTCGTTAGGTTCCCATCAACGGGCGGAACCGTAACGAGTGCTACGTGAAGTTCGTTTGCTAGCGCACTTCGAACGAGTTCCATCGTGAAGTGCGTCGTCAAGCGCACTTTCAACTTTGGGAATAGTGGCAGCCCAATCGTTAGCAGTGTCGAAACCCACGTCTGATGGGCGTGGGGCTCATGCCCGATTAACAACACGTTCTCATATCCATGGTGGGCGGCGCGGGCTAAATGAACGGCGCGATCCGCGTGCAATAGCGCGGATCGCGCTTCCTGAACGAAAGTTCTTCCCGCCTCGGTCAGTTGAGCCCCCCTTTTTCGGTCGCGGTTAAACAACTGGAATCCGTGTTGTGTTTCAAGCTCGTTAATCTGCCTACTGAGGGCGGATTGCGTAATTCGTAGCCGATGTGCGGCTCGCGTGAAGTTTAGCTCTTCCGCCAAAACGACCACTGAATACAAATGTCGGACATCAAGCTGGGGGAGCATGACACAGAGGGGGCCGACTCGGCCTTCCGGAGTTACCCCACGTCTATTAAAGGAACCTGCGGGCAGAAAAAAGTATCAATAAGAACTTTTACCTGAGCCCGTAGCACCAAGAATCAGTGTGTGGGCGACCTCTCTGTTGTGAAGGTTTAGGTAGTAGGGAGTCGCATTATCCGTTTCGAGGACAGCGAGGTACTCCCGATCAAGATGGTCGTTCCACGTCTCGCCTGGGCGGATCGTGAACAGGAATGAAATGTCGGCGTAGTTGGAGTTCAGGAGGTAGTGCCTGCGAAGGTTGTGGCGGTAGTTGCCGGGAATGATAGCGAAATAGGCGTTGAGTTGGTTGTACGTCTCGGAGAAGAGCGTCCCATCGGCGCTGGTAAAAATGCGTACCACGTCGGGTAGCACCCGGTCTAAAGTCCCTTTGTCTTTTGCGTGAAGGACGATGGTGAGAGAGAACTCCCCAAGTGATTGCCCATCCCCAAGCACACGTAGGCAGTCACCGAGATTTTCGATGTCAGCCTGTTTCGATTCATCGATGAGCACGTCGCGCGGATTGACTGTTGCGGCGTCGGCGCGTACCGATGAAATGAACGAGGATTTAGAGACATTGAAGTGGCGCCTGCGTTTCGAGATCTTTTTGCGAGCGGTGGCATTATCAATGGGGACCCACTCGCTGACGACGCAGAAGTTTGCCTGAATTTCCAACAGTTGCTTCAGTACCAGCGGCTTCGTTTCGCTGATCGCCTCTTTGATTGTGAGGACTCGGACGTAGTGATCGCCGACACGCAAATGATCGCGTTCAGCTTCAATATCGGAATTGGCGACCTGGTAATCGAGGAAATGACTGCCGGTCGGTAGCCCCTCGATTCGCCAGGGATCGTAGTTCAGTAAGCGTCGGAAGAAATGAAATGAATCGGTCTGCCCAAGGATTTCAATTTGTACCAGGTCGGAGAGTTGCCGAACGAAGCTGTGTACGCGCTGTTCGAGCCGCAGCAAATCCGCTTCGATCTGTTCCCTCAGCAAAAACTTCCGCTTGTCGTTTGAGAACTGTGCCTTGAGTTCTTGGAGGCCACCGTTAGGGTCTTGCGGAATGCGCGCCAGTGCTGCGGCGATTCCTGTTTTTGACCGCGTGCCTTCAATAAGGATGGTGAAGAAGATTTCAACGGTGAAGAGCCGATCAAGCTTCTGCGCGAAGAATTGTTTCCTTTGGTCGATGGCACCTTGAACGACTGGGTCCGTGTAATCCTGAAAAGGTACTGTCGGGCGGTTGGTCTTAAAGAGGTACTGATAGACGTGAAACCCCGGTCCGAAGGTTTTGAGGGCAGCCTCAAGGCGCTTCACGGCATATTCCTGTGCCGCTTGGTCAAGGCTCTCGTAGTCCACGCCTTGCAGTCGGAGCACAATTCCCAGATCCCCACTCTTCGTAAGAAAAGTGTGGTCGTTCCAGAAGCCATAGAGACTGATTTGAGAGTTCAAGGCTCCTGACTCTTTCCATGACTTGATGACCCGATCGAGGCGCAGCATCTATCGAACCGCCACGAGTGGAATCTCGATTTTTGCTGCGTCGTAGCGGGCTTTGAAGCGCTCGCTCTGGGCAAGGATGCGGAGCATCGCCGGGTCCGCATTCGTGACCCAGCGCCCAAAGATGAAACCGCCCACGAAGACCACGATGCCCGCAAGAAGACTCTCAAAAAGATTGAAGATGCCGACTGCGCCGACGCAAACAAAGTAGAAGACAGTGCGCTCGACGCCCAGGTACGTGAGGGGCTTGTGAAGGCTCTTGACGACTCGGTTCTTGCGCCTTGGTGTGTGTTCCTGCATAACGACCCTCGTTGCTCAAATGGGAATGGATGAAGTTTCTTCTGGACTTCTAGACACCCCATAGCCAAGTGAGGACGTTCGCGGCGAGCACGGCGATGCCGGTGCCGGCAGCAACGCCAGCTAAAGCTTTCTTGCCGCCTGGTTCGCCGTGGGCAAACTGATATCCACCGATGACAATAGCGATCAGGCTGGCGACCTTGGCGATCGTGCCGGTGAACAATGTCTGCAGAGCTGTAAAGCCATTGTCGAAGGGCGATCCCTGCGCATGTGCTGCCAACGGGATCAGGAGCACGATGCCAACCGTCACAAGTACCAGACGTGAACGGTTCAGAACTCCTCGCTGTTTTGTTGACGTTGCCGCTTTCATAGGACCTCCAGATGGAATTTGAGTTAATGATCTTGGAGAACGTACTAGCGCTTTTTCTGGGTGTCCAATGAGTTCTCTGCACGCGCTTATTCCTACAGCTCATAACTGGATCGCGTGTGTTTATGCGGGGTTGTGTCTCGGACGGAGGCTCATGTCCAAGAAAAGGCTGAAGATAATCAGATATTCCCTGCGGGAATAAGAAGTGACCGAAAATGAATTGGACGATCCGGCGCTTCCGAAATTAATCTCATGCAGCTCTGGCAGCCCGCTGCTGCATAAACGAAAGCTCGGAGATGCAATGACCCTTCTTGCTTCCAAACCAGCCCGCAATTCTCAACATCGTGAACTGACTTTTGAACAGCTACTCGATAGCGATGAGGCAGCCGCCCTCCTTAAGATCCACCCCAAGACTCTCCAGAAGATGGCCCGCAACGGAGAGATCACGGGTGTCCAGGTCGGCAGACTCTGGCGGTTTCGTGCTTCCGTTCTGAACGAGTGGCTTGAGCACAAGATGGCCAGCTGATTCTCTCTCGATTCCCACAGGCGGTTCCGGGTATGCTGTTGCTGCGATCCGTGCCGCCTAGAAAGGAAAGGAGAGCAAATGTTCAGGCGTGCACGACACCAGCAAGGAAGTCTGCAACGTGTAAAGCGCAAGTCAGGTGAGACGGTATGGGCGTTTCGTTGGCGCGAAACCCAAATCGACGGCAGCAGGAAATACCGCAGGATCGTTGTCGGGTCGGTGAACGAATTCAAGACCGAATCCGATGCGCAGAAGGCGGTAGACGCTTTACGACTCACCATCAACGAACAAACTCCTCGGCAGCAATTGAAGGAGATCAGCTTCGAGACCCTGGTCCAGCATTATCGCCAGCACGAGATGCCGGATATTTTTTACAAGAAGACGGAGGTCCCGCAAGAGATCGCCGAGGACGAAAACTGCAAGTCGTATGCTACGCAGGACACCTACGAAGGCTATCTGAAGAAGTGGATTCTGCCACGTTGGAAGTCGTATCGGCTACGGGACGTCAAGTCCGTGCAGGTCGAACAGTGGCTCAAAACTCTCCGGTTAGCACCCGGCAGCAGGGCGAAAATCAGGAACATCATGAGCGCCGTGTACAGCCACGCGATTCGCTGGGAATGGGTAACTCACAATCCCATCACCCACGTTCGGCAGAGTGCGAAGCGGAGAAAGACTCCTGTGGTTTTGACGATCGAACAGATCAAGGCTTTTGTCGCCAACCTCGAAGAGCCTTGTCGCACGGCGGTGCTGTTCGATGCTTCAAGCGGCTTGCGAGTGGGAGAGTTGCTTGGCCTCAAGTGGGAGGACGTGGACTTCGAAGCGCTAGAAGTGAACGTCACACGCTCGGTGGTCAAGCAGAAGATCACTCGCTGCAAGACGGAAGCCTCGCGCAAGCCGATCCCGCTCGATGCGGAATTGGCGGAGGTGCTGTTGAACTGGAAGCTTCAGTCTCCGTATCCCGGATCTGGCGATTGGGTGTTTGCGAGTCCTCACAAGAAGGGCAAGCAACCGTATTGGCCAGGCTCGCTTTTCCGCGCTCATCTCAAGCCGGCGCTCGAAGCGGCTGGGATTCCGGGCAACGTGGGCTGGCATACGCTACGCCACACATTCGGCACTTTGATGAAGGCCAATGGCGAGGACATCAAAACCATTCAGGAATTGCTTCGCCATTCCAACTACAAAGTGACAGCCGACACCTACACCCAGGCGGTCACTCCAACCAAGCGCGCTGCACAAACGAAGCTAGTGAAAATGATTCTTTTGCCGAGGAAACAGGTGGTGGAAGAGCACGCGTCCAGCGAGTGACGTTTTCTTATCGAACCCTTCTGAACCCTCGGCGAAAAGGCCCGATTCCAATAAATTCTTTATTTTGTTGGCGTCCCCGACGGGATTTGAACCCGTGTTACCGCCGTGAAAGGGCGATGTCCTAGGCCGGGCTAGACGACGGGGACGGATCAGCTGGGGTCTTTCCGACCAGCTTTGATGGTAGCAGCGGGTGCGGAAAAGTGTCAAAAGACTACTGCACGGTCTGCTCCACGCTGCCGAACACGATGCCACTTCAGAGTTCGCGGCTCAGGCCGCGCATTGTTCCTGAGCGTCTCTGGTACTTGCCGCATGAAGCCGCTGCCCATCTCCATTTACAATAGGAACCGCGTAGGTACTCATGCCCGATCCGCTCTATCTGAGCCTCTGGTTCCCGCATTTCGAGACCATCGAGATTCTTCCGCGCACTCTTTCTGTGATGCGGCAGTTTCCGTTTTCGAAACAACGGCCAGGGATAACTTATGTTGCTTTGCATCCCGTTTCCTGGGGAGAGCCGACCATTCTGGAGCAGCGCTTCAATCCGGGCGTCGCTCCGGAAGAAGCCATTGCCGTCGCCCAGGATCTCCTGCATGCTGATTACGCTTTTGCGTTCGATGCCTATTGGGACCTGTGGTCCCCGGCGGAAAACCGGGTGGAATGGACGCAACGCCCCAGTCCGGTGAAATTCATCGCGCACGGCACGGAGTTCGAACACGCTGAAGCTGAGGTGGGAGACATTCAGATTGATCTAGGCTTAGACGAGCCTTTTCTCTATGAACATCTTCAACTCACCCCTGCTCAGGAGAGCCACCTCCGCGAAAATGTCACTCAACTCGTGGCCTTCACGGCTGCCGTCGAGAAGAATAGTGATGCCAGCGCACGCCTGCTCTGGTCGGAGTCGGAAGAGAACCTCGCGCAAAGACTGATTTCCCGCTTGCAAAAGGTACAGTGATTCTCGAATTGAGAGTTTCACCGCGCCGTCTGCCCTGCTCCGCTGCTCTGGAAGGCTCCTGCAACTGAGTTCAACGGCTCTCGATAGTTGTACAACCTGATACCGAGGCGGTCATCGAAACTGACGGCACAAAGGAGACACAAACCAGGCTCCTGTTGCGAAGGCCGTGGACCTTGTACTTGCGACCGGGAGCGCCGGGAGGCAGTTATGTTTGAACAGACGTTAATCGAGTCGAACCATACGATCCAGAGTCATCGGGGTAAGAGCACAGTCGTTTCTTTTATCCTGCAATGTATCATCATCGGTGTGGTTGTTTTGATTCCCCTTCTATTCACTCAAGCGCTGCCAACCAAAGAATTAACCACACTCCTGGTAGCGCCACCGCCACCCCCGCCTCCGCCGCCGCCCCCCGCAGCTTCCGCTCCGGTCAGACATGCGGCCGTGAAGGTGGAAGACACGTCAGCGCTGAAAACGCCGACCTCGATTCCTAGGCAGGTCAAGATGGTGAAAGACGAACCGCAGCAGGCCGAAACGCCTCCGTCCGCCGTCGCCGGAGTTGTTGGCGGGGTTCCCGGCGGAGTTGCTGGCGTGCAAGCGGGCGGGGTACTGGGAGGTGTGCTCTCCAGCACTCCGGCTTACGTCCCCCCTAAACCGAACGTGCAGCGCGTGCGGGTGTCACAGGGTGTGACCTCGGGCATGTTACTGAAGAAAGTTCAGCCGGAATACCCGCCTTTGGCGCGCCAGGCCCGGATTCAGGGATCGGTTGTGCTAAAAGCTGTAATAAGCAAGGCTGGCCACGTGGAAGGCTTGCAAGTGGTGAGCGGCCACCCTATGCTGACGGCCTCTGCCATTAACGCGGTCAAGCAGTGGCAGTACAAGCCTTACATTCTGAACGGTCAGCCGGTCGAGGTGGAGACCAACATCACGGTGAATTTTACGCTGGCCGGAGCGTAACAAGAAACGGCCACGGACCTTACGGATTTACACGGATCTGATTCTCACACCCGTGTTCATCCCACAAGACCCGTGGCCAATGTTTTTTTACTTCGTCCTTCCGCCCTCGACTTTGAGCTTGTCGCTGGCAGCTGCCTGTGCCGCAGCCAAACGTGCCGTTAGCACTCGGAACGGCGAGCAGGACACGTAATTCAAGCCAACCTGGTGGCAGAACTCGACCGACGATGGTTCGCCGCCGTGTTCACCGCAGATACCGACCTTCAAATCCGGACGCGTGCGCCGGCCTTTTTCGGTCGCCATCTTCACGAGTTGCCCCACGCCGTCACGATCTAAAACTGCGAACGGATCCTGTTTGAGAATCCCTTCCGCAATATAGGTCGGAAGTATTTTGTTTACGTCGTCGCGCGAGAACCCGAAGGTGGTCTGCGTCAGATCGTTGGTGCCGAAAGAGAAGAACTGAGCCTCTTCGGCAATCTCGTCCGCGACCAGAGCTGCGCGCGGCAACTCGATCATGGTTCCGACCATGTAGTCGACACGCTGCTCTTTCTCCGTGAACACCTCTTCGGCAACCCGGCGCACGATATCCGCCTGATTCGCCATTTCCTTGAGCGTGGCGGTCAGCGGAATCATGACTTCGGGATGGACCTTCACGCCATCCTTCGCGACTGCGACAGCAGCCTCGAAGATCGCGCGGGCTTGCATCTCGGTAATTTCCGGATAGGTGATTCCGAGACGGCAGCCGCGATGTCCAAGCATGGGGTTAAACTCATGCAGTTCTTCTACACGGCGCAGCAGCATGGGAAGAACCTTCTTTAGATCAGCCGCACCTTTCGCCCCATAACTCGAGTACTTCTCGACCATCTCTTTCTTCTGCTTTGCGTCCGCATACGGAAGGATGGCAATGTCCACCATCAGATCTTCGCGCCGGGGCAGAAACTCGTGAAGAGGAGGATCAAGAGTACGGATGGTAACGGCGAATCCATCCATAGCGCGGAAAACACCGACAAAGTCGGAGCGCTGCATGGGAAGGAGCTTTTTCAGAGCAGCGCGACGGTCTTTCTCCGTGCTGGCCAAAATCATGGCCCGCATGTGCGCAATACGATCTTCGGCGAAGAACATGTGCTCGGTGCGGCACAGGCCAATGCCTTCCGCCCCGAATGCTCGCGCCTGAATGGCATCCCGAGGAATATCAGCGTTCGCCCGCAC
>Ga0335070_10001499_pt1 | contig 27010 bp, 24 predicted proteins | sample Lox_Sample_13_FD_206722 | JGI IMG/M metagenome (GOLD analysis project Ga0335070, IMG submission 206722) | Soil microbial communities from Loxahatchee National Wildlife Refuge, Florida, United States - Lox_Sample_1.3 | ecosystem: Environmental > Terrestrial > Soil > Wetlands | place: USA...
CTGGAAGGTGCGCCCGATGCCGAGGCGGCACAGCGCACGCGGCGGCAAGCCGTCGATCCTGCGACCCTCGAAATGCACCTCGCCGCGGTCGGGCCGCAGCTGGCCGTTGACGACGTTGAAGCAGGTGGTCTTGCCGGCGCCGTTCGGGCCGATCATCGCCAGCAGCTCGCCGCGCTCGAGTCCGAAGCTCACGCCGCGCAGCGCGTGCACGCCGCCGAAGGACTTGGCGAGGCCGCGGGCCGAGAGCAGGCTCATGGCCGGGGGCCTCGCAGAGAGCCGATGCCGCCGGGCAGCAGCAGCACCAGCGCGAGCACGATCGCTCCGGTCGCGGCGCGCCAGTACTCGAAGCTGCGCGCGGCGGCATCCTGCAGCCAGGTGAACAGCGCTGCGCCCCAGACCGGCCCGGTGAGCGTGTGCAGGCCGCCCAGCAGGACCATCACCAGGCCGTCGATCGAGCGCTGGATGCCGAGCGTCTCGGGAGATATCGAGCCCTTGGAAAAGGCGAACAGCGCACCGGCGATGCCGGCGCCGAGGCCGGCAGCCACGAATGCGGCCCACTGCATGCCCCGCACATCGATGCCGCTCGCCTCGGCGCGCCGGGGCGAGTCCCGGCTGGCGCGCAGCGCGTAGCCGAAGGGCGTGTGCACCAGCCACCACAGCAGGCCGATGCCGGCCGAGCAGAGCAGCAGAGTGAGCAGGTAGTACGCGGACCCGGCAGAAAGCCACGCCGCCGGCCATAGCCCGACCAGGCCGTTCGAGCCGCCCGTAAGCGCGTCCCACTGGTAGGCGGCCGACCAGGCAATCTGCGCGAAGGCAAGCGTGAGCATTGCCGCGTAAACGCCGGACAGCCGGACGCAGAACCAGCCGAAGACGAGCGCCGCGGCTCCCGCCGCGAGCGGTGCGAGGCCCAGGGCAAGCTCCATCGGCGCGATCCGATTCAGGACCAGCATGCCGGCTGCGTAGGCACCGACTCCGAAATAGGCGGCATGGCCGAAGGAAGGCACGCCGCCCGGCCCCATCAGGAAGTGCAGGCTCGCGGCGAAGAGCGCGAACACGAGCACGTCGGCTAGAAGAACCGTCGCGTAGCCGGGAAAGGCGAGGGGAACGAGGCCGAGGGCGAGCACGATCAGGGATCCCGCAGCAAGGAGCCTGCGCCCCGGCCGCGCAAGGCGACCGGGAATCTGAGCCGGCTGGGGCTCGGCCGGCTGCGGCCGGCCGAGCAAGCCCCAGGGTCGCAGGACGAGTACCGCCGCCATGACGACGAACTCCGCGACCAGCGTTGCCCCGGACCAGCCCAGGCCGATGCAAAAGGCCTTGACCTCCGCGATCAGAAGCGCGGCGAGAAAGGCACCCGGGATCGAGCCGAGGCCGCCCACGACCACGACCACAAAGGCGTCGGAAACGACCTGCAGGTCGACGTTGAGCGTCGCAGGCTCGCGCGGAATGTCGAGTGCGCCGCCCAGGCCGGCGAGAAACGCCCCGAGCGCGAACACACCCGTGAACAGCCATTTCTGGTTGACGCCCAGCGCGCCGGCCATCTCGCGGTCCTCGCTCGCCGCGCGCACGAGGACGCCCCAGCGCGTGCGCGTGAGCAGCAGGTGCAGCGCGAGCAGCACGGCCGGGCCGATCGCGATGAGCAGCAAGTCGTATTGCGGGAAAGCGCGGCCGGCGATCTGTACCGCGCCGGCGAGCCCGGGCGCACGCGGCCCGAGCAGGTCTTCCGGCCCCCAGAGCCAGAGCGCCCCATCCCTGAGCAGCAGCACGACCGCGAACGTAGCGAGCAGCTGCAACAGCTCGGCCGCCCGGTAGATCCGGCGCAGGACGGCGATCTCCAGGACGCTGCCGAGGGCGCCGACGCCGAGCGCGGCGAGGGGCAAGGCGGCCCAGAAGCCCACCCGACTGGAGAGCCAGACAGCCGCGTACATGCCAAGCATGTAGAGCGAGCCATGTGCGAAGTTGACGATCCGGCTCACGCCGAAGATCAGGGACAGCCCGGCGGCGACCAGAAACAGTGAAGAGGCGCCCGCCAGTCCATTAAGAAACTGGATGAAAACAGAGCCCCAACCCACTGATAGACCTACTGTTTACGGAGCTGATTTACTTCCTCGATCGGGGGCAGGTAGTTGGCACCGTCGGCAAACCGCCAATTCACCATCACCCCCCGGCCATCCTTGCGGGCCAGCTGTCCCACGAAGGCCCCCATCGTCGACTGGTGGTCGAGCGGGCGCCAGGCGATCGGACCGAACGGCGTGGACATCTCCAGGCCCTTCATCGCCTCTACGAGCTTTTCCGTGTCCGCTGAGCCGGCGCGGCGCACCGCGTTGGCGACCGCGTAAACGGCGCTGTAGCCCACGACCGAGCCCTGGCGCGGATAGTCGTTCCAGCGCTTCCGGTACGCCTCGCGGAATTTCCGGTGCTCGGGCGTCTGAATCTCCGCCCAGGGATACCCGGTCACCCACCAGCCCTCGGGCGTCTCCTCCTTGAGGGTGTCCAGATATTCGGGCTCTCCGGCGAGCAGGTTGAGGACGGTCCTGTCCCTGAACAGCCCGCGCGTGTTGCCTTCGCGCACGAACTTCTGCAGGTCTGCCGCGAACAGCGACGAGAAGATCGCGTCCGGCTTGGCGTCCGCAAGCGCCTGCACGACCGCGCCGGCGTCGATCTTGCCGAGCGGCGGCGCCTGCTCGGCGACGAACTCCACGTCGGGCTGCGCGGCCTTGAGCAGCTTCTTGAACGAGGCCGTGGCCGACTGTCCGTATTCGTAGTTGGGATAGACGATCGCCCAGCGCTTCTTCTTCAGCTTCACCGCTTCCGGAATCAGCATCGCCGTCTGCATGTAGGTCGAGGGCCGCAGCCGGAAGGTGTAGCGGTTGCCGCTGTCCCAGACGATCTTGTCGGTCAGAGGCTCGGACGCGATGAAGAGCACCTTGCGCTGCGCCGCGAGATTGGACACCGCGAGGCCGACGTGGGAAGCGAATGTCCCCATGAGGACGGTCACCTTGTCGCGCGCGAGGAGTTCCTCGGCGACACGCACCGCGTCGCCCGGATTGCCGCCGTCGTCGCGCGCCACGAGTTCGAGCTTCCTGCCGAGCACGCCGCCGGAAGCGTTGATCTCCTCCAGCGCGAGCTCCATGCCCTTCCGGTAGGGCTCGAGAAAGGCGGGGAACATCTTGTAGCTGTTCAGCTCGCCGATCTTCACCTGCGCGAGCGCGTTGCCGGAGACGAGCAGCGCAAGCAGGACGAGACGTTTCATTTGCCGCCCTCCACCTTCGCCCCGCGGTCGGGGCGGATCTTGTCGGTGCCGCGCGGGAAAGCGCGCCAGAACTCCTTGCGCACCAGGCTCACCAGCGTCGCGCTCTTGTTGAGGCCGTGGTACCGCGCCACCACCTCCAGCATTTCCAGGTCGCGCGGCGCCGCGGAAAAGGTGCTGATCTTGACTTTGGCCTTCGGCATATAGAAATCTTATATAAGACTTGTATATGCCGTCAAGCGCGCGGCTAGCGGCGCAGGTCGGCCAGGCAGCGGCGCAGCCAGCGCGCCGTCAGCTTCTCGGCGAGCGAGTTCTGCTTGAGCCGCTCGTTGAGACCCTTGAAGTCCACGCGGTCGAGCTCCTGATCCTGGTTGAAGCAGGAGAAGACGTAGCTCGTTTCCCCGCTCTCGGGGTCCTGCTGCGGCTGCAGGCACTGCGCGCAGATCTCCTTCAGCATGCACTGCATCGGCGAGTTGATCGAGCCGATGGCGAGGTGCTTCGGCTTCAGGTGCGGGCGCAGCACGTCGTGGCGCGCGCGCGCCACCGCCGCCATCATGCGGTCCGAACCGATGGCGATGAGGCGGTCGGCGTCCTCCAGCCGGATCGAAGGCGCGCCCAGGCGTCCCTCGGCGTACGCGTCCATCGCCTGGACGATGTTGCCGATGAAGCTGCGGTCCTGAGGGCGACCGGGCTTGAAGCCCGGTTCCTCGTCGCAGCACCAGATGACGGTGTCGGCCGCCTGCTCGATCTCCGCGACCTTGTAGCGATCGATCGTCTTCTTGTAGCCGGCGAAATAGAGCACCCTGGAGCCCGCGGCACGGAACGCGGCGCCGATGGAGAAGAGCACTGCGTTGCCGAGGCCGCCGCCGCAGAGCACCACCGTCTCGCCGCCGGCGATCTCGGTGGGCGAGCCGGTCGGGCCCATGAGAATCACGGGCTCGCCCGGCTGCAGCATCGCGCACAGGTCGCTCGAGCCGCCCATCTCCAGCGCGATGATGGACACCAGCCCTTTGTCGCGATCCACCCAGGCGCCGGTCATCGCGAGGCCTTCCATCTGCAGGCGCGTGCCGCGCGCCAGCGGGGAGCGCGTCTCGAAGTTCTGCAGGCGATAGAACTGGCCGGGCCGGAACCGCTTCGCCGCGAGCGGCGCGCGGATCACGACCTCGATGATGGTCGGCGTGAGGCGCTCGACCTTGTCCACGGTGGCGCTTAGCTGGTCCGACAGATGCCTGAAGAACCGATCCTGTGCGATCGCAGAGGCCGCAGGCCGCGCGTTCAACACCTTCGACACGATGGGATAGCCCTGCTTGGCGCCGCCCATCGCCTTCACGACGTTGCCGAAGAACGAGGGATGCACGTCGCCGAAATAGCTCACGAAGCGGCCGTCGGGCTGGCGCGAGAGCAGCACGTTCGGGACGGCCGGCTTGGAGGTCGCGTGCTCGGGCTTCAGGGGCTTGCCGCTTTCGTCGCACGCCGCGAAATACTTCCCATCGAGCGCGAAGTGCGCGGCGTCCTCGCGCGCGAGCACGGTGTTGGGCTGTGTCCCGGCGGCGACGAACACCGTGTGCGCCGGCAACCAGTGCTCACCCTCCGCCCCCTTCAGGCGGATCCCCTTCACTGCGCCGTAGTTGTCTACGTCGACCGCTACCGGCGTGAGCCCTTCGGCGAACCAGATGCCTTCTTCGAGCGCCTTTTCGACCTCCTCGTGGTTCAGGGTGTAGGAGGGGCTGTCGACGAGGCGCCGGCGATAGGCGATCGTCACGCCGCCCCAGTGGCGCAGCAGCTCGATGTGCTTTTCCTTCGGCGCGACTCGCAGCGCGCGCGCGTGCGCGAGGTATTCCTCGGCGATCTCGCGCTCCTGGTCGTCCCACTCGGCCCGCACGGCGTCCTCGCCGAGCTCCCGCGCCAGCATCTCGTAGCGATCGAGGAATTTCGCCACCTGCACGCCGTAGTAGGCGAGCGACTCGGTCGCGGTGTCGATCGCCGTCAGGCCGCCGCCGATCACCACGACCGGCAGGCGCAGCTGCATGTTGGCGATCGAGTCCTGCTTCGCCGCGCCGGTGAGTTGCAGCGCCATCAGGAAGTCGGAGGCGGCGCGCACGCCGCGCGCGAGCCCGTTCGGGATCTCGAGCACCGTAGGCTTGCCCGCGCCCACGCATAGCCCGACGTGGTCGAAGCCGATCGCGAGCGCTTCTCCCAGATCCAGCGTGCCACCGAAGCGCACGCCGCCGTGCATCGCGAATCCGGAGCGCCGCTCGATCAGCAGGCGCACGAGCTTGAGGAAGTTCTTGTCCCAGCGCACCGTGATGCCATACTCGGCAACGCCGCCGAAGCCCGCCATCACGCGGGATTCGAGCGGCTCGTAGAGCGTGCGCACGTCGCGCACCGGCTCGAAGGGCACGCCGAGCGGCTCGATCTTGAGGCCGTCGATACCTACGACGGTGTGGCCGTCGTTCAGCAGGTGGTGCGCGAGCGTGAACCCGGCGGGTCCGAGGCCCACCACCAGGACCTTGCGCCCGGTCGGCGCGAGCGGCAGCGGCCGGCGCAGATTGAGCGGGTTCCAGCGCGTGAGCAGCGAGTAGATCTCGAAACCCCAGGGCAGCTCGAGGACATCCTTCAGCGTCCGCGTCTCGGCCTGCGGGATATCCACCGGAGTCTGCTTCTGGTAGATGCAGGCCTTCATGCAGTCGTTGCAGATGCGGTGCCCGGTGGCCGCCACCATGGGGTTGTCTACGCAGATCACCGCGAGCGCGCCGATCGGCTGGCCGCGCGTCTTCACCATGTGGAATTCGGAGATCTTTTCCTCGAGCGGGCAGCCCGCGAGCGGCACTCCGAACGGGCTCTTGCGAAACCCGGCGGCCGGAGCTTTCTCCCTCAGGCCCTTCGAGCAGGAATCCTTGCCCTGCTCGTGGCACCAGATGCAGTAATTGGCCTGGTCGAGCGCGCCCGCGAGGTCCGTGCCGTGATCGGTGAGCGCGAAGCCGCCGCGCTCGCGCAGATGCTCGAGGCCGTGCCGCACGTAGCCTTGCGAGGAATCCGTATGCACCGGCACCAGGCGCATGAAATCGAGCTTGGCCGGCGCCTTGAACAGCAGTCCGGCACGGTGCTTCGCCTTGCCCTCGGGCGTCGTCGCGGCCCAGGCCGCGTAGCGCGCCGCCGCCTCGAGGCTGGAAGCATTGGCGGCCTCGTCCTTCTGCCAGGCAGTCACGTCGCGCGCGAATTCGAGCTCGGATTTGAAAGGAAAGGAGCTCGGGTCGAACGACTTCAAGGACTCGGGGTCGACCTTGTGCAGCGCGCGCCGCTGGACGAAGAGGCGCTTCACGGCATAGAGCGGCGCGAGCTCGTTGTGGCGCGCGGCGAGGGCGCTCGCCTCGGCCTCGATGCCGAACAGCCTGGCGAGAAAGTCCTCGAGGTGCGGCGCGAGCGCGACCAGCAGCTCGGATTCCGGCTTTCCTGAAAGAGGATTCTTCCTTGCTTGAAGAAGCCTGTTCTTGAGATCTGAATCAAGAAACGACAAGAAAGCGCCGTCGAGGCGCAGCAGGCCGTCGCGCTCGTACAGATCCGCGAACTGCAGGCCGAAGGAGAGATTCATGAAGGTAGAATTATCGGCCAAATTTTCCGGGGAGCCGTTATATGCAAATCAAGAACTCGATATTCCTGATCACCGGCGGCGCATCGGGACTCGGCGCGGCGACGGCGCAGATGGCGGCGGCCAACGGGGCCAAGGTCGTCATCGCGGATCTGCAGGTCGAGGCCGGAGAGAAGCTCGCGAAGGAGCTCGGCGGGAAATATTGCAAGTGCGACGTCACCTCGGAAGCTGACGGCAAGGCGGCGGTCGCGGCGGCCGTGCAATCGTTCGGCGGGCTGAACGTGCTCGTCAACTGCGCGGGCATCGGCGTGGCCGAGCGCACGATCGGCAAGGACGCGCCGCACGATCTCGCGCGCTTCACGCGCGTGATCAACATCAATCTGATCGGCACCTTCAACATGATCCGCCTCGCGGCCGACGCCATGGCCAAGGCGAGCCCGAACGCGGCCGGCGAGCGCGGCGTGATCGTCAATACCGCCTCGGTCGCGGCATTCGACGGCCAGATCGGGCAGGCCGCCTATTCCGCGTCGAAGGGAGGGGTGGTCGGCATGACGCTGCCGATCGCGCGCGATCTGTCGCGTAACGGCATTCGCGTCGTCACCATCGCGCCGGGGCTGTTCCTCACGCCGATGCTGCTCGGCCTGCCGAAGGAGGCGCAGGATTCGCTCGGCAAGCAGGTGCCGTTCCCGCCCCGCCTCGGCAAGCCCGAGGAATACGCGCATCTCGCCAAATCGATCGTCGAGAACGAGATGCTGAACGGCGAGACGATCCGGCTCGACGGCGCGATCCGGATGGCGCCGAAATAGGCTACTGCAGCTCCTGCAGGTGCTCGCGGAACAGCTTCGCGCGCGCCACGTAGCCCTCCGACATCCTCAGGATCCCGGCGATCTGCTCCGGCGTGAGCGGCCGCACGACTTTCGCCGGCGAGCCGACCGCGAGCATGCCGGGCGGAATCTCCTTTCCCTCGGGCACCAGCGCGTTGGCCCCGACCAGCGCGCCGGCGCCGATCTTCGCGCCGTTCAGCACCACGCTGTTGATGCCGATGAGGGCGCCGTCGCCGATGGTGCAGCCGTGCAGCATCGCCTTGTGGCCGATGGTGACGCGCCTGCCGATGGTGAGCGGATAGCCCGGGTCGCAATGCAGGACCGAGCCGTCCTGGATGTTGGTCTCCTCTCCGATGTGCACCAGGTCGTTGTCGGCCCGGATCACGACGTTGAACCAGACGTTCACCGCACGCTCGAGCACGATCGAGCCCACGAGCGTGGCGTCCCAGGCGATGAAATGGTCGGCGCCGCGCAGCTCAACGCGGCGTTCCTTCAGCGAAAAGACCGGCATAAGCGGCCGGTATCATAGCGCCCGCCGTTGCCACCGCCCATGCGCCATAGCGAATCGCTCTTCTTCGACGTCCGCGGACTTCGTTATCACGTGCGCCACTGGAAAGGCGCGCCGCACCGGAAGCTGTTCCTGCTGCACGGCTGGATGGACGTGTCGGCCTCCTTCCAGTTCCTCGTCGACGCGCTGCGCGAGGAGTGGGACGTCTATGCGCCGGACTGGCGCGGCTACGGCCTCACGGCCTGGTCCGGCGCCGACAACTACTGGTTTCCGGACTACATCGCCGACCTCGATTTCCTGCTCGACCGGATGCAGCCCGAGGGGCCGGTCAACCTCGTCGGCCACAGCCTGGGCGGCAACGTGGGCGGCCTGTACGCCGGCATCCGCCCCGAGCGCGTCGCGCGCTTCGTCAATCTCGAGGGCTTCGGCATGCCTGTCACGCGCGCGGAGCAGGCGCCGCGCCGCTACGAGCGCTGGATGAACGAGCTGAAGCAAGCGCCGCGCTGGCGCCCGTACGCGAGCTACGCCGAGCTCGCCGACCGCCTGCAGAAGAACAATCCGCGCCTGCGCCGCGACCGCGCCGAGTTCCTGGCGCGCCACTGGGGCAGGGAGGCCGACCAGGGCGGCGTCGTGCTGCGCAGCGATCCGGCGCACAAGCTGGTCAACGCCACGCTCTACCGCCTCGACGAAGCGCGCGCCTGCTGGGAGCGCGTCACGGCGCCGGTGCTGTGGGTGGATGCGGCGCAATCCGAGACGCTGAAGCGCATGAAGCTCACGCCGCAGGATCTCGCGGAGCGGCGCGCAGCGTTCAGGGACCTGCGCTACCACACGGTGCAAGACGCAGGCCACATGCTGCACCACGATCAGCCGGAGGAGGTCGCGCGCCTGATCGAGACGTTCCTGCTCTGATAAAATCCGCCGCCTGGATGGACCTCGAGCCACTCGTCCGCACTGTCGCCATCTATGCGCTCCCGGTCCTCTTCGCGATCACGCTGCATGAGGCAGCGCACGGCTACGTCGCGCGCCACTTCGGCGACCTGACCGCCTACGCGCAGGGGCGCGTCAGCCTCAATCCCGCCCGCCACGTCGATTTTCTGGGCACCATCGTGGTGCCGCTCGCGATCCTGCTCATGTCGTCGGGCAAGTTCCTGTTCGGCTGGGCGAAGCCCGTGCCCGTCAACTACTCCGCGCTGCGCTCTCCGAAGCGCCACATGCTCTGGGTCGCCGCGGCGGGACCGGCCTCGAACGTCGCCATGGCGATGGCCTGGGCCCTGCTGCTCAAGCTGGCGCTGATCCTGCCGGTGAACACCTTCAGCGTGCCGATGGCGGAGATGGGCAAGGCCGGCATCCAGGTGAACCTGATCTTCACCTTCCTCAACCTGCTGCCGATCCTGCCGCTCGACGGCGGCCGCATTCTCGCCAGCCTGCTGCCGAACCGCGTGGCCTGGCAGTACGCCAAGCTGGAGCCCTGGGGACTGCCGCTGCTGCTGGTGCTGATGCTGACGAACGTTCTCGACCACGTTCTCGGGCCGTTGATCCACGCCTCCGACGGCCTGATCCGCGGGCTGCTCTACTAGGGCCGTGTTCGAAACCCGCGTGCTATCCGGGATGCGCCCGACGGGCGCGCTGCATCTCGGCCACTATCACGGCGTGCTCAAGAACTGGGTGAAGCTGCAGTCGGAGTATCCCTGCCTGTTCTTCGTCGCGGACTGGCACGCGCTCACGACCGACTACGAGAAACCCGGCGCGCTGCAGGAAGTCGGCGCCGACATGGTGATCGACTGGCTCGCCTCTGGCGTCGATCCGAACCAGGCCACGCTGTTCGTGCAGTCGCTGGTGCCCGAGCACGCCGAGCTGCACCTGCTGCTCTCGATGCTCACGCCGCTGGGCTGGCTGGAGCGCGTGCCGACGTACAAGGACCAGCAGGAAAAGCTCTCCGACAAGGACCTCTCGACCTACGGCTTCCTCGGCTACCCGCTGCTGCAGGCCGCCGACATCCTGATCTACCGGGCCAAGTACGTGCCCGTGGGCGAGGACCAGGTTCCCCACATCGAGTTCACGCGCGAGGTCGCGCGCCGCTTCAACCATCTTTACGGCCGCGAGCCGGGCTTCGAGGACAAGGCGAAGGCCGCGGTGAAGAAGCTGGGCAGCAAGAAGGCGCGCCTGTTCAACGAGCTGCGCACCCGCTTCCTTGAGAGCGGCGACGCCGAGTCGCTCAAGCGCGCGCAGGCGCTGCTCGACGAGCAGCAGAACATTCCGCGCGGCGAGCGCGAGCGCCTGTACGGCTGGCTGGAGGGCAGCGGCAAGAAGATCCTCGTCGAGCCCGAGGCCTTGCTCACCGAGGCGTCCAAGCTGACCGGCCTGGACGGGCAGAAGATGTCCAAGTCCTACGGCAACGCGATCGCGCTGCGCGAGGAGCCCGAGTCGGTGGCGAAGAAGATCAGGACCATGCCCACCGACCCGGCGCGCGTCAAGCGCAGCGACAAGGGCAACCCCGACAAGTGCCCGGTCTGGAACATGCACCTGGTCTACTCCGACGAGGCGCGCCAGGCTTGGGTCCGCAAGGGCTGCACCACGGCCTCGATCGGCTGCCTGGAGTGCAAGCAGCCGGTGGTGGAGGCGGTCCTGGCGGAGCTGGCGCCGATCCGCGAGCGCGCGCAGCCGTACGTGGACGACCCGACGCTGGTGAAGAACATTCTCGCCGACGGCTGCGACAAGGCGCGCAAGCTCGCGGTCGAGACCATGCGCGAGGTGCGCGAAGCGATGGGCCTCGCCTATGTGTAGGATGCGGACCGTGAGCGCAAACCGGTGAGCGAGACGGAGCCGCTGCCGCTGGCCGCACCGCTGGCTCGCCTCTACGGCGAGCCGGTAGTCGAGATTCCGGCCGACCTGTACATCCCGCCGGACGCCCTGGAGATCCTGCTGGACGCGTTCCAGGGGCCGCTCGACCTGCTGCTGTACCTGATCCGCAAGCAGAACCTGGACATCCTCGACATCCCGATGGCGCCGCTGACGCGCCAGTACCTGGAGTACGTCGAGATGATGCGCTCGAAGAACCTGGAGCTCGCCGCCGAGTACCTGGTGATGGCGGCGATGCTCATCGAGATCAAGTCGCGCATGCTGCTGCCGCGCCCGGCGGCGGTCGCCGAGGAGGAAGACCCGCGCGCCGAGCTCGTACGCCGGCTGCTCGAGTACGAGCAGATGAAGAAGGCCGCGCAGCAGCTCGACGAGCTGCCGCAGATGGGCCGCGACGTGCTCGCGGTCTCGGTGCTCGTGGAGCGCACGGCGGTGGAGCGCCTGCCCGACGTGCACCCGCGCGATCTGGCGGAAGCCTGGCGCACGCTGCTGATGCGCGCGCGCATGACGCGTCACCACCGCGTCACGCGCGAGGAGCTCTCGGTGCGCGAGCACATGAGCGGCATCCTGCGCCGACTCAAGGAAAGCCGGGTGCTGGAATTCACCGAGCTGTTCGACCCGGCGCGCGGCGTCGCGATTCTGGTGGTCACCTTCCTCGCGCTGCTCGAGCTCGCGCGCGAGTCTCTCGTCGACGTCACCCAGTCGGAGGGTTTCGCGCCGATCTACGTGAGAATCGCCCATGCCGAATCCGTCTGAAGCCAAGCGCCTCATCGAGGCGGCACTGCTCGCCTCGCAGGAGCCGCTGTCGCTCGCCGACCTGAAGCGCCTGTTCGATGACGAGGTGGACAACGAGACGCTGCGCAAGCTGCTCGACGAGCTGCGCGGCGACTGGGCCGAGCGCGCCGTCAACCTCGTCAGCGTCGCGAGCGGCTGGCGCTTCCAGACCGCGCCCTCGTTCCGGCCGTTCATCGAGCGGCTGCAGCCGGAAAAGCCGCCGCGCTACTCGCGCGCGGTCATGGAAACGCTCGCCATCATCGCCTATCGCCAGCCGGCGACGCGCGGCGACGTGGAGGACATTCGCGGCGTGGCGGTGTCGACGCCCATCATCCAGACGCTCGAGAGCCGGGGCTGGATCGACGTCGTGGGCCACCGCGACACGCCGGGGCGGCCCGCTCTCTACGCGACCACCAAGACCTTCCTCGACGACCTCGGCCTGCGCTCGCTCCAGGAGCTGCCGCCGCTGGAAGAGATCGCGCGCACTCTGCAGCTCGAGGCGGCGACCGCGCAGCCGGCGGCGAATGAACCGAGCCAAGAGCCCTCCGCCCCCGCCGGCAGCACCCTCCAGTAATCTGCCGGGGGAGAGGATCCAGAAGCTTCTCGCCGCCGCGGGGCTGGGCTCGCGCCGCGAGATCGAGACCTGGATCGCCGCGGGACGGATCACCGTCCGCGGGCGCGTGGCGGCGCTCGGCGATCGCGCTGCGCCCGGCGATGAGGTTCTTCTCGATCAAAAGAAAATCGACTTCGAGAAGAGCAAGGCAAGGCCGCGGCTGCTCCTCTACCACAAGCCGGTCGGCGAGCTCGTCACGCGCAGCGACCCGGAGGGCCGGCCGACGGTGTTCGACCGGCTGCCCAGGCCGCGCACCGGGCGCTGGGTCGCGGTCGGGCGCCTCGACTTCAATACGTCCGGGCTGCTGCTGCTCACCGATTCCGGCGAGCTCGCCAATCGCCTGATGCATCCGCGCGCCGCGATCGAGCGCGAGTACGAGGTGCGCGTCCAGGGCGGCCTCGATGCGCAAGCCATCCGCAGGCTTCTCGACGGGGTCGAGCTGGAAGACGGCCCCGCGCGCTTCCTTCGCGTCGAGCCGTTGCGCGGACGGGCGGAATCGGGAACCAACCGCTGGTACCGTGTGGTGCTCGCGGAAGGACGCAACCGCGAGGTGCGGCGCATGGTGGAGGCGGTCGGCGCGCGCGTCAGCCGACTTGCACGGGTGCGCTTTGGCGCGTTCAGGCTGCCGCCCGACCTGCCGCCCGGCCGCTGCATTGACGTAGATCCCGGCCGGGTGGGCAGGACTTGATCGCATGACGCGGTTTCGCGCGACCATTGCGATCCTCGCGCTGCTCGCGCTGGCATTGGCGTTCCAGGGCTCGCGCGGGCTCTGGGAACCCGACGAGGGCCGCTATGCCGGCATTGCGTCGCACATGCTCTCGAGCGGGGACTTCATCCATCCCGCCTTCAATGACGAGCTCAGGCACTACGCCAAGCCGCCGCTGACCTATTGGTCGATCGCGGCGGGCATCGCCGCGCTGGGCGCGAACGAGTGGGGCGCCCGGTTGGCCAACGCGCTCGCCTTCGCCGCCACCGTGCTCCTGGTGCTCGCCCTCGGGCGCACCTGGACGCCGAGGCGGCCCTGGCTCGCGCCGCTCGTCTACGCCTCGTTCGCCATGCCCTATTCGGCATCGAACGCCTTGACGCCCGATACGCTGCTGACGCTGTTCGAGACGCTCGGCGTGCTGGGTTTCGTGCGGCATCGCGAGGCGCTCGCGCGGGGCGCGCGCAGCGGCGCGCGGCTCCTCATGTGGCTTGGCTTCGGGCTGGCCTTCCTCACCAAGGGACCGCCCGGTCTGCTCCCCCTGCTGGCGATCCTGGTGTTCTGCGCGCTCGAAAAAGGCTGGCGGGGGATCGCGCAATTGGCGAGCACCGGCGGATTGGCGCTGTTCGCCGCCGTCGGCCTCGGATGGTTTGCGCTGGTCGTGGCCACCGAGCCAGGCCTCGTGACCTATTTCCTGCACGACGAAGTGGTGAACCGGATCTTCACCGGGGCCCATCACCGCAACTCGGCCTGGTACGGCGCGATCAAGGTCTACGTCCCGACGCTGCTGCTGGGCAGCTTGCCCTGGAGCTGGATTCTGCTCCGCGCCGCGATTTCCGCGCCTCGCACCGCGCTCTCGCGCGACTGGTGGCGCCGGAAGCTGCGCGACGATCCCTGGCCGGCATTCCTCGCCGTCTGGCTGCTGTTGCCGCTCGCCGTCTTCTTCTTGAGCCGCTCCAGGCTGCCGCTGTACGTGTTGCCGCTGTTTCCGCCGCTCGCGCTGCTGATCGCGCGCGGCCTCGAGCACTGGCGTCCCTCGAGGCTGACGCTGGCGCTCATCGCGTGCTGGCTGGCCGGCCTGGTCGGGCTGCGCGCCGCGGCTGCCCACTATTCGACCGACAGCGACAGCCGCCGGCTGGCGCAGGCGATCCTCGCGCGCCAGAGTCCGGCGCCGAGCGAGGTCCTCTTCGTCGACGCGACTCCGCATTGGGGCCTTACGGTCTATCTGCAATGCGAGGTCAAGCGCGTACGGCTCGGCGGCGGGGAATCCGCCGCCGCCGCTGGAAGCGACAATTCGCTCGGCTCGGAGATGGCGTCTCTCAAGCCGCCGCGGCCGCTCATCATCGCCAGGCCGGAACGGCGGCAGGCTGTGGCGGCCGAGCTCGCGCGGCTCGGATACGAGCCGCTGGAACTCGGCCAGGCGGGTCGCTGGACGCTCCTGGCGCCCGGAGTCCGCACGGCGCCGGGCGGGCCGGAGCACAAAATCGACCCCGAGAAGAAAATTTGATATACTTCAACGGTTTCTAGCAGCGCGGCAGCAGGCGTTTTTGCAGAGATGGGCTTCGGCCCATTTTTTGTTTGTGCGGCCGGATCGAGGCATGGCGGCGGTATGGCGGCGATGGCGCAAGTGGCGGAAGCGACCGTGACGGGCATGGGGTTCGAGCTAGTGGACGCCAGGGCAACGGGCGGCGGCCGGTTTCTGACCATCTTCATCGACCGTCCCGGCGGCATCACGGTGGACCACTGCGCCGAGGTCAGCCGGCAGCTGTCGAGGGTATTCGAAGTCGAGGGCATCGACTACGAGCGGCTGGAGGTGTCGTCGCCGGGGCTGGACCGGCCGCTGCGCAAGCCCGCCGACTTCGAGCGCTTCGCCGGAAGCAGGGTGGACGTGAGGATGCGCGCGCCGGACGCCACCGGGCGCAAGCGGTTCACGGGGCTGCTGAAGGGCGCGAAGGACGGCGTCGCGGTCGTCGAGGTGGACGGACGGGACGTCATGCTGGACGTGAGCGAAATGGACAAGGCCCGGCTGGTGCCGGACCTGTAGGAACAGGAACAACGGGGAATTTGGGGCGATGACAACGCAAGCAGCAGGCAATCGCGAACTGGTCTTGCTCGCCGACGCGCTGGCGCGCGAGAAGAACGTCTCGCGCGACGTCGTGTTCGGCGCGCTCGAGCTCGCGCTCGCCTCGGCGACGAAGAAGAAGTACTCCGAGGATATCGACGTGCGGGTGTCGATGGACCGGAATACCGGCGCCTACGAGACGTTCCGGCGCTGGCGCGTCGTCCCGGACGACGAGCCGGACTACAACACCGCGCAGATGTACTGCCTGGAAGAGGCGCAGGATCGCAAGCCCGACGCCAAGCTGGGCGACTACCTCGAGGCGCCGCTGCCGAACGTGGAATTCGGCCGCATCGGCGCGCAGACCGCCAAGCAGGTGATCCTGCAGCGCATCCGCGACGCCGAGCGCGAGCAGATCCTAAACGACTTCCTCGGGCGCGGCGACGAGCTGGTCACCGGCACCGTCAAGCGCATGGAACGCGGCAGCGCGATCGTCGAGTCCGGGCGGCTGGAGGCGGTGCTGCCGCGCGAGAACATGATTCCGAAGGAAAACCTGCGCGTGGGCGACCGCGTGCGCGCCTGGGTGTCGAAGATCGACCGCGGCGCCCGCGGCCCGCAGCTCATCCTGTCGCGCACGGCGCCGCAGTTCATCATGAAGCTGTTCGAGCTGGAGGTGCCGGAGATCGAGGAGGGCCTGCTGGAGATCAAGTCGGCGGCGCGCGATCCGGGAATCCGCGCCAAGATCGCGGTGCACAGCAACGACCGCCGCATCGACCCGATCGGCACCTGCGTCGGCATGCGCGGCTCGCGCGTGCAGGCGGTCACGCAGGAGCTCGCCGGCGAGCGCGTCGACATCGTGCTCTGGTCGGCCGACCCGGCCACCTTCGTGATCGGCGCGCTTGCGCCGGCCGAGGTGAGCTCGATCCTCGTCGACGAGGAGAAGCACGCCATGGACGTGGTGGTGGACGAGGAGAACCTCGCGATCGCGATCGGCCGCAGCGGCCAGAACGTGCGCCTCGCCTCCGAGCTCACGGGCTGGACCATCAACCTGATGACGCAGGAGGAGTCCACCAAGAAGCAGGAGGAGGAGAGCAGCCGCACCAAGCAGCTGTTCATGGAGAAGCTCGACGTGGACGAGGAGGTCGCCGAGATCCTGATCCAGGAGGGCTTCTCGACGCTCGAGGAGGTCGCCTACGTCCCGATCAACGAGATGAACGAGATCGAGGCATTCGACGAGAACACGGTGAACGAGCTGCGCAGCCGCGCGCGTAACGCGCTGCTCGTGCAGGCGATCGCGAGCGAGGAGAGCCTGGAGGGCGTGGACCCGCTGCTGCTGCAGCTCGAGGGCATGGACCCGCCGCTCGCGGCCAAGCTCGCCAAGGGCGGCGTCAAGACGCGCGACGACCTCGCCGACCTGGCGGTAGACGAGCTCGGCGAGCTGACAGGACTCGACGAGGAGCGCGCCAAGAAGCTGATCATGGCAGCGCGCGCGCACTGGTTTGCGGCAGAAACGCGGGCCGAGCAGGGTAAGGAGGCCGCGTAACGTGGCTCAGACGAGCGTCGCCCAATTCGCGAGCGAGCTGAAGGTCCCGCCTTCGGTGCTGCTGGAGCAGCTGCGCGCGGCTGGCGTGCAGAAGCGCGTCGCCGAGGACTCGCTTAGCGAGCAGGACAAGGCGCGTCTGCTGGAATACCTGCGCAAGTCGCACGGCTCGAGCGAGCCGAAGAACAAGATCACGCTCACGCGCAAGCAGACGAGCGAGATCAAGAAGGCCGATTCGACCGGCAAGGCGCGCACCATCCAGGTCGAGGTGCGCAAGAAGCGCGTCTTCGTGAAGCGCGATCCTTCCGAGCTCGCCGCCGCCGAGATGCCGGCTGCCGCGCCGGCCCCCGCGCCGTCGCCCGCGCCGGCCGGCCCTGACGCGAAGGAGCTCGAGCTGCGCGCCGAGGAGCAGCGGCGCCAGCAGCAGTTGTCGGAAATCCAGGCCGCCGAGCTGCGCGAGAAGCAGGAGCGCGAGCGGCGCGAGGCCGAGCAGAAGGCGACCGAGCGCGCCACCCCATCGCCAGCGGCCGCGCCTGGCGCCGCGACCGACGGCACGCTGCACGCCCCCAAGGCGGGCGAGCCGAAGGCCGAGAAGAAGGCGAAGAAGGTCAAGCAGACGACGATCCTGCGCGATGACTCGGTGCGCCGGCGCACGATCAAGACGCGCGGCGACCTGGGCGGCGGCGTGGCCGGCTGGCACGGGCGCGGCGGCGGGCGCCATCGCGCTGCGGGGCCCGTCCCGGGCGAGGCAGCCTTCGCTCCGCCGAGCGAGCCGGTGTCGCGCGAAATCGCCGTCCCCGAGACCATCACGGTGGGCGAGCTCGCGCACAAGATGTCGGTCAAGGCCGTCGAGGTCATCAAGGTCATGATGAAGCTCGGCACCATGGCGACCATCAATCAGGTGCTGGACCAGGAGACCGCGATGATCGTGGTCCAGGAGATGGGTCACATCGCCAAAGCGGCGAAGCTCGACGACCCCGAGGCCTACCTCGAAGACGCGGCGCACGCGCAGGCCGAGGCCACCGAACGCCCGCCGGTCGTCACGGTGATGGGCCACGTCGACCACGGCAAGACCTCGCTGCTGGACTACATCCGCCGCACCAAGGTCGCCGCCGGCGAGGCGGGCGGCATCACGCAGCACATCGGCGCCTACCACGTGGAGACGCCGCGCGGCGTGATCACCTTCCTCGATACGCCCGGCCACGAGGCCTTCACGGCGATGCGCGCGCGCGGCGCCAAGGTGACCGACATCGTGGTCCTGGTCGTCGCCGCGGATGACGGCGTCATGCCGCAGACGATCGAGGCCATCTCCCATGCCAAGGCGGCCGAGGTGCCGCTGGTCGTCGCAATGAACAAGATCGACAAGCACGAGGCCAACCCCGAGCGCGTCAAGAACGACCTGCTCGCGCACGGCGTGGTGCCCGAGGACCTCGGCGGAGATTCGCCGGTCGTCCCCGTGTCCGCGAAGACGGGCGCGGGCATCGACCTGCTGCTCGAGCAGATCCTGCTGCAAGCCGAGGTGAAGGAGCTCAAGGCCCCGGTCGAGGCGCCTGCCAAGGGCGTGGTGGTCGAGGCGCGCCTGGACAAGGGGCGCGGCCCGGTGGCGACCGTGCTCGTGCAGTCGGGCACCCTCAAGCGCGGCGACGTGGTGGTGGCGGGCGCCGTCTACGGCCGCGTGCGCGCGATGCTGGACGAGAACGGCAAGGCCGTGCAGAGCGCGGGCCCGTCGATTCCGGTGGAAATCCAGGGCCTGTCGGACGTGCCGCGCGCCGGCGAGGAGCTGGTTGCGCTCGCCGACGAGCGCAAGGCGCGCGAGGTCGCGCTGTTCCGCCAGGGCAAGTACCGCGACGTGAAGCTCTCGAAGCAGCAGGCCGCCAAGCTCGAGAACATGTTCGAGCAGATGGGCGAGGGCGAGAAGAAGACGCTCGCGCTGCTCATCAAGGCCGACGTGCAGGGATCGCAGGAGGCTCTTGCGCACGCGCTCTCGCGCCTCTCGACCGACGAGGTCAAGGTGAGCGTGGTGCACTCGGGCGTGGGCGGCATTACCGAGTCGGACGTCAACCTGGCGCTCGCCTCGCGCGCGGTGATCATCGGCTTCAACACGCGCGCCGACGCGACGGCGAGAAAGCTCATCGAGTCCTCGGGCGTGGACGTGCGCTACTACAACGTCATCTACGACGCGGTCGAGGAAGTGAAGGCGGCGCTCTCGGGCCTGCTCGCGCCGGAGCGCAAGGAATCGGTCCTCGGCATGGTGGAAGTGCGTCAGGTGTTCCGCATCTCCAAGGTCGGCACCGTCGCCGGCTGCTACGTGCAGGAGGGCCTCGTCAAGCGCGGCGCCCTGGTGCGCGTGCTGCGCGACAACGTGGTGATCCACACCGGCGAGATCGACACGCTCAAGCGCTTCAAGGACGACGTGCGCGAGGTCAAGGCCGGCTTCGAGTGCGGCATGTCGCTGAAGGGCTTCCAGGACCTCAAGGAAGGCGACCAGTTCGAGGTCTTCGAAGTCCTCGAGGTGGCGCGCACGCTATGAGCCTGGGGCGCATCCTGCTGTGAGCCAGGGGCGGCCGCAGAAGGTCGCCGACCTGATCCAGCGCGAGCTCTCGGAGCTGATCCGGCTCGAGGTGCGCGATCCGAGGGTGGGCATGCTGACGATCACCTCGGTGGACGTCTCGCCCGATCTTTCCCACGCCAAGGTCTTCATCACGCTCCTGGAGAAGGAGAAGCTAGAGGACACCTTGCTGGGGCTGCGCCGCGCCTCGGGCTACCTGCGCTCGCAGCTCGCGCGGCGCATGAAGCTCTACACCACGCCCGAGCTCCGCTTCGTCTACGACGAATCCGTAGAGCGCGGCGATCGCCTCTCGCGCCTGATCGACAGCGTCCTGCCGCCGCCGGCGCCGAAGAAGCGTCCCGGGAAGCGCTAGATGCCGGCCGAGCGGCACAAGCGAATCGACGGCGTGCTGCTGCTCGACAAGCCGGTCGGGCCGAGCTCCAGCGCGGTGCTTCAGGCGGTGAAGCGGCTGCTCGAGGCGCGCAAGGCCGGGCACGCGGGCACGCTCGACCCGATGGCCTCCGGCCTGCTGCCGCTGCTGTTCGGCGAGGCGACCAAGTTCGCGCCTTTCGGGCTCGAGGCGAGCAAGGAATACCTCGCCGACGTGCGGCTGGGTGTGGCGACGGACACGGGCGACGCGGAAGGCAGGGTCACGGAAACGTCACTGGTCGACGTGGACGACCAGGCGCTGGCCCGTGCGTTGGCCAGGTTTCGCGGCGAGATCGAGCAAGTGCCGCCGATGTACTCCGCGCTGAAGCATGAAGGACGGCCGCTCTACGCGCTCGCCCGCGAAGGACGGGCGGTCACGCGCCGCCCGCGCAAGGTCACCGTGCACGAGCTGGAGCTCGTGTCGCGCGGCGAGGCGACGCTGCGCCTGCGCGTTCTCTGCAGCAAGGGGACCTACGTGCGCCAGCTGGCGGTCGACCTCGGCCTGGCGCTGGGCACCGTCGCGCACCTGCAGGCCTTGCGGCGCATCGCCGTGGGCCGGCTGCGCCTGGACCAGGCGGTATCGCTCGACGACTTGCAGGCCCTGGGCGAGGAGGGGCGGCGCGCATGGCTGCTGCCGCCCGATCGCCTCCTCGAGCACCTGCCCCGGATCGACCTGGACGAGGACCTCGCGGCCAGGTTCCTGAACGGGCAGGCCGTGCGCTCGGTGGCGGCCGGCGAGGGCCCGGGCAGGGTCTACTCGGGCGGAAGGCTGCTGGGCGTGGGAGAGCGCGGACCCGCCGGGCTGCAGCCGGCCAGGCTGATTGCAAGAGCCTGAAAAAGCAAGAAAAACTTGTCTTCCGACGGCACTCTCGTTAGAATGCCGCCCTCACATACGAGCCTGAAAAGAGAGAAGAGCACATGAGTTTGCAGGTTGCGCAGAAAGCGCAAGTCGTGAAGCAGTACCAGCGCTCCGGCAAGGACACCGGGTCGCCCGAGGTGCAGATCGCGCTGCTCACCGAGCGCATCAACGGCCTCACCGAGCACTTCAAGTCGCACGTCAAGGATTTCCACTCGCGCCGGGGCCTGCTGAAGATGGTGAGCCAGCGGCGCAAGCTGCTCGATTATCTGAAGCGCAGCGATGCCGACAAGTACCGCTCGCTGATCGAGCGGCTCGGCCTGCGCAAGTAACGCCCGTTCCCCCTTACCGAATGTCGTAGCGAAGGCGCTCATCGGACCGATGAGCGCCTTTCGTTCGCGTCCCCACACTGAGGATTCCCCTTTGAACCCGATCAAGAAGACCTTCACCCTCGGCACCCAGCAGGTCACGCTGGAGACCGGCGAAATCGCGCGCCAGGCGCACGGCTCCGTCATCTGCACCGTCGAGGACACCGTCGTGCTCGCCGCGGTCACCGCCTCGAAGTCGCCCAAGGCCGGGCAGAGCTTCTTCCCGCTCACCGTCGACTACGCCGAGAAGACCTACGCCGCGGGCAAGATCCCGGGCGGCTTCTTCAAGCGCGAGGGCCGGCCGACCGAGAAGGAGACGCTGACCAGCCGCCTCATCGACCGCCCGATCCGGCCGCTGTTCCCGGACGGCTTCTACAACGAGGTGCAGGTGGTGGCGCAGGTGCTGTCGCTGAACCCGGAGGTGGACGCCGACATCCCGGCGATGATCGCCGTGTCCGCGGCGCTCACGCTCTCGGGCGTGCCCTTCAGCGGACCGATCGGCGCCGCGCGCGTCGGCTACCTGAACGGGGAGTACGTGCTCAACCCGACGGCCACGCAGATCAAGGAGTCTCAGCTCAATCTCGTGGTCGCGGGCACCAGCCAGGGCGTGCTGATGGTGGAATCGGAAGCGCTCGAGCTGCCCGAGGAGATCATGCTGGGCGCGGTGGTCTACGGCCACCAGCAGATGCAGGCCGCGATCAACGCGATCGAGGAGCTCGCCGAAGTCGCCGGCAAGCCCGCCTGGGACTGGAAGGCGCCGGAGAAGGACGTGGCGATGGAAGCGAAGATCGCCGAGATGGCCGAGGCCGACCTGCGCAAGGCCTTCGCGATGCGCCAGAAGGCCGCGCGCTCGGCGGCGATCGACGGGATCTGGAAGCGCGTGTTCGAGGCGCTCGGCGTGGGCGCCGAGGGCGGCCCGGACGCGAACGCGGTGAAGGAGCTGTGCTTCGCGCTGGAGTCCAGGATCGTGCGCAACCAGATCCTCGACGGCGAGCCGCGCATCGACGGCCGCGACACGCGCACGGTGCGGCCGATCTCGATCCGCACCGGCGTGCTGCCGCGCACGCACGGCTCGGCGCTGTTCACGCGCGGCGAGACGCAGGCGCTGGTCACCGTGACGCTCGGCACCGGGCGCGACGAGCAGATCATCGACGCGCTGGCGGGCGAGTACCGCGAGCGCTTCATGTTCCACTACAACATGCCGCCGTACGCCACGGGCGAGACCGGCCGCTACGGCTTCACGAAGCGCCGCGAGATCGGCCACGGGCGCCTCGCCAAGCGCGCGCTGGTCGGCATGCTGCCGGCGGCCGCCGACTTCGGCTATTCGCTGCGCGTGGTCTCGGAGATCACGGAGTCGAACGGCTCCTCGTCGATGGCCTCGGTCTGCGGCGGCAGCCTCGCGCTGATGGACGCCGGCGTGCCGATCAAGGACCACGTCGCGGGCATCGCCATGGGCCTCATCAAGGAGGGCAAGCGCTTCGCCGTGCTCACCGACATCCTCGGCGACGAGGACCACCTCGGCGACATGGACTTCAAGGTCGCGGGCACGGAGAAGGGCCTCACCGCGCTGCAGATGGACCTGAAGATCGAGTCGATCACCAAGGAGATCATGGGCGTCGCGCTCGCGCAGGCGCGCGAGGCGCGCCTGCACATCCTTGCGCAGATGAAGCAGACGATCGAAGGCTCGCGCTCCGAGCTGTCCAGCTTCGCGCCGCGCATCATCAAGATCAAGATCAACCCGGACAAGATCCGCGACGTGATCGGCAAGGGCGGCGTGATCATCCGTGGCATCCAGGAGGAGACCGGCACCACCATCGAGATCGAGGACGACGGCACGATCTCGATCGCCTGCGTGGCGGCCGAGGGCGGCGAGGCGGCGCGCAAGCGCATCCAGGACATCACCGCCGACGTCGAGGTAGGCAAGGTCTACGAGGGCCCGGTGCTGCGCCTGCTCGACTTCGGGGCCATCGTGCAGCTGTTGCCCGGGCGCGACGGCCTGCTGCACATTTCGCAGATCAGCAATGAGCGCGTCAACGCCGTGTCCGACTACCTGAAGGAAGGGCAGATAGTAAAAGTCAAAGTGCTCGAGGCCGACGACAAGGGCAGAGTGCGCCTGTCGATGAAGGCCGTCGGGCAGCCCGAGGCCGCCAAGCAGGGGTAACGCGGGAAGGAAAATCGGGGTCAGAGCCCGATTTCCAGGCTCCTTACGTCGCTAAGATGGGAAATCGGGCTCTGACCCCGATTTTCTTTACTTCGCGACCTGCCGCTCGCGCATCTCGTCGAGCGTCTTGCAGTCGATGCACAGCGTGGCCGTCGGGCGCGCCTCCAGCCGCTTCAGGCCGATCTCGACGCCGCAGCTCTCGCAGTAGCCGTACTCGTTGGCGTCGATGCGCGCGATCGTCTCGTCGATCTTCTTGATGAGCTTGCGCTCGCGGTCGCGGTTGCGCAGCTCGAGCGCCATGTCGGACTCCTGGCTGGCGCGGTCGTTCGGGTCGGCGAACACCGTGGCCTCGTCCTGCATCGTGTGCACAGTGCGGTCGATCTCCTCCGAGAGCTCGGCCTTCAGGCTCTCGAGGATCTTGCGGAAATGCGTGCGCTGCTTCGCGTTCATGTACTCCTCGCCCTTCTTCGGGACGTAGGGTGCGAAGGTCTTTTTGCTCAGTTCCAGAGGCATTTCCGTGCGTTGCCCGAAAAAACGAAGGTGGCTTTGTAGCAGGATTTGCCCCCTGCCGCAAGCCGAAAAGAGAGTATCATTGGCGCCCGATTTTCGGGGTGTGGCGCAGCCTGGTAGCGCACCTGCTTTGGGAGCAGGGTGTCGGGAGTTCGAATCTCTCCACCCCGACCAAATCCTGCCCCGGAGCGGCTTGGGGATCTGCCCGTAGCTCAACCGGATAGAGCACCAGCCTTCTAAGCTGGGGGTTGCGAGTTCGAGTCCCGCCGGGCAGGCCAGATCGCATCTGACGTCGAAGCAATGGTGGCCGTAGCTCAAAGGTAGAGTCCCGGATTGTGATTCCGGTTGTTGTGGGTTCGAGTCCCATCGGCCACCCCACCCAATGCCGAAGCGCTTCTCGCCGCAGAAATTCGTAGCGCCACCGCTGCGCGCGCAAGCGCGCGCGGGGGACGCGTTCATCGCCAACGTCGGCGCCGCCATCGCGCAGATTCAGGCCAACCGCGCCGGCGCCGCGTCCGGCCGCGACCCCGAGCATCTGCACCAGCTGCGCGTCGGCATCCGCCGGCTGCGCTCCACGCTGCCCGCGTTTCGCCGGCTGCTGCGTCGCAAGCAAGCCGACCGCCTCGACCGGCGGCTGCAGAAGGCGTTGCGAGCGCTCGGCGATGCGCGCGACTGGGACGTGTTCGAACACAGCCTCGGCCGCTCCGCGCTGCGCCGCCACGCGCACGCGCACGCGCTGAAAGCGCGCAAGACGGCGGGCACGGCGGCCCGCTCCGCCGCGTTCCGTTTCCTGCCGAGCGAGGCGCTCGCGTGGGCCCGCGGACGCCCCTGGCGGGCGAGCGCGCGCGCCGGCATGCCGATCGACGCCTTCGCGCGCGAAGCGCTCGAACGCGCCTACGGCAGGCTCCTCGAGACGGCCGACGGCATCGACTGGCGGCACGATGCGCCGCGCCGGCATCGCGTGCGCATCCGTCTCAAGCGACTGCGCTACGGCTGCGACTGCTTTGCGGCCGCCTGGCCCGAAGAGGCGATGCGCGCGTTCGCGCACCGCCTGCGCCGGCTGCAAGGCGTGCTCGGCGACCTCAATGACATCGAGGTGCAGCGGCGCCTGCTCGAGCAGCTGGCCGAAGCGGGCGCGCCGGCGCGCGCGGTGCAGGCGGCGCTCGCCACGCTCGCGCGCCGCGAGCGCCGGCTGCTGGCCGACCTGCGGCCGTCGTGGCGGCACTTCGCCGCGCTCAATCCCTACTGGCGCGAGCCGGAAGCCGTTGCCGCGGCAGGATGAACACCGTGCCCGGATCGCTCGTCTCGGGCCAGGCGAACTCGATCGCCGGATAGGCGCGCTCGAGCGCGCGCCGGTTGCCGCCGATCTCGCAGACCAGCAGGCCTGCCGGGTTCAGGTGGCGCCGCGCCTGGGCGAGGATCCGCCGCACGACCTGGAGACCGTCGCTTCCGGCCGCGAGCGCAAGCGACGGCTCGTGGCGGTACTCCTTCGGCAGCCTGCGCATCGAGCGCGCCGTGACGTACGGCGGATTGCAGACGATGAGGTCGTACCTCCCCCCTCGCAGGGATGAGAACAAGTCGGAGCGAATCGGCCTTACGCGATCGCGCAGCCCGTATTTATTTACATTGATCTTTGCCACCTGAAGCGCAGAAGCCGAAATATCGGACGCGTCCACGCGAGCCTTCGGAAAGGTCAATGCGACAAGGATTGCCAGGCACCCCGAACCCGTGCACAGGTCGAGCGCGCGGCGCGGCGCGTGCGGGAGCCACGGCCGCAGGCGCTCGCGCAGCAGCTCGGCGATGAAGGAGCGCGGCACGATCGCGCGCTCGTCGACGTAAAAGGCATGCTCCCCCAGCCAGGCCTCGTTCAGCAGGTAGGCGAGCGGGATGCGCTCGCGGATGCGGCGATCGAGCAGCGCCTCGAGTCTGCCGGGGTCTTTTACCCGGGAAAGGAGCCAGGCCGCTTCTTCGCGGGCGTTCCAGGTGCCGTGGCCGTAACCGAGCTTTGCCCGAGCGAGGCGGCGCTCGATCTCGCGCAGCGTCAAGGCAGCAGCGCGCGCAGCACGTCGAGATAGATGCGCTGGAGCTGGTCGAGCGCCTCGACCTCGATGTGCTCGTTCAGCTTGTGGATGCTCGCGTTCACCGGCCCGAGCTCCAGGACTTCGGGCGAGATCTCGATGATGAAGCGCGCGTCCGAGGTTCCGCCCGTCGTCGACAGCTCCGCGTTTCTCCCCGTATGACGCTTGCAGATCTCGGTGACCGTCTGCGCGAGCTTGCCTTGCGCGCTCAGGAAGGGCTTCGCCCCGAGCACCCAGGAGAGCGAGTAGTCCAGCCCGTGCTTCTTCAGGATCGCCTCCACGCGCTGCGTGAGCGACGCTTCGCTGCTCTCGGTGGAGAAGCGGAAATTGAAGTCCACCTCCACGCTGCCGGGGATCACATTGCCCGCGCCGGTGCCCGCGTGGATGTTGGATATCTGCCAGGTCGTGGGCGGGAAACCCTCGTTGCCGCGGTCCCACTGGGTCTTCGCGAGCTCGGCGAGCGCGGGCGCAAGCTGGTGCACCGGATTGCGCGCGAGGTGCGGGTAGGCGACATGGCCCTGGATGCCGCGCACGACGAGGCGCCCCGAGAGCGAGCCGCGCCGGCCGTTCTTCAGCATGTCGCCGAGCGCGTCCACCGAGGTCGGCTCGCCGACGATGCACCAATCCATGGTCTCGCCGCGCGCCTTGAGCGCCTCGACCACCTTGACGGTGCCATCGACCGCGGGACCTTCCTCGTCGGAAGTTAGAAGAAGCGCGATCGAACCCGAATGGTTTGGTCTTTCCTTCAGAAAATATTCAATAGCAACGACAAAAGCAGCAATCGACGACTTCATGTCGGCCGCGCCGCGCCCGTAGAGCTTGCCGTCGCGCAGCGTGGGCACGAAAGGGTCGGAATGCCATTCCGAGAGCGGGCCGGTGGGCACCACGTCGGTGTGGCCGGCAAAGCAGAGCAGGGGGCGCGCCTTGCCGCGTCGCGCCCAGAGGTTGCTCACCGCGCCGAAGTTCATCGGCTCGCAGGCGAAGCCGGCGGCGGCGAGCCGGCCGGCGAGGTACGCCTGGCAGCCGCCGTCCTCGGGCGTGACCGAGCGGCGGCGGATCAGCTCCTGTGCAAGCTCAAGCGCTGGCGTCAATCTTGAAGTCGCTGAAGGAGGCGCCGGCACCGGTCTGCAGCGTGCTGTCCTTCTTGTCGTCCTTCTTGTCGGATCCCGGCACCACCGACACCGAGCCGGTGGAGAGCTGGCCGGCGGTCGCCTGGTTGATCAGCCAGAGCATGTTGGTGGCCGAGTCGGCGTTCGCCATGCACTCTTCCTGCGTGATGTGGCCTTCCATGAACATCTTGAACAGCGACTGCTCGAAGGTCTGCGAGCCGGGCGCCATGGACTTCTC
>Ga0335070_10001500_pt1 | contig 27002 bp, 19 predicted proteins | sample Lox_Sample_13_FD_206722 | JGI IMG/M metagenome (GOLD analysis project Ga0335070, IMG submission 206722) | Soil microbial communities from Loxahatchee National Wildlife Refuge, Florida, United States - Lox_Sample_1.3 | ecosystem: Environmental > Terrestrial > Soil > Wetlands | place: USA...
CCTGGAGCACCACCCTCTCCTCGCCCACGCTGAGGACGGTCTCGTAGAGCCCCGCAAAGGAGGCTCCAGTGAGATCCTCCCGAACCGCCGAGGAGCGTACGGCCACGGGAAAGCCGAGACGCCGGGCGCAACGGGTAATCTGATCTGCCAGGGCTCTTGGAAGTTCGCTCTCGAGGATGGATCTGGCTGCGTCCTTCGAATCCCCATGCGCACCACCCCCCACGAAGATCGCCCGGCAGGTGGAGTGAGTGACCACAAACCCATCTGGTACGGGAAGGCCGGCGCGTTTGAGCTCCGCCAGGACCAGGGCTTTCCTTCCCACCTCCGGAAGGTCGCCCTCGTGAATCTCATCAAGCCACTTCATGGGCCGTTACCTCCTTGCTGCTCATCCCAAGAGCAAGGGGTGTTCCATGAAGCGGCTATCGTCCATCAGCGGGCCGCTGAGAGGGGCGAAGAAGGTCTCGATGACGTAGATACTTTGTCGCACTATTTCGATGCGTTACCGGCATCCCAGGTGACGCGCCGAGTCATCGGCGCAACGGCATCTGAAGGGGAGGCTTCCCGTCAGCCGGGGGTGCAACGGAGGTTGACCGTGAGTGCGGAGCTCGCGCGAAGTCTAGCCCGGATCAAGGGACGGGAAGTCGGCAAGGCCGGTTGACCACGCAAGAAATGTTGCACCGGTTCGGTACGGGAGGTTGCTGAAACACCGTTATCGTGCGACAAGAGGCGGCTGCCACGGGAGGCCGGGTGGTCTGCAAGGCGCATCTGGAGCCACCCCTTAACTCCTCGACCTTCGGGAACGCCTCCCGAACCTGCGCCGCTCCCTTGCACGAGGGCCGAACCACCCCGATCTTATTCATGGCGCGACTATGCAGACTTGCCGAGTCGACCATCAGGCCCCACCCCAAGCCCCAAATGCGAGCAGGACCGACACATGGGGTTTTCAGCGACCTCCTACTTCCCGGCGAGCTTCAGGCGACGGTTCAGCGCCTGGCGGGTGATGCCGAGGCTCAGGGCGGCGATCGCCTGGTTGCCCTTCGCCCGCCGCATCGCCTCGCCGATGAGGAGGTCCTCAGCCTGCTTGAGGGTGGGAAGCTGCTCCGAGAAGGAGAGCAACCCGTGCTCTCCCTGAAGCGGCGCCCGGGCACCCGGCTCAGTCATGCCCCGCTGCTCCTGGATGTGGGCCTTGAAAGCATCGAGTGAGAGAATCCCGGACTTGTGGGCGCTCACCCCATCCAGGATCATCGCCTGAAGCTCCCGAACGTTCCCCGGGAAATGGTAAGTCCTCAGAAGCACGACGAGCTCATGGGGCGGCACCGGTTTCTTTTTCCCGAGGGTCTGCGCCGCCTGCTCCAGAAAGTGGTCCGCCAGAATGGGGAGGTCGTCGAGGCGCTCTCGGAGCGGGGGGATGTGGATATGGTGGGCGCGAAGCCTGTAGTACAGATCCTTCCGGAACCGTCCGGGATCCTGCAGCGTGCGCAGTTCCTGATTGGTGGCCACCGCGACGCGCGCATCGGAGCGCTTGGCCACATCCGACCCTAAAGGAAAGTACTCGCCGTCCTGAAGGAGCCGGAGGAGCTTCACCTGGGAGGCGACGCTGAGGTCGCCGATCTCGTCCAGGAAGAGGGTTCCGGCGGCCGCCTGCTCGACGAGACCGCCCCGCGCCTGGTCGGCGCCGGTGAAGGCTCCCTTCCGGTGCCCGAACAGGGTGTCGGCGAAGACGTTGTCGTCGAGGCCGGCCACGTTCACCGCCACGAAGGCCCCCTTGCGGTTGCTGAGGGCATGGACCGCCCTGGCAACGAGCTCCTTGCCCACCCCGGTCTCGCCGGTGATCAAGACCGGCTGCGGGCTCGCAGCGATAGCCTCGATGTACTGAAACACGGAGCGCATGCGGTCACTCCGGGAGACGATCTCGGCGAAGGCCTCCGGATGTTCCAGCCTGTCGGAGAGCACGTGAGCCTTGAGGAGACGATTTTCCCGCTGCAGCTCCTGGAGCTCCACCGCCCGCCGCACCCCGGCGATCAGGCGGCTCTTCTCCACCGGCTTCACCATGTAGTCGAAGGCGCCCGCCTTCATGCAGCGCACCGCCGTATCCACGTCGTTTGCCCCCGTAACCACGATGACGGGGAGGCCGGGGAACTCGCTATTCACCATGGCGAGCACCTCTTCCCCGGAGAGATGGGGCATCCTGAGATCGAGGAGCATGACCTCGATCTCCTCTTTGGCAAGGAGTGGCATCACCTCGCGGCTGTCCTGGCAGCGGCGGAAGTGGTTCATGTTCGCCGATCTCAGCACCATCTCGAAGCTCGTCAACGCCTGGGGCTCGTCATCCACCAGCAACACGGGAAACTGAGGGGACATCATACGCCTGTCTCCGTTCTCGGACGCTGCCCGGGCAGGATAACTTCCACCGTCGTCCCCCTGCCCGGCTCGGAGGTGAAGGTCATCTTGCCGCCGTGCTCCTCCACGATCCGCGAAGAGATGGATAGACCCAGGCCGATGCCGCCCTTATCCTGCTTGGTGGTAAAGAAGGGGGCGGTGACGTGGGGCAGGCTCTCGGGCGGGATGCCGATCCCTTCATCGTGAATGGAAACCAGGATAGTGCGGCTATCCTGGCGATAGCAGGTGACCAGGGAAATGCCCCGGTGTGGATCGGGGAGGGCCTGACAGGCATTCTGGATGAGATTGATAATGACCTGCTCGAGCCTGTGGAAGTTTCCCGTTATCAAGGGGAGGCCCTGCCCGTAGTCGATGGAGAAATGGTTCGTCGATTTGGTGATCAGGTTGGAGACGAGGGAGAGGGCGGACTTGAGAACGGCATTGATGTCGACCGATTGGGTGAGATCCGGACTATCCTGACGAACAAACTGTTTGAGATCATCGACGATCTGTTTTATCCGCGCCGAACCGTCCAGGATTCCTGAAAACAACATGGGGACATTCCCGCGCATCTGGCTGTAGTTCATACCTCCGAGGAGAAAATCGCCGTTCTTCTCGTAGTATTCTTCCAGGATGGGCCTGGCATTCTCCCAAGCCTCGAGGAGGATCGGCGTGTTGAGCATGATGAAGTTGTTCGGGTTGTTGATCTCGTGGGCCACACTCGAGACCAGCGTTCCCAGGGCGACCATCTTGCTCGCCTGGAAGAGCTGCTCTTGATGGATCCTCGCCTGCGCTTCCGCCCGCTTGCGTTCGGTGATGTCTCTCGCGATCCCCCGGAACCCGATGGGACGGCCCTTACTGTCGCGGACGAGGGACACCGAGATTTCGCAAGGCATTCTGGTGCCGTCCTTAGCGACCGCTTCCCAGTCCCGGGCCTGCGCCGGTTTCGCGCTCCGGTACACCTCGTTGAAGACCCGGTATGCCTCCTTGGCGCTCTCTTCGGTCATGAACTGCCGGTTGTTCATGCCCATGAGCTCATCCTTGGCATACCCCAGGTATTTGGACATGGCCGGATTGAAGAAGGTCAGGTTTCCGGCGAGGTCCACCTCATAGTACCCGTCTTCGAGGTTTGCCAGAACGGCCCTATACTTCTCGGCACTTTCCAGCATGGCCTCTCGTGCCGACGTCAGGACCTCGTAAAAGCTCCTGATCGCCCACTTGCGTCTCAGTACCTTCTTGAGTCCCCGCCGGGCCATCCTGAGGAGCAGGAAGCTTTCCGCGGGATCAAGCTCTCGGTCGACTAAGTCACTTTCCAACTCACGTACCCGCTCCTCAAGCTCCTCGTAGCTTAGCTTCTTGTCAATCATGCTGGTGACGATGGCCTGGTACTGCTCCTTGCTCTCCTGTAAGGTTTCCCTGGCCTCGTCTAGAACTCGGTAAAAGCTCCTCGATGTCTTGATCCGCTTCCACAGGGTGTCCATTCGGATGAGCGCCTTCCTGAGCTTCACGTTCCTGATGAAGGCGTAGGTATCGTATTCCGCCACCTTCCTTTCTAGCTCCCTGAAGCGTCGCTCCAGCTCGTCGTAGGTCGGCTTTTTCTCCATCAACTCATCCTCGGTTAGAAACCCAAAGAGCTCCGCGCCCATCTCTCACTGCACCGGTGCACGGAGCCCTGTGGCTACCCATGGATGGCTCCCGTCTCGGGGCCTTACATATGATTGCTCATGTAACGTAGAATCAGGATGGTGTCACAATCATGCTAGATGATGCACCCATGGCTGTCAACTTCGTCGCGCTCCCGCTTTTGCTGTCTCTTCCGCTCGACCTCAAGAAAGCATGGAAATCTCGTTGTGCTGTATGAGAGGCGCCAGTGTCGACAAGGCGTACGGGACAAACCCCTCCTTTGGGAGTTTCCTTGAGGGGCAGCGCTGCAGAATTCGCCGCTTGTCAAAGTCCCTTCCCGCCCAGCCATTCCCCTTTCGCTTCGCTCACGGACGTTGAGGCTGAAGGGGCGACGGCATCGCCTCGAGCTAAACAGGTAAACCTTTCTGCTCGAGAGACGTCTAATCCAGCAAGACCGGAAAGACGGAGGGCGGCATATGAGAACGCGAAATTTCCTTGCCAGTATGGTGGCAGTGACTCTTGTTTTCGCCCTGGCCAACGTATGCTGGGCCGATGGGAAGAAAACCGCGGGTTACCCCTGGCGGGCGGCACCACCCGGTCATGGTTGGTACAAACACCCTCGCCAACCCGTGAGATGTGAATACCCGCATCGGTACCCGTATCGTGAGGTGGTGCATCGCTCTTACTACGTGCCCGCGCCCGTATATAATGGGAACTATATCAATGGTGGAATAGTACAACCTGGATGGGGACTTTCGTGGTCGGTAAGCGTACCCTGAGCTTGCGGACTCGCTGCAGATTTGGTAAGGCTTACCGCACGGGTCAGAAGGTCAAGGCGATGGTGAGGGCAGGGTTACCGAGCGATCTGGGTTCACGTCCTGCTGCGGGGCCTGCCGTTAGCAGGCAAAGGAGGATCCGGGCATGCGTACCATAGCGATGATCAGACTTATACTGGCGCTCGGCGTGTTGCTTGGTGTGGCCCCGGCCGCCGCGCAGGGGACTGATACGCCGGAGCCGCAGCAAGATGCCGTCGGCCGCACTCCCCCCCGGCTGAGCTTCGTGGACGGTCAGGTGTCCTTCTGGCGCCCCGGCGCCCAGGACTGGACCCAGGCCCAAGCCAACATGCCGCTCGCCCCGGGGGACCAGCTGTACACCGGATCTCCGGGAAACCTGGAGGTCCAGATCGGCGCCCGCGCCTTCGTCCGGGCCGGCGCGAACACCCAGCTCGGTTTAGAGAACGAGGAGCCGGATTTCCTCCAGTTCAAGCTTACCGCGGGTTACGCCGCCTTTGACCTGCGCACCCTCGAGCCCGGGCGCACCCTGGAGGTGGACACGCCGAACGCGGCCTTCGTCATCGAGCACAACGGCTACTACCGGGTGACTATCAGCGGCGAGCTCACCTCGTTCATCACCCGGCGAGGCGGCCGGGCAACCGGCACCCCTGCGAGCGGGGAGATGGTCGACATCGCGCCGAGCGAGGAGGTGATCATCGGGGGGACGCCGACCCCTCAGGTCGCCTCCTTTGTGGCTCCGCAACTCGATGGCTGGGACAAATGGAACTATGCCCGCACCGAGGACCTTCTTGACGCTGTGAGCGCCCGTTACGTTCCTCCTGGAGTTTACGGAGCAAACGATCTCGACGAGTACGGAAAGTGGCGCGTCGTGCCCGACTACGGCCCCGTCTGGGTGCCGACCGGGGTGCCGGCCGGATGGGCGCCGTACACCACGGGGTCCTGGGTGATGGATCCGTACTATGGCTGGACTTGGGTGGACACCGCGCCGTGGGGCTGGGCGCCCTATCACTACGGCCGCTGGGTCTCGGTCGGCGGTTTCTGGGCCTGGGCGCCGGGGCCCGCAGCGGCGGCACCTGTCTATGCTCCCGCCCTCGTCGCCTTCTTCGGCGGATCTCATGTCAGCGTCGGCGTCGGGATCGGCGGGCCCGTCGTCGGCTGGGTCGCCCTCGGCTGGGGTGAGCCGTGCGTGCCCTGGTGGGGTCCCTCGGGCTTCAGAGACCGGCCGTCGTGGGGCGGCTGGCACGGCCCGCGCGTCGTGAACAACGTGGTGGTGAACAACACGACCGTAGTGAATGTAACGGACATCCATACCTACCGCAACACCACCGTGCGGAACGCCGTGGTGGGGATGAGGGAGGATCACTTCGGCCGCGGCCCCGTTAAATCCAGGCGCATCACCGGGCTGGATCCGTCACACCTCCAGCCGATTCACACTCCGCCCCATATCGCGGCGACGCCGGCGAGCTTCGGCCCCCGGGAGAGTCGTGGGGTCCGCCCATCAAACAAGATCCTTGAACGATCCGTGGTCGCCACCCGCCAGCCTCACGCCGAGGCCGAGCGGCACGTGGGGCCGGCTGGGGTCCCCATGCCGGCGCCCCGGCTTGTTTCGGTACCGCGGCAGCACGAACCTGCCGCGGCCCTGAACCGCGCGCCCTTCGGGCAGAGCAAGATCGAGCGTCAGCCACGCGCGCAGACGCCTCCGCCTCCGGGGGTCACGGGTTCACGGGGAGCCGAGCGAGCGGCAAAGGGAACTCCAGCTGCGATCCGCCAAGCCCAGGCCCCGCAGCCCTCACCTCCGGGGGTAAAAGGCTCGCAGCGGCTTGAAGGCGCCGCAAAGGCCGCTCCACCGGCGACCAGCGAGACCCAACCGCAGCCGTCTGCGCCTCCAGGGGCTAAAGGCTCACGGGGAGCTGAGCGTGCCGCAAAGGCCGCGCCGCCTGCGCTCCCTGGCGAGCCCGCCAATCGCCTAGCGCCGAATCGGGCCCAGATGAGTCAGCCACAGCGCATGGAGCGGCAGATACCCCCTGCGGGACAGCAGGGGCCCCGCTTGGAGCGCCAGGCGCCTCGGGTGGGTCCGGAGCGAGCCCCCGACAAGGTGCCGGGTGAGCGTCAGGGCGGATAGCCCGCGAACTCCTTCATGGCGCACCTCTAAAGGCAAAGGGGGGACGCTGGCCAACTATGGATATTTTATCCTCGGCCAGCTCATCCCCCCGTCGCCTTGCCCTTTACCGAACAACGATCAGGCAATCACTCCTCGAGCTTCACGGTCAGGCTGTCAGTCTCCTAGCCGCATTATGCACGAGACGCCGTAGCGAGATCGTGGAGATGGTCGTGCCCCCGGGCAACCACAGGGGCTCGGACCCGAGGTGTACTTTTCAGTACATCGCAAGGTGAGCTTGTCCTGAGCCTGTCGAAGGAGCACCCGAGGACGCCCGGAAGGCCAGCCATATTCGCGGTCGCAGCAGGTGGTTCGTGCATAATGCGGGCTAGGTTTCAAGCCCGAGAGCGGCGAATTCGATTTCGCGCTCATTTACCTCCTCACGCGACCCGCCGATGATAAGGCCCGCCATGCGAGGTAGGGCATGGGGTTGCCCGCCCGCTACCGGATCGTAACTGTTCAGGGGCAACAAGAGGCCTTTTCCCATGGCGGTGTAGGCGGCGCTCAGCATCTCCCGGTAGGTGCCTTTTCCTCTCCAGGAGCGCAGGCGGATGACCGGTTGGCCAAGGTTTCCGCGCACGCTCTCGGCCAGCAGCAGAGCCGCCGTGGACCCGTTGAGACGAAAGTTCAGGTCGAACACCACGACCCGGCGGTCTTCCCCTACGGCCAGGTCGACGCCGACACAGCCCCAGTAGCCACGGTCAAAGCCCGCACGAACCACGTTAACCCCCACCTCCACCGCGACGGCTGGGGCGTCACTTTCGGCATCGATCCAGTTGCCGTGGTATCTGCCTTGGGCATCCGATACCTGCTCTGCACATCCCAAGTAAGTGATGCGGCCCTCGGCGGTCACCGCATAGTTCAGACAAAGGTTGCGCGTTATCTTGATGAACTCTTCCACCACCACGTGCGCGCAGGCCCTGAAGTAAACCGCGGCGCGATTGAGTTCTTCCGCGGTGCCGCAGATAAGCACGTCAATGCCGCCGCCGGTCGATTCCTCCGTTATCGCCTTGAGAACAAGCGGAGGATTGGGGGGCGAGGGCTCGGCCGTGAGCCGGTCTGTCGCCATAATCCGGCGTGCGGGGAGGTGCGTGGCATCCACCAGTTCGGCCAGGTTGCCCTTGTTGTTGACGAAGGAAAGTGTTGCCGGCGGAACCCAGCAGGTCTCGGGCGCCATCTCGCTCATCGGATGAACGTGCTGTACCACAATCCTCCGCCTGCCGGCGCTCAGGTCCGACAGCAGACGCAGATAATCCGCCGCGTCGCGGTAGCGGCAAGGTGCTGTTGGAGCCTGGAAGCCTGCATCGCGGAGCAGTTGCAGGGCCTCCGGGCTGGAGACCCCCGCCGCGCACAGGATGGGCATGCTGCCGAGGATCGTCAACTGGCCGCCGGTGAGCATGTCCAAGATTGCCTCATCGCGCGGCAGCCAGGCGCAGGCATTGGGCGAGGCGCGCGGAGAATAGAGCAACTCCGTACCATAGATCTCGCCCAAGGTCAGGGCAGGCTGCAGCCGGGTACCCATCTCAGCCTCGCTCGGTCAAGATACTGCTGGTCCGGCGTCCCCCAAAAAGGCATCCAAGCCCTGCGCCAGTTCGTTGACGATGGCGTTCAGCCGCGGCGAGGGATTGTTGGGGTTGGCGCTCGGGGTCCGGTTAGCGTCCAGGAGCGCGACCTCGCCGTTGACGAGGACATAGTCAAACTTGCCGTAATCAAAGCCCAGTTTCGACCGCATGGCGCGCAAGGCTTCCGGGACCGGCACGTCGTATTCGCGGTGGATGACATTCTCCGACTTGACGATCGGGTGGGGTGAGAAAACGCGCTGGTTTATTTCACGATCGCCGAAAAACACCCATTGTCGAAGGCAATAGTGTTCCCCCTCGCGCTCGGGGAGATATTTTTCGACCACCAGGCGGGGATTGTGCCACACGGCACGGGGAACGGCCGCAGGCGACGAAAAGATGGGATAGGTCTCCGGGGAAAGATTGCCGGTCCAGCTCCAGGGAAGACGTTTGAACAACACACGGCGCAACCGGCTGCGGCGCGCCTGCTTCCGTTCCCGATGGCCGCCATAGTTGAGGTCGGTCTTGACAATCACCTCGCCTTGATGGGGTTCTCCGGCCCGGAGAAGGTTTGCGCTTATCCGGCGCTTGGAAATGTCGTGGACGCGGCCATTGATGACGACCGGATAGCGCAGGCTGAAAGCAACATAGTCCTGCGGGATGACGGTCAAGTCGACGTGGAGAATCAATGCGTCTGCCGCTTGGAAACGCTCGGTGCCGCGAAGTACGACGATTTCAATGCCGGATTTCTGCCAGGCATCAATCAACAGGTTCAGCAGATAACTGGTGGATTCAAGCCTATCTCGGGCATGAGTAAGCACGGCGATTTTATGATGAGCCTGCACGGCGTCTTCTCCATCCTTGGTCCCGCACGCAGAGAAGGGTTCTTGCTCCGAGCAACAACGAAGAATGCCGCGCCGAACGAGGGTTTAGGGGCCGCCAGCTAGATTCGTCGCCTTTCCCCCCACCATGGCTCGTTCCGTCAAGACCTGCCCGACAACAGCGCGACAACGAGGCGACCTTACCCCGCCTCCCGGCGACGCACAAAGGGGCTGCGTGATAAGCACTCACTCACGGGAGGAAGAAGTGTGGCATGGAGGTGGCTTGCGCGTCAAGCCCGCACCTTTCGCGCCTTTTCCACTCGCCAGGCTATCTTTGCACGCTCAAAAGGAGAAAATCGGCGCGGGTCCTGCGACCGATCCGTGGTATCATACGTCCTACGCCTCGGACAGACCCGACCACCACGGACCCGCACACAGGAAGGTAGGGGCGGATGCGCTCAGGGCAAGAAAGGAATGATGACCCTGCCGGTGCAAGAAAAACATAGCGCAGGCTGTTTTTGATCTTCTTACAGGAAGGATTTTATTCATGGGCAAGAACGCAAGAAAGGACGAGTTGCAGAAGAGCTTCCAAGAACGGCTTAATGCACTGAACCCTCTCGACCGACTGGTCGTCTCAATGATGATGGAGTTAAGGGAGGTGGAGTTACACGAGAAAAATCCGGAAGTTGCGGAGACCAAGAAACGACTGATCGAACAGAAGTATGAGGCGATGGGGCAGCAGAGCGTGGGCAAATCGGTCGAACAGCGGCGACGGCAACTGAGTGAGAAAGGACGCCAACTTTTCTCCAGACCGAAGAACCCGAAGTCATGAGGCCGCCCCATTCTTCACATCCCCCATCCTCTGCGCACCCACTATGCCCAATGGGGCACCAAGGCATCGGCATCATCTACCCTACCATATGGATGTATCGGCACCAGAAATGCCGGACGAGAGCAAGCAGGCCATGCGCTCCTGCAGCCATCAGCGGCCTCAGTTGTCAAGAATAAAGATTTGCCCCACTTCTACGATCCTTTCCTTGCCGATGACCTTCAGAAAACAGAGAAATAGCCTGACTCCACTTACGGCGCTCACCATACTGCTCAGCTTGCAGTTCCTCCGCCCCATATCCCGCACATACAGGCCGAGAGGCTCTGACCCCGGCAGCTCCATCAACGAAATCCCTCGCAACAGCGTCGCCAAGTAATCCCTCCTCACCATGCCCGCATTATGCACGAGACGCGGTAGCGAGATCGTGGAGATGGTCGTGCCACCGGGCAATCACAGGGACTCGGACCTTGGGCGTACTTTTCAGTACGCCGCAAGGTGAGCTTGTCCTGAACCTGTCGAAGGAACACCCGAGGACGCCCGGAAGGACGGCCATAGCCGCGGTCGCAGCAGGTGGTTATTGCATGATGCGGGCTAGACCGTGGTCAGCTCGACCTCAGCATTGAGCATGTGGGTGGGCGAGGCAGGAGGATCTCCAGGGACCGCGCCGCCGTGCACCCCAGCTAATTCGACGACGTGTGCAGCAAATCGGATGGACGAGGCGGGGCCCTCGGCGCTCCATCCGTTCCGCAGCCCGTCTCGGCTTATTTCAGGAGCCTCGCATTCAACCTGATCTCCGGCCCGGCGAGTGCTTTCGAGACCGGGCAATTTTTCTTCGCGGTCTCGGCATGCTGCAAGAATGCAGCCTCTGCAAGATTGGGCACCTCGGCCTCCGTGGTAAGCTCGATCAAGGTGATCGTGGGGCCTTCGCCCAGATGGACCTTGGCGGTGGTGTGGATGCGTGTCGGCGTCAAGCCCGCGTTGCCGAGCAGGGCCGCGAGAAACATCGAGTAACATCCGGCGTGCGCTGCGCCGATCAGTTCCTCTGGGTTCGTGCCTCGCCCCGACTCAAAGCGCGAAGCAAACGTAAATGGCCCTTCGTATGCGCCGCTGCCCAGCTTCATGGTGCCGGCACCTGCTTTCAACGATCCCTTCCATTCAGCGGATGAGCTCCGAACTGCCATTGTGTCCTCTCTTTCTTAAGTACTTGGGATTTGCGATTGCCCGTCCTCGCACGCCACCCAACGGATTAAGAGTTTTTGCGGCGCGAAGCCGACACCCCGCCAAAGGCTGGATCGGACTGGACCGGGAAGCAGAGGGCGGATGGCTGGGGATTTAGCGCCGGATTCGGTGCCTATATTTTTACTATAGGCATCCCTGCCAGAGATATCAAGCGAAAGGATGGCGTGATCCTGGGAGTGAAAAGGGGCAAGTGGGGTCGCGCCGTGATGTTGGATACACAATGCATCCAGATCCTTGATCCCGCCGAGTGAGTCCGGTTGTCTCCTTGGTCAAAAGGTGTTACGGATTTTCAGGCCGCACTGCGCCTGCCGCCTCACGTAACTCGCTTCTCCGCCTTGAGGATGATCTCCGGCCCCTTGCCGTATTCCACCTCCCAGGTCCGGATGTGGCCCTGGTCGGCGAAGCTGCAGTAGCGGTTGCGGCCGATGATGAGGTGGTCGAGGACCTTGATGCCCATAAGCCTAGCGGCGAGAAAGAGCTCCCGAGTGATGGTGAAATCCTGGCTGGAGGGGGTAGGGTCCCCGGACGGGTGGTTGTGGGCGAAGACAAGGGCGGCGGCATGGTGTTCCAGGGCGCTCTTGATGACCTCGCGGGGATACACGGCGCTCGAGGTGAGGCTCCCCTCGAAGAGGGTCTTCGCCTGGATCACCTCGTTCCGGCCGTTCAGGAAGATAACCTGAAAGACCTCCTTCTTGAGATCCCGGAGCGTGTGGAGGAGGTAGTCGTACACCTCCCGGGAGGAGGAGAGGAACTCTCTGCCCACGAGCCGCTCCCGGAGGAACTTCCGCGCCACCTCGTGGACGAGTTTGAGGCCGAGGGCGTTCTTGGGGCCGATTCCGGGAACCTGCTGGAGCTCTGCCATGGAGGCCTCGAGCACCCCGGCCAGACCGTTGAACCGGGCGAGGGCCTCGCGGGCTGCCTGTTTACAATCTCGACGCGGGGTTGCTAGAGTGATGAGGAGCTCGATTATCTCCTCATCGGTGAGCTTGTCGAGGCCGTGGTCGAGAAACTTCTGCCGGAGCCGGTCCCGGTGGCCGGCGACCCGCTTCTGCCAGTCTTCCCTCTCCATGGTGATGCGCCTTTATCAGCTCTCAGCAATCATGGATCAGCTGTCAGCCCCGGCTAAATATTGCGCCTTCAAAAGGCGGGTGCGGCCTGCAATGAGCTTCGTCGAAGTGAGACCCGCCCTACCCGTCACGACCACGAGGTCACTCTTCCAGGCCTTGCCTTTCCAGCGTTTCCCGCCTTTCTCGCCAGGCGCCTCCGGCGCTCACATCTCCACCCCCGCAACCTCCGTCTGGCAGTCGGGGCAGCGGCCGTTCTTGATGCCGTAGTGACCGATGGAAAAGCCGTACCGGTCGATGAGAAGCTTGCCGCAGTGGTGGCAGAGGGTGTTCTCGCCCTCGTCACCGGGAATGTTTCCGGTGTAGACGTAGTGGAGCCCGGCCTGAAGGCCGATCTCCCGGGCCCGCCGGAGCGTGGCCACCGGTGTGTGGGAAACCGTGGTGAGGCGGTAGGTGGGGTGAAACCGGCTCACATGCCAGGGGGTCTCGGGCCCAAGCTCCACGATGAACCGCGCGAGCTCCCGGAGCTCCTCGTTGCTGTCGTTCAAGCCAGGAATAAGGAGGGTGGTGATCTCCACCCAGATCCCGAGGGCCTTCATCTTCCTGAGGGTCTCCAGCACGGGCTCCAGCCTGGCGCCGCACTGCTCCTTGTAAAACGTGTCGGTGAAGGCCTTGAGGTCGACGTTGGCCGCGTCCAGGTACGGACGGATGGTATCCAGGGCCTCGGCGGTCATGTAGCCGTTGCTGACGAAGATATTCCTCAATCCCGCGGGCCGAGCGACCTTGGCCGTCTCGAAGGCGTACTCGAAGAAAATCGTGGGCTCCGTGTAGGTGTAGGAGATGGAACGGGAGCCGCTCTTCCGGGCAGCCTCTACGACCTGCTCGGGCAGGAATTCCCCGCCGATGATGCGGTTCAGGTCGCGGGGCATCTGGGAGATGTCGGCATTCTGGCAGAACAGGCAGCGGAAGTTACAGCCCACCGTGGCAATGGAGTAGCTCCGACTCCCGGGTTGGAAGTGGAAGAGGGGTTTCTTCTCCACCGGGTCAACGTTCCGGGCTACGGCCCGGGCGTAGACCAGCGTCTGCAGTCGGCCGCCCTGATTTTCTCGGACGCCGCAGATTCCCCGTTTGCCCTCCTTGATGAGGCACCGGTGAGCGCACAGGTGACACTGGACCTTGCCTTCCTCGAGGCCCTCATAGAGCATCGCCTCTCTCATGGCATCACTCCTCTAAGGAGGCACCGGGCAGGCAGTTGGAGAACTTACCCGTGGTTGCGGCGGAGGCTGCCCCTATGCCTGTCCGGGCCGACTCATGGGCTTAACGGACAACCTGCCAGTTTGCTCGCACGGGGGAATAGTCTGATCCTTCTGCTATCCCATGGTCTCACCTGGTCGGATGAGCGTGCCTTACCCTGTCAGCGCTCGCGGCGGCTGTTTCTCTTCCCAAGTCGGGGGCAGGAAGAATGCCTTGAGTGTTCCCTGAGGGATCTGCCCGTGCGGCTGCCCGATGGGCACCGTCAGCGGTTCTTTGCAGGCGATCATGCGGTAGCACATGTCCACGCTCATCACGATCAGCCGACCGCACGGGTTGTGCTGGAAAAAGTCTTGTCCCTCCAACGTCCGGGTCGCCTGCATGAAGGGGCGCGGGAAGAAGGGCACGGTGCCCCAGCGAATGGGGTTCGGCCCGATGATCTTCTGGACCATCTCCTTGAGCTCCCAGACGCTGAAGAAGCGGGCGTGCCGATAGAAGGTGTCCCCGAGCCATCCCCTCAGGCGCCGATGCATGGTCACGAGGGCGTAGCGGTTGAGTACCCCGAGGACCAGGCGGCGCCGCGTTACCCGGATGGCCTCTACCAGGGCGTCCTCGGGGTTATCGAGGAACTCCAGAGTGTTGATCATCATGGAGAGGTCGAATTCATTATCGGCGAAGGGCAGGTGCTCAGCCCAGCCGTGAGTCAGCTCCACGCCGGGATGGAGTCGCCGACGCGCCTGCTCCAGCACGGCGGAGCTGGGGTCAAGGCCAGTGAGGAGGAGGCCCATTCCCTGGAACGAGGAGAGGTGAAGACCAGTGCCGCAGCCGATGTCGAGGAGTCGCTCCCCCGGACGAGGCTCGAGGAGGCGGTGGATGAGAGACCGCTCCAGGCTCAGGGCCTCTTTTCCCCATCGCCCCTGATAGCACTGCTCGTACTGCTCGGCACTGCGATGATCGAAGAGAAATCCCACCGGGCTACCTCAAAACTCTTCCTTGAAGACCGCCCCTTTCGCCCCGGAGCCCACCATCTTGCTGTACCGGTAAGCATAGCCTTCCTTGATCTTCGGCTCGGGGGGCCGCCAGCCCTTGCGGCGGCGTTTGATCTCGGCGCCTGAGACCTTCAGGTTCAGACGTTTGGCGGGAATGTTGATCTCGATCGTATCACCTTCCTCCACAAGAGCGATGAGCCCCCCGTCCGCCGCCTCCGGCGAGACGTGGCCGATGGCCGCTCCCTTGGTGCCGCCGCTGAACCGACCGTCGGTGATGAGGGCAACGTCGTTTCCGAGGCCCATGCCCACGATGGCCGAGGTGGGAGTGAGCATCTCCCGCATGCCCGGGCCGCCCTTGGGTCCTTCGTAGCGGACGACCACCACATCTCCCTTCCGGATCTTACCCCCGAGAATGGCATCGGTTGCCGCCTCCTCGGAGTCGAACACCCGGGCCTTCCCCTCGTTCACCAGCATCTCCGGGGCCACCGCAGACTGCTTCACCACCGCGCCTTCCGGGGCCAGGTTGCCAAAGAGGACGGCGATGCCGCCTTCGGTGTGGTAGGCGCGATCAAGGGTGCGGATCACCTCAGGATCCCTCACCTGGACACCCTTCAGGTTCTGGCCCAAAGATTTCCCGGTGACGGTGAGGACCTTCGCGTGGATGAGCTTCACCGCCGCTAGCCTCGCCATGACCGCCTGCACGCCACCCGCTGCATCCAGATCCTCGAGGCGATGGGGGCCGGCGGGGCTGAGATTGCAGAGATGCGGGACGCGGGCGCTGATCTTGTTGAAACTCTCCAGGCTGAGATCGATCTTCGCCTCCCGGGCGATCGCGGGGACATGGAGGACGGTGTTCGTCGAGCAACCGAGGGCCATGTCCACGGCGATGGCGTTTTCGAAGGCCTCCTGGGATGCAATCTGTCTCGGGGTAATGCTCTTGTCGATGAGCCGCATGATCTGCATGCCCGTTTCCTTGGCCAGGCGATACCGGGCCGCAGCGACCGCCGGGATGGTGCCGTTCCCGGGCAGGCCGAGACCCAGGGCCTCGGTGAGGCAGTTCATGGAGTTGGCGGTGAACATGCCGGCGCAGGAGCCGCACCCGGGACAGGCGCAGTCCTCCATCTTGGCCAACTCCTCCTCGGCGAGCCTCCCCGCTTTCACGCCGCCCACTCCCTCGAAGACCGTGACCAGGTCGATGACCCTCCCGCCCAGTCGCCCGGCAAGCATGGGTCCGCCGCTCACCACAATGGTCGGGATGTTCAGCCGGAGCGCGGCCATGAGCATGCCCGGGACGATCTTGTCGCAGTTCGGGATCATAACGAGCCCGTCGAAGGGGTGGGCCTTCGCCATGATCTCCACCGAGTCGGCGATGAGCTCGCGGCTGCAAAGAGAATACTTCATGCCCTCGTGGTTCATGGCGATGCCGTCGCACACCCCGATGGTGCTGAATTCGATGGGCGTACCTCCCGCCAGCCGGACTCCGGCCTTGACCGCCTGAGCGATCTTGTCAAGGTGAATGTGCCCGGGGATGATCTCGTTGGCGGAGTTGGCAATCCCCACCATGGGTCGCCGGATCTCCTCGTCGGTGAGGCCCATGGCCTTGAAGAGGGAGCGATGAGGTGCCTTCTCCAGTCCTTTCTTCATGGCATCACTGCGCATGCTGACTCCTCCGCTACGGTGATAGAATTTCTCGTGACTGGGCAGTATACGAGGAAACAGGACTGCTTCAGTAGGGCTACTCTAGAACAAAACCCGAGGGTCATCAAGGACAAAAGTAAACCTTGACAGCCCCTAGTGATACGTGTAGCTTAAAAATTAGATATACTTTTTCCCCCTGGTTTTAGGACAGGCGACGTGGATCAATACAAGGCCCTGTACCCCATCGGCATCGTGGCCGAGCTCCTCGATATTCACCCGCGCACCTTGAGAATCTACGAACGCGAGGGCCTGATCAGACCGGCCCGACGGAGCGGGAAACGCTATTACTCCAATAACGACCTCCAGTGGCTCACGTGCCTCCGCCGCCTCATCCATGAAGAAGGGCTGAACATCGCCGGCATAAAGAAGCTCCTCACCCTCGCCTCCTGCTGGGAGATCCGTCACTGCCCGGAGGAGGAGCGGAAGAACTGCCCGGCCGTCCTGGATTTCCCCGTGCCCTGCTGGGAGCTGAAGCCGAGCTCCTGTAAGCATAAGGGACTGGACTGCCCCAGCTGCAAGGTCTACATCACCAAGAAGGAGCAACTCATGTTGGACAGGTGCTCCGATTCGGTCCCTTTGCCCTCTCCTTCGGGAAGACCGACGTCACCTTCGTGAACCTCTCCCGCTCCCTTGCTAGCTACACCGCCCATCCTCCCCCCCTCCGCTCTGCCCCTTGGGCCCTTGACTGCCCGTATGCGGACTTTTATAATCGATAATCATAAACCATCAACTGTATGAATCTTCACATCTTTGCCGTGTCCGTCGGTGTCAGCAGTGGGAGGGCTTCTGTGAGGCTGACACTTGCACCGGTCTCAGCCGGTTGATTCATGTTGTGGGAGAGTGGGCCTTCGACCGGGGTTGCCATGTTTACAGTGGGAATTGATGTCGGTTCGGTGAGCATCAACTGCATCGTCCTGAACGACGAAAGGGAGATCGCCTACGAGTTCCCGTACCGGCGTCACTTCGGCAGGGTCGTACCCCAGCTCGTCGAGCTCTTCAGCCAGCTCTATGAGCGATTCCCGCCGGAAGATATCCGCACCATCGCCATGACCGGACATCACGGGAAGATCCTGGCCGAGAGGCTCGGGATCCCCTATGAGTATGACTCCGTCACCCAGGTGCTCGGGGTGCTCCATCTCGTCCCGGAGGCGGCGAGCATCATTACCATGGGCGGCCAGGACGCAGCGCTCTACCGCCTTTCCCGTAATAACGGCCAGTGGTATCTCAAGTCCTTTGCCATGAACGGACCCTGCGCGGCAGGAACTGGCTCCTTCATCGACCAGCAGGCGGAACGCCTCGCCTCCTCCCTCTATGAGGAGAAGGTCACCTTTTCCGAGGAGCACATCTCCAGGATCCTCACGGACTTCATCGCCCTGGGAAGTAAGAGCACCAGCCCCGCTCCGGTTGCCTGCCGCTGCACCGTTTTCACCAAGTCTGACATGATCCACCTGCAGAACAAAGGGGAGCCGCTGCCGAACATCATCGTCGGACTGCACCAGGGAAATGCCGCCAACTATGTGAGCACTATCGTCGCCAGCCAGAGCCTGGAGGAGCCGGTGATCTTCACCGGCGGCGTCGCCAGTAACGATCTCCAGGTGGAGGCCTTCCGGCGCTACTACCCGCGGCTGCTGGTACCTTCCCACCACACGTCCATCGGCGCCCTGGGAGTGGCGCTCTTTGCTCATACCTTGGGCGGCCGTCATCGCCCGGACCTTCCTGCCCTGGAGACTGCGGAGACCGGCGACTTCCCACGGGCTCCGGCCCTCGCGCTCCGCCGGACCACCTTCACCGGCCATGTGGCGATCCCCCCGTGCAGGAGACCCTCCAGGGCCAGGCTCCCTGTCTACCTTGGTGTGGACATCGGCTCAACCACCACGAAAACGGTCCTGATGGACGAGGAGCGGAACATCATCCACAAGCAGTACGTGCAGACCCAGGGGAAACCCATCGAGGTCGCTCAACGGCTTCTCGCGGGCATTCACGAGGAGTTTGGTGACAGCCTCGCCGTCCTCGGCGTCGCCACCACCGGCTCCGGCCGGCACGTGGTGGGAGATTTCGTGGAGGCGGATCTCATCATCGACGAGATCACCGCCCACGCCCGGGCCGCGGTGCACTGGGACCCCGATGTGGACACGGTCTTCGAGATCGGCGGCCAGGACTCCAAGTACATCTGGATCGAGCGGGGGAACCCCCTCGACTTCGACATGAACAAGGTCTGCGCCGCCGGAACGGGAAGCTTTCTCCACGAACTGGCCAACAAGCTCCGGATCAACATCGTGAGGGAGTTTCAGGAGATCGCCCTCTCCGCCAGGAATCCGGTCAACCTGGCGGAGAGGTGCACCGTCTTCATGGAGTCCGATCTCGTGGCCTACGCCCAGAAGGGGGCCCGTCTCGAGGATCTCATCGCCGGCCTCTGTTACGCCATTGTCTCCAACTACCTCAACCGCGTCGTGGGCAAGAGGCGTATCGGAAAACGCATCATGTTCCTGGGCGGACCGTCTCTGAACAAGGGTATCGTCGCCGCATTTGAGAACGTGCTCGAGCAGGAGATCCTCATCCCTGCCCACCGTGAGGTCCTTGGTGCCCATGGCGCCGCCCTGTTGGTCATGGAGAAGAGGCTGGCCGGCGACCTCCACGCCTCTTCCTTCCCCGGCCTCGCCCCCCTCATGGACGCCTCAATCACCTTTTCCGAAAAGGTCTGCCGGGCGGATGGAAACTGCCACAACGAGTGCAAGCTGAAAATCTATGATTTCGGCGGGCGAAAGGGCGTCTGGGGCGGGGACTGCGGTCGGTACGAAATGAGGCGAGACCTCAAGGCGAGGGAGGAGAACTGGTTCACGCGGTATGATCTCATCCTCCGGGAGTACCTGGAGGGCAAAGTGATCGATCTCGCGGAAACCAAAGCCGGTGTGATCAGCGACAGGCCAACCGTCGCCATACCCCGGGCCCTCCATTTCCTTAACCACGCCGTCCTCTGGAGCCATTTCTGGACACAGCTCGGATACGCCGTGGTGTTCTCACCGAAAACCAACCAGCAGGTCGCCATGGCGGGCATCGAGTCCATGACCACCGAGACCTGCTACCCTATCAAGGTGTTCCATGGGCACGTGAAGACGCTCCTCGGGTCGGCGCATTATCTCTTTCTTCCCGCCATTGTCAACCTGCATACCCCCAGGCCGGAAGAGAGCGGTTTCTATTGCCCCCTGGTTCAGGGGAGCCAGTACATGGTGAGCGCGGCCCTGGACATCCCCCGCACCATGCTCCTCACGCCCACCGTCTATCTCAAGGCTCCGATCGATGACGTCGTCAGCGATCTCACCCGAAGCCTCGGAAGCCCTCTCGGGTTGAGCAGAAGGCGGATCGATCGCGCCTTCCGGGAGGGATGGGAGCTCCAGCTCGCCTTTCAGCATGCCCTCCGTCTCGAGGGGCAACGGTTCTTGGAATCCCTCAAGCCGGGCGAGCTTTGGGTGGCGGTGAGCGGACGGCCTTACAACCTCTATGATGAGCGGCTGAACCTTCGCCTCGGTCACAACCTCGCCAAGGTAGGAATCAAGGCCGTTCCCCAGGATTTTCTGGACACGGACGGCATCGATCTGAGTGATTTCCCCGACATGTACTGGGGGCTGGGCGCAAGAATCCTCCGTACGGCCAAATTGGTCCAGGCAAGCCACGGCTGCTATGGCCTCCACCTCACCAACTTCAGTTGCGGCGCCGACTCCTTTATCGAGCACTTCTACCGGCATGTGATGGGGGACAAACCGTACCTCATCCTGGAACTCGACGAGCACAGCGCCGTGGCGGGCGTGATTACGCGCCTTGAGGCCTTCAGGAACGTTATCCGCAACGACCACACTCGGAGGCTCTCCCGCGTGGAACCGCCTGGTCGGAGCCGGCACCGCGAACCGGTCTCCGGATTCCTCTCCTCGCAGGCTCAGGCCGAGGAGAGTTTCGGCGAGACCGGGTGAGCCAGACGCGGAAGGCTCGCCCATGAGCATGAAAAAGGTCCTCAAAGGCCCGGTAGGCCCGTGAACTCACGTATGGGAAACTTCTCGTCACTCAGAGCCAACGTCGGTAAGTTCGATCTTGCCAGCAAGACCGTGCTGATTCCGGAGATGAGCCGGGCCGGGTGTCTACTTCTGGCCGCTACCTTGCGGAGTTTCGGAGTCTCGGCTCAGGTCATGGAAACCTATGGCGGACTCCACCTTGGCAAGCAGTTCACCTCGGGCAAGGAGTGCTTTCCCTGTCAGGTGACCCTGGGTGATCTCCTCGCCCACCTGGAAAAGGAGAAGGACAAACTGGGCGAAGGGTTCCGGCCCGAGAACTATTTCTATTTCATGGCCGAGTCCGGCGGGCCCTGTCGATTCGGCATGTACAACAAGCTGCATCGGATCATTCTCGACTCCATGGACGGCTTGAGCAGGACTCGCATCGCCTCCATCAGCAGCAAGGATTCCTACGCCCTCGGTGGCCTCATGGCACCCGAGGTGCGGCGGGATTTCCGGAGAACTGCCTATCTCGCCGTGGTGGTGGGCGACTGCCTCGACCGGATCCTCTGGCGAACCCGTCCTTACGAAAAGGAGACGGGATTGGCCGAGGCCCACTTCGAGGAAAGCCTCAAGGTCATGACCGAGGCCGTGGAAGCCCACGGTCGGCGCAAGCGGTTTCGCCTCATCCTCGAAAGGCTGGAGCGGGTGGCCGCGAAGGCCAAGGAGATCACTGATCCCACTATCCCGCCGAAGCCCTTGATCGGGATGATCGGCGAGATCTACCTGCGGACCCATCGGCCGTCCAATCAGGAGATCATCAGGCTCTTGGAGGAACACGGAGCCGAGGTGGTGAATGCCTCCCTCGCCGAATGGATCAACTATGTCTCCTACTCGAGCCTGCGACAGGACCGACGGAACATCATCCTTGCCCTGAGGCGACGCGACCCGGGTGCATTCTGGCGCCACCTCAAGGCCTGGCTCCTCCACCGGACGGAGCTCGCCTATCAGTACCTCCGACAGGATCAGGTATACCGGCGCGTGAAACGGCGCCTTGCCATCCACACGGACCACCGGATCGGCCACATCGAGCGGCAGCTCGACGGCGACCGTCTCTTCTCTTTCGCCGTGGGGACCGAGGCGTGCCTGAGCATCGGCGGCGCCCTGGAATATTCCCTCGCGGGCTTCGACGGGATCGTGAATGTGTTTCCCTTCACCTGTATGCCGAGCACCATGAGCTCCGCTATCCTCAAGCCACTGCTCGATCGCCTCCAGATTCCCTACCTGGACTCCGCCTATGACGGCACCTTCCAGCCCAACCGCGAGGCGGCGGTTCGCGCCTTCATGTACCAGGCCTCCCAGCATCAGCGGGAACGACGGGCCAGAGGGGCATCGCGCCATTAGTCAGCAGTTAGTGGCCAGTTGTCCGTTGTCCGCTGCACCCTGTGGGGCAGCGTGTGCTGACTCGCCATTCTCTGACGGCTTGAACTAAAGGGGGTGCACGCACGGAGGCGGAACTCTCAACCCTGGAACTTGCTTCCCGACCATGCATCCTTGACAACGGGCCACGGACGACCGACTACAAGCTGCTGCAAGCTGCCCACCACCACCGGACCTCTGGCTTCCGAACTAGGGGTAGTTAGCACTGACAACGGGCACCTGACCACTGACCACTCTTCTTCTTGCTTTACCTGACGCGCTCATGTAGTTTATGAACGCACGTCCGCGCCATGCTTCGGTTCTGACAATCCTTACTGATTAAATTCGAACTGAGGGCCTACCGCCCATCGACAGGGATGAGTGCAACATGAACCGCCACATGCTGATCAATGCAGAGGAGCCGGAGGAGTATCGGCTTGCCATCGTCTCCGGCCAAAAGCTCGAAGAGTTTTCCATCGAGACCACCATGCGCGAGCAAACGGTGGGGAATATTTACAAGGGAGTGGTGGCCAATATTCAGCCCAGCCTGCAGGCTGCCTTCGTGGATTTCGGCGGCGAGCGGAACGGCTTCCTCCAGGTCCAGGAGGTGCACCCCGAGTACTACCAGCAGGAGCCTCCCGCCGACGGCGGTCGCATTCGCATTCAGGAGGCCCTCCGCCCCGGACAGGAGCTCATGGTCCAGGTGGTCAAGGAGGCCACTGGGACCAAGGGGGCCTTTCTCACCACCTACATCAGCCTCCCCGGCCGCTACCTGGTCGTCATGCCCGGGAGCAAGCACGGCGGCATATCACGGAAAATCGAGGACGAGGAGCAGCGGCAACATCTCCGTGAGATCGTTGCCGAGCTTGCGGTCCCCGAGGGGATCCACGTGATCGTTCGCACCGCCGGTGTGGACCAGACCAAGCGTGAGCTTGGTCGAGACTGCCGCTACCTGCTCCGTCTGTGGGAAAACATCAAGGCGACCGCGCAGACCGCGCCCTCACCATCCCTTCTCTACAAGGAACAAGACCTGACCATCCGCGCGGTGAGGGACTATTTCAGCACTGATGTGAAGAGCATCCTGGTGGATAACAAGGAGGTGTTCAAGAGGGTCAAGGACTTCATGGCCATCGTCTCGCCGCGGAACCAATGGGTCGTGCAGCACTACAAAGAGCAGCGACCGATCTTTGCCAAATACCAGCTCGAGGAGCAGATCGAAAACATTTACCGCAACCGGGTCCCCTTGAAGTCGGGGGGCTTCCTGGTGATCGACACCACCGAGGCCCTCGTCGCCGTGGATGTCAACTCGGGAAGAACGAGCCGCGACAAGGAGCTTGAGGAGACCGCGTTTCGGACCAACCTGGAGGCTGCGGTGGAGGTACCCCGTCAGCTTCGGCTCCGAGACCTTGGTGGACTCATCGTCATCGATTTCATTGACATGCGGGATCGCAAGCACATTCGAGAGGTGGAGAAGGTGCTGCGGGAAGAGCTCAAGAAGGACCGGGCGCGGACCGACATGGGGCGGCTGGGCAAGTTCGGCCTTATGGAAATCTCCCGGCAGCGGCTCCGGCCGCCCGTCCAATCCGCCTCGCACGTGCGCTGCGATCGCTGTGGTGGGACCGGCGTGGTTCGAGCGACCGAGGCAACCGCCGTGGCCTTTCTCCGGAAGATCTGGCTGGAGCTCAGTCGCTCTGGCGAAGGAACCGAGGTTCGGGTCCAGCTCTCGCCGGATGCGGCCACCTACCTCCTCAACAAGAAGCGGGCCGATCTGGTGAAGCTGGAGACTCGCTTCGGAGCCACGGTCCAGATCGAAGCACGCGCCGAGCTCCCCCCCGGCGAAGGCAACCTTGAGGTCGTCCGACCCGAGAGCCCGCCGCCCGAGCGCGAGTCGTCTTAGCCTCCTAGCCCGCATTATGCACGAACCACCTGCTACGACCGCGGAGATGGCCGTCCTTCCTTGCGTCCTCGGGCCTCGAACCTTGCGACGTACTGACAAGTGCGCCTCAGGTCCGAGCCCCTGTGGTTGCCCGGTGGCACGGCCATCTCCACCATCTCGCTACGGCGTCTCGTGCATAATGCGAGCTAGGGTTTCAACGTTCGCAGCACCGCCGCCACCACGTCTTCGGGCTCGTCGTAGACCTGGATGAGATCCAGGTCTACGGGAGAGATCATCCCGTCTCCCTGGAGCTGCGTCCGGATCCACTCCAGCAGCCCTTTCCAGAAATCCCGCCCTACCAGGACGACTGGAAACGGCTTGATGCGGTTGGTCTGAATCAGGGTCAGCGCCTCGGTTAGCTCATCCAGGGTTCCGAAGCCGCCGGGAAGGACCACGTAGGCCTGAGCGTACTTGACGAAGACGACTTTCCGCACGAAAAAATACCGAAAATCGAGGCGCACATTCGCATAGGGGTTGGGCTTCTGTTCCATTGGGAGCTGAATGTTGAGCCCGATGGAGCGCCCGCCGACTTCAGCCGCGCCGCGGTTCGCCGCCTCCATCAGGCCGGGGCCGCCGCCGGTGATTACCTGAACGCCGTGTTGGGCAAAGAGCCGGGCGATGGACACCGCCTTTTCGTACAGGGGGTGATCCGGAGGTACACGGGCGGAGCCAAAAATGGACACCGCCGGGTACACATCCGCCATGGTCTCGAAGCCGTCCACGAATTCGGCCATGATGCGGAAAAGGCGCCAGCTTTCGCTGATGGTGATCTCGTCGATGAGGTATTGCTGCTCGGCCATGGCTCGTCTCCCTTAGTCTCGGGCTGGGAAACCCCTTCCTGGTGAATGCTCCACGGTGAAGCACCATACGGAAAATCCGCGGTTCAGTCCAGGCGTTTGTTGGCTGCCGGTAATCTAACAGGTTGCTGAAAAACCGCTCTTAAGGTCGGGGATGAGGGGCTTCGACCGGAGACCGGGTGTTCTGCGAGGCAAGGCGCATCTGGAGCCACCTCTTACTCCTTGGCTCGTAAGAACGCCTCCCGGAGCTGGTCCCGCCGCCATGCGCGAGGGCCGGACCGCTCCAAACCATTTATGGCGCGACTATGCAGCCTTGCCGAGTAGAGCACCCGGTCTCCGGTATCATATGACAGTCCACGACCTCTCCATTGCCGCTCCAGGGATTTTTCAGCAACCTGCTAGGCTTGCATGATGTGTAAAAGGGGAGTATAGGTAGGCTCTCCGCCCTGCGGAGGTCCTTTCAGATGTTTCTCTTGACACCCCAGGCCTATCTTCCTATAATTCGTAACTTTATGAAATTGGGCAGAGGGAGCGGCCCATGTTCGAGAGTCTCACCGAGAAATTTAACCATACCTTTAAGCGCCTCCGCGGTCAAGGCAAGCTCACTGAGAGCAACATCAAGGAGGCCCTGCGGGAGGTGCGGCTCGCGCTGCTCGAGGCCGACGTCCACTATAAGGTGGCAAAGACCTTCGTCGCCGACATCGGCGAGCGGGCGGTGGGCGCGGAGGTGCTGGACAGCCTGACCCCCGGTCAGCAGCTGGTGAAGATCGTCAACGAAGAGCTGACCCGCCTCATGGGCGGCACCAGCGTCGGCCTCGAGCTCACGGGGCGGACGCCCCTCATCTACCTGCTCGTGGGCCTCCAGGGCTCGGGGAAGACCACCACCGCCGGCAAGGTTGCCCTCTATCTGCGAGAGCTGAACCGTCACCCGTGTCTGGTGCCTGCGGACGTCTACCGACCCGCGGCTATCGACCAGCTCCGCACCCTCGGAGCCCAGATCGGCGTTCCGGTCTATCCTGCCACGACCGAGATGGATCCGGTTGACATTGGGGTCGCGGCCCTCGGATTTGCCGGTCAGCAGGGGTGCGATGTCATCATCGTGGACACGGCCGGCCGGCTCCACATTGATGCCGAGCTCATGGCCGAGCTCCAGCGCCTCAAGGCGAGGCTCCAGCCGCGGGAGATTCTCTTGGTCGCCGACGCCATGACCGGTCAGGATGCGGTGCAGGTGGCGGAATCCTTCAATCAGACCCTGAGTCTCACCGGGGTCATCCTCACCAAGATGGATGGTGACGCGAGGGGGGGAGCGGCCCTCTCCATTCGGAACGTTACCGGCACACCCATCAAGCTCGTCGGTGTGGGTGAAAAGCTGGACGCCCTCGAGGCCTTCTATCCGGAGCGCATGGCCTCTCGGATCCTGGGGATGGGCGATATGCTCTCCCTGATCGAGAAGGCCCAGAAGACCTTTGATGAGAAACAGGCCCTTAAGCTCCAGGAAAAGCTCGTGAAGGACGAGTTCTCCCTGGAGGATTTTCGTGATCAACTGCGCCAGATCAAGAAGATGGGATCGCTGGAGGAGATCCTGAGCATGATCCCGGGTCTGGGGCAGATGAAACAGCTCAAGCAGTTCAAGCCGGATGAGCAGGAGCTCGTCAGGACCGAGGCGATCATCAATTCCATGACCCCGGAGGAGCGGCGCAACTACACGATCATAAATGCGAGCCGCCGCCGCCGTATCGCCAAGGGTAGCGGGACCTCGGTGCAGGAGGTGAACAAGCTCCTCAAGAGTTACGACCAGATGAGGAAGATGCTGCGAAATCTCAAGAAGGGCGGAAAAGGGGGCAGGCACCTCCTGCGACGCGGCTTGCCGCTGCCTTTCTGATCTGTCTCGAGACCGGCTGGAGGCGAAAGCCCTGCGCGGGGTGCTCCCTTCCAGACGCTGGTGGGAAGGAGTAGAATTACAAGATGGGTGTACGTATTCGACTGAGCCGAATGGGATCCAATAAGAGGCCCTTTTACCGGATCGTGGTCGCCGACTCCCGGGCTCCGAGAGACGGGAGGTTTGTCGAGGTGATCGGCACTTACAACCCTCGGACCGAGCCGGTAGAGGTTCAGGTAAATCCGGAGCGGCTTCAGACCTGGCTTAAGCAGGGCGCTGAGCCGACAGACACGGTGAGAAGCCTGCTCAAGAAAAAGGGCTTGCTGGCCAAACCGGCCTGATTCGGAGTTCCTGGACGTCGGCGGGGGAAATCCTTTCGCACCAGCTCGTACCGATGGGCGGAAGCTGGGGTGATGAAGGACGTGGAAGCGCGGGTGCGCTCGCGACACCGGGTGACTGGGCGAATCATCCGAGAGCGCGCTCCGGCTGGGTGGAGGTCTCCATGCTGAGGGAACTGATTGACTACATGGCCAAGGCTCTGGTCGATCACCCGGAACAGGTAGAGGTTTCAGAATTGCAAGGTG
>Ga0335070_10001501_pt1 | contig 26998 bp, 24 predicted proteins | sample Lox_Sample_13_FD_206722 | JGI IMG/M metagenome (GOLD analysis project Ga0335070, IMG submission 206722) | Soil microbial communities from Loxahatchee National Wildlife Refuge, Florida, United States - Lox_Sample_1.3 | ecosystem: Environmental > Terrestrial > Soil > Wetlands | place: USA...
CCGCAGGGTGCCGATCCTCATCTTGAAGAGACGGTGGACCTGGTGATGCCCTTTCCCAGCGGGGAGGTAAGGCTTCATCTCACATGGCAGGCATCGTGCCGACGGAATCAGGGGGTCATCTCAGGGGACGAAGGGACCCTTTTCATCAATGATGACCATCTGATCCTGTGCGCCAACGGCTGTCCGGCCGAGCGATACGACTTTCCAGAGCCCCTTTCCGGGAGTTCCCACCATCCCGAATGGATGAAACCTGTGATGGAAGATTTTCTGGGCGAGGTTCGAGACGTTCAGGCTCGTGGTGTCAATTGGGTGGAGGCGAAGTGGTGTACCGAACTTACCCACCTTGCCTATCAGTCGCATCGGGAAGGATCACGCTTTATCCCTGTAGGGAATCTGACCCCCTAACAGGATGCTGAAGAAGTGATTTACGCCAGGCTGCTCAAAAATGCCCAGATGCAAGGCCCCCGAAATCCTGAGGAGTGAGGCGTACCTGAGTGTACGCCGCAACGACGAAGGATAAGGGAAACGCCGCAGATGGGCGTTTTTCAGCAACCTGCTAGGAATCGGATGTGCCTAGAAACGACCAGGCATTTCTTTCTCCGAAAATGGGCGACAGGATCAAACCTCCTTTGGTTGTTCTCGACGCCTGCCACCTCGGCGCATGGCAGAGGGTGGGGGGTGTTCCTCTGGTCGCCAGGACTCTCTTCCATCTTGATCAGTTCGGAATAAAACGGGTTGTTCTCCTCTTAAAAACGGAAAGGATCCCCGAAGACCTCAAGGCATGGCAGAAAAATCTTCGGATAGAGCCTTTAAAGGTGACAGAGGATCTCCCTACCACCCTTCTGGCCCTGAAGGGTTCTGGACCTTCTCTCGTCTATATAGACGCCGCCCACTTGATGGATCCCCGCCTTATCCGTGCCTTGACCGCGGCTTCTGAGCCTACCCTCGCTTATATCGACTCTTCGGACAGGGAAAGGCAAACCATCCGGGCAGGATTCCTGACAAGAGAAAATCTTCAAACCTGGTTAAGACAAGGAAAGGGTAATCTGGTTCGTCAAGTCAGATCGCTTCTCCCCGAGGATATCGATCCTTTCTCTCCAGAGGTCCGCGGACCAGTGCGTCCCTATTTCATGGAAGTTCATTCCCGTGAGGAGGCTCGGAAAGCGACCTCTCTATTGGTCCGCTGTCAGCAAAAGCATGTGATGGACCTCCCTGCTCAATTTATCGATCCACCCTTCAAAAACGCATTGACCCGCCTCCTCTGCAACACATTCGTCACTCCCAATATGGTCACCGTGGCGGCATTGGTTGTAGGGGCGATAATAGCCTGGCTCTTCTGGCATCGCTATTTCTTAGCAGGAGCACTCACCACTTTCCTTGTAGAGATTCTGGACGGAGTGGATGGAATGCTGGCACGCACAAAACTTCATTATTCCAAACTCGGAAAGTATGAGGATCTCCTGGACTACTTCAACGAAACGTCTTGGTACATCGCCCTCGGAGTGGGACTACGGGGCGCGCATACCAATCCATCGCCTGCCTACGTGGCTGGTTTGCTTATTTTTTCTGATACGGTGGATAATATCTTTTATACCCTGGCAGTCAAATGGTTTGGGAAAACCATCGATCTCTTCAGCCCCTTTGATGCGACATTTAGGCGCATTGGGGGACGCCGTAACATCTATTCTTTTATCTTCATCATCGGCTTTTTGCTCGGCTATCCATTCGAGACCCTTGCCCTCGTGGCGGTCTGGGCGACTCTCACTGCCAGCATCCATGGAATCCGTTTGGTTCAATATGGCAGAATGATGAAAAAAATAGTTAACCAACACCTCGAAGGAACCTGATGAAAAAGCTTCACATATACACCGTGCTTTTTGGAATTCTCCTGTTGGCCTTCTTGATCTGGAAGATTGGCCCCATAGCATTGTGGCGAGAACTCGATTTGCTGGGTTGGGGGCTTGTGCCCTTAATCTTGAGCGAAGGGGTGGCAGATCTTTTCCATACCCTGGGATGGCGATATTGCCTTTCCGGCCCCCATCGATCTCTCTCTTTTTTCCAAATATTTCGTATCCGGATGGCCGGCACCTCGATCAATTACCTCACTCCTACGGCAGGGCTGGGTGGTGAGGTGACAAAGGGAGCCCTTCTCTCTTTGAATCATCAAGGAGTCGAAGCTGCAACTGGTGTCATTATTGGAAAACTTGCCTACTCCCTATCGCAACTCCTTCTTGTCGTTATAGGATCACTAACAATCCTTTGGACAATTCACCTTCCTGCCGCTGTTTTGGTGGCTATGCGCACGGCCACAATTCTTTTGGGTGGAGGGATCCTATCATTTCTGGCTGTTCAGAAGTATGGCAAACTGGGAGCCGTTGTGCGGTGGTTCGTCACTCACAAGGTGGGCGGTAAAAGTTTGGAAAAGGTAGCCCATCACATCACTGACGTGGATGAAGAACTTAAGCTCTTCTATAAAGAGCGCCCCGTGGACTTGCCTCTCGCTGTGTTCTGGCACACCGTGGGCATGGCGTGTGGGACTGTTCAAACCTGGTACTTTCTCTTCCTGTTAACAGATCAGGCTTCATTGGCAACAGCCGCAGCAGTCTGGATTCTGGGATCGTGGCTGGATCTCGTAGGCTTTGCTATTCCTATCGATATTGGTGTTCTGGAAACAACGAGGGTCATCGCTTTCAGGGCATTAGGCTTTCATTCGGCGCTGGGTCTGACATACGGGATTACGATCCGAATGAGGCATATTTTCTGGGCCGGGGTCGGGCTTTTGATTTACGCCACCCTCCTGGTGAAAAAAGACGAAAGAGAATCTCATCTCAGGGAGGAGATTGCAGAAAATAAGCGCTGATGCACTGATCGATACAGCAATACGAAAGGAGGCTGACGTATGAAAACCTGGGGAAAAGGTTTTTCCATACCAGGGAAGAATAGAATAACTTTGGTCTCGATGGTGATCATCATTTGTAGTTTCTTTTTCATCGCTCATGGAGTGGCAGGAGAGGAAAAAGAAAAGGCGGAAAAGCTTGTTCTCACCCTGCAGCAGTTGATTGATATGGCCATCGCCAAGAGCCCTGGGATTGGTGAGACCCAGAGTGAAATAGCGGCAACCCGAGCTGACCTTGACCAGGCAAAGGCCGCGTACTATCCTCAATTGGAGAGCGCGGCCATTATCGGCCCGGTCAACGATGCCAAGAGACCTGTGGTCCTCGGCACAAGAATACATGATCCTTCACCGGATACCGTCGGAGTTTTTGGCAGGGTCGACTTTACCGTTGCCCAGCCCCTTTATACCTTTGGAAAGCTTTCCAACCGGAAGGAAGCCGCCAGCCGGGGGATCAAGGCGAAGGAATTAAAGCTTGTGGAAAGAAAAAACGAGATTGTCCTCAGGGTCAAAGAACTTTACTATGCGTTCATCCTGGCCCGCGCAGGGATGGATGCAGCGAACGATGCAGATTCTTTTTTTGATGACGCGAGACTGCGCATGAAACGCCTCTTAGAACTCGGCTCCGCCAATGTCCTTGAAAGCGACCTTTATAGGGTCGATGCGTACCGCGCTGGAACCGCCAAGTCCCGGGCCGAGGCAGAAAAAGGAATGAAACTCTCCTACTTCGCCTTGAGGTCCCTGATTCAATTACCTCCTCAGACAGAGTTTGACCTTGCAGAAAAAACGCTTCCCCTTAAGGAAGAAAGTCTGTCCGAGCTCGAGAACTATATTCAAAAGGCCTATGGAGAGCGTCCGGAATTCAAACAGCTTGACGAAGCGCTGGCAGCCCAAGAGTCTCTGGTACGCGCCGTCGAGAGTGACAGGTATCCTTCTTTTTTTGTTGCCCTGGAAGGGTCTCTGGCCGGGGCACCGGGGCGGGAAACCTTCCGAAACGCCTATATTCCGGATGAGTTCAACCACGTCAATATCGGAGTCGTGGCAGGGATGAAGTGGAATTTTGACTTCGGTATTAGCAAGGCCAAGGTCGACAAGGAAAAAGCAGAGTACGGGAGGCTTTCTTATACGAAAGCCTCTGCCAAGTTGGACATTCCCATTCAGGTTGCCCTATACTACCAGGATGTGAGACAGTGGAAAGTGGCTGTGGACTCTTATAAGAACGGCGCCACCGCCTCCCGAAAGTGGGTTGTTGCCGCCCTCAGCAGTTTCGACATGGGGGTTGGCACGGCGGATGACATGTTGCGGGCGATAGAAAAATACGGCGAAAACCAGGGAAAGTACCTGGAAGCCCTTTTCACTTACAATCTATCACTGGCTCAACTGGAATATTCTGTGGGAACGAAAACCTGGTAAGAGGGATTGAGAGAATGAATCTTGTTCAACGGGCGCTGCGGAAAAGTTTAATTCTGGAAACCAAGCACCCTCTTTATATCCTCTTTTGTGCTTTGGCCCTGGCTGCCCTTTCGATCTTTTTTACCATGACGGGTTTGGGGTTCCAGACAAGCCAAAAACAGCTTATTTCCGGCGAGCAACGACTGATGCAGCTGTCGGACCAGATCGATCAGTTTGAAGACTTTGACACCTTTGTGGTCGCCATTGAAAACCGTGACACTTCCCGCTCTTTGGATTTTCTTCACGCTCTTCTGCCCCTTCTTGAAAAGGACCGTGGAAATTATCTTGAGGTCTTTTACCGGATGGACCCCAAGCATTTTAAGCCCTGGGCGCTCCTTTATCTGAAAAAAAAGGATCTCTTAGACCTTCGTGACAACCTTCAGGAACACCAAACGTTTATTCGAAATCTGGTGCAGTCTCCAACATTGACCAATTTCTTTAGACAGATTAACGATGAGATGACCTCCAGAATGGTGGGAGAGCTCTTCACTGGGTTTCTTGAGTCGAAGGGCAAAAAAGAACCCATGGATCTCGATTTCCTTATTCGCACCCTCAGAGAAATGGAAGAGTGGTTGAAGGGTGGCAATTCTTTCAATTCTCCATGGGGATCACTCCTCACCAAGAAGTCGTGGGATAAGGAGTCAGAAGAAGGATATTTCTGGACGGAGAAGAAGCATTATCTTCTCCTTTTTGTCACCCCTGCCAAAAAGGGGAGTGGCTTTACCAAAGCCAGCCATTCTCTGACAGCGCTCAGGAAGGCCATTGCCGAAACTCAAGCCACTTTTCCGGGTATGAAGGCAGGAGTCACCGGATTACAAGCCCTCGACATGGACGAAATGGAAGTGGCATTTAATGACATGAGCCTTGCTACCTTGCTTTCTCTTACGGGACTGGTGGTACTTCTTTTCCTCTTCTGGCGCGGATTTCGACGATCCATTCTCGAAATTATTACCCTTCTTGTAGCTCTCGCCTTGACATTTGGCCTAACCACCTTATTCATCGGCCATCTCAATATTCTTTCAATATCCTTTGCGCCCATGCTCCTAGGACTGGGCGTTGACTATGGGGTCCATTGGTTTGCCCGATATCGGGAGGAGTTAGAAGTCAAGGGTGCCTCGAAAAAAGAAGCCCTTGAGGTATCCATGATTAAATTGGGGCCGGGGATTCTTCTTGCGGGCCTTTCCGCAGCCCTTTCTTTCCTCCCCTTGGCCCTCACCGGATTTAAAGGTTTGGCGGAATTGGGCATCATCTGCTCGATGGGACTGGTCATGGCAACCATGACCACCCTTTTTCTCCTACCTGCTCTCATCCTTTTGTTCGATCAGGGCGCGAACAACCCGCAGACTACCTTGCGTCCCAACGGGGTAAGGCCCTTATTGAAACTCACGAAGGGTCGGTCTCTGGTCCTCTTCATTCTTAGCATCGTTGGATTTGGCCTCTCTCTCTGGGGAGTTGGTAACGTAAAATTCGACTTGAATATGTTACACCTTCAATCTAAAAAAGCAGAATCTGTTCTCTGGGAGAAAAAATTGATCGAGGGCTCAAGGCGGTCCAGTATGTATGGGGTCATTCTTGCCCGTTCCCTCGAAGAAGTTCGAAAAAAAACAGAGGCTCTTGAGGGACTTCCTACCATTTCGGAAGTCCAGAGCGTGAAAGATTTGCTTCCGGAGGAACAGGAAGAAAAGATCGACTCCTTAAAGCGGATGAAGCCCCTTCTGGCCGGGGTCGAACTACTCTCAAGCCCTCGAGAACCTGTCAACCTTTCTGAATTAGATAACATTTTAGGCAGAATTCGTTTTAAAATGCTCGATTCGAGTCAATCTGAGTGGGGCGTTAACAAGCCCTTGGAAACAGAGATGAGGCAGGTGCGAGATCTCATCGATAACCTCCGGGTGTACTTCCATTCCTTGGAAGCCGCGCGACTTTCGCATAGGCTTCAGACTTTCGAAACAGCCTTGATCGCAGACCTGAACGACAAGCTTGATCTCATCCATGCCAATATATCCACGAGACCTATGCGGCTCGAAGACTTGCCTCGGCCCCTGCTTCAGCGTTTTGTTGGAAACGACCATCTCTACCCCATCCGAGTTTTTCCAGCTCAGAATATCTGGGAACCGGAGTTTCTGGGCAAATTCGTTCATGACCTCCAGACAGTAGATCCTGACGCCATCGGCGATCCTGTCACCCTCTACGTTTTTACTAAGGCCTTTCGGGATGCCTGTATCAAGGCTGCGATCTATGCGGCAGTTTTCATTTTTGTTTTTCTTTTCGTCACCTTTCGCAGTATCATTTCTGCCTTGATGGCCATGACGCCACTGATTGGGGGTACCCTCTGGACCTTTGGATTGATGCACGCCTTCGGGATAAATCTGAATCTTGCAAACAGTATCTTTTTACCCCTCGTAGTTGGAGCCGGTGTAGAATATGGTATTATTATTGTTCAACGCTGGCGACAGCGTGAAGAGGTGAAAAAAGATACAGTTCTGCCGTTCAGCACCGGGATGGGAGTCATCCTCGCTGGGCTCACTACAACGGTGGGCTTTGGTAGTCTAACCATATCTGATCATCAAGGCCTTTTCAGCCTGGGGGTTCTGACAACCATCGGGAGCCTCGCAATTTTGGCAGCAGCGGTTCTGTTTTTACCTGTTCTCCTGCAATTTTTGACGAAATTCAGACTTTTCCATCTGGGTAACAAGAACCTTTCCCGGAGCAAGGGATATAAACTATGAAGCGAATGATTTTCTTCATAACCATTTTTACCGTTCTTGCTCTTTTTTTTCAAGATGCCATCTGCCAAGGGGTACCGACTGAATGTATCCGTGCGATCCTTGACGAGGTGATGGCTGTTCAGACGGATCGTCAGCTTAAAGGGCAAGAGTTCAGGAATAAAAGGAGAGCTGTCATTAGGAGAATTATCTCTCAAAATTTCGACTTCGACACAATGGCCAGACATTCACTTGGCTCGCACTGGGAAAGATTGGAGAGGGCTAAGCAACTCGAATTCAAAGCTATTTTCCAGGATCTCTTTCAGGATTCCTACACGAAGCTCGTCCTTGACTTTCTTGGCCGGGAAAAAATTCTCTACACCCGGGAAGAATCCGATCAGAGCAAGGCAAGCGTAAAAACGATCATCGTCCGGATGAATGAAGAGATACCGGTGGATTATTCTTTGGGAATCATGGGACAGAAGTGGCTTGTGGAAGATGTGGCCATCGACGGCGTCAGCATCGTCCAAAACTACCAGAAATCCTTTGCGCGAGTGATCCGGCAGGAAACCTACGAAGGTCTTCTGAAAAAGATGCGCTTGCAGCAGCAGACCACTGAGAAAAACTGACCAAGAAGGAAAACGCTTCGACGGGACCGTTAATTCTTATCCTTTCTCTGGTCAGTCTTTCCCCGGGTTAGACTTTTATTTCAGGCCTATCCCATTGAATGACCTGCCAAATGCGACCACCCGGGGTCTCAGGCTCCTTATCGATACCCCGCATTGGAAAAACGGCCGAGGGTTAGCATCAAGGTGTCAGGGAAGAAATCGATGCTACTTTCCAGAATGCGAATAAAACTTTATTGGAGGCTTTGGAAAACGGTAAAAGCAAATTATGGTTACTATTTCTACGCGCTGAGACGGAGACAATCAACGCGAATCAGGAAGATCTTGAAACAGGGCGGTATGCCTCTGGAGGGCTCTTACTTTCCAACGAAACTGAACCTTCGCCTTTTGTATGAATGCAATCTCCGGTGCAAGATGTGCGGCCAGTGGGGAAAAACCGGCTCTTATTTCGCTTACGATAAGTCGAAAAGGCGAAAGCGACTCGATGTCGAAGTGATCGATCGTATCCTGGCTGAATTGATACCTAGGGGACTGAAAATGATCGATATGGAGGGAGGAGAGACTTTATTGTACCCTCAATTTGACGAGTTGCTTTATCGGATGGGCAAGCGAAATCTTTATGTTAAGTTTGTTACGAATGGGACGCTCCTTGACAAATTTGCGCGGCCCATTGTTGAATCCTCCGTTCAATGCGTGACGGTCTCCCTCGACGGAGGCAGAGAAACTCATAACCGAATCAGAGGTGTGGACTGGGCCTATGACAGGACGATAAGAGGACTCCATGCCCTTTCGGAGATGAAAAAAAAGTTAGGGAAGAACATCCCTCTCGTGCAGATTGCCTTCACCATGAATCGTCACAACAGTGCGACAGCCCTAAGAAATCTCTGCCAAGATCTGGGAGGAAAGGAGTTAGCGGATATCCTGGCAATCAAGCTCACCCCGATTTTTGTCCCGGATCAAGCAGAGAAAAAATATATTGATCTAGTCAGACACTACTTTGATGTTGACGAAGGGGTTGCTTCACCCGGAGGGTTCCGGGATGACTACTCGGACTTTGCTGAAGAAGGTGCCAGAGTCGTAAGCACCCTCTCTGACCTTATGAAGAAACCTTTCGACTTCCTAATAGAACCTCTGCCTCATATCCCCTTTAATCAAATTCCCCGCCTTTATTCGGATTATTCCTGGGATTTTGGACGAGGCCCTTGTCCGGTGCCGTTTGATGAACCCACCGTCGACGCAGACGGCAATGTCTACCCCTGCAATCTTTTTACAGATGCCCCGCTCTCCATGGGAAACGTGCACCAGACCTCTTTCCTGGAAATCTGGCAAGGTCCCAATTTTATCAAATTTCGCAAAATGCTCATGGACCAAGGCGGACTTCTTCCGATCTGCAATCGCTGTTGTCAATTGACCGAGTACTGATCCGTGCGCATGGCTCAATACCAACTCAAGGATCCTGATCGTTCTGTTTCTCAATAGGCGTCAAAGTCTTCTACGGCGGCATCCGACTTGGACACTTTTCTTTCAGACAGGTTTACGATCCAGGAGGCGATGTTCGCTTTCGTGGTGGGCCAAGGGAGGCGCGAGAAGATCGAAGAATAGCTGTAAAACTCGGAATAGATTTTTTTGACACGCCTTTCCATCTGTTCGGCCGAGCAATAGGCGGGCCGGAGGTAGCAGCGAAGGCCCGGCCACCGGCCGATGTCATCAATATTGATAACTCGATTCTCCGCCTTCATACGGTCATAAAGAGGCGTCCCCTTGTGGGGAGTCAAAATATTGAAATAGGCAACGGGCACCTTCTCCTCCTTCAGGAAGGCCAGCGTAGACGCAAACACATCCTCCTTTTCCGTATCCCAGCCGAAAATGAAATTGAGAGAATAACTAATCCCCCTCTTCCGCAGGTTGTGCAAAATATTCTTATACTCTTTGACCCGATTGATTCTCTTATTCAACCCCAAAAGCGTATCCTGGTCGATGCTCTCTAATCCGATATTCAGATGCAAGAGGCCGCTTCTCTTGGCAAGATCCATAAACGTTTCATTGTTGCAGAGATAGGCTGACCAAAGAGCCGACCAACGGACCTTTAACGGAAGGAGGGCTTCCATCAATTCCACCGTATGAGAGAGGTTGCCTGCAAAATTACTGTCTGCAAAAAGAATGTTCTTGGCCTTGCTTCGCTTGATTTCATCGATCACCTCTTCAGCCGGACGATAACGATAGCTCGGGCCGAGATAGAAACGTTCCGAGCAAAACTCACATTTAAAGGGACACCCCCGGGAAGATTGGACTGAAAAAGTCCTAAACAGACCGTAACCCCGAAGGTTGAGAAGATCGTAGCGCGGTGAAGGAAGGTTCTTCAGGTCTTGAAGATGGTCCGCTCGATAGAACTTCTTGAGTCGCGCCCGGGCAGCATCTTCAAGCATCGATGCCCAAATCTTCTCCCCCTCCCCGATGCCCACCGCATCGCAATGTTGAGCGGCCTCATCTGAGTGGAAATAAGTATGGGGACCTCCCATGATCACGGGGACGCCCTGCTCCCTGTACCGGTCTGCAATCTCATAAGCGCGAAAAGAGTTGATCGTCCAGGCAGTGATCGCCACCAGATCCACAGGAGCTGTGAAATTCACTTGCGTGGACTGCTCGTCGATCAACGTCACTTCCCATTCTCTGGGGGTGAGAGCAGCAAGATACGGTAAGGTCAGGCCAACCAGGGTTCTCCTCTTGACTTTCTGCAAGGTTAAATTTGATCTGGATCGGTAATGAGAAGGCTTAATGACAAAGAGTTTTGGGGCCATAGATTGGATGAAACCGCCTTAAGCTTATAAAACCATTTTGGTCAATCTCCACTTCAATATTTTAACGAACCCTTTTCCCTATTTCAACAAAATAGCAGTACTCTGACAAACCGGAGCAGACGGCCGGGTTCCAAAGCTTTGTAATGCCCACGTTTAAGGTTAGAGGTCATTGTCGTTGCCACAGGGAGGTTAACCCTTTTCTATCCTTGAAGCCTTTGAGTCTTATGCTTGAAAGGTGGCGCACTAAAGCTTCCTCACCCGTCTGTCTATCCAGTTTGTTTAGAACTTCTGCGGCCTATTCCCATTACGACACAGCCTCTTGTGCAGAGGTTCTTGGGTTTGCCTTTTTTGTGTTTACTTTCCTCTGCCATAGACCAATTGACATTGACGCCGCTTCTCCGTATGATGATTACTGCATGGAACGAAGCGAGACGTTTGCTTCTATTGCGCCGTGGAACACGTGAGCCAACCCAAAGTAAGAACTGCAATTCTCCTTGCTCCCGACGATAACGGGCGGCTGCCTGTATTTGGCATCCCGTCTGTTCGCAGGCTTGTTCTCCTTAGCCTCCAAATGGGGGTTGAAGCCGTACACATCATTGGACACGTGGGTTCTATTCAGCCAATCCTTTTCGACCTTCTCCCTTCGGAAGCATTCCACCCCGTCGAAGATCCGGAACATTTGGACAAGGTTGTTAATGACCTTGCCCTCCCGGCGAGAGAAGGTGTACTCGTGTCGAAAGCCAATCATGTCGTTGACAAGTACTCTCTTACGCGTTTATTTGAAACGGCGGCGGCGCAGAATCTTTATTCTTTGGGAGCGAAAGAAAAGGGGAAGCTTGATGGAATTTATGTCGTCCCCCCTACCGACCTTGTCTCGCTCCTTAGAGCTCTTTGGTCACCCTCCTCATGCAGCCCTAACGTTCTCGACAAAGCGCGCCAGGTACAAGGAGCTTCAGGGCTACCTTACACGATCGAGAGGGGAGCGGACCGGATAGAAATTTCAGAAGCCAAACTGGTGGCCGCTCTTCCTTATCAAACCGAGGAAAAAGACGGGTTCTTAGCCCGTCATCTGGACCGGCACTTCTCCCGTTTCATCAGTAAGAGGCTCGCCCATACCAGAGTAGTGCCCAATCAAATCACCCTGACCGGTGTCGCAATCGGTCTGATAGGAGCTTTCTTACTATCGAGGGCAGGCTACTGGCCGCAACTTATCGGTTCCCTTCTGTTTCTCTCCTTCGCCGTGACGGACGGTGTGGACGGTGAGGTATCCCGCTTGAGGCTACTGGACAGTCAGTTCGGCTACTATCTGGATATGATCACGGATAACGTCGTCTACGTGGCGATTTTTTCAGGGATAGCTTTCGGTCTTTACCACGATACTGGGGATGGAATATACCTGAAGGTCTTGTTGTTTCTTTTTGGAGGGTTTGGGCTTTGTGCCATTTCCGTCTACTACAATATTTTAAGGCGAAGCCGGGACGAGTTGAAACAGTCGTCTAAAATGACCAGGTTCATGGTCTTCTTAACCAACAGTGATTTTGCCTACGTTGTCGTCGCCTCCGCTTTGATCCATCGCTTGAATTGGTTTCTCATAGGAACGACGGTCGGGACTTATCTCTTTGCTGCAATTTTATGGGCGATGGGTCTTCAAGAAAAGCGAAGGGGATCTGATCGAAATCCTAACCCGAAAATCCGAGAGAATCGCCCAAATTCAAGAATCTGAACGACCGGAATGGAGTCAGTAACGACTACCCAATTGTGAAACCTTTTTGAAGCGCTTCCGAGGAGCTCAAGGAAGGAGAGGATGTCGACTGGTTCATCCGTGCCCTTGACGAAGTTCTCGCCTCCGCGCACAAGTTCCCGGGGCCGATCTGGGAGATCGCGAAGTCGCTTGCCAAGAACACCCTCTGACCGGCAGGTGCCCCAAAGGCCCTGCCTTATAGGCGGGGTTAAGGGGCGTATTTAAAACAACTTTTCTTTTCCGGGAAGCCCCGCCCCCGGGGCGGGGCTTGCGGGGCACTTGCCGGCCAACAACCCGTCATCGTGGATCAAGGCAGGGAGGTCAAAGTAACTCCCAGGCAGACGAGGACGATTCCCGTCCAGCGCTGGATAGTCACAGTTTCCTCCAGGAAAAATTTCGCTCCAAGGGTACTGAGGACATAAACCAATGATTTGGCGGGAAACACAAGGCTTAAGTCAGCCCAGGAGATAACGATCAAAAATGAGACGAAGGTAACGGTCATGAAAAAAACGCCGGAGAGAAAGCTCTTATTGCTGATCACCCTTGCTCCAACGGTCAGAAAGGCTTTCGGATTAAGGATGGAGATCTCACCCACTTGCTTCATTCCTCTGGTCAGGAAGACGTCCCCTGCCGAATCGGCTAACACCATCATGGCAATTAGAATCGCGGTTTTCATCGGTCTACCCTTGTCAGAATTTCTTTGCTCTCCCGGTGGGCTCTCTGCCTCTCGGATCGTAAAACCAGGATCACGCCGATGGAAATGAACAGAACCCCCGTCCACCTCGTCAATGAAACGACCTCGTCGAGAAAGTAGTTGGCGAACACCACATTCACTACGACTTCTGCGGACACAGCGGGCACAACGAAACTCAGGTCCGCCCAGGAAAGTGCGGCGGCAAAAAAAATAAAAGAAACGATTAAGAGGGCTGTTCCAAACCAGAATGTAGGAGTTTCAACCGCCCGGGCAAGAAAAATCAACCAGCCGTCGCTCCCGACCTCCTTCATCTTCATGCTCAGGAACACATTTCCGGTCGCCTGGGCGAATATGGTCACAATCAATACCAAAATGGTCTTCTTCAAGGAAGCTCTCCGGGAGCAGGCATCACGGGTCGTCACCGTTGCATCGCTTGAACCTTTGGCTTCTCCCATTTTTTCACAGTCTCGAATGGGTCGTAAAGGAAATCTCTCCCGTGATTCGTCGAGTCATGCCTCCGGTTTCGTAGAATAGATAAAACTTTTTCTCTTAGCACGGAGCCTCAAAAATTCCTTTCCCTCCTTGAGTAACCTTTTCCGTTCTGCTCCGTCAAACAAGGCCCGGCGAACGATCCGAAGGATAATTCTGGGACGGAAGTAGTATCGCGCGTACAGGTCTTCTACGGCTTTTAGGATCTCCTCTTTGCTCAAGCCTGGATATTGGAAGTTGGGAAGCTGATGTCCTTGCTCATCCGTCATCTCCCCCGAAATAAAATGGCCGCGATCTTGCAAGTATTGATAAAAAGCGGTTCCCGGATAGGGGTGAGACATGGAGACCTGAATCGTCTCCGCATCCAGCTTCATGGCAAACTGTACGGTTCTCTCGATCGTCTCACGGGTTTCGCCAGGAAGGCCCATTTGAAAATCTCCGTGAACCTTCAATCCTAACCGTCTGCATTGCCTCATGAAGGCCAGGGCCTGTTCGACCGTTGCCCCTTTTTTAATGTTTTTTAGAATGGCAGGATCGCCCGACTCAAAACCAACGACCAGAAGGCGGCAGCCCGCCTCTTTCATCGCCTTGAGAGCCTCAACGTCAGTCGTCACCCTGGCATTGCAGGACCAGGTGAGGTGGAGAGGTTTCAGCTTGTGGCAAAGCTCAAGAACCCGGGATTTGTCGATGGTAAAGGTGTCATCGTCGAAAAATATCTCTTTGGCTTCGGGGAACAACTCCTGTGATCGTCTTACCTCCGCCACTACGTTGTCGCTGCTGCGGGTGCGCCATCGATGGCCGCACATGGTTTGGGGCCAGAGGCAGAAGGTGCAGAGCGCTGGGCATCCCCGAGAGGTGTAAAACGAGATATAAGGATGCTGCAAAAAGGGGATATTATACTTAGTAATATCGAGATCCCGTTTATAAATTTCCACTGCGAAAGGCAAAGCATCGAGATCCTCGATCAAGGAACGATCCGGGTTATGAATCATGCGCCCATTTTTTCGGAAACTGATGCCTTCGATCTCTTCGACTTTTTTCCCCGAAGCAAATTCGGCCACGGCATAGTCAAACTCTTTTCTTACGACAAAGTCGATCGCTGTAGAAGCCTTGAGACTCTCTTCCGGCAGGACCGATACGTGGGGACCGACAAAAGCGATCTTAATGCCGGGTTTGGCTTCTTTCATTCTTTCCGCCAGACGGATATCGCTCTGAAATCCAGCGGTGGAAGTGAAGAGGACCAGGAAATCATAATCGTCCGCAATGTGAACCATCTCTTGCGGTTCGAACCCATGGGAAGGGGCGTCGAGAAGCCGACTGTCTCGAATTAAGCCGGCAGGATAGGCAAGCCACGTCGGATACCAGAAGGAGTCGATTTCACGCCTTGCCGGGTAACGGGAACCTGCGCCTCCATCAAACTTCTTGAACGACGGAGGATTCAAAAGAAGTGTCTTCATCCTTTGTTCCTTTTCGCTGAGATACTCCTGTCTTCGTTCTCGTGTATCATGAAGCCGTCCGATAAAACCGGGCAGGTTCATCGCATTCCGTACTTTCGAATTAATATCAAATGTCCATACCTGTTTGTCAATATTTTTCGATTCTTCTCCGACAAAAAATATATCAGGTTGCACTTGACAATCATTTTCATAGACGATTATCATTTTCAATATAGTCAAATTTGGATCAAACTATGCAAGTAACACTCGCTCAACCTCGTGGATTCTGTGCAGGGGTGGTTCGCGCCGTCAAGATTGTGGAGCGAGCCCTCGAGATTTACGGCACAACGGTTTACGTGTTGCATGAGATCGTCCACAATCACCATGTCGTCGAGGATCTGAAGAACCAGGGTGCTTCATTCATTGAGATGCTCGACGACGTCCCTGCGGGTGCGGTCACCATCTTTAGCGCCCACGGCGTATCCACGGCCGTCGTCAAAGAAGCGGAAAAGAGGAATTTGAAGATCATCGATGCCACCTGTCCATTGGTGACCAAGGTCCATCTCCAGGCCCAGCGGTATAGCCGTGCAGGCTTCGAGGTGATCATCATCGGGCATCCCGGCCACCCAGAGGTGGAGGCCACCCGGGGCTGGGTGGAGGGCCCGGTTTACGTACTTTCGAGGAAAGGGGAAGTGGAAGGGCTAAAAGTCAGAAATCCGAATCGCCTCGCCTATGTCACTCAAACGACGCTCAGTCTTGACGATACCCGTGAGGTGATCGATGCCTTAAAAAGGCACTGGCACAACATTCAGGGTCCTGAGCTAAGCGATATCTGTTATGCCACACAAAGCCGTCAGAACGCGGTCCGGCAACTGGCAAAAGACGTAGACTTATTATTAGTGGTGGGGGCCCGTAACAGCTCTAACTCGAATCGCCTGCGGGAGGTGGGTGAACAGAGCGGCTTGCCCGCTTATTTGATCGAGGATATTAATGATCTGAATCCTGCCTGGTTCTCGGAAGAGACCAGGGTGGGCATTACCGCCGGAACCTCCGCACCCGAGGCCACGGTACAAAAGGTTTTGAAGAGGTTACATGCCTACGGTGTCAGCACGGTGAACGAGACGGCGGGCGAACCTGAAAGAATGATCTTTCGCCTGCCGGATTCTCTCTTCCCTCAAAGTTAACCCCGTTAGAGATTCTAATGGGGCATTAAACCCCGCTGGAATGATTATGAAACGGTATCCCGATATAGCGGGTCTGCAGAGTGGCGGGGCATTATTTCTAACGGGGTGAATTGCAGGAAACGAACATGGGTGTGCCTCTCGTTCAACAATATCGCGTCTCGCGCTATGTCATCAGCCAGAGGCGTCAAGGGAGACAGCGCTATCCTCTGGTGTTAATGTTGGAGCCCCTGTTTCGCTGCAACCTGAAGTGTGCCGGTTGTGGCAGGATCGATTACCCGGAAGAGATTCTCGACCGCCGGCTCAGTGTGGACGAATGTCTGTCAGCATCCGATGAATGCGGCGCGCCTATCGTGGCCATTTCCGGCGGAGAACCTCTGATCTATGAAAAGATGCCTCAGATTGTTTCAGGTCTCATCAAAAGGAAAAGGTTTGTCTACCTCTGCACGAACGGACTACTGGTGAGAAACCGTATTAAAGATTTTACCCCGTCGGCTTATCTCACTCTCTCAGTCCATCTCGACGGTAATCGGGAGAAACATGACGCATTGGCTGGCCGCCCGGGGGTGTTCGATTCAGCGGTCGAAACCATCAGGCTGGCCCGTGCGAAAGGGTTCCGGGTCACCATTAACTGCACCCTTTATGAGGGCGTCGCAGCGCAAGAGGTTTCAGCCTTCTTTGATTTTGTCATGAGTTTGGGGGTGGAAGGCATGATGGTGTCACCTGCTTACCGATATTCCCAGGCGGCCCAAAAGGACATCTTCTTGATGAGGGCACGAAGCATTACTCTCTTCCGCGACATCCTCAAACTCGGCAAAGGCCGAAAATGGAAATTCAATCACTCGATTCTATTTCTCGACTTTCTGGCTGGGAACGAAGCTTACGAGTGCACTCCTTGGGGTAACCCGACGCGGAACATCTTTGGCTGGCAGAGGCCCTGCTATCTACTGACGAACGAAGGTTATGCCCCAAGTTTCAAGGCCCTTATGGAGGAGACGAACTGGGGTCATTATGGCAACGGTCGCAACCCCAAATGTGCCAATTGCATGCTCCATAGCGGTTTTGAGCCAACAGCCGTCAATGACGCTTTCACACATCCCTTCAAGGCGCTCCGTGTCTATGTGTGTGGCCCCCGGACGGATGGCCCGATGGCTCAAGAATTACCCGAAAAACAAGGGGTTTGACTCTCTCCTGATCAGGCTGAACGAAAAGGTCATTCAATATTCGAAGTAAACTTGAAACCCGCTTAAAATGAAATCCCCAAGAGCGCGTTATGTGTGTTTAACCCTCTATCGCCCCTGAAGGGATCAGAGACATGATAGAAACGATATTCTATCCTTAGTGCCACCCGTCTCCCAAGGTTATAAAAAACCCCTCCACCCAGCTGATAAATTCCTCCAATGTGCGAATCCCCGATCTCGATCACCCTTTTGCCGGCGCTGTCATAACCAAGCCCTCCTCCTGCGAGTACGAATAGAGAGCCCCACTTTCGCTCGATGGGTTTAAAAAGAATGTTGGTATTAGCACCCAAAAAGTAGAAATCTTTTTCGCCGTAGATCTCCCAATAAGAGAAATTTCCCTCAAATTCCAAGTGCCATTCCCTGTAAAGACTCACGCCGATACGAGGGAGAAGTCCATATACCTGCACACGGGGTTTGTTGTGCCCTGTGTCGCCTCTCCCGCCAAAAACAGAAAGACCGTACTGATATTGATTGGCCTCGCCCCCATAAGAAGGAGAAATCAACGACGCAACAATCATGAGGGAGACGAATGGGATCACCCAGTATCTTCTACTGACTGTCTTTTCACCCATCTTCCCCTTGGGGCCTCCTCTACATAACCATCTTATTATACCTGCCGTTCAATTCCTGATGTCAATAAAAAACCGATACCCGTGCCTCTCCTCCGAACAACGGTGAAGCATCCGGAAGTGGAGCCCCGCGGGCAAAGCCCGTGCCACCTAACGAACGCCCAAGCGGGACGACATCCCGGCCAAGAGCTGGCGCATTCATCCACGGCCAAAGGCCGTGGCTTTCTGCTGCCGGGGGAAAGTGTCTCGCAAATTTTAGTGGTGGCAGGTCCCAAAATTTGTTAAAATATTTGCGGATGGGTCCCAGCCGGCTCATCAGCATTTTGATCTGAAACCCGAATTCTTAGAGGACAACCTTGGAGAGCAGACCTAAAAAGAGGATTTTCATTGGGTTGTTGGTTCTTACCTGTGTTATTCTCTTCTGCCTTATCTTTCTTCTCTGGTATGTTCCCATCGTTGGGTTGAAAAACATTCATCCCTCCCTCCCGCCTATCTTCAGTTTGGCCCTGGCCTTTTTGGTTTTCCTCATGATCTTCGGCGGCTTGCTCCTTGTCTTCACCATCCTCCGGGGGAAAGACATCTTCCTCTCTCATAAGCTGAGAGGTTTTGTTGCCAAAGTCCTTTTCCCCCTGATGATCCTGATGGGAAAGATCGTCGGGATACCGAAGGACAAGGTTCAGCAGTCTTTCATCGAGTTGAACAACCATCTTATCCGATCCAACAGGCACAGGGTCAGGCCCGAGAAACTCTTGATCCTTCTTCCTCACTGCATTCAGAATTTCGACTGCGAGATCAAGATCACAGGGAATATCAGAAACTGCAAGGGCTGTGGAAAATGTGAAATTAAAGATTTGATTGAACTCTCCGATCAATATCACCTAAAGATCTCGGTAGCAACCGGCGGGACATTGGCCCGGAGAATTGTTCTGGAGAACAGACCCGAAGCCATCGTGGCGGTAGCCTGTGAACTTGACCTGACCGCTGGTATCCAAGATACTTATCCGATTCCGGTGATCGGAATTTTGAACGAACGTCCCAACGGGCCCTGCATCAACACCAAAGCCGATCTTGAGAAGGTGAGGCGTGCCATCTTGGACTTTGTTGAAGGTGCTGAACCCTCCTCCCCCCCGGGAAAGTAGAAAATGGATCGACCGAGCGTGTTCGATAGGCTCGGCGTGGATGGACCAAGGGCAGTTTATGATGGATATTCATCGATACTTGCAGGAAAAGAAGGAGATCGTGGATTCCGCTCTGGAAAGATATCTCCCGGAGAAAGAGGAAGTCACGTCGAGCCTTCGTAAGGCCATACAGTACAGTCTCTTTGCCGGAGGGAAACGGATTCGTCCCATTTTATCCATCGCCTCCTACGAGGCCGTGGGAGGAAAAGGAGAGAGCATCCTTCCGTTTGCCTGCGCCCTGGAGATGATCCATACGTACTCTCTCATCCATGATGATCTCCCTGCCATCGATAACGACGATTACCGCCGCGGAAAGCCTACCTGTCATAAAGTATTTGGAGAGGCGATCGCTATTCTGGCAGGAGACGGCCTTCTCACGGAGGCCTTCAGACTGATGACAAATCAGCCTGCAAGAGATCGCCGGCCACGGAACGGCGGGGTCGTGCTCGAGCTGGTCAACGAGGTCGCCCGGGCAGCAGGGGTTTTAGGGATGGTAGGCGGGCAGGTGGTGGACGTTGAGTCGGAGGGAAAGGCGGTGGATCTTCCAACGGTCCAATATATTCATGCCCGCAAAACAGGAGCGATGATCGCGGCTTCAGTTTGGGTGGGAGCAAGATTGGGGGGCGCCGAGGGGGAAATCCTTCATGCGCTGACCTGCTACGGGGAGAGCCTGGGTTTGGCGTTTCAGATTGTCGACGATATTCTGAATGTCGAAGGAAAGGCGGCCTTATTGGGTAAAAACACGGGAAGCGACCTTTCCAGGGGGAAAGCGACTTACCCTTCTGTGTTGGGCATGGAGGAGTCGAAGAAAAAGGGGAGAGAACTTGTGGAAATCTCGGTCGAGGCATTGAAACAATTTGGGCCGGAGGCCGACCCGCTCAGAGAGATCGCTCGTTTCGTTGCTGCAAGAGAATACTGATCGATGAGTAAGGATTAGACTTTTTTATTTCTTGCGTAGAATCTCCCTTTCCACAGCGACCCGGATCCAACCCAATACCTAACGGCTGACGACCAGGTCATGGCACAATAGAGCGCGGCGATGAATGGCAGAGCAAAGGCCCACCCTCTGGACTGTCCGTAGAACGTAAGGGTTGGCAGATAGGTCAGGAATGATGCCCCCAACGCACAAGCGGAAATGATCTTCGCGCCGGCAGTTGGAAAAAACAATCCTGCAATCGGCAGCCAGAATACAAGCAGCATGACCATTGTTGCCCCTACCAGCAAGACCAGTGAGTAACGCAATTGGCAAAAAGCCGTGCGGGCCACCATGTTCCAAATACCCGACAAATCCTCATGAGACCGAAGACTACGAACCGAATGCGTTAAACCAATCCAGGTTCTGTAGCCCAAAGTTTTGACTCCCTTCGCCAAGGCACAATCATCGATCAACTCATTGCGAATAGCCCTGAACCCACCGATTTCCTTGATCAGTCGGGTTTCCAACAAAATACACCCACCGGCAGCCGCTGCCACATGAGTGAAGCTGGAATTGGACAGACGATAAGGATACAGCATTTTGAAAAAGTAGACAAAGGCTGGCATGAGCAATCGCTCCCAGAAGTTGACCATACGCATATGGGCCATCACGGAAACAAGCTGGAGATGGTTTTCTTCCAATGTCTGGCGCAGCGCCTGGAGGACGCCCGGCCGTAGCTCAATATCAGCGTCGAGCAGAAGGGTCAAAGGGGTGCTGACATGGCGAAACCCCTGCTCCAGTGCCCACAGTTTTCCGCTCCAATCCGACGGCAGGGGTTCACCCGATACGATCCGTAGATTCCGTATGCCCGAAGTCTTTGCCGCGGAGACAGTCCCGTCCGTGGACCGATCATCTATCACGACAATCGAAAGATCACGCCCCTGGTTCTTCAAGCTGGCCAGGGTCGTTCCGATGACCTCGGCTTCGTTTCGGGCCGGTATGAGCACAGTAACGTTACTCAAATCAGTCTCAGGACAAGCCAAGGCAGCATCTATAACCTCACGGGAATCCCACGGTCGCCAGGGAAGAAACAGGATAGCTAACCAGATAAAAGCCCCGATCGCTGCAAGATAATCCCAGTACATAGGCTAAGTGTGGCAAAAAAGAAACCCCTTTGCGGATCGGGGCCAAATCCCAAAATGCATGATCTTACAATTTGTGGAGCCCCACGGGCAAAGCCCGTGGCACCTAACGAACGCCCAAGCGGGGCGACATCCCGGCCAAGAGCTGGCGCATTCATCCACGGCCAAAGGCCGTCGCTTTCTGCTGCCGGGGTAAAGGTCTCGCCTTGAAAATACCCTACCAAATAAAATGTTTTCTTGCAAGACCTCGCCGCCATCCCAGGGGATTGACTGCCGTACGGGGCTAAGGCGAGCGGTTAGCATTACGCAAGAATCTCATTCCCGGAATATTCCGTATTTATACTTTCCCTCTCCCCAAATGCCCCTCCGAAACTCGATAGCTCAGTTTGCCGACATGTCGACTTCTTGTTTAACTTCTTCCGGTACTTCTAGACTCCGGATTTTTCCGGTCAATTCAACGTCTCAAGCGAAACTTATTTGATTCTTTTGATAGTTGAGTGGGCAGAAATTCTTTGACTTCGTAATTTCTGAGATATAATATTATAAAAGTGAAGTCCCTGTCTTCATAAAATAAGGTCTTTACTTTATTTAAATTCTCTTACAACAAAGAGTGGAGCCCCACGGGCAAAGCCCGTGGCACCTAACGAACGCTCAAGCGGGGCGACATCCCGGGAAAGATCTGGCGCATTCATCCACGGCCAAAGGCCGTGGCTTTCTGCTGCCGGGGTAAAGTTGATTCTGGCATTCCTTACGGATCATCTATGCGATTATTCGTCTTTACTGGAGGGTTACTAAATGGCCTTCTCTGAAAAGATCTTAAATTTAAAGACGCTGATTGTGGAGGACAATGCTTCTTTTAGAGAAATCCTCAAGGATAAGCTTCAAACCCTTTTTCCCTCAATGGTCATCTACGAGGCGGCAGAAGGAAGTGAAGCACTTCAGAAAGTTGATGTTTTGGAGCCGGATCTTGTCTTTATGGATATTCGGCTACCCGGAGAGAACGGCATTCAGCTTACTCAAAAAATAAGGGCAAAGTATCCCAATACAAAAGCTATCATTCTAACGAGTTATGATTCTTTGGAATACCGCGGGGCTGCGATTCAATCCGGAGGCAATTGTTATATTCCCAAGGACTCTTTAGGCTACATATAGATTGAAAAGCTGGTCAAAGCCCTTATCGAATAATCTCTTTTGGCCAATCCATTGACAACCAGCAAGTGTTATCACTTTCGATCATAAATCAATAATCCCTAACGCCGCTTGTAGTCTTCTTTGCTGGACTCTTAATTCAGTTTTTGGTTATGTTTAACTCACGCTAAGTCAGTTTCTTACCAAAGGGCTTGGTTCTCAACCGCCTGCTTTCCAAACCCCAGTTTTTCCATGTCTGGAGGAAATGTTTCGGGACTCTTGTGAAAAACATTTCCACCCTCTCCCCTTATGCCGATAATAAGAATTTGAAAATGGTTTATCTGAATTGCAGTAAATTATCGTCTACTTGTGGGAGTTGATAAGAACGCATGAATGAATGCACTCGGTATGAGTTTTGCTTTCTTAACAGTACGGAGGCAGCGAGCATTCAAAAATACAGGGCGTTCAGTAACACTTTCTGGAGAAAGGACGACTGAAAGCAGGCGGGGGGAAATGAGGAATGTAACAAGGCCTTCAGTTGTAACTATGATGGTGCTTGTTCTGTTTATTGGATGCCGGGAAGAAAGAGATAGGAATAGTGGTAGAGTAGCCTCTAATCCCGATCCACCAGTGGCCACTTCTCCAATTTCTTTAGATACTCCCATTATTCCCGTGTTCGAACCCACCCCTTTGCCTGAAACCACTGAAGTCCCCGAACCCGCTACCATGCTTCTTTTTGTGTCTGGTTTACTTGGGTTGGCAGCTTATGGGAGAAAGAAGTTCTTTAAGAAATAGGCCTGGTGGAGAGATACGGACAGAAACGCAAAGTAGAGGCAAAGACAAGGGAAAGTACTTAAAAGAGCAGGGATAAGCTATGGGAAGTAAATCTCTTTCCGGAGTGGTTCTGAAAGAGACTTTTGTAAAGGCTCGAAGAAGAGGGATTCTGTTATTTGTCCTTACGAACTTGGTGTATATCATTGTCATCGCCGGTCTGACGATAGGGATCGATCAGGAAAAAAGAAAAATTTCTTCTTTTTCTCATTGGGAGCCACTCCTGGATGAGTATCGCACCAAAGATAAACTTTACGGAATCCTGAGAAACAAGGGCTACAGTCTTGGCCAAGGGCTTGACATCGTCGAGGCGATTGCCAAGAGATCAAAGGATCTCGGGCTCCCGTTGGCACTGATCATGGCTGTCATCGATCAAGAATCCGAGTTCTATCCGAATGCGAGATCTGACAAGGGCGCTCAAGGACTGATGCAGATAATGCCTTTAAAATGGGATGAGTATGTGGTTAAGCTTAATCTGGGAGTTGACCGAAGGGCGATGACTGATCCGTTCATGAATATAACAATAGGATGTCAGATTCTTAAGGATCTGTACGATTCATATAAGGGGATAAAGGATGATAAGGCTAGAATAGCCAAGGCCCTTACGGACTACAATAATGGGGAGGAATCTACGGACCCGAATCTGAAATACGCGGTTGAGGTACGCCAGAAGCAGGACCATTACCAAAAGAAATTGCAGGGGCATAGAAAGGATTGAAGATGACAAACAGAACGTTACTAACTCTCAAGCATTCGGACGACCCTTGACACAAGACAAAGATGGCATAACCCTGAAGTGCCTTCCAACGTGCCTGGACACGGCTTGCCTAAAGAACCCAGGCGAACATTTTCAGCGAGAATACCTTCAGACCTACCTTGGTAGCCGCTCAAGCGAATCACTTTCTCCTTAGCCGTGATACTGGCTCTAAAGTGAAAAATCTCGGTTCAGAGCGAGAGAACGGTGAAAAATACAGCAGGAAGGAACGAGATTGAAAAAGGAAAACGCGGATTAGAACCTGAAACTGAGACCTACTCCAAGCCTGCTGTAGCGCAAATCAGACCCGGGTGCCTTGGGGATCGGGATCGGTGGAGCGCTCGATTGGTTTTTTCCGGCTGGAGCCTGACCCGTGCCAACGGAGCTTAATCTAAAATCAAGAGCGATTGATCGACTGAGGGGGACGATTAATCCCATGTCGGAAGAAGCATTCCCGGAAAGATTGTCGCTCGAGTGACTGCGGACATAGACACCGCTCCCGCTAAGAGCGAAAGTTATTCCTTCCTCACCGGCATGGACAGGTGCGCACACCAAGACGCCTACACTCATTATTCCCAATACTAAGAAGGCTCTCTTCAGGGTTATTGATAAATTCTTCATGACGGCAGAATCTTAAAAAAAATTATAAGATATCAAGAGACTATTGTCAAAAGAAGCTTGCTCAATAAGTTAAATCGATGGCCAACAAATAGGCTTTTAAACTGTCCCTTATCGGAACAGGGAAAAACTCAGTCAAAAAATGATTTGACTTTCTATCCAGTTATGCCTAACATATGGTAGTAGTCTGTCCTCATTTTTGTTCGACTTTCTTGGTGAAAGTTCAGTGCAAGGGGTCTCCCCATTTGATCGCAGTCATAAACTAAAATCCGCTGTAATTAAGGACATTCTCAAACTGTGGCCAAAAAAAGGAACAATCCTGTGGCAGACGTCGTTCCCCCGAAACGCAGCAGTCAATATTACAATCTCCAGTGGGAGATCCAAGGAGGCCAGCCGAAAAAGGCAAAGATTGAAATAGAGATTTTACTGCAGGAAAATTGATGGAGGAGGGTTATTCATGCAGCGGAGGATAATTTTTCTATTGGCTCTTCTTTTGATCATTCCAACCTCACTGTTAGGTGCTGATCTTACACCCGAGGAAAGGCGCAGGATCGGATCAAGTGCCGAATCGGCGTTAAAAGAGGTAATTTCCCTTTGGAAAGATGGCAAATATGAGGAACTCTATGAATATGGGTACCGAACCAATCAGGTCTCCCTATCTAAGGAGGATTTCATCAAACGGATGAAAAACAAACCCTGGGAACTATCTACAGCCTGGGAAGCCATTCGGGATGTAGGGGCCGACGTCGTTTCTTCGAGATCGGTCTATGTAAGAGCCAAGCTTGGGTTCAGGAAAAAAACAGGGGGCGAGACAAAGTTTGTTACTGAAACATTCCAAATGACGATGGAAGGTGATCGATGGCGAACCGGTTTATATAAAATTATATCCTGCCCGAAGTAAGATTCGCGTCAGGGGTTTCCGGTCGGGCCACGAGCTCGATTTAATGTTATTGGACATCGAGGGGGCCTTTATTTCCACCGAGTCAAAGAGAAAGAAAGGAGATGGAAAGAGATGGAAAGAAAGAGGATCCTTTGTCTATTTCTTTTTGCTGTTCTTATTCTCGGTTCCTCTTCATGCCACCCCCGTCATGTTTCAGATATCAAGCTGAACATGACGAAAGAAGAAGTGATCTCCTTATGGGGAAAAACGGATCTCATCACTCATAGGACTGTTAACGGGAAGCCTGCTGAAATCTGGGAATATCATTTTTCAAACTCCGGTTCCGTTTGTTGGATCACTTTTTCTCAGGATAGAGTGGCGGCAACCCAATGTCGTCCTGTGCAATGGGGAGGATACGGGTATTATTATCAGGCGGGGCAGAAACCAGGATCCCCTTCGGTTGAACAGAGCCTGGTCCGTGAAGGTTCTTTGGCTATGAAGCTGGCTGAGGCGCTGAAGATGGGCGAGGTAAAAAGCGAGGCAGAAGCCGAGAGCAGACTGGCCCAAATAGGGATCGTACCCCGTAACGGATGGATTGCCGACTACCCGGTGACACCCGATATCATAGGTGATTTGGAAAAGGCTATCGGTGCGGCAGCCGATTCCGGCAAAATAGGGATGAAAAAGGATGAGGCAATTAAAGCCTTTCACGGTCTCATTGCGGATATCCAAAGTCAATATAGCCGGGTGGAGCCTCCCTCCGAGGAACAGCCCCCTCCTGAACCATATTACTATCCGTACCCTTATTATCCATACTATTACCCCTATTACTACCCGTACCCATATCCCTATTTCTACTTTCGCTCCTATCCCTTTGGCCGTCATTGGAGGTAATGATGGGAGTGCAGGGGTACGTTAAGAGACTTGGGCGAGCAGCGAGACGAAAATGTTCTTACCAAAAGCGGTAGCAATGAAGAAGGTCAAGGTTTTAGCAATTGCCTTCAGCATCTTCCTGACAGGCTGTGCCGGCTCCACCCGGCACGCTAAACCCCGCTTAGATCCGGACGGCTTCAGAAATATCAAATGGGGAACCGAGATTTCCGCGTTAGGAGATATGGAGAAGGTTGAACAAGACAAATCGTTGAACAGCGACTTAGCCTGGTATGTCCGAAAAGGAGATACCTTAGCCATCGGCAAAGCAAAACTTGAGAACATATTCTATTCGTTCTGGATGGGAAACTTTGAGAGTGTATGGATTGATTTTAGAGGCGACGAAAACTTGGAGACTCTTAAGAAAGAGTTATTTGAACGGTTTGGAAAAGCCCGTGAATCTCGGGGCAGTATGGAAAAGATGGGGAAAGGGGCACGGGGAGAACGATTACCGACAGAGCGTGCTGGAGCATTTTATGCTTGGTGGGGTGAAATGACAGACATCATTTTATCATTTTCCCAGGACCGCCATAAGGGAACCCTCACCATGAATTCCAGGAAGATTAGAGAGGAAAGAAGGGAATATGAAAAAGGAAAGGAAAAAGAAAACAGGATAAAGGAAAGAGGATTCTAAGGCATGGTCGCCATGATGAAGTCTATCTCAACGGCTGTTTTAATGATAGGAGCGGGGTTGTTAGGAATTTCTTCCTGTGCCACCGTGCCGAATAAGCCTCTCGTTCCTGGTGAGCTAAGATTATTAAGTGTGCTCATTCGTGAAAAGGAGGACATCAAGGTA
>Ga0335070_10001502_pt1 | contig 26991 bp, 23 predicted proteins | sample Lox_Sample_13_FD_206722 | JGI IMG/M metagenome (GOLD analysis project Ga0335070, IMG submission 206722) | Soil microbial communities from Loxahatchee National Wildlife Refuge, Florida, United States - Lox_Sample_1.3 | ecosystem: Environmental > Terrestrial > Soil > Wetlands | place: USA...
TTCGTTGCGGATGCGGCTTCCGTGGGCGCGGAAGATCGGCAGGAATGTGGCGTACTCGAACCAGCGGGTGTAGAGCTCCGGATAATCGTCGAAGTTGCCGACGTTGTCGCGGGCGTCGGAGGGATCCAACAAGACGGGGCGCTTGGGATGATGCTCCTGGGGCAAGTACTGCCATCCGCCGATATCCTGCGTCCAATAAGCCATGCCCGAGGCGGTGAAGTCGAGACCAGTTGGAATCTGGCGCTGCAGCGTGTCCCATGTCGGGCCGATGTCGGACGACCAGAACATGGTGCCGTTGCGTTGTGCGCCGAGATAGGCGTCGCGGGAGAGAACGAGCGCGCGATGATTCGTGTCGCGGCGGAACCCGTCGTAGAGCGCGGCCGTGTGAAATAAAGGATAGATGTTGAAGAATTGCGTGCCCGGGCCAACGAAGAAGTAACTTCCGTTCGGAGGCAGGTCGGGTTCTGTTTCATCGGCCCAGAGCGAATCAAAGCCTTTGCTCAGGATGTTGTCGCGGACGGTTTCCCAATACCAGCGCGCTGCGTCAGGATTGGTAGTGTCGATGTCGGACCCGGCGCGATCGTAGGGCAGGCCGTCGGTGGGCGTGCCGTCGGCGAGGTGCTCGAACCATCCTTTTTTTGCGATGAGATCGTAATAACGAGACTCTTTGGTGAAGCGCGGCCAGACGCTGATCATTGTCTGGAATCCCATGTCGTGCAACTGGCGGTTCATGGCCGCGGGATCGGGCCATTTGTCCTTCACAAAATCCATTTCGCCCATCTTCGAGTAGTAGAACCAATCGACGACCATGACATCGGCAGGCAAATGGCGATCGCGATAGCCTTTCGCAACGGAGAGAACTTCGTCCTGCGAGGCGTAGCGCTGCTTGCACTGGATGTATCCGTAGGCAGCTTTGGGCAGCAGAGGCGTGGGTCCCGTGAGTTGGCGGTATCCGGCGTAGATTTCGTCGTAGGTACCCGCGATGACGAAAAATGAGACGCGCTGACCGACCTGCGATTTCCAGCGAGTGCGCTCGTTGAATCCGGGCTCGATGACGGTTTTAGAGGGATTGTCCCAAACAACTCCGTAGCCCTTGTTAGTCACGAGGAAGGGAACGCAGACGCTTGGCGCGGCGGTGGCGAGGTAGTCGTGCCAGCACTCGACTCGATGGCCGCGGTGATCGAGGTAGCCTTCCTGATTTTGTCCCAAGCCGTAATAGTGCTCGTCGTCGGGTGATTCAAAGGCAGCACCCACTTCGTAGAATGGCGGATCGTTGGGACGGCGTTCATGCAGGACGCCGGCGTTGCCGTCTTTATAGTTGGGGACGGACATCCACCAGTCGGTCATCTTTGCGATTGGCTTGCCATCGGGCGTGCGTAGGGAGATGGTGACACCCGGAGTCGAGCCATTGAAGAACTTTCCGATATCGATTTGCGTGGGGAGAGGCTTGGAGGGATGGTCCGCTTCGAGGATGACGGCGAGGCGATTGGAGCGATAGACCTCGCCTTGCGGAGTCTGCTCGTGAGTCCATCCGTCTGCGGAGGGATTCGCAATGAAGCCGAAGCCGGGACGCGCGAGGGCCGCGTCTCTATCCATGCTAAGCACGATGCGGATGATGTTGGGCGAGTAGGGCTCGAAGGCGATGGTGCTGCCGCCGCGGTTCAAGATGAGTTGGGAATTCTGGGAATGAGCAGTCAGACACAAAGCCAGAAAAAGGAAAAAGGCTCTTGGCATGATTCCTCTAGAAAAACGATTTTCAAGCAAAACGGATTCGCCGCCATATTACCGCTTGCGGCGGGCGCCGTCGATATTGTTCCGAGTACAGTGGTCATCTCTGGCGGGCGCACTCGCACTGAGATCTGGTTCGTTTCTAGTGTTCGGGCATTAGAATGCGAGCATGGCCGGGCGGGAATGCTATCACTGCAAGCAGTGGATTGAAGAGGGCGAAGCGCACGATTGCTGGACGACCACGGAAGCCGCTTTGACGAAGGAACTTTCGGAGGATCTGCGGGACGCCTGGGAACGGCTGCGTGAGACTGCGGCTGAGTTTGGGGAGCAGCGGATTTACGCTTCGCACAAATCGATCATGTTCTCGCGAAAGGCGTGCTATTTCTTCGTGCGCCCGAAGAAGAGCTTTCTGGAAGTGTGTATCTTTCTCGGGCGCGCGCTGAAGGCTCCTCAGGTGCGGCGGGTGGATCGGTCGTCGAAAACGAAGTTCTGGCACATTATTCAGATCCGGCATCGCGATGAGGTGGAGTCGCCGATTACGGATTGGCTGAAAGAGGCGTATGAGTTTTGTGATTTTTCGCGAGCGGTCTCGGGCGCAAGTGCCAAACGCAAGTTGAAGAAACGCAAAGGCGCGCGGCACTGACGCGATGGCGTGAAGCAACGACAATAACCACGAAGGACACTAAGGTACACGAAGGAAGTCTATTTTGAGCAGCATGGGCCGGACATACGCTCTCGCTGGCTTTCTTTGCGCGAGTAGCGATCCTTCGACTCCGCCAGAGTTGCGCTTCACTCCACTCCGGCTCCGCTCAGGATGACAGCTACAATAGCTCGTCCAGCAGCGGAATTTCTGCCTGCGGGAAGTGGGGCACTCCATTTCGAGGAGTACCCCATTTTGGGTTATTGTCGGACGCGGGCGTTCATATCCGTGCCGGAGCAATGAACTTCACGGTCTCTAACTTTGCGAGTTCAGCGAGTCTTTCGAGCGGGACATGGGTGATGAGCATCTGCTTTTGACGTTGATGGAAGACAACTCGGCCTTCGCCTTTCAGTAGCTCGAGCACGGGGGCGGAGTCGTCCGTCAGCACCACGATGTCGACGGTTCCTTCTGGCGCGAGTTTGCACTTCGCGGCTTCTTTCTTCCAGCAATCGTAGGCTGCGAGGACTTTCGGGCTCAGTTTGGACTCGAGCAGGGCGCGCTCGCCTTTCGGTTTCGTGTCGGGAGATGGCGTTGGCTCTGGGGCTGCGTCCACGTTCATCACAACCTTCGACTGCGAGTTTCTTATGCCCACTGGAGAAGCGGGCGGCGGTGGCGCGGGCGCACTATGGTAAAGGCCACCTGCAATCCCTCCACCCGAGCCGGAGCCGATGCCGCCACCACCTCCGACGCCTACCGGCCCCCCGATGACTCTGGGCGCTGTGGCTAATTTGGCAGACATGGTGAGCCCTGCGGTAGGTTGAAGCAAGTTCCCATCTTTATCAGCGCCAAAGATTCCTTCGTAGCTCACGCCTTCCGGCATTTCTACCGGCACTTCTACACGCTGCGGCTTCCCGTTGGTGGTGACCACGCGTTCTTCGACTGCGACGAAGGATGTGAATTGTGTCATCAGGTTGTAGATGAGGCCGAGTTGCGTGATTTCTTTTTGCACTTCCGCCTTGACGTTGCCGGCTTGCAGTCCGGCCCAATCCTGGGACATGAGGTTGTCAATTTTCTGGCGCGCCCAGAAACTGGCGAGGATGTTGCTGTCGCTCGTACCGGAATTGAAATGCACTGGAATCTCGCGAGTGAAATCATTGCCCGCACGTTTGCCGTGGATCACGATGGATCCGGTGGCGGCTGCGGTGTACCGTCCGGTGAGGACGAGCGGCTTTCCAGTGAACAGGTCGGGGATTCTGTTTGGGAGCACATCCGTGACGGGCAGGTCGCGCCAATCGATGGAGACGTCGGTCAGGACTGGGGCGCGGAGGCGCTGATAGAGGCGATGGGCTGCGACGTCGGCTTTGTCGTTCAGTTCCACCACCTCTGAGTCGCCGCGTCCAGCTCGGGCCATCGATGTGATCAGGAATCGATTGACCGCATTGCCGACGCCGTAGGCGAAGACGCGGGCGTTCGGATGCTTCTGCACTTCGCCGATGATCTCGAGATCATTTCCGACATAGCCGTCGGTGAGAAAACAGACGACGCGCAGATGATCTTGCGAATCAGAGGGAACCAGGGCGGCGCGAATGGCTTTCATCATCTCGGTGCCGCCGCCTCCCCGTTGCGCATTCAAGACCTCGCGAGCCTTACGGACATTTTCGGCCGTGGGGAACACGGGCTCTGGGAAGAGAATGCGTGTGTCTCCTGAGAAGGTGATGAGGTTGAAGGTGTCGCCGGGATAGAGTTCGTCGAGAGCGCGGTTGATGAACTCTTTTGCCTTGTCGATGGGAAAGCCCATCATGGAGCCGGAAGTGTCGAGGACGAAGACCAGTTCTTTGGGGGTGATGTCGGACTCAGGCAATGCGGCGGGCGGTTGCAGGATCAGCGTGAAGTATCCGCCTGTCGAGGACTTAGCTCTGGAAACCGTCTGCGATTCGGCCTGGGAAAGGACGGCGTCGGAGATCTGCTCGCCGGCAACATCGTACTTCAAGACGAAATCTTTATTCGGGATCTCGGAGAGGTTTTTGAGTTTCACCATTGCCGAACTGGCGCTGGGGCGATCGACTTCGATGTCGTGGGAAGAAGAACCCAGTTGCAGTAAGGGAACGCCGGCATCGATGGCGAGTTCAATCGAAATGTCGTGACCGGCACGCGTACCCGGGGGCGTGATTTGCGGAGTGATCCTGGAGGCGTCGGGAACTTTGTCGGTGTCAGGTGCCCATCCGCCGGCCTGTTGGCCGACAGGTGCGCCGGGAATGTAGCGCGGGCCAACCACCATGGGAAATACGAATTGGTATGCGCCGCTTTCGTACTGGAGCGTTTGCAAGTAACTGATTGTGACGATGACCTGATCGCCGGGCAGGATGTTGGCAACCGACTGGGTGAAGATGTTTGGGCGTTCCTGATCGAGCAGCGCCGCAACGTGTCCAGTTTGCTTGGCTTTCTCGTAAATGGCGCGAGCTTCTTCGCGTTTGCGGATGACTCCGCGGACGGTGCGATTGCCGACCTGGATGGTCATGTCGTCAACGGCGGCGTTCTCGGGCAAGGGGAAGGCGTAGACAGCCTCGATCCTGCTACTCGCGGTGTTCTCGAACGTTTGCGTTACAGTGACGCGGGCGAGGAATCCGCTTATCGCGCCACGAACCTCGGTGTGACGGAGCGGGCAGGTGCTCTTTACAGATCCGTCTTTCGAGACGATTCCTAACGATCCAGCAGTCTGGTCAGGCGCCGCGGAAACTGTGGGTTGATCGGGCCAAAGAACGATCGCGGTCAGGATGACCAGCGAAAGACACACGACAAGCAACAGAGGACGCAGGACGTGGCGCTGCATAGGTGCCTCCGCAATCAAGCGATTGGAACTTTGTCACACGGTGAAACGTTGCCTTAAAGCCAGAATTAATTTGTGCGAGAGCGGTGAGCAATGAGCTATGACCGATGAGTTGGTTCCTCATGGTGCAGAGTTATTGCTCACCTCCGTGCACGACTAACTCGGCGATACGCTCCGGTAGGTTGCACATACCTGGAGTTCAGAGGGGGCTTTCCCCAGTTTGCGCAACCGGAGCCTGATCTTTACTACGTTTTCTACGGCTATAGACAGATGCGGCTCTGATATTGTTCCCGAGCCTGCATATCAGTGAACGCGGGATGGGTTGGGCTCTTGCGAAAAGAATTGCTATGTGTCGCGGGGTTCTCATCCTTGGCTTACACGCGTACGCTTCATGATTAGCGCCTAGTTTTGCCAGGTTTTCTGGGGAAGCACTTTGATAACAGACGTTGGAGACTGGGGCCTTGCCAGTCTTCTATGTCTATGGGCTGGACTCCGCGGCATTGCAGAAGGAAATCGGAGAGGAAGAGGCCGGGATCGGTTTGCGGGGGCCGGATCCAGAAATGGCGGCTGAGTTTTTGTCGAGGGCTTGCGATTCTGACGTCGAGGGGTCTTTGAGAAATCCGAGGACCGTATCGAGCAGGCTATGGAGTTCTTCCGGATCGTTGGAATCGCGTTGGGCGATCCAGCGGGCAATGCGTTCTTGTCCGAAGTCGATTTGATCGTGCTCGCGATCGAGACTGCGCAGGGCCAGCCAGCGGAGGAGATTGGTGTCTTTCATCGAGACACCGATGAAGAGGCATTGGCCCTCGCTGAGCGCCGCCGACATGATGCGATTGGCAAATGACGATGCCCGGGCAGAACTGGACCAGTACTGAAGGTCGGTGAAAACCAGCATGCGCTTTCGGTCCCTGATCGCTTCGCCAGAGGTCGGACGGGAGGAAGCCGTGAACGTGGTAGATGGGGATGGTGGAGGGATTGAGGAGCGGTGAGTGGAGCGGGTGATGGCTCCGACGGCGTCGGATTGAATGAGATCGCCGCGGATGCCGGAGAGACGCGCGACAGCTTGTTCGAGGAAGTCGTCGGCGTTGAGGGTGATGACTGAACTGATGCGGCGGGCCTGGCCGCGCTTGTGCTCAGAGACGAGAAGACGCGCGAGGACGACGAGGGTCTCGTTGGAGCGGGAGAATCCGCGGTCGGTGAAGGGGCAGTTCGCGTTTTCGTACAGCGAGCGCTTTAGAAGATCGAGGAAGCTGGATACTCCAAGTTTGCGGTAGGCGAGTTCGAAGATGATCGGCAGAAACTGCGGGAGATCGTGGGGAGAGGAATTCTGGTGGGATGTCCAGGGGCTGGGTTTGTGGGGGAAAGTGTGGTTCCAGATCTGGCGCGCCAGCGTGTTCCAGTCGGGGATGCCCGGGGGATGGAGAGGCCGGCTCCTAGAACCAGAGTTATTCCGCCGCGCTGGGTGGCGCGGATTAAGGGCTGCTCGAAGGAGCTGGCGGGATTGCGGTTCGGTTTGGGGTTTCGTTTCATCGTCCAGCGGAACTGGTGTGATTCAGAGTGAGTGAAACGGGTTGGATGGGGAACTGCGACTCAGTGGATGCGATTTCAGATTGCTGATTTTAGATTGCAGATTGATGCGGGATGACGCTCAGCTGTCCTCTGATTGCAGAGATGGGTCGTTTTGGCGTATCAGCTTCAGCACACCTACCGCATTCAATGCTCTTATCGCAGACGACACTGAGGACTGCCGGCGAGATTCGCTGAGGACAGCTTCCGCGGTACAGAGGAAAGATCTCACCCCCAAGAACGCATGAACTTCAAGGCCGCGAAGAAAGGCCTAGGATCCTGGCGAGACTTCGTTCTTGGTACTGCGCTCAGCAGCTATGGTTGAGGAGTGGAATTGGTGTGCAGGCCTTGGGCGTCGAAGACCAGTGTTTTGGCTTCGGCCTCGGCGCCTTGGGGCGGAAATTCCTGGCCCTGAAAGAGGAAGGTCACTCCGGCGGCGTTGCCTACTCGGACTGTCAGCTCGCGCTTTGCATGGAAGGAAGTAGCGGCGGGCGCGATGAGAGTTTCCTGGGTGACTAGCTGTCCGTCGGCGATGACAGAAATCCAGGAATTTTCGGCAGCGCGCACCACAACGGTGAATGCCGCGGTTTCTTCGGCGGGCGCGGGCGTGGAGTTATCGAAAGAACGAATGGTGACGTCACCCTTCTTGATGATTTTGGGTGCGGAGGGAGCTTCCGATGTAGAGGTCTCCGTCGGTGCCGTCACAGGCTTAGCGGCAGTATGCTCCACTGGTGGCGGTGTGGATCGCGCTGCTTGCGGGGCTGACGTCGCCAATGGTGCGCTTACATTTGAGAGCTGCGGGGATGACGAGGACTGCGCGCTTGGATTGGAAGATCGTGAAGCTGACTTCGGCGCAGGTGTTGTCGTGGGCACGGTTGGTGCAGGAACCGGGGCGCTCGGCGCGGGCTGTGAAACTGCCGGAGAAAGCGCCGAGTTCGCGGCGACAGTCTTCGGGGTACGCGAGTGGCGTATCCACCAGAGGGCGGCGGCGATCACTATCAGGGCGGCTATCGCGATGAGAAGGCGAGGTGCTCCCGCAGAAGGACGGCCTCCGAGATACTCCTTTTTCGGCGGGCGCACGTCTTGAATGCGCGGAAGCTGGAGCTCGGGAAGCTCTTCGGTAGCAACCTGTGGCTGTGGTTTCGCAGCGGGTTTCGGGGCGGCGGCCGGAGCGGGTTTCATGCCCACAGAAGAGCGCGAGTCGGGGTGCTTCTCCGAGTCCCAACCGGCATGGGAATCGATTTGTTCCTGGCGCAGGCAGGCGAGGTAGTCGTTGACGGCGGCTTCGGCGTCGAGGCCGAGGTGCTTGGCGTAGGCGCGGATGAATCCGCGATTGAAGACGCCACCGGGAAGACGGTCGAAGTGCTCTTCTTCAATAGCCTGAAGCATGCGCGAGCTGATCTTGGTGACGTTGGAGACGTCGTCGAACGAGAGCTGCTTTTTCTCGCGTGCTTTGCGGAATTTGTCTCCGAAATCGCCCATCACTGCGCCCCGGAGAACATGATAGGACAACCTCGTTCTGTGCGCTACGGGACCAACGTACAGGCCATTGGTAACTGGGCATTGCACGCCCGGCAGCCTAGCAGCTGGACTGAATGACGCGACTGGCTTGGGTGTTCGCCTCATCGAAGGTGGGAGCAACTCCCCAGCCGAGGACCTGGTGATCCTCGCGCCTCTGTACTACGTAGTAGTGGGGCGGATTGACGACGAGTTTATCGGCAACAATCTCGGTCCAACAAGCGCCATTGCGGACCGTAATGCCAGTGTGAAAGGCGCGGGGATTTTCTTGCGACATGTGAAAACGGTGCGCGTCGACGACGGATTGCAGAATCGCCGGCGAGAAAGATTGGATTCTGTATTGGCACAGCCCAGTGACCGCCTTTCCGGGGAAGAGGTCATCGACTAGCTTCTCGTAGGAGAGCAACTGGTCGCAATCGGCCTTACCCTCCAATGCCCACGACAATTCGCCGGCGGTGCGCAAGGCCGTGAATCCACGGCGCCACGCATCTTCCATCGAGTGGAGGAGCAACTCGATCATGGTCTCAGGCTGAAATTTGCCGTTCGGGAAATAGGCTTCTTCGCAGGTGTGCAGTTCCAGTGCGCCGCGCTGAATGGCCTGGTCGGTGTCGATGCCGAGGAAGCGGAGATCATTAAGGAGTTGTTTGCAAATCTGCGGTGTCTGAGCGCAGAAACAGCGTTCACCGCGGCGGAGTCCGTCGGCGATGTAGGGGGAAAGAACTTCGCGGAGGGACTCTTCGTTGCGGTAGAAGACGCAGGCGTGATCGCCGTGATTGAAGTGAAAGAGTGAGGAAGTGCGGAACATAGGTTAGGTTCGGTACACCGAGAAGGCTGAACCCCAATTGAAGCCTAATTTAGCACAGGACCGGCCTAATTTTCAGGGCTTCGAGGGGGAGTCTGTTGGAGGCGGTTGAGCGGGTGCAACAGGCTTCCGCAGGGTGATGGCCAGCTGGGCCTGGCAGGTTTTCGAGGGATCATCGAAGGCGTTGCCGGTGCGGTCGCCTTCCGTGGCTTCGAAGAAGAGTCCGCCGCGCTTGAGGCGGTCGGGGAGGCCGGTGAAGCGCGCCTTGCCGTCGACGTTCGTGCTGACCTCGAGGTCGAGTTTGTGGGTGCTCATGAATCCGTAGGCGATGTGGACTTTGATCTTGGCCAGATACACGGGTTTGTTGTTGGTGTCGGTGATGGTGAAGTCGGCGGTGCACGGGCCTATGCCGCCATCGATTACCGGGATGGATTTGGGGTCGGGCGTCTGGGCGAGGATGGGGGCGGTCAGGACTAGGGCCAGAATTATCGTTTTCATTTGTTGGCGATTATAAAGCTCTCACCACAGAGGGACACGGGGGAACACAGAGGTGCACGCAATGTACTCTTATCGTTGGCGTTACGGGTACGGGTTACCATCGTTCATTGCCGGTGTACGAAAGTGACTCGTATAATTTTTGCAACAAGCCATCCCTATCAGCGAGGACGACGCATTTCCATGCCTGAGGCCGGCACGCAATTGACCCGCCAGAGCCAGGAGTTGACGATTTTCCATGACGTGGCGAAGGCGCTCACGTCGTCGCTGGACCTCGATTCCATCCTGCAGACCATCATGGAAAAGATGGCGGAGTATTTCCGTCCGGATACGTGGTCGCTGCTGATGGTCGACGAAGGTCACGATGAGTTGTACTTTGCGATTGCCGTAGGGGACAAGGCGGAGGCGCTGAAGAATGTGCGCCTGAAGGTGGGCGAGGGGATCGCCGGGTGGGTGGCCAAGCACGGCGAGAGTCGCGTTGTGCCCGACGTGCACAACGATCCGTATTTCGCCAGCCGGGTAGATGATGCCACCAAGTGGCAGACGCGATCGGTGATCTGCGTGCCGCTGCGGTCGAAGCTGCGCGTTCTGGGCGTGATTCAGCTGGTAAACGTCGACATGGAGCGGTTCAAAGAGGCGGAACTTTTCTTCCTGCAATCCTTGTGCGACTACGCGGCGATCGCAATCGAGAATGCGCGCTGGGTGGAGAAGATCCAGGAGCTCACGATCACCGACGACTGCACGGGGCTGTACAACGCGCGGCATCTTTACAAGACCTTGGAGACTGAGGTCTATCGATCGTCGCGGTTTGGGTATGAGTTCAGCGTTTTGTTCATCGATCTCGATCATTTCAAGACAGTGAACGATACGCATGGGCATCTGGTGGGAAGCAAGTTGCTGGCGGAAATCGGGTACCTGATCAAGGCGCAGCTGCGGTTGATCGATTTCGCGTTCCGCTATGGCGGGGATGAGTTTGTTGTGCTGCTGCCCCAGACTAGCAAGGATCAGGCGCTGGTTGTGGCTCGCAGGTTGCGCGACGGACTAAGGGCCAGTGCGTTTTGCCGGGAAGAGGGATTGAACTTGAATGTGCGGGCGTCGATTGGGGTGGCGACTTATCCGCATGATGCGCGGACGGCGCACGATGTGATCCGGCAGGCGGATGGGATGATGTATATGGTGAAGAACTCCACTCGGGACAATATTGGGGTGGCGCAGCGGGGGATGCTGGAGGAGTAAAGTTTCAGGCTTCAGGAATCCGGCTTCAGGCTCACACACAGTGGTCGACAATGACACTGCGACAACATCAGTACTGCCCCTTCTGTGCAAAAAAGAAAACCACGTCACGAGCGAGTTCATCGGCCCTTGCAACCTTTGCCGTGCCAGTCTGAATGCCGATCGCGCGCTCAAACTGCAGTTTCTTGGGTGTCCTCCATTCCACCCCGCTTCGGTTAGTTTGGTGCTGGTAAACAGCCAGTAGATCACCGCTATTCAAACACTGCCAAATCTCTGCGAGCTCCGCGTCGAGAACATGGGTCCAGTCCGCGTTTCTGGGTTGCAGGCCTGTATCCGGATCGAGAAAAACAATGCTCGGCCTCTCTCTGCGCTCTCGAATTTTCGTGAGGATCTTTTCCTGGTACGAGCGTCGCTCGGAAAACTGATCGTCCATCAGGGCGGAAGTAAAGCACCTGCAGGATATGTCTTGCGTGGTAAAGCGGAGCGAGGTTTACGAGAATTCCCCATTTCGCTAAGTCTCGATTATCTCCGTACCATTTATTGCGCATCTGGCTTTGCCACTGTAGTGGGCAGTGTGGCTTTCTTGTCAGGTTTCCAGGGGTTCGGGTTCTGCGGGGCTTTTGGATTTACTCCGAAATCCCAGACATACAAGTTCATTGCGCCTTGTTCTGCCATTTCTACGAGAACATATTCGCCAGGGGTGAGGGGTTCAGAGGGGGTCAGTTTCAGCCAGCCGCCGCGCAGGCCGGTAATGGACGCCTTCATTTCATGTTGTTCGTGGCTGAGCTTGCCGGTGACCGCGCGCTTCACGCCGCCCACGATGCGTTTGTTGCCTTTCACTTCTACGCGCAGGATGCGGAAGCGGTCGAAGGGAACAATGGGTTGTTGGGCTTGTTGCGGCAGCTGCGGTTGTTGAGACTCAGATTTCTTTGAGGAGTCGACCTGGCCGGATTGATCCGGCGTGTCTTCCAGCTTGAGGTAGAGCGTGGGTACGTCGACGTGCGCCTGGACGGCGGCATGGGCGCCTTCGAGTTCGATGGTCTGCTTGACTCCGGCGACCGGGTTGATGGTGCCCTTCAGGATGTTGACCTTGGTGTTGCGGTTGATGTCGCCTGCGGTCTGATTGATTTCCAGAAGCTGAGGCTCTCCCTGGAAATTGTCGAGCAGGAAGACCCCGGTGTCCTGAGGGATGCGGAGTCCGGGGGCGACCTCGGGGAGTGGGGCTTCGACGCGATCGAGTTCCTTGTCGAGTTCGACGGCCTCGGGTGGGGCGGCTTGGCGCTCTTTCTCGTATTTCTCTGTTGCCGGCCAATCGACCAGCGAGTTGGGGAGTTCCTCCCAGTCTTCGCGTTCGGTGCTGTAGTAACGGACGCGGCCGCCCTTGACCTCGTATTTGCTGACAAGCTGGTAGGAGCCGTCCTTCAGGATGAGGCGACGGGGTTGGGATTCCTGGCCGAGGACAGCTGTGCCGGCCAGGAACGTGAACGCTACGAGAGCGATTGATGCGAATCGATGGAGCATTCGTATTCATTATCGCGCCGTTAGTGGGTGGAGTCGAACACCCGACATTTCTAGTGTGGGTAGCAACTAGCAGTCTCAAAACCCTGCCCTCGGGGGTTTACCGGATAACGGGTACGGAGTTGCTTGTAGTATGCTGATTGACTTAGGCATCATCGAACGAAGCACGCACAATGAAACGCACTTTTCTGCTCTCTCCCGGTCTATTTCTCACATGCATGGCGGTGGGGCTGGCGCAGTCTGGGCCGGTTGCAGTGGCGGCCAGCGGCGGTCAGGGTCAACCTGTTTCTTACGCTTCTGTATCACAGCTGAATGGATTGTTGTCGCAGCTTGAGGACACCTCAAAAACCACGCAGACGGATTTGTCGCGGCTCCGGATCGAGAAGTGGAAGACGAATGGGTCCGATAAGAAGCAGGCCCAGGGGTACGTGGATTCAATCCAGCGGAATCTACAGGGGGCGCTACCGGAGATTATTGGCCAGTTGCGTAATGCGCCGGAGGATCTACCGGCGACCTTCAAACTGTACCGGAATCTCGATGCGCTTTACGACGTGCTGAACACGCTGGCCGAAGGAGCGCAGTCGTTTGGCCCGAAGGACGATGCGCAGGCACTGGCGAATAATGTGAGTGCGTTTGAGGCCACGCGCAGACAGTTGGCCGAGCGGATTCAAAATCTTTCATCCTCGAAAGAGCAGGAACTCGCGCGGCTCCGGGCGCAGTTGAAGACCTTGCAGGCCGAGGTGGAGGCAGCGCCTCCGAAGAAAGTTGTGGTGGATGATACGGAGCCTCCGAAGAAGCCGGCACCAAAGAAGAAGACGACCACGACGAAGAAGCCGGCGGATGGAAGTAAGCCCGCGGCGGGAACCACGACCAATCCGCCGGCGCAGCCGCAGCAGGGCCAGACTAAGCCGCAGTAGAGCCGGCCTCAAGCGTCCCAACTCGAAGCGCTGAAATCGGCTGACACCAGTGATCAACAACAAAAGAGATCATTGCGATGAGTTCTACGATTGAGCAGTGACGAGGTTTTTCCGCACACACCCCACTCGATTGCGGAGAAACATCGGACCGGCAGTTGAACAAAGTTGTCATCCTGATTGGAGCCGGAGGTGGAGCGAAGCGCAACTCCGGCGTAGTCGAAGGAGTCCCTACCCGAACGTGCCTTACGCTTTCTCTACGGCAACCGTCTCGATCTCAATTTCAAAGTGCCGCTTTTTCAGCTCCGCGAAAAATGCATCTGCCTCGAAATACTCCTCGGCGGCCCACACGCCCGGACGCAGCGGCTTCTTTAAAATCTGCTGCACTCCGATGGACATGTTCATCGAAGTCCCTGCATCGGCATAATCGTCGTACAAAGCGTGCGGATGACCGATCACCCGGCACGTCACCTTGCACGGATTCCCATGGCGGGTTCCCTGCCCGCTGGCGAAATGAATCTCGTGACTTTCCTGTGCGGGAATGCGGACCTTGTTCTTTTTTATGTTGCGATCAATGACCGCTTGCAGCACATCGAGCGGGCGGACCGGAACACCTTTGACTGTCAGCGGCTCATTTTCCGCGTCGAATCCCGCTTTCGCCAACCCGATCCAGGCTTCGTGATCGCGTTCGGGCAGCGACAGCTTCCAGGTGAACTCCCGAATTCCTTTCTCAGCGATTCCCTCGGAAAACGGCACCGTCAGCGGCTCGGAATGTTGCGAATGAATAAACGTAGTGCGTCCCCAGGGCTCGGGCAGATCGATCGTCTCCGTGCCCGCCTGTGCCGGAACTTCCTGCAAGCGTCCATCCAGGAATTGCTGGCTGGGATTCGCATACTCGGCTAGAACCGTCGACAGCGAATACGGAGGCACCAGCACCGGACTTTCCGGCCCAACCTTGGTCGCAGCCCAATATAGGTTGATCTTGTCCACCCTATCGAGTCGGTCCGCGACAGCGCGGCAAATGATATTCGACAGCCCCGGATCCGACCCAAGACCTATTACGGCAGTCACGCCCGCTTTCTTCCACGTCTCGTGCTGGGCTTTCTGTTTCACCGTGTAAACGCCCATGCCTCCGTAGTCGACATATGGGCGCCGGGCCTCGAGACACGCTTCAAAGATGGCCATCTGAAATCCGGCAAAAGTCGGCACGCCGTTGATGCAGATGTCGCAATCTGCCAGGAGCGCCATCAGCGCAGCACGATCCTTTACATCGAGGACGCGAGTCTCGACACGCACGTCATTGAGCCACGACTTCCAAACACCCAAGTCGTCCTCCCTAAGATCCGCCAACACAACTTTCGTGACTCCCGACGACAACCCCGACAACAAATCGCGGGCTGTCCCCAGGCTCATCAACCCAACTCCTCCGACGATCAGAATCTGCATCACAGTGGCCTTTCCTTACTTCCCAGTGAACGCAAACAAACCGAAGATGATCTCACAAAGCGGCCTTCGACGCCTGCTCGAGAAAAACCAAGAATCGGAGAGAAATCAAGATCGGGGATGGACTGCACCCTGGCGTGAGACAGAGAAACTAAGGACATTTCTCTTGCGAAAGAAATTGTAAATTGCGAGAACTCTCAGCAATTCTTTGTTCTGATTTTGGGGTGCACCTAATCCGTACGTCCCATTTTCTCTGGAGCAGTACCGCTGTCAGTGATATCACGCCTCCGACTCTACCTACGTGCACCATTTAACGATCTAACTCGGCGAATCTGCAGGTGTACCATACAGTCGGTGGAGATTCTGAGGAGGCGCATCACAGAACTCACCACTTGAGACAACAATGCCGTCCAGGACGGAAACCCACAAAAGATTGGGAGTGTGGAGAAAGCAAGCTTTAACTTACCTGTTCGAGACAATCGGAATCGACACTACGAAACCTCCACTGCTCCGAGCGGCTTCTGGAGTTCAACTGATATCCCTGGCCAGATACTCTTACCATCAAGTCTTCCGTATTATCTCTTAGCATACGCACCAGTTCGCGCCTCCTTAAACGAGGGATGCCATAGGATTCGGGTAGAGGTTAACCGCCCTGGTGTCCGGGTTTGGGCTCGAGATGAATATTGCGAAGGCCAAACTTCTTCCGATTTGCTCAATGGAACCAAGATCGGGAAGAAACTGGAAAGCGAGCTGGCGCAAGCGCGAGAGGGCACGATTCCGTTATTTCTGCAAGCAGGGGCATTTCGCAAAGGGCGCGGCCAACAGCTTGCGGAAGTTGTCGTGGAGTTTCCCTGGAATCAGCTAAGTCATTCGTGGGACACACGGATAGGGAGACTGCACGCCAGCATTGCAGTGTTAGGTGCTGTCTACACAAGAGATGGAAAACTCGTTACTCGGCTCAGCGACTTGCTTTACCCTTCGTACTGGCCGACGGTACTCAAGGGCACCTATTACGCTGGCGGCTACCTAGTCGACACCGGTGACGCTGATCCCAGGGACACGGCTGTGACCTATTCGATCTTCTACGAACATGACCCGGGTTGGTTGCCGACCCGCTTTGAGACCCAGCTTCAGGTACCACCAGGCGAATACGATGTTCGGGTGGTGCTCAGTGATGGAGTCAAGCACGGGCAAGCCCAGGCCCGGCTTGCGATTGAGAACGATGATGGCAAGTCTTTGGCATTGGGCTCTGTCTTTTTATGCAAGCACTTCCGAGACGCACACGTGGCCGCTATAGAGGCTGCGGCAGCGAAGTTTGCACCGCAATATGTGCCTTTGGTCAGCAAAAATGTCCGATTCACTCCGGCAGGCGACACGAAGTTCCTTCCGGGCGAACAACTGTTCGCCTACTTTGAGATTTACGATCCGATTTTTGCCGACAAACCGACTCCGCAAATTCAGGCTCACTTGAGAATCACTGATGTGAAGAGTGGTCATCTGGTGAAAGAATTTCCAACCGTAGATGCAGCGACGTACGCACAGGCTGGAAGCACAGTGATTCCCATTGCCCGTGAGATTCCGATTACGACTCTCGTAAAGGGCGAGTACCGGCTGGAGGTCCAGGCAACGGATTCATCGGGGCGAAGCACATCCTGGAGGGCAGCAACCTTCACGATCGCAGTTCAGAAGTAGACGGTTACGCGATCACTAGGGTGCTTCGCAACCGAAATCGTGATTGGTGGGTGGCGCACCCTCTTCGCGTGAGCAGTGTAAACGCGGACCCTCTCTGAAGCGGGATGGTCCAACCCACCAAAAGGCATTTCAGCGGTTAGAATTGAACCCCAGCATTGAGACCTAACCTGCAACTACGCCCTCACCGGTTAGAAGACGCCGCCCTAGCTGTTGCTGCTTTGATTTCTTGCACTTGGCTGTCATGACGAAATCGTATGCCCTGTCTAGTGATGACGATGTGTTCCCACGGGAACATTTTGTAAAGTTCCTGGTTGCGCGTGCTCGCCGCAGCTCTCGGCGACTCAGTAATCAGCAAGCAAGTTGGGTACGTGAGGACAACCTGCGAGATCAGATGCGAGAGTGGAAGCAGATCCCTGCTTGGCAACGACTAGGGCGAAGGCCCAACGACACCGTCAATAGAAATCCGAGCAGCTCAGGTAAAACCCGCACTGTGGGCACTTGAACTTGCAGCGGCTTTCCCGCAGCTTCGAAGAACAGTTGGGGCAATACTGCCCAGGATCGACGGCATTCTTTCCCGCCTCACCAGCGCTCTGTTCTGCAGGCAGTCCCTGGGATTCTTTCTCCATTATGCGGCTTGCTGACTCACCTCGATCGCAGTGCGGTTCCAGCAGTCGGCCACGATCAGCCATGCCCCCAGCCGCCGCCACACTTTCATATACTTCCCGCGCTCAGGAACTCTGGTTCCATCTGGCATGCACGTGATCGCCGAAAACCTGCCCAACTCCATCGCCATATCGCCGGAGTAATCAATCCGCGTTGTCTCCAGGCGCAGGTCGCTATATCCACCTTCTCCCATCTCGCGCAGCAGCCGCTCCACCGATTTCTGGCCATGGGCGGTCTCGCGCAAAGGCGCCATTAACACACCATCGTGCGCAAACATGCTGGCCGCATGGTCGTAATTGCCAGTGTTGAACGACATCGCAAAATCCTGGGTTTGGTCTCGGAGCTGAGACTCGACATCCCGCAACGGACGGAAGTCCACTTGGGAACTGATATATGGACGGTACATCTACTCCTCCTGGGGGAAGGCACTCAGGTACCCGCGCTTGCGCTAAAGACAGGGGCTAACCCGAGAAAGTAACCAGATTCTAGCGCAAATCGCAGTTGTGGAAAGAGAAAAGTTTTGTTCGCTGCGATCTCAATAGTGCTCAGGGAAAAACCTTATCTCTCCAGCGGCACGGATCGGCTGGGCAGCCGAATTTCCGAGTTCACCGCCGATGGCGGAAGTTTTGATATCTCCACCTTCGCGCGCTCGGCGATCTGTCGTTTCACCCTCTCCATCAGAAAAACGAGCTTCTTGGCCTCGTGATCTCTCTCGGCCTGCTTGCACATTTTCTGAAAGTCTTGGGGCGTATAAGAAATTCGATTTGTCATGGGGGATTAGTCCTATAAGAAGCGATAGGCTACCTGATCTCCGTGGAATTGCCAAGCCCCGGGATTACCGATTTTCATACCCCCTAAAACCGTTTACGCCCTATCTCGCCTGATCTTGAGTCACATCTGGGCACCCAGCCCTCCTGGCGGATCCTCGCTGCGTACGTGACCTTGGTTACGTTGAGCAGATGACCAACTTCCCTCAAAATCACCGCATGGACGATTCCGTCTTGTGGGAGCGATCGTGTTCTACCGTAGAGTCATAAGCGCCTTGCTCTTTCTTGCGGTCAGTGTTTCCGTCGCAGCCGCGCGCGACCTTGCCCTCGTCTCCAACAAGGCCAATGCCCTGTCCGTGATCACTTTGCCGGAACTGGTGAAGGTCTGCAAAGCCCAGACCAACCACTGGCCCGATGGGAAGCCCGTTACTCTGATCATGCGCTCGCCTGCCTCTCCCGAAATGAAGCTCTTTCTGGAAAAGGTCTACGAACTTCCCGAGGCGCAGGTGAAGGATCTCATCAGCACCGCCAACCACGGCCGTGCCAATCATCCCGCAATCATGATCGTCGATTCCGATGAGGACCTGGTCAACAAGGTCGCATCGATCCCGGGCGCATTGGGCATCGTGGATGTTTACGCCATTAACAGCAGTGTCGCGGTTGTAAAGCTTGCCGGAAAGCTGCCGCTCGAGCCCGGATATCTGTTGCACGGAAACTAGGATCTGAGTACAAGAGGCTCACGTTTGAGCCTCCTTCTTTCATGTCCACTGAAAAGAAAGCTCAAGCCGCTGCCGCAGGTGCCGGAGACACCACCAGCACCACCTCCAACAGCCAGCCTGCCTCCAAGCAGCAATTCACGCGCCGCTTCCCTCGCTTTGTCATCGATGTCCGCCTGCAAGTGAAAATGTTCCAGGCGGGAGAATTCCGAACCTGCTGGGGACGCTCCACCGAAATGGGCCAGGATGGTATCGGCGCCACTCTCACCGGCAGCCTCGAACCAGGCGAAATTGTCACCCTCGAAATTCCTCTTCCCCTCACACCTTACCCCATCAAAGTTCGCGCCATCGTTCGTTACCGCCAGGGTCTGCGCTACGGCTTCGAATTCCTCACCCTCAACGACAATCAGCGCGACACCATCAAGCGCGTCTGCCAATACCTCGCAACCAAGTCCTAGGCCTGAGAAATCCTTGCTTCGTGGCTTGTGTAGGGGCGGACGCATTCGTCCGCCCCGCCGAATCTTCGCGAAGCAAAGAGAAGGCGTGGGGGAGTCACATGATCTCTGGAACCCGTGAGGCGGATCACAGAACCACACCGCGAACGGCCCTACAATGCCCACGCAGGTGGTCTGATGAACGCCAATGCACTGCCGCAGGAACAGAGTGGCCGGCATGCCCGTCGCGCAACCTGCTCACTCGCGCTGCTTTCATTACTCTGCTCGGTGGCCTTGTTCGCCCAGAGCAGCCAATCGAGCCCAACAGTAACCACCAATACCTCGTCTCTCATCACGATCCGCGATGGCACGCCCATCCACTTGCGCTTCGCGGAACGCGTCTGCGGCGCGGCACCAGGCCTGAATGCCGTTGCCGTGAAAAAGGGCGCCGCCGTGAAATTGGTCGTGACAAGAGATCTCCGCGCTGGCAGTAAGATCCTCATCGCAAAAGGATCCCGTGCCCAAGCCACCGTCGACAGAGTTCTGCCTTCGAAACCCTCCGATCGACGTCGTCGTTACGACCCCGTGTTCCCTGGAGTCTCTCTGCAATTTGACTGGGTGACGAGCGTCACCGGCGACAGAGCCCCCCTCAGGATCGGCCGCAAGCCTCCGGCAAAGTCATCCGACGTGTTCGTGGAACTCTCCGATAACGGCGCCGACGTGCGGCCCTCGCCTATTTCGAAAGGACTGAATGCTTTCTTCTGGCGAACGGAAAAGGCTTTCACCTTTGCCCCAAGCACCTTCTCGTCCGAAAAGCCCGTCGACGTTTGCATACCCGATGGCGCCCGCATGCTCGCCTACCTCGATGGAGACTTCAAACTGGCAGAGGCTGATGTCGCCGCAGCACAGTCGAGTTTGCCCCCGCCCGGGTCTGACGCTATCCTTTATCTGTTTCGCCTGAAAGAGAAGAAAAACGAATCCGATGTCGCCCCGTCTGTCTTCTGTAACCAACTTGAAATCCCTGCTTTAGCCCCACAACAAATGGCAATCACAAACCTGCCTCCAGGCAACTACTCGTGCCGCATTGGTGACCAACCACCCATAGAAATCGGACTGCAAGGAGGGTACGACTACTATGCCCAACTGCATCGCGGACGACACGACAAATGGGTCTTATGGTGGTTCACTCCTGAAGAAGGAGAAGATCTGGGCGCCGACACCCAGGTAGTACAGCCGAAAGCAACAGGTCCTAATCCGTAAGAAAGACTAATTAAACACGATGACCATCCGAAGTCTGACCGTTCTCGTCAGTTCGGATGCGATAAATCAGGTACACCACCACCGCCACATTCACAATCAGTACGCCCACCTTCGCCACGCTGGGATGCCGAAACAACTCGTACACCTCGACCGGAACCAGCAACCCCGTAATCACAACCGTCGCCCACTCTCCCCATCGCCGCTGCAGCCACAATCCCGTGCCTTCCACCAGAAACAGCCCGGCATAAATCAGCCCAACAATCCCTAGCTTCTTCACCTGCTCGGGGCTGAGGTTGGAAGCACGGGCGATCAACATTCCAAGATGCCGATTCCCAGGATCCAGCCTCATGGCCATGATCGAGTGCGCCAACCGCAAGCCGATGTCCTGATGCATGATCCGGAACACGCCCACCGACAACGCGATCAACGAAGCCGATTTCAGGAATTTGAATACAGCGATCAGGCGCAACAGGGTGCTGTCGCGCCGCTTATTCGGCACACCAGATCGCTTCACCGGCTCAGGTCCGGGGTTAAAAGAGCGCGCTACCGCCATGAGATACTTGGTGCGGCGATCAAGCGCAAAGGTTGGAATGCTTTCAAGCGGTGACGAAAATCGCCCGTCGGAATGTCTCGCCAAACGTTGGCACGATCTGTTCTCTGTTGGCGATCCTGTGGGCGCGCAAGAAAGCTACGCGGCTCGCGGTATCACAGATGCTGGCCCGGATCTCGAAAGCACGGTCCGCTGCCCGCATCCGGTCTGCGGTGAACGCAAAACTGGCGGTCAGTTTCAGGGCTTCCTGAGAGGTCAACTGGGAAGACATAGACAAGGGATCCTTCTGAGCGGGTGCCAAAAGTATACATCATGATTCCTAATCTGCAAATACACGTGATTGAGCTAAAGTTGACCCGTCTTGCTGTAATCAAGCCGCCTCGGTCATGTACTCTCGCGCCCTCTCCGCGCGCAGAAAATTCTGGTTGCATATCCGACACAACGACTTGATACGGCGCCTCAAGGGGAGATTTTCTGCAGCACGCTACCCACCCCTGAGAAACAAATTCTGCGATCTCTCCATCCGAACTTAGAATGAGTTGAACGAATGCGTGCTCCGGTCTTGATCCTCGCGCTGACCTGCGTAGTCGTCGCCCAAGTCACGCCTATTACGACGATCACGGTCGTCGACGAAAACGGCGTCGCAGTCCGTTCAGCCCGTGTCAGCTTGGAAGCTCCGCAGCAGGCCGCGCTCAAATGTCAGACCGACTACAACGGCCGCTGCGAATTCGCCGATCTTGGCCCGGGCACTTATGACGTTCGCGTAGCCAAGGAAGGTTTTTACGAACTCCACGAGCCCGCGGTAGACCTGACCCACACTTCCAATCTCGAAGTCTCGATCTCGCATCAGCAGGAAGTCCATGAAGTGGTGGACGTCCGTGAATCCCCTCCGGCGATCGATCCCGCACAAGTCGCCGCCCAGGAAAGTATCAGCGGACTCGATGTCATAGATATCGTCTACCCCGGGACGCATGACTTCCGCAACGTCCTCAATTTCATCCCCGGAGTAGTACAAGATCAATCTGGCCAGCCGCACGTCGCTGGAGCGCAAACCTACCAGACGCTGGCGCTGCTGGACGGTTTCAACATCACTCAACCGGCCAATGGATTGCTCCTGATCCACATCAGCCCCGACGCCTTCCGCTCCATCCAGGTCGAGCCCTCCCGCGAACCGGCCGAATACGGCAAAGGCTCCGGGGGCGTACTCGCTCTCAATACGGGCATCGGCGACGATCGGTATCGTTTCTACGCGACCAATTTCATTCCCTCGCTTCAGAACAAACATGGATGGCGCTTCAATCAATTCCTTCCTCGCTTTACCACGTCCGGCCCCATCATCAAACATAAGATGTGGTTCTATAACGGCTTCGAAGGCGAATACACGCAGCTCATCTACACCAAGCTTCCCGAGCAACAAGACAGCGATTACATCTGGCGCATCGGCAATCTCTCGAAAATCCAGACCAATCTCACGAACCGAAATATCCTCACCACAAGCTTCCTCATCAACTATCTTCACAACCAGTATGCATTTCTCTCACCGCAAAGTCCCCAGCAAACCAATCCTCAGGACGTAGAAACCGCGTACGTTGCGACTGCGAAAGACCAGCACTATTTCAACTCCGGCCAACTCCTCGAAACCGGATTCGCCTTCGCTCAATACAATCTCCGCCTCACCCCCTACGGCATCGAGCCTTATCAGATCGCGCCCGCCACCGCCTACGGCAACTACTACCTGAACCAGCACACCAGCGCCACTCGTTGGCAAGGCATCGCCAATCTGTACCTGCCGCCTCTCCACTGGCTCGGCCGCCATGAGTTCAAACTCGGAACCGACGTGGATCGCATCTCCTACGATGCCGCGTTCAACCGCAGCCCAATCTCCTTCTTCAACTCCAATCCCACGGCTGCCCAGCCCGCCGATATCTGCTTCACCGCCCCACACGACACAAACTTTCCCTGCACTCGCTACTCAACCTTCACAGCTGTTCCGCCGCACGAGGAATTGAACAACGAATTCGCCACCTATGTCGAAGATCGCTGGAGCCTGACCGACCGCCTCCTGATCGAACCAGGCCTCCGCTTGGATTGGGACTCCATTGTTCGCGACGCCGTTCTCTCTCCTCGCCTTGCCGGAACCTACGTTCTCAGCAACTCAGGCGACACGAAGCTCTCCGCCGGACTCGGCATTGTCCATGATGCCACCCCCGTCTTTCTAGTCGCTCGCCCCTACGCTGGCAGCCGCGCCGACATCTTCTTCACCACCAATCCCAACTGCTCCACAACGGATTGCGTTAGAACGACCGGTCCTTTCACGACCACGTTTTCCACCACCGGCCACGAACTCGAACCGCCGCGCTTCCTGAACTGGAGTCTCGGCCTGGAAAAGAAACTTCCGAAAGCCGTCTACATGAAAGCGGAATTTCTCCGCCGTCACGGCACCAACGGATTCGTCTACGACACCCGCAACTCTACTGCCACGGGTGACTTCATCCTCCTCAATACACGCGAGGACCACTACGACGCCTTTCAAGTCTCCGTTCGTCACAACTTCCGCGAGACTTACACGATCATGGGCGCTTACACCCGCTCACGCGCCCGCACCAACCAGGCTCTCGACTTCAACGTCGACAATCCCGTTCTCAGCTCCCAGCAACCCGGCCCTTACTCTTGGGACACCCCCAACCGCTTTCTCTCGTGGGGCTACCTTCCCTTCTTCAGCCTCCCCGTCTTTCACAAATTCGAACTCGCCTACTCGATGGAAGCCCGTACCGGATTCCCCTTCAGTCTGCTCACCGATCAGCAGGAACTCATCGGCAAGCCCGGATCGCAGCGCTACCCGGAGTATTTTTCCCTCAACCTTCAACTCGAAAAGAAGTTCCACGCCTTCAATAAGTACTGGGCCCTCCGCGGAGGCTTCGATAACATCACCGGTCGCTGCAACCCGTATGTAGTAAACAATGTCATCGACGCATCTCACCCCAACCCAACCTTCACCGCCTGCGAAGGCCGAGCCTTCACCAGCAGAATCCGCCTCCTGGGCAGCAAATAGCGTTTGGAATTCCTCTGTGTTCCCCTGTGCCCCCTGTGGTGAGCGTTTTTCCAAGCTATAATGACCAAACGATCCTTGCATCAAAACCAAATCTCCTGTCATCTCAAAAACCTGGAGGAACGAAAAATGGCACATGAACTACCCCCGCTGCCTTATCCGTATGACGCCCTGGAATCCACGATCGACAAGCAGACCATGACTCTGCACCATGACATGCACCATGGCGCTTACGTGAAAAATCTGAACGCAGCCATCGAGAAACATCCGAATCTCGCCGGCAAGTCCGCCGAAGATCTAATCCGCGACCTTAACGCCATCCCCGAAGACATTCGCGGCGCCGTCCGCAACAATGGTGGAGGCCACGTCAATCACACCATGTTCTGGAAGATCATGAAGCCGCAGGGCGGAGGCGATCCCACCGGCCCGATCTCGGAAGTGATTCAGAAGACCTTCGGTAATTTCAACGACTTCAAAGCGAAGTTCAACGACGCCGGCGCCAAGCAGTTCGGCTCAGGATGGGTCTGGCTCGCGGGTAAGTCCAGTGGCGAAGTGCAAATCATCAGCACGCCAAATCAAGATAATCCCATTTCGCAGGGACTCTACCCCATCTTCGGCAACGACGTCTGGGAGCACGCGTATTACCTCAAGTACAACAACCGTCGCCCGGAATATCTGGCCGCATGGTGGAACGTCGTCAACTGGGACGAAATCAACAAGCGCTACGCCGCCTTCAAAGCCGGCTCACACGAGCCAGCCATGGCCCATCGCTAAAGTGTTCGTGTAGGGGCGGACCCATTGGTCCGCCCCGCGAGCGCAGCGAGCGTGTTACGATAAAGTGCACCTGAAAGCAAGGCCCACTCGCATTTTGAGACCTGTCATCCTGAGCGCAGCAAGCGCGAAACGAAGTGAAGCACTTGCGAAGTCGAAGGATCCCTAGCCCACCCGACGAACCCGGACAGCAGAGGTATGCTGGTAGCTTGTCGCGTCGTCTGCGCAGCCTGTACCCGCGTTGCACAAATGCGACACAATTTTCACGTGAAGTTAGCGCGCCCACAAGAAAAGGCCCTCGCCAAAAGCGAGGGCCACATACGCAGCACGAACTAAGCCGCACGTTGCGTGTACGCTTCCGGATTCTCCTCGAAATCATTCTTGCATTGCCGCGAACAGAACGTGTAAGTCTGGCCTCCGTACTGCGTCTCCTGCTGCGTATCGTTCTCGTCCACTTTCATTCCACAAACCGGATCGGTTTTCATTGCCAACTCCTCGAAATATCGTCCTGCAACGATTCTCGCCACAACCATCCCGTCTTCCGCTAGGGTGCTTCCTGTAAATCCAAACGAACGTTTGCCCAGCCGTGAGTTCCTCTGTGTTCCTCTGTGTCCTCTGTGGTGAGCGATTTTCTGTAGACGAAGCTAAGGTCGCCTGCAAACCACCCCACCCTTCATCACAAAATCCACCTTCTCCATCACCGCAACGTCGCTCAAAGGATCCCTCGGAACAGCCACAATGTCGGCGAACTTCCCAACCTCGACCGTTCCGAGAGAGTCCTTCATCCCCAGCAACTCAGCTGCAGTTGAAGTAGCCGACCGGATCGCCTGCGCCGGCGTCATCCCGAACTTCACCATGGAAGCGAACTCCTTCGCCGGATTCACCTTCCAATCAAATCCCCCGGCGTCGGTCCCGAACGCAATCTTCACTCCAGCCTTCATCGCACGCCGGAAAGTATCTTCGTGAATCTGAATCATCTTCACCCACACCGGAGCCCCTTCCGCCGCACGTCCCTGCGCCACGTACTCGCCAACAAAGATCGTCGGCACGTAATAGATCCCCCGCGCCGCCATCGTCTTCAGATCCTCATCCGCAATGTAGTTCCCATGCTCGATAGAATCCACGCCGGCCTCCACGGAATTGTGGACTCCCTGCAGTGCCATCGCGTGCGACGCCACCTTGTGCCTCTCGCGATGCGCCTCATCCACAATCGCCCGCAGCTCGTCCATCGTGAAAGTCGGAATATCGTCGAGTACTCCATCCTCGCGCACCCTGTAAGAGCGGTCGCTATAAACCTTGATCCAGTCCGCGCCATGGCTGATCTGCTCCCGCACTGCCGCTCGCGCGCTATCCGCTCCGTCCACAATCTGCACCCCATGCGGAACCGGAATATTAGGCGCATATCCCTGCAACGGATATGCCCCAGTCACATCGAGCGCGCGAGTCGCCACCGTCATCCGTGGCCCGGGAATCACGCCACTGTTGATCGCCTTCTTCACGTCGACATCGGCATATCCGGCGCCTTCCGTTTCAAGATCGCGAATGGAAGTGAAGCCATACTCCAGGGCCCGACGAGCATTCACCGTAGCCAGGATCGTCCGATACTCCGGCGATTGCTTCAAGAGCTGCTCATCATAATCAGCAGCCGTAATATCGCCCTGCAGCAAGACGTGCGTGTGCGTATCAATCAATCCAGGCAAGCAAGTCTCGCCCGAGAGATCAATGACCTCGGCTCCCACAGGCACAGCATTGCCCACGTCCTTGATCTTTTCGCCCTCAATGACGATCACAACATTCTTCCGCAATGAATCGCCCCGCCCATCAAATAATCCACCACACCGAAGAGCAACAGTCTTCCCCGAGGTCTGCCCGGAAACAAAAACGCTTCCAAAAAGAATTGCAGCACCCAACACAACCTTTTCCCTCATAAGCCCTCCGACCACTGTCCACTGTCCACTGTCCACTGTCCACTGTCCACTGTCCACTGTCCACTGTCCACTGTCCACTGTCCACTGACACTGACCACTGCCTCTCTGTATTTCCTGTGCAAGCCCTGTGAACATCCCGGCGCATCACTCTATCAAATTGATGATCTCGAATTTCATCCCCCGCAGATTACCTCGCGATCACGCCCATTCGACGCGCCCTTGAACGTCGTTCTCCATCCGTGAAAATCCGCGAGAATCCGTGGCGACAATTTCCTCAATTGCACCAAAAATATTGAATTGACCCCGCGCCGAATCGCTCGTACATTCAGCTTCGCCCTCAAGAAAAAAATAGAACGTCCCAGTCGCGAAAGCCGCGAGGACAACTCACAACTGAACCAAGTTCCTAGCTGTCGGGTCAGCGCGCCATGAAAACAGTGGAATGGAAGACATACCGCACGCGATTCTTGGTCAAAGCCA
>Ga0335070_10001503_pt1 | contig 26987 bp, 28 predicted proteins | sample Lox_Sample_13_FD_206722 | JGI IMG/M metagenome (GOLD analysis project Ga0335070, IMG submission 206722) | Soil microbial communities from Loxahatchee National Wildlife Refuge, Florida, United States - Lox_Sample_1.3 | ecosystem: Environmental > Terrestrial > Soil > Wetlands | place: USA...
TTCGCCGATCCGCTGCTCGACACGATGATGCGCTACGGCGATCTGCAGCTGGTCGGCACGATGTTCCACGAGCTCGCGCACCAGCTCATCTACGTGCCCGGCGACAGCGAATTCAACGAGGCCTTCGCGATGAGCGTCGAGCGCGCCGGCGTGGCGCGCTGGCTGGAATCACGCGGGCAGGGCGCGGAACTGGCGGGCTACCGTGAACGGATGCAGCAGCAGGCCGCGGTGCAGAAGATCCTCGCCGACGGCCGCTCGCAGCTGGCGCGGCTGTACGCGTCGGCGCTCCCGGCGGAGGAGATGCGCCTGCGCAAGCAGCAACAACTCGCGCAGATCACCGCGGCGGTGCGCGACTACGAGCAGCGCTCGGGCCTGCGCAGCGGCTACGACGCCTGGCTGGAAAGCGGCCTCAACAACGCACACCTGGCCTCGGTGGCCACCTATTTCGATTGCGTGCCGGGCTTCGAGCGGCTGCTCGCCGCGCACGACGGTGACCTGGCGAAGTACTACGACGCGGTGCGCGCGCTGGCGCGCGGCCCTGCGGCGGCGCGCCGGGCGCTGTGCGCGCAACCGGGCACTGCCTGAGGGGCAGGCCCGGCCGCGCCCCGGGGTTTCAGTTCACTTCGACGCTGACGCGACGCGGCTCGACCACCGGCGTCTTCGGGATCACGACCTCGAGCACGCCGTTGTTGTGCCGGGCCTTGATGTCCTCGGCGCGCGCATTCTCGGGCAGCGTGAAGCGGCGCAGGAAATCGCCGGCAATGCGCTCGAGCCGCTCGTAGCCCTTCTGGTTCTCGCGGCGCTCGATGCGGCGCGTGCCGCGGATCGTGAGCACGCCGTCATCGGCGGTGACCTCGATGTCCTTGGCTTCGACGCCCGGCAGGTCCGCGCGCACGGTGTAGCGGTCGGGCTCCTCGTGCACGTCGACGGACGGCGTCCACGTGATCACCTTGCTGCCGTCGGACTCGGTTGCGAAGGCGTCACCGAAGAGCTGGTCGATCTCGCGATGCAGCCGGCCCATCAGGCGCCAGGGTTCATAACGAATAACATTCATGGCACGTCTCTCCGTGTTGTGGCCGCAGTGCTGCGGTACTGGAACATGATGTGTGGCCGCAGGCCGCGCCTTTCAAGTGCGGCGAGCGCTGCCTGTGCATAGGCTGTGCGCGCCGTGTGCGCGGATTGTGCGCGAGGCGTGCATACCAGATCTTGATTCGGCCGCGGTGCGCGCCGCGGGTGCGGGGCGCCGAATTTTTTTCCGCACGGTGCGGCACGGTCTATCGTAAGAGTCTGATGGAAAAGGAAAAATCTGGCGTGTCGGCGGCTGGCGGCAATCTTGACCGCGCCAGTGCACGTGATTAGTCTCGCGCCTTCAAACAACTATATCTTGTAGTGGCGAGTGCGGCGCTTGCTGCGGCGCCGGTCCGTCTCGAAGCCGACGCGAGGGCCGTTGCACGCTGACAGGGGAGATTTTTTCAGGCATGAATTCCGTCGTGAAACTCGAGCACAAAGACGTCAACGCGATTCCCTTCCAGGAAGCCTCGCTCGACATCTGGGACCAGAAATACCGTCTCACCGCCAAGGATGGCACGCCCATCGATGGTTCGATGGACGACACCTACCAGCGCGTGGCGCGCGCGCTCGCCGATGTCGAGCGCCCGGAGCTGCGCGAATCGTGGTACGAGCGTTTCCTGTGGGCGCTGCGGCACGGCGCGATTCCGGCCGGTCGCGTGACCAGCAACGCCGGCGCGCTCGAGCACAAGCCCGCCACCTCGACGATCAACTGCACCGTCTCGGGCACGATCCGCGACTCGATGAACGACATCCTCGACAAGGTGCACGAGGCGGGGCTCACGCTGAAGGCCGGTTGCGGCATCGGCTACGAGTTCTCGACGCTGCGGCCGCGCGGCGCGTACGTCTCGGGCGCCGGCGCGTACACCTCGGGGCCGCTGTCGTTCATGGATATCTACGACAAGATGTGCTTCACGGTGTCCTCGGCCGGCGGGCGGCGCGGCGCGCAGATGGGCACGTTCGACGTCGGCCACCCCGACGCGATGGACTTCATCCGCGCCAAGCGCGAGAACGGACGGCTCCGCCAGTTCAACCTGTCGCTGCTGGTGACCGACGAGTTCATGCAGGCGGTGCGCGAGGACCACGAGTGGCGCCTGGCGTTCCCGATCTCGCTGGCGGAATTCAAGTCGGCCGAGGCCGAGCTGCGACCGCAGCTCGACGATCCCGAGAAATTCGTGTGGCGCGAATGGCCGGTGCACGAGGGCTACGTCGTCAACGCCGCCGGCCTGGTCGCCTGCCGCGTCTACAAGAAGCTGCCGGCGCGGCGCATGTGGGACGTGATCATGTCCTCCACCTACGACTTCGCCGAGCCGGGCTTCATCCTGATCGACCGCGTCAACGAAATGAACAACAACTGGTGGTGCGAGAACATCCGCGCCACCAACCCGTGCGGCGAACAGCCGCTCCCGCCCTACGGCTCCTGCCTGCTGGGTTCGGTGAACCTGACGCGCTTCGTGCGCGACCCGTTCACGAAGCAGGCCCGCTTCGACTGGGACGAATACCGCGAGGTGGTGCGCGTGTTCACGCGCGCGCTCGACAACGTGGTCGAGATCAACGGGCTGCCGCTGGCGCCGCAGCGCGATGAAATCATGCGCAAGCGCCGCCACGGCATGGGGTTCCTGGGGCTCGGCTCGACGATCACGCTGCTGGGCATGAAATACGGCTCGCCCGAGTCGGTCCGGTTCACCGAGGACGTGTCGCGCGAGATGGCGCTGGCGGGCTGGGAGGCGGGCCTGGAGCTGGCGCGCGAGAAGGGCCCGGCGCCGATCATGAACGAGGAATTCACCGTCACGCAGGAGATGCTGCGCAAGCGCCCGGAGATGGAGCGCGACGGCTGGAAGCCGGGAGCCAAGATCCCCGGCCGGCTGCTGCACGCGCGCTACAGCCGCTACATGCAGCGCATCGCCGCAGTCGCGCCGCAGCTGGTCGAGCAGCTCGCGCAGGTCGGCGCGCGCTTCACGCACCATTCGTCGATCGCGCCGACCGGCACGATCTCGCTGTCGCTCGCCAACAACGCCAGCAACGGCATCGAGCCGACGTTCGCGCACCATTATTTCCGCAACGTGATCCGCGGCGGCCGCAAGAGCAAGGAAAAGATCGACGTGTTCTCGTTCGAGCTGCTGGCCTACCGCGAGCTGGTGAACCAGCGGGCCATGCCCGGTTCGAGCAACGCCGCCGAGGCGCTGCCCGACTACTTCACGACCACCGACGACGTCTCGCCCCGCCAGCACGTCGACATCCAGGCCGCCTCGCAGAAGTGGATCGACTCCTCGATCTCGAAGACCGCGAACATCCCGACCGATTTCCCCTACGAGCAGTTCAAGGACATCTACCTGTACGCCCACGAGCAGGGCCTGAAGGGCTGCACGACGTTCCGCTTCAACCCCGAGGCGCACTCGGGCGTGCTGGTGAAGCCCGAAGACCTGAAGAACACGGTCTACGTGTTCACGCTCGAGGACGGCACCGAAGTGGAAGTGCGCGGCGATGAACCCATCGACTACGACGGCGAGCACCACGACACCGCCGCCAACCTGTTCGATGCGCTGAAAGAAGGCTATTACGGGAAGCTCTAGACCGCCATGACCACGCAAATCAACAAACGCATCGTGAAGTTCCGCGTCCGCAAGCCGGATGACGCGGCCGCCGCGGCCAAGGCGGCCCCCGAAGCCGACATGAGCACGCACCGCGACGGCCATCGCTCGAAGGTCGTGCAGCTGCACGAGAAGATCGAGCGGCCCGAGATGCTGATCGGCTCGACCTACAAGATCAAGACGCCGGTCACCGACCACGCGATGTACGTCACGATCAACGACATCCTGCTCAACGAAGACACCGACCACGAGCGGCGCCAGCCGTTCGAGATCTTCATCAACTCGAAGAACCTCGATCATTTCCAGTGGATCGTGGCCCTCACGCGCATCATCTCGGCGGTGTTCCGCAAGGGCGGCGACGTCACCTTCATGGTCGATGAGCTCAAGGCGGTGTTCGACCCGCGCGGCGGCTACTGGCAGCCGGGCGGCAAGTTCATGCCCTCGATCATCGCCGAGCTCGGCTACGTCATCGAGCGGCACCTGCAGTCGATCGGCCTGCTGCCCAAGCCGGGGCTCGACCCGCAGCAGAAAAAGTTCGTCGACGAGAAGCGCGCCGAGTACGAGGCGCGCAAGAAGCAGCAGGACGCGTTCGCCAAGTCGCATTTCCCGGACGGCGCGCAGCTGTGCGGCAAGTGCAGCACGGCGGCGGTCGTCATGCTCGATGGCTGCCAGACCTGCCTGAACTGCGGCGATTCGAAATGCGGCTGATCAGCTCCGCTCGACCAACCGGCTGATCATGCGGCGCCGCCCGGCGCCGCACTTGACGGGAAGCGCGCCCCGTGCCGCTTCCCGTTTTTTTGGCCGCGAAATTCTGCGACCGCGCACCGGTGCGGGGCGCCCGCGTCTGTGATAATCGCATCCCGATGAAGACCTGGATCCTGTGCCTGCTGCTGTTGCCGGCGTTCGCGCTGCGGGCGGCGCCCGACATTCCCGAACCGCCGGAGCTGGAGCCCGACATCCGCTTCTGGATGCGGGTCTACAGCGAGATATCGACCAACGAGGGCTTCATCCACGACCAGCGCGACCTGTCGGTCGTGTACCAGACGCTGCATTTCGATCCGACGCTCCCGCCGCGCGAGCGCGAGCGGCAGGTTGCCGATGCGCGCGAGCATTACCAGTCGATCCTGCGGCGCCTGGGCAGCGGCGCGGCGCCGCAGACCGACGAGGAGCGGCGCGTCAGCGGCCTGTGGCCGGGCGCCGCGCCGGCGCGGCTGCTGCAGGCCGCCGACGACGTGCGCTTCCAGCTCGGCCAGTCCGACCGCTTCCGCGCGGGGCTCCGGCGCGCCGGCGAGTGGGAGGCGCACATCTCGCAGACCCTGTCGCAGCAGGGGCTGCCGCCGGAGATCGCGGCGCTCCCGCACGTCGAGTCCTCGTTCCAGGCGACCGCGATGTCGAAGGCGGGCGCCGCCGGCCTGTGGCAGTTCATCCGCTCGACCGGCCGGCGCTACCTGCGCATCGATCGGGCGGTCGACGAGCGCCTCGATCCATACCGGTCCACGGAAGCGGCGGCGCAGCTGCTGTCGTACAACTACCGGCTGCTCGGCAGCTGGCCGCTGGCGATCACCGCCTACAACCACGGCGCCGAGGGCATGCGCCGCGCGCGCGAGCAGATCGGGAGCGACGACATCGTGCAGATCGTGCGCCACTACCACAGCCCCAGCTTCGGCTTCGCCTCGCGCAACTACTATGCCTCGTTCCTGGCCGCGCTCCGGCTCGACCGCGACCCGGAGAAGTACTTCGGCGCGCTGACGCGCGAGCCGGCCAAGGCCTCGCAGGAGGTCGCGCTGGCGGCGCCGGCGCGTGCCGATGCGCTCGAGGGCGTGCTGAAGATCAGCCGCGACGTGCTGCGCGAGCTCAATCCGGCGCTGCGCGCCTCGGTGTGGAACCTGCAGCAGCCGGTGCCGCGCGGCTATCGCCTGCGGCTGCCGGCCGGGCTGGAGGGCTGGAGCGGGGAGGAGCTGGCCCGGCGGCTCTCGTCCGCGCTGCACGGTCCGCTGCTCGCGGCCGGGCGCGCCGTCGCCGGCAAGGCGCCGCCCGCGACGGTGGCGCTGGCCGCGCCGCCCGCGGCGAAGCTGCCGTCGACGAAGGCGCCGGCGAGCCCGGCGGCGCGTGCCCCGGCGGCGCTGGCCGCGGCCGCGACCGGCGGCGGGCCGCGCTCGCGCGCGGTGTTGAGCGCGGCCGAGCTGGCGGCCGCCGCGAGCGCCTACAACGCCAGCTACATCGTGCGCGAGGGCGACACGCTCGCCACGATCGCGGTGCAGACCGGCGTCGATCCGGAGGCGCTGATGCGCATCAACGGGCTGCGCGACAGCGACCACATCTACGAAGGCCAGGTGCTGACGCTGGCGACGGGCGGCGCGCGCGCCGCCGACGAACTGGCGGCGGCGCAGGCGCTCGAGGACGAGCGCGTCGACGAAGCGGCGGCCGAGCAGGCGCGCGCGCACAGCGGGCCGATCCTGAATGCCGCGGAGGCCCAGGAGCAGGGCCCGGCCCTGCTGAGCGACGCGGCCGCGCCGGCCTCGGCCGATCCGATCGACTACAGCGTGCAACCCGACGGCAGCGTGGTCGTCGTGGCCGCCGAGACCATCGGCCACTACGCCGACTGGCTCGGCGTGTCGGCCTCGAGCCTGCGCGCGCTCAATGGCATGCGCGGGCGCAGCAACGTGCGCATCGGCCAGCGCTTCAAGCTCAGCTTCGCGCGCGTGGCGCGCGCGCAGTTCGAGCAGCGCCGGGTCGGCTACCACCGCCGGCTGCAGACGGAGTATTTCGCTTCGCACCGCATCACCGGGAGCGATACGTACGTGGCGCGGCGCGGCGATTCGCTGTGGAGCATGACGCGCCGTGGGGCGCTGCCGATCTGGCTGCTGCAGCAGTACAACCCGGACGTCGATTTCGACGACCTGCGGCCCGGCACGCAGATCGTGTTGCCCCGCGTCGAAGACGCCTCCTAGGGCCGTCGCGCGCAGCCGCAGGCGTCCCGGTGTCGCGGGTCTGTGACACCTGCACGGTCGCGGGAGCGGGCCCTGATCCCTATAATCGGGCCATGTTGCGCCGCTTCGCCCTCGCCGTCGCGCCCGCCGCCGCCAGCCTGGCCCTGGCGGGGCCGGTGCTGGCCGACAACATGCCTTCGGCCGACGTCGATGGCGGCACGCGCGCCTACGTGCCGGCGGAGCTGCCGCAGGCCGATCGCGCCGTGGTGCGCAAATCGGAGCGGCGCCTGTACCTGATGAAGGGTGACAGCGTCGTGCGCAGCTACAAGGTCGCGCTGGGGCTCCAGCCGGCCGGCAGCAAGGAGCGCGCCGGCGATTTCCGCACGCCCGAGGGCGTCTACCAGCTCACGCGCCGCAACGCGCACAGCGACTTCTTCCTGTCGATCCAGGTCTCGTATCCGAATGCCGCGGACATCGAGCGCGCGCGCCGCAACCGCTGGCCGGTGGGCGGCTCGATCATGGTGCACGGACTGCCGAACAACCTGCGCCATCCGCCCGACTACTACGCCACGGCCGACTGGACCGACGGCTGCATCGCGCTCTCCAACGCCGACATGGTCGAGTTCTGGCTGCTGAGCCACGACAACATGCCGATCGAAATCATGCCCTGAGCGCCGCCCCGCGCCGCATCACCCCATGGACACCCGTGACGTCATCCCCGACGCCGTCGACGCCCGCGTCGGCCCGCGCGGGAGCCTGGAGAACCTCTCGCAGGCCGAGATCGCGAAGCTCCTCGACACCAGCGCGCAGGGCCTGTACCCGCTGTTCCGCAGCTGCGCGCTGGCGGTGCTGAACGCCGGCAGCGAGAGCGACAACGCGCACGAGATCTTCGAACGCTACAGCGCCTTCACGGTGCAGATCGTGCGCCACGCCTGGGGCATCAAGCTGCAGATCGCCAACGCGCCGGCCGCGGCCTTCGTCGACGGCGAGATGATCCGCGGCATCAAGGAGCACCTGTTCGCGGTGCTGCGCGACGTCATCTACACGGCCAACGAGATCGTCGGCAGCGGGCGGCTCGACCGGCGCGACCCGGCCTCGATCACCAACGCGGTGTTCCACATCCTGCGCAACGCGCGGGTGCTCGATTTCAAGTCGCGCCCGAACCTGGTGGTGTGCTGGGGCGGACATTCGATCGGCGAGGGCGAGTACCAGTACACGAAGAAGGTCGGCTACGAGCTGGGCCTGCGCGCGCTCGACGTGTGCACCGGTTGCGGGCCGGGCGCGATGAAGGGGCCGATGAAGGGCGCGGCGATCGCGCACGCCAAGCAGCGCATCGTCACCGGCCGTTACCTGGGCGTGACCGAGCCCGGCATCATCGCCGCCGAGCCGCCCAACGCGATCGTCAACCAGCTGGTGATCATGCCCGACATCGAGATGCGGCTCGAGGCCTTCCTGCGGCTGGCGCACGGCATCGTCGTGTTCCCGGGCGGCGTCGGCACGGCCGAGGAGATCCTCTACCTGCTCGGCGTGCTGCTCGAGCCGGCCAATGCCGATCTGCCCCTGCCGGTGGTGCTGACCGGCCCGCGCGAGAGCGCCGCCTGGTTCGAGCAGCTCGCGGCGTTCATCGAGGGCACGCTGGGCGCGGCGGCGCTGGCGCGATTGACCTTCATCATGGACGATCCGCCGGCCGTCGCCCGCCACATGGTCAAGGCCTTCGAGGCGGTGCGCGAATTCCGGCGCACGCGCAACGATTCGTACAACTTCAACTGGCTGCTGTCGGTGCCGGCACCGCTCCAGCAACCGTTCGAGCCGACGCACGAGTCGATGCGCGCGCTCGACCTGCGCCGTGGCCGTCCGGCGCACGAGCTGGCGGCCGACCTGCGGCGCGCGTTTTCCGGCATCGTCGCCGGCAACGTGAAAAAGCAGGGCGTCGAGGCGATCGCTCGCCACGGGCCCTACGAGCTCAATGGCGACGCCGCCATCATGGGCCTGCTCGACCGGCTGCTCGCCGCGTTCGTGCAGCAGCAGCGCATGAAGCTGCCGGGCAGCCGCTACCGGCCGAGCTACCGGCTGGCCGGATAGCCGCAGGGCGCGCCGCAATGCGATCCACTGCGCGCCACCGGCACGCGTGGATGTGATCCAGTTCCTCACCCGGCCCGGCGCGTGGACGTACGCTGCGCTCAGACCACAGGTGAAGCGCACATGAGCAAACCGGATTCGCCTTCCCGACCCGACGGCGGCAAGAACGCCGAGGGTGCGGCTGCCGCCGAAGGCGGCGCGGAAGCCTACGCGCGCTGGCTGCAGCACATGCAGCGCACGCGCGGTCGCCACGCCGCGATCACGCGCAACCTCTACACCTGGTCGAACTACAAGAGCTGGGCGGACAAGGTCCGCACGTCCTGGGACCCCGACTCAGGCAAATAACGGCGGAGCGGCCACCGCCGGCGCCGCACCCGCTGCCGCCAGCGCGGCGCGCCCCGACGGTTCATCGAGCCACGCCAGCAGCGACGCCCAGGAAGCCAGGTCCTCGCTGACCTGGTAATGCTTCATCTCGTGCAGGCCGAGCCCCAGCTCGGCGGCGCGCACGAAATTCTGCGAATCGCGGAGCGTCGCGACGATCGGTATGTCGAGCGTGCCGAGGAAGCGCGTCAGCGACTGGTACATGCGGGTGTTGCGCCTCACGCGATTGGCGATGATCGCCAGCCGGTTCTCGCTCCGCTTGACCTTGGCCACCAGCAGCAGGCTGGTGATGCAGCGCGCGCAGGCGTGGATGTCGATGTCGGAGGGCAGCACCGGCACGAGGATCTTGTCCGCGTTCGCCACCAGTTCGGGCATCTCCGTGGCCTCGACCGCGGCCGGCGTGTCGACGATGACGCGGCCCGTGCCGTCGGGCACGCGCAGCTGGAAGGCGCGCGTGACCCGGTTGTCGCGCTCGAACGCATTGATCAGGTAGATGGGCGCCTGGCTCGCCTGGCGCTTGCGCACCCAGCGCGCCGCGGAAGCCTGCGGGTCGTAGTCCATCAGCGCCGGCCGCTCGCCGAGCTGCGCGTAGTAGCTCGCCAGGTTGATGGCGATCGTCGTCTTGCCTGACCCGCCCTTGGGGTTGAGCACGACGATCCGCTGCATGGGCATAACCTCGGGGCGGGGCAAGCCGCTTTATGTCCGGAAGCGCGAGCGTACGCAGCACCACGCGGCGCTGCAAGCGTCGCCGCGCGCCAACGTCGTGCCGGCTTGTGAGGCGCAACACGCCGGCGCGATCGCCGCATCCCTACCATGTCCCCACACGCTTCGAAGGAAACGACGCTTGGAAGTATTCCTGCTGCTCTGGGACGAGATGGATGACTGGCTGGGCGCCGCCCGCCACCTGATCCGCAGCCTCTGAGGTCCGCCCCGCCCGCAGCCCCGGCGCGCTGGCTGCCTTGATTTGGGCCGTTCCCGGCCCCATAGACGCCCCCGTTCCCGGTACCATTTCCGGCAACAGAGGGCGAATTCCGATGTCGACACCGCGCGAGACGCACGGCTTCCAGGCCGAAGTGCGCCAGCTCATGCAGCTGATGATCCATTCGCTGTACAGCCACCGCGAGATCTTCCTGCGCGAGCTCATTTCCAACGCCTCGGACGCCAACGACAAGCTGCGCTTCCTCGCGCTCGCCGATCCGGCGCTGCTGGCCGGCGAAACCGAGCTGGCCATCTGGATCGATGCCGACGCGAAGGCCGGCACGCTGACGATCCGCGACAACGGCGTCGGCATGAACCGCGAGGAGGCGATCGCGCATCTGGGCACGATCGCCAAGTCGGGCACGGCCGAGTTCTTCGGGCGCCTCAGCGGCGACCAGCAGCGCGACGCGCAGCTGATCGGGCAGTTCGGCGTCGGCTTCTACGCGGCCTTCATCGTCGCCGACCGCGTGGTGGTCGAGAGCCGCCGGGCCGATGCGCCGGCGTCGGCGGGCGTGCGCTGGGAATCGCGCGCCGACGGCGAATTCAGCGTCGAGCCGATCGAGCGCGTGCAGCGCGGCACCAGCGTGATCCTGCACCTCAAGGAGGATGCGAAGGAGTTCGCCGACCCCTGGCGGCTGCGCTCGCTCGTGCGGCGCTATTCGGACCACATCGCCTTCCCGGTGCGCATGCCGAAGGAGGGCGCGACGCTGGAGTACGAGGCCGTGAACCAGGCGCAGGCGCTGTGGGCGCGGCCGAAGGCCGAGATCAGCGACGACGAGTACCGCGCCTTCTACCGCCACATCAGCCACGACGGCGCCGACCCGCTGCTCTGGGCGCACAACCGCGTCGAGGGCAAGCGCGAGTACACGAGCCTGCTGTACCTGCCCTCGCGGGCGCCGTTCGACCTGTGGCAGCGCGAGGCCGCCCGCGGCCTGAAGCTGTACGTGCGGCGGGTGTTCATCATGGACAACGCCGAGCAGTTCCTGCCGCTCTACCTGCGCTTCGTCAAGGGCGTCGTCGATTCCAGCGACCTGCCGTTGAACGTCTCGCGCGAGCTGCTGCAGCAGGACGAGCAGGTCGAGGCGATGCGCGCGGCGCTGACGCGGCGCGCGCTCGAGCTGCTGGCGAAGCTGGCGGCCGAGGATGCGGCGAAGTACCTCGACTTCTGGAAGCAGTTCGGGCGCGTGCTCAAGGAGGGCCTGAGCGAGGACCCGGGCAACCGCGAGCGGCTGCTGCCGCTGCTGCGCTTCGCCAGTACGCACAACGAGGGCGATGCCGAGGACGTGGGCCTGGCCGACTACGTGGCGCGCATGAAGCCCGGACAGGAGCGCATCTACTACGTGATCGGCGAGAGCCATGCCGCCGCCCGCGGCAGCCCGCACATCGAACAGCTGCGCGCCCGGGGCGTCGAGGTGCTGCTGCTCGGCGACCGCATCGACGAGTGGGTCATGGGGCAGCTGGTTGAATTCTCCGGCAAGCGCTTCAAGGACGCCGCGCGCGGCGAGCTCGAGCTCGGCGCGCTCGCCGATGCCGCCGACAAGGACCGGATCGAGGCGGCGCTGAAGGAGAGCAAGGGCCTGCTCAAGCGCTGCAAGGACGCGCTCGGCGAACGCGTGCGCGAGGTGCGCCCGAGCACGCGGCTCGCCGATTCGCCCGCCTGCCTGGTGCGCGACGAGACGGAGATGTCGGAATCGATGCGCCGCGTGCTGCAGGCCCACGGCCAGGAGGCCCCGCCGGCCGTGCCGACGCTCGAGCTCAATGTCGCGCATCCGCTGGTGCGCTACCTCGACGGCCAGCCCAGGGGCCAGTCCTTCGACGAACTCGCCCTGCTGCTATACGATCAGGCGCGGCTGAACGACACCGGCCAGCTCGAGCAGCCGGCCGAGTTCACGCGCCGCCTGAACGGGCTGCTGCTGCGCCTGGCCGGCCTGCAGCCCGGGGCGCCGGCCGCACACGCCACTGGAGGTTGAACCGATGGGCAATGACGCGAAAGGCACCACCGTGCACGGCCCTGCCGTGCCCAGCGAACAGGAGCTGCGCGCGCGGCTGACGCCGCTCCAGTACCAGGTGACGCGCCAGAAGGGCACGGAACGCGCCTTCACCGGCGCCTACGCCCACCACAAGGAGGCGGGCGTGTACCGCTGCGTGTGCTGCGGCGCCGACCTGTTCAGCTCGGACACCAAGTACGACAGCGGTTCGGGCTGGCCGAGCTTCTGGCTGCCGCTGGCCGGCGAGAACGTGCGCACCAGCGTCGATCGCTCCCACGGCATGGTGCGCACGGAGGTCAGCTGCGCGCGCTGCGATGCGCACCTCGGTCACGTGTTCGACGATGGGCCGAAGCCCACGGGCCAGCGCTACTGCATCAATTCCGCCTCGCTCGAGTTCGCGCCGCGGGGCGACGCCGGCGAGCGGTGACCGGCACGGTCGCGCAGTCGATCCCGGTCGCCGGCCCGGCCGGGCGGCTCGAGACGCTGGTCGAGGAACCCGCGGCCGGCGAACCGGCGGCGCGGCTCGCGGCCGTGGTCTGCCACCCGCATCCGCTGTTCGGCGGCACGCTGCACAACAAGGTCGTGCACACGCTGGCGCGCACGCTGCGCGGCGGCGGCGCCGCGACGCTGCGCTTCAATTTCCGTGGCGTCGGTGCGAGCGAGGGCACGCACGACGGTGGCGAGGGCGAGAGCGCCGATGCGCTGGCCGCCGTGGCCGCCGCGCGCGCGCGCTGGCCCGGCCTGCCGCTGGTGCTGGCGGGCTTCTCGTTCGGCGCCGCCGTCGCGATCCGCGTCGCGGCCGAAGCGCGGGCGCAGTGGCTGATCAGCGCCGCACCCGCCGTCGATCGCGTCAACCTGGACGGATTCACCGCGCCGGCGTGCGCCTGGCTCATCGTGCAGGGCGACGCGGACGAGGTGGTCGCGCCGGCGACCGTGGTCGCGTGGGCCGCGCGGCACGCGCCCGCGGCGCGGCTGCGCCTGCTCGCCGGCGTCGGCCATTTCTTCCATGGCCGCCTGCACGAGCTGGCCGATTGTGTTCGCGGGGAGTGGCCGCCGACGATGGCCTGAGGCCGGTCGAAAAAACCGAAGGGCCCGGCAGACTGGCTGCACGGGCCCTTCAGGAATGGCGATCAACTACCCTGGCGCTGGGCCCGGGTAAGAGCCTTCGCGCAGGCTTCAGTTCACCATCGACTTGAGGCTCTTGAGCGGCAGCGCGCGCACTTTCTTGCTCGCCGGCTTGGCCTTGAACATCATCTTCTCGCCGGTGAAGGGGTTGACGCCTTCGCGCGCCTTGGTGGCGGGCTTCTTCACGACCTTGAGCTTCAGCAGCCCCGGCAGCGTGAACAGGCCATTGCCGCGCAGGCTCTTCTTGACGATTCCGTTCAGGGAATCGAACACCTCGTTGACCTGCTTGCGGGAAAGCTCGGTGTCCTTTGAAATCGTCGCCAGGATCTCCGACTTGGTCGGCGCCCCACCTTTCTTCGCCATTGCTTGATCTCCTCGAGTTTGGCTGCAGTTCGAAAAAGTTCACGCGTTGCGTGAATCGGGGCGCAACATAGCACAAGCAGCGCGCGACGCAAATGCCTTTTTTTCTAGGGTTTGGCGTGTACGCGCGGTTTTCGCCCCGGTTGCGTTCGGTGGCGCGCCGCGCGCCTCGCTCGCTCGCGTGCTCGACGCGCAATGCAAAAGCACTGCTAAACCCATGGTCCGATTGAAAGTTGCCGAAGCGCGACAGCACGGGCCGTGGCGCGGCGCGCGGGGCCTTCAGCGCAGCAGGATCAGCAGCGCCTGGATGATGATCCCGGCCCACAGCGGCGAGAGATCGAGGTTCGCGAGCGGCGGAACCAGGCGGCGGATCGGCCGCAGCACCGGCTCGCACAGCGAACGCAGGAGCGACTGCATCGGCGAGGGCACGCCCGGCGCGATCAGCGAGAGCATCGCGTACAGGAAGATCGAGAAGAAGCTGATCCACAGCAGCGTGCGCAGCAGCTGCAGCACGGCCGCCTCGGCCCACGGCAGCGGCGGGGGCAGTCCCAGCCCCGCCAGCAGCGTCGGCAGGCAGGCACGCAGCAGCGCCAGCGCGAACACGATGACCACCGAGGCCGTGTCGATGCGGCCGATCGCCGGCAAGGCGCGGCGCAGCGGCACCAGCAGCGGATTGCTGATCTGCACGATCGCCTGCACCAGCGGATTGCGGAAATCGGCGCGCGCCCACTGCAGCAGGAGCCGTACCAGGAACACGAACTGCGCGACGCTCAGGAGCGAGTCGAGCAGGAACAGCAGTGCAGCGGTCATGACGTGGTGTCCACGGGGTTCAGCGGGGCGGCGCGGCCGGCCCGCCGCCGAACTGCTCGGCGAGCTCGGCGCTGCGGCGCCGCGCGGCCGCGACCGCCGCGGCCACCAGCGGCCCGAAACCCCCGGCCTGGAACGCGGCCAGCGCGGCCGCCGTCGTGCCGCCCTTGCTCGTGACCGCCTCGCGTTCCGCGGCCAGGCTGGTGTCGCCGCCGGCGAGCGCACCGGCGCCGCGCAGAGTCTGGCGCGCCAGCCGCTCGGCGGTCACGGCGTCGAGCCCTTCCGCGACCGCCGCCGCCGCGAGATGCTCCGCGAGCTGGAAGAAATAGGCCGGGCCGCTGCCGGAGACCGCGGTGACGATGTCCAGGTCGGATTCCTTCCGCACCCACACCAGGCTGCCGGCCGCGGCACACACCTGCTCGGCCAGCGCGCGCTGCGCGTCGCCGACCGTGGCGGGCGCATACAGGGCGGCCGCGCCCTGGCCGACCAGCGCCGCCCGGTTGGGCATCGCGCGCACGATCGGGAGCGAGGGACAGCAGCGGGCAAGGTCGGCGATGCGCAGCCCGGCCGCGATCGACAGCAGCAGCGCATGCCCCTGGGACAGGACGGGACAGAGCCCGGCGAGAAGTTCGACGGCGTACTGCGGCTTGACCGCCAGCACCACCAGGTCGGCGTCGCGCACGGCGGCGGCATTGTCGGCCAGCGCCGTGACGCCCAGATCACGCTGCAGCGCATCGCGCTGCGCCGCCACCGGCTCGCCGACGCGCAACTGCGCGGCGCTGAAGCCGCGCTGCAACAGGCCGCGGATCATCGCCCGCGCCATGTTGCCGCCTCCGAGGAAGCTGATTTGCGTGCCGGGTTCCACGGGGCGGCATTCTACGGGCTGGGTCCGCCCGGCGCTAAGGTGTCGCGCCGCGGGCCGAACAGGGCCGTGCCGATGCGCACCAGCGTCGAGCCGGCGGCGATCGCCGCCTCGAAATCGCCGCTCATGCCCATCGACAGCGTGTCGAGGGCGACGCCCTCGCGCCGCAGCTGCGCGTACAAGGCCTGGACCTCGGCGAAGCGCACGCGCTGCGCGGCGGCGTCGAGCCCCTCGGGCAGCATGCACATCAGGCCGCGCAGGCGCAGGCGCGGGAGCGCGCCGAGCGCGGCGGCGAGCGCGCGCGCCTCGGCGGCGCCGGCGCCGCCCTTCGTGTCGTCGGGCGCGAGCTTGACCTGGATGCACACGTTCAGCGGCGGCGCCAGCGGCGGGCGCTGCGCGGCCAGGCGTTGCGCGATGCGCAGCCGGTCGACGCCGTGCACCCAGGCGAAGCGCTCGGCGACCTCGCGCGTCTTGTTGGCCTGCAGGCGGCCGATGAAATGCCAGCACAGTTCGAGCCCGGCGAGCGCGTCGAGCTTCGGGCACGCCTCCTGCACGTAGCTCTCGCCGAAATGCTCGACGCCGAGCTGCGCCAGCGCGCGCACCTCGGTCGCCCCATGCCCCTTGCTGACGGCCAGGAGCGTGACCGAGTCCTCAGTTCGGCCGGCCGCCCGGGCCGCCTGGCCGATGCGTGCGCGCACCGCGCGCAGCCGTGCGCCGAAGTCGTCCATGACTGCTGAATTCTGCGGACCGATTAACATATTGACGACCGACACCCTCCGTTATACTGCGCGGGCACGAAATCTCCGCGGCGCCTTTGCTCAGCGAGGAATCCTGATGGCGGTCGACATCGCACAACTCCTGGCGTTTGCCGTCAAGAATAACGCCTCCGACCTGCACCTGTCGGCGGGCGTGCCGCCGATGATCCGCGTCGATGGCGATGTCAAGCGCATCAACATGCCCGCGCTCACGCACAAGGAAGTGCACGGCATGGTGTACGACATCATGAACGACAAGCAGCGCAAGGCCTACGAGGAATTCTTCGAGACCGACTTTTCCTTCGAGATTCCAAAGCTTGCGCGCTTCCGCGTCAACGCCTTCAACCAGAACCGCGGCGCCGGCGCCGTGTTCCGCAACATTCCCTCGAACATCCTCAGCCTCGACGAGCTGCAGGCGCCGAAGATCTTCCGCGACCTGTGCATGCTGCCGCGCGGGCTGGTGCTGGTGACCGGCCCGACCGGTTCGGGCAAGTCGACCACGCTCGCCGGCATGATCGACCACTGCAACGACAACCGTCCCGACCACATCATCACGATCGAGGATCCGATCGAGTTCGTGCACGAGTGCAAGCGCTGCCTGATCAACCAGCGCGAGGTCAAGCGCGACACGCTCGGCTTCAGCGAGGCGCTGCGTTCGGCGCTGCGCGAGGACCCGGACATCGTGCTGGTCGGCGAAATGCGCGACCTCGAGACGATCCGGCTGGCGCTGACCGCCGCCGAGACCGGCCACCTCGTGTTCGGCACGCTGCACACCAGCTCGGCCGCCAAGACCATCGACCGCGTCGTCGACGTGTTCCCGGGCGAGGAGAAGGAGATGGTGCGCTCGATGCTGTCCGAGTCGCTCCGCGCGGTGATCTCGCAGACGCTGCTCAAGCGCACCGGCGGCGGACGCGTGGCCGCGCACGAGATCATGATCGGCACGCCGGCGATCCGGAACCTGATCCGCGAGGGCAAGATCGCGCAGATGTACTCGTCGATCCAGACCGGTGGCGCCTCCGGCATGCAGACCCTCGACCAGTGCCTGTCCGAGATGGTCAGCAAGGGCCTGGTCAGCAAGGAAGAGGCGCGCTACAAGGCCCAGAACAAGGACGCGCTGTAGCGCCAAGCGCAGCGTTGCGAGGTTGCCGCCGTGGATCGTGAACAAGCCATCAAGCTCATGCAGGACCTGCTCCGCCGCGTCGTGGAGCGCTCCGCCTCCGACCTGTTCATCACCGCCGGCTTCCCGCCGGCCATCAAGATCGACGGCGAGGTGCGCCCGCAGATGGATCGCGCGCTGAGCGCCGAGCAGTCGGCGGTGCTGGTGCGCTCGATCATGAGCGACCGGCAGACGAAGGAATTCGACGCCACCAAGGAATGCAACTTCGCGATCGCGCCGCCGGGCATCGGCCGCTTCCGCGTCAGCGCCTTCGTGCAGCAGGGCTGCACCGGCTGCGTGATCCGCACGATCAACGCCAAGATCCCGACCTTCGAGGAGCTCGACCTGCCGCCGATCTTGAGGGAAGTTGTGCTCACCAAACGCGGCCTGGTCATCGTGGTGGGCGGCACGGGTTCGGGCAAGTCGACGACGCTGGCCTCGATGGTCGGCTACCGCAACGAGAAGACCCGTGGCCACATCGTCACGATCGAAGACCCGGTCGAGTACGTGCATCCGCACAAGGGCTGCGTGATCACGCACCGCGAAGTCGGCGTCGACACCGAATCGTGGCACGCGGCGCTGAAGAACACGCTGCGCCAGGCGCCCGATGTCATCCTGATCGGCGAGATCCGCGACCGCGAGACGATGGAATACGGCATCCAGTTCGCCGAGACCGGCCACCTGGTGCTGGCCACGCTCCACGCCAACAGCTCAAACCAGGCGCTCGACCGCATCATCAACTTCTTCAGCGAGGAGCGGCGCGAGCAGCTGCTGATGGACCTGTCGCTGAACGTGCGCGCGCTGATCTCGCAGCGCCTGATCCCGCGCGAGTCGGGCACCGGGCGCATCGCGGCGATGGAGATCATGCTCAATTCGCCGCTGATCCAGGACCTGATCTTCCGCGGCGAGGTCGCCAAGATCAAGGAGGTCATGGGCCGCTCGACGCGGCTCGGCATGAACACCTTCGACCAGGCGCTGTTCGACCTGTACGAGAAGGGCATGATTTCCTACGAAGACGCATTGCGCAACGCCGACTCGAAGAACGAGCTGCGGCTGCGCGTCAAGCTCGAGAGCAAGCGCGAGAACAAGCCGGTCGAGGGCGACGGCGACCTGGCGATCGTGGACGAGGACGAACACGGCCGGGCGATGTGATGGCCCGCCACCTGCACGGGATGCCCGCACATGAATGAAGCGGCCGATCTGAAGATTACCGGCAGCGGCCCACAGCCGGTGCTGAACACCAAGCCGCTGTTCATGCTGATGGTCGAGCGGCATGCCTCCGACCTGTTCTTCACCTGCAACGCGCCCATCAAGATCAAGATCGAAGGGCAGATCATGCCCGTGAACAAGCAGGTGCTGTCGCCCGAGGCGGTGCGTTCGGCGGCCTTCGGCATGATGACGCCCGAGCAGATCGAGTATTTCCAGCGCGAACTCGAGATCGACTTCGCCATCTCCGAGCCTGGACTGGGACGTTTCCGTGTTGCGGTGTTCTATCAACGCGGCTACCCCGCCATGGTGCTGCGCTACATCACCGCCGACATGCCCAAGCTCGACCAGCTCGGGCTCCCGGAGGTGCTGCGCGACCTGACGATGATGCGGCGCGGGCTGATCCTGATGGTCGGCGCCACCGGCTCGGGCAAGTCGACCACGCTGGCGGCGATGATCAACCACCGCAACGAGACCAGCTCCGACCACATCGTCACGATCGAGGACCCGATCGAATTCCTGCACGCCAACAAGCGTTCGATCATCAACCAGCGCGAGGTCGGCCTCGACACCAAGAGCTACGAGCGCGCGCTGCGCGGCGTGATGCGCGCCGCGCCCGACGTCATCCTGATCGGCGAGATCCGCGACCGCGAGAGCATGATGGCCGCCATCAACCTGGCGGGCACCGGCCACCTGGTGCTGGCCACGCTCCATGCGAACAACTGCGCCGAAACGCTCGATCGCATCATCAACATGTTCTCGCACGAGCAGCAGAAGCAGGTGACGCTCGACCTGTCGCAGTACCTGCGCGCCGTGCTGGCGCAGCGGCTGGTGGTCGGCAAGGACCAGCGGCGCGTCGCGGCGGTCGAGGTCATGCTCAACACGCCGCACATCGCCGAGCTGGTCAAGCGCGGCGATGTCATCGGCATCAAGGAAGCGATCATGCTCAGCAGCGAGCGCGGCATCCAGAGCTTCGACCTGGCGCTGCTGAAGCTCTACAAGGACAACCGCATCACGCTCGAGGAGGCGCTCAGCAACGCCGATTCGCGCAGCAACCTCGAGACCAAGATCAACTTCGGCTGAGGCCGCTCCGGCAGCGCGGGCGCGGCCGCCACGCGCATGAAAAAAGCCCGGGTTTCCCCGGGCTTTTTTGCATCAGTCGGCTCGAGGCCTTACCAGCGGCCACCGCCGCCGCCGCCACCGCCGCCACCGCCGCGATAGCCGCCGCCACCGCCGCCGCCGCCGCCGCCGCGATAACCGCCGCCGCCGCCGGTGCGGGGCTTGTCCTGCGCCTCATTGACGCGCAGCGGACGACCGCCCAGCTCCTTGCCGTTCAGGTTCTGGATGGCACGGGCTGCATCGGCCTGGCTCATCTCGACGAAGCCGAAGCCGCGCGGCCGGCCGGTCTCGCGATCGGTCGGGAGCGACACGGATTCGACCGTGCCATGCTCGGAGAACAGGGTGCGGACTTCCGCTTCCGTAGCGCTGAAGGGCAGGTTGCCCACGTAGATCTTGGCCATAAATAGACACTCTCCAAACTCAAAATGGGCCGGCTGCGAAATCAATTGTGCAGACCGCGCCCTGACAACACGGCAGGAACTCGGAAGAGGTCAGAGGAGATCGTCTCCCGCGGGCCATCGAACCAATGATCCTGTCACCTGATCGAGAAAGTTCGGCTCGGGCTCATCGCGCCAAATGAGGCGCTCAAGCGATACACGGACGTCAGACGATCGGGGGGCAGTCTAGCACAGGCCGTCTTGCAATGCTGCCAGGCGGGTTCGGCGCCCGGGGACGGGCCCTCAGGGGGCGGTTTCGGCCGGCGGGGGCGGTGGCGGGTTGGCGCGGTTGTGTTGTTCGGTGCGCACCTGGGCCACGGTCAACCCGGTCTGCGCCGCGATCACCCCGAGCAGGCGGTGGCCGGCGTCCCGCGGCAGCGGGATCTCGTGCAGCCGCTCCCAGATGCGGATGCGCAGGTCCGGCGAATTGACGCTCGAGGCCTGCTCGAGGAGTTCGCGCTGCCGGATTTCGGCCGCCTCGGCCTGGCGGCGCGCGGCGCGCGCACGGAAATCGGCGGCCGTGTCGCCGGTCGGGGAGGGATGTTCGAGCATGGTGGGGACCCTGGCCATCGTGGCCTCAATCGTTGCGGACGATGACCAGGCGCCAGTTCAGCGCCATCGGGCAGGGCGTCGCGGTGGCGCGTTCGCGGAAGTGCACGCCGGCGCAGTTCATGCGCCCGGACGCGGTGCGGGCGGACGGCCGTTTCACCTGCGCCAGTTCATCGACCTGCCCGCTGAGGTCGAATTCGCCGTCGCATTCCGAACAGGGGCAGGCAAAGCGGAAGAATGCCCGTGCCGGCGGATAGTAGCTGTGCGACTGCGGCGAGGGGGGTGGCTGGCGGCTGCCGGTGAAGCCGAGGTCGATCTGCAGCTTGCCGATCGTGGCGTAACGGCTGCGCATGGCGGGCGCCTGGAGCCGGTCGCTTTGGCGGCCGGCGCGGCGCTGCTCGCCGAAGGTCGGCGCCTTGCGCGAGGTGAGCTTCATGGGTTCGGCTGCAGCGGCGCGGCCGCGCCCTCGGCAACGGAGGCTTCCCCGGCCGGCGCCGCCGGGGCCGCCGCAGCGGCCTCGAGGCGCGATGCCTGGCGGCGATTCTGCTTTTCAGCCTGGCGCAGCTTGCGCGCCTGTTCCTTCTGCTTCTTCTGGTGACGGTAGTTGGGCTTCGCCAAGATCGGTACCACCTGCGGAGCGGTTGCGAGGATGAGGTGGCGGGCCGGCGGCTCCTGGAAGCCCTGGTTGTCCCGCGCACGGGGAGTGCGCCCAGCCCCTTCAACGAGGCAGCCGCAGGGCTTCACACTAGCACAAACGGGCCGCCCCCGGCGGCCCAAATCCGCATCGTCCGCGGCGCCCCTGCGCCGGCGGCCGCACGCTACGGAAAGACGCGCTGCGCTTCGAACACGGGGCCGTCGACGCACACGCGCTTCATCGCGCGGCCCTCGGGACCGTGCACTTCGACGGCACAGCCGGCGCAGCCGCCGACCGCGCAGGCCATGTATTCCTCGAGCGAGACCTGGCACGGCAGCGAGAAACGGCGCGCCAGCGCCGCGGTCGCCGCCAGCATCGGCGTCGGCCCGCAGGCGAAGATCTCGACTTCGGCGCGCTCGGCATCCGACAGCGCCGCCAGCCAGTGCGCGGCGAGTTCCGTCACGTGACCGTTGAAGCAGCCGGCGAAGCCGGCGCCGCTCGCCAGCCGCGAGGGTACGCCCCACTCGTCGAGCAGCGGCATGCAGGCGATCGCCTCGGCGGGCGCGGCCGGCACCAGCATGTGCGAGGGGCGCGCGCGGAATGGAAACGGGATCTCCGAGCCCATCAGTACCAGCGGCTTCCAGCTCGTGCCGCGATCGGTGGCCAGGCGCTCGGCCAGGAACACCATCGGCGGGATGCCGACGCCGCCGCCAATCGCGAGCACTCGCGGCCTCACGGGATGGGGCGTGAAGCCCTGGCCGATCGGGCCGAGCAGGTTCAGCGTCTCGCCGCTGCGGCGCCGGCTCAGCGCCTCGGTGCCCGCGCCCACCACCTTGTAGAGCACTTCGATCCAGCCCGCCCCGGCCGAGGCGCGCATGATCGACAGCGGCCGGCGCATCGGCAGCGCGTCATCGCAGCGCAGGTGCACGAAGCTGCCGGGCGCCGCGAGCCGCGCGGTGTGCGGCGCCGCGATGCGCAGGATGTACTGGCGCGCCTCGGCGGCGGTGTGCTGCAGGATGAGCCCGTCCTCGACGTGGATCGTGCCGCGGTGCGCGCGGTGCGCCGGCGCCGCGGCGGCGGTGCCCGCGCTCAAGCGTGCACCGGGCGCGGGCGCAGCACGGACTCGAGCACCGCCATGCGCACCGCCACGCCGTTGCGCACCTGGTCGCGGATCACCGATTGCGGTCCGTCCGCGACCTCCGAATCGATCTCGATGCCGCGGTTCATCGGCTGCGGATGCATGACGATCGCGTCGGGCTTCGCCAGCCGCAGCCGCGGCGCGGTGAGCCCGTAGCGCGCGAAGTACTGTTCGCCGTCCGGGATCTCGGCCTGCGCCATGCGTTCCTTCTGGATGCGCAGCATCATGACGACATCGGCGCCGCCCAGTCCCTGCTCGGGGGTCGTGAAGCGCCGGCCGCCTGGGAATTCGCCGCCCGCGGGCATCAATGCCGGCGGCGCGACCAGCCGCAGCTCGCCGACGCCGAGCCCGGTGAACACCTCGTAGGCCGAGCGCGCCACGCGCGAGTGCTTGATGTCGCCGATGATCGCAATGCTCAGCTGATCAAAGCGCGCGCCCTTGTGCTGGCGCACCGTCAGCGCATCGAGCAGGCCCTGCGTCGGGTGCGACAGGTGCGCCTCGCCGGCCGAGAACACGCTGACATGCGGCGCGACATTCGCGGCCACGTGCGCGACCACGCCCGGCTCCGAGTCGCGGATCACGAAGCCGTCGAAGTGGAGCGATTCGAGCGTGTGGATCGTGTCGAGCATCGTCTCGCCCTTGGCGCGCGAGGACAGCTGCACCTCGAGGTTGATGACCTCGGCGCCGAGGCGGCGCGCGGCCAGCTCGAACGACACGCGCGTGCGCGTCGAGGGCTCGGTGAACAGGTTCCCGAGCGTCACGCCCTCGAGCGCGCGGTTCATCGGCGGGCGCGCGCCGAGCGCGCACACGTAGCGCTGCGCGTGGTCGAGCAGCGCATCGATCTCGCTGCGCGGCAGGCCCTCGAGCGTGATCAGGTGCCGCAGTGTTCCGTCGCTGCGCCGCTGGTTCAGCATGTTGTCAGTGTTCTCCCTGCAGCCAGCGCTCGAGCATGATCGCGGCCGCGAGGCTGTCGACTTCGGCGCGTTGCACGCGTCGGCGCCGTTCGCCACGGGCGCGCCGCTGCTTCAGTTCGGCGGCCGCTTCCAGCGAGGAATAACGCTCATCGACGCGCGCCACCGGCAGTCCCGAGCGCTGCGCCAGCGCCGCGGCGAAGGCCGTCGCCGGCGCCGCCATCTTGCCCTCGCTCCCGTCCTCATTATAAGGGTAGCCCACGACCAGCATGGCGGGCCGGTAGTCGCGCAGGTGCTTGCCGATGGCGTCCCAGTCCGGGCCGTGCGCGCCGTTGCCTACGGCCTGCAGCGGCGCGGCAGTGCGGGTGAGGGCATCGCCCGTGGCCACGCCGATGCGGCGCAGTCCAAAATCGAAACAGATTGCCGTGCCGTGGAACCCCGTCTGGAGACCAGACTGTGTTCCGCGCGCGCTCAGGCGTGTCCCGCCACCAGGCTGACGCGCGAGCTGTGCACGCCCAGCATCTGCCAGGCGGCCTGCCAGCGCTGTTCGAACGGGATCTCGTAGATCAGCTGCTCGCTGGCCGGGAGCGACAGCCAGGCGTTGTCGAGGATCTCCTGCTCGAGCTGGCCCGGCTCCCAGCCGGCATAGCCGAGCGCGATGAACGCGTCGCGCGGGCCTTCGCCGCGCGCCATCGCGGCCAGCACGTCGCGCGAGGTCGTCACCTGCACCTGCTCGGAGATCTTGTGCGTCGAATCCCAGGCGCCGCCCGGGCGGTGCAGCACGAAGCCGCGATCGGTGTGCACGGGTCCACCACGAAGCACGGGCAGTTCGCTGGTCCGGGCATCCGACGCGTCGAGTTTCATCTGCGCCAGCACGTCGCCGAGCTTCATCTCGAGCGGCTTGTTCAGGACGATGCCGAGCGCGCCCTTCTCGCTGTGCTCGCAGACCAGCGTGACGCTCTGCGCGAAATGGCCGTCGGCCAGCGAGGGCATCGCCACCAGCAGGTTGTTGGCCAGGGAACTCAGCGTGGCAGTGGGGTCGGCCATGGCATGCAGTATGGGGGCGACGGCCGGCGCTCTCAAGGGTCCCGGGTGCCGTTGGCGCTGGCACGGACGCTGCCACGCTCGAGCTGCCCGCCGAAGAACTCCCACTGGTAGGCGAACCGCAGTGCGCCATAGTCCCGCGCCAGCTCGGCCGGGAAGGGCTCGAAGGGGCTGGCGAGCCGCAGGATCTGCAGCGCCGCCTGGTCGATCTCGACGTGCCCGCTGCTGCGGCGGATCGTCGCCGAGACCAGCGAGCCATCGCTCCCCAGCGCCACTTCGATGACCGGGCTGCCGGTCAGGTCGGCGCGGCGGGCCGCCGAGGGGAAATTCAGCGTGCCGACGCGCTCCACCTTGCGCCGCCAGGCGTCGAGGTACGGCGCCAGCCGGGAGGCCCGGGTGTCCGGACTGATCCACTGGCCGGTGCGCGGGTCGCCGCGCAGCACCAGTTCCGCGGCATCACCGCGGCCGCTGCGCTCGAGCGCGGCCACTTCGGCGGGGTCGGCCGCGGCAGCCGGCGCCGCGCCCGGCCCGGCCTCGCCCAGCCAGCGGATCAGCGGCGAGGGCGCGCTCGTGCCGAGCGCCGGCTCCTCGCTGCCGGCCCGGCCGGTGGCGTCCGCGGGCGTGTCGGCGCCGCGCCGGCCTGGCGTGCTCGGGGCCGCGCGCGCCGCGCGCCGGGCGTCGGGGCTGCCGGTCGCGAGCGTGTGCGTGTTGCCGGCGCCGACCTGCGTGCGCTGCGCCAGGTAGGCCGCGCGGTCGTTGCGGCTCGCCGCCGGCAGTTCGTCGCTGACCAGCAGCACTTCCATGCCCGGCGCGGGCGGCGCGCGCCCGCCGATGCTGAAAGTCAGGCCGAGGATCACGATCGCGTGCGCGATGGCGGCCATGAACAGCATCGCCGTGAGCCGCTCGCGCACCGGCGCACGGCCCTCGCCGCCGCCCTTGAGGGAGCGCAGCGCGGAGCGCAGCGAGGGCGCGGCGGCGTTCACCCCGTGCGCCCCGCCCGCGCGGGCTCCGCCGCCGCGGCGCGCAGCCGCGCCTCGATCGCCTGCACCAGCAGCGCGGCGGCGTCGACGCCGAACTGCGCCTGCAGCTCGCGCACGCCGGTGGGACTGGTGACGTTGATTTCCGTGACGAAGCCGCCGATCACGTCCAGCCCGACGAACAGCATGCCGGCCGCGCGCAGCGCGGGGCCTATTTCCCCGGCCAGCCAGCGGTCGCGTTCGTTGAGCGGGCGGCCCACGCCCCTGGCGCCGGCGGCGAGGTTGCCGCGGTGGTCGTGCGCGCCCGGGATGCGCGCCAGCGCGAAGGGCAGCGGCTCGCCGTCGACGAGCAGCACGCGCGCATCGCCGCTCACCGCGATCTCCGGCAGGTACTTCTGCACGATCGCGAAGCGCTGCCCGTAGTCGGTCAGCGTCTCGAACACGACCGACGCGTTCTTGTCGCCGGGCGCGAGCACGAAGATCGAGCGCCCGCCCATGCCGTGCAGCGGCTTGCACACGATCGTGCCGTGTCCGGCGGCGAACGCCGCCATCTGCTGCATGTCGCGCGTGACCAGCGTCGGCGCGCAGCACTGCGGGAACCAGGCGGTGTAGACCTTCTCGTTCATGTCGCGCAGGCCGCGCGGCCGGTTCACGACCAGCGCCCCGGCCAGCTCGGCGCGCTCGAGGATGTAGGTGGCGTAGATGTACTCGGTGTCGAACGGCGGATCCTTGCGCATCAGCACGACATCGAAATCGCCGATGGGTTCGACCGCCCTTTCGCCCAATGCGTACCAGCGCGCGGGGTCCGCGTGGACCTCCAGTCTCCTGACGGAGCCCTCGGCGACGCCGTCGCGCAGCCGCAGGTCCTGCAGCTCGGCGTAGTACAGCTCGTGGCCGCGCGCGGCCGCCGCCAGCAGCAGCGCGAGCGTCGTGTCCTTGTGGTACTTGATGTGATCGATCGGATCCATCACCACCAGGAACCTCGCGGGCGTGTCCATGCTCATCCCCTAAATTATGTCGCCGCGAGCGGCGCCGGAGTGCTCAAAACGTGACGCAGGTGGCATAGCCGCAGGGGTGCCGATATGTTAAAAAGATGGAATCTACAGAGGGCGTCGCGCAGGTCACAGCGCATCCACATGCAGGTGTACGACCATGGAAATCAATGCCCAAAGGAGTGAGCCGGAATTGAACGACGCTGCCTCGCCATTCCGCGGCCTGAAGGTGCTGGTCATCGACGACAGCAAGACCATCCGCCGCACCGCCGAGACGCTGCTCGCCAAGGAAGGCTGCGAGGTGTACACGGCCGTCGACGGGTTCGACGCGCTCACCAAGATCGCCGACCACCAGCCCGACATCGTGTTCGTCGACATCATGATGCCGCGGCTCGATGGCTACCAGACCTGCGCGCTGATCAAGCACAACAAGGTGTTCCGCACGATTCCCGTCATCATGCTCTCCTCCAAGGATGGACTCTTCGACCGCGCCCGCGGCCGCATCGTCGGCTCCGAGCATTACCTGACCAAGCCCTTCACCAAGGACGAACTGCTCGGCGCCATTGAAGCGCAGATCGGGAGATAGTCCATGGCGCTGATTCTCATTGTCGACGATTCGCCCACCGAAGTGCACGTCATGAAGAAAGCACTCGAACGGCATGGTTACCGCACCGCCGTGGCCGGCGACGGCGCGGAGGGCATCCGGCTCGCGCGCCAGATGCATCCCGACCTCATATTCATGGACATCGTCATGCCGGGCGTCAACGGCTACCAGGCCACGCGCACGCTCGCGAACGACCCGGACACGCGCAGGATCCCGATCGTCATGGTCACCTCCAAGGGGCAGGAAACCGACCGCATCTGGGGCCTGCGCCAGGGAGCCGTGGATTACATGGTGAA
>Ga0335070_10001504_pt1 | contig 26979 bp, 27 predicted proteins | sample Lox_Sample_13_FD_206722 | JGI IMG/M metagenome (GOLD analysis project Ga0335070, IMG submission 206722) | Soil microbial communities from Loxahatchee National Wildlife Refuge, Florida, United States - Lox_Sample_1.3 | ecosystem: Environmental > Terrestrial > Soil > Wetlands | place: USA...
AGCAAACCCTTTTTTTCTTCAGTTCTGATGACCGGCTAAGAAAGAAGTTCTTACCTCCAAAAACTTGACGGACCTCTTTCGCGCCTCAGTTCCCTCCCTTTGTTATCCCATGATAAGGAAACCCAGTATAAAGTGTATAGGGTTCGTCTGGTATTTTGGGACAAGAAACACCGTATTTTCCGGCTTGGAGGAGGAAGCAGAGTTATCGAATACAGTCTTTTTCCCAAAAAAATACTGGCCTCCCCTATTTACTTTTCCGGCCATTTTGGTATTTTAGGAGACATATGCCGCAGCCCATTTTTAACCAGGCCAATTCATGAGGAAAGGAGGTGGGAAGAGTGAAGACCAAAAAGAAGGTCTCTTTGAACGACCTTGCCAGACGGCAAGAAGCAAAGTTCTGGGCGATGATGCGGGCTGCTGACCCTGGCAAGCGATGTCTCAAGTGAAAAAGCTGAAAGAGCACATGATTGCCGGTCCGGCAATAAAAGATTTCCAGTTTTTCATCCAGTGGCACCTCACGGAACGATGTAACCTCCATTGTCGTCATTGTTATCAAGGACGGGTCAAAGTTCGTGAGATGGCATCTGGCGAAGTCAAGCGTGAGATCGACGGGGCAACCCGGATGTTTCAGGCCTGGGAGGAAGAGCACGGCATAGGGGTTTCCCCGTCGATTCACTTTACCGGTGGCGAACCTTTTCTATACCGAGGGTTATTAGACGTCATCGCCTATTCAAAGGCGAAAGGGTATGGGGTGGCCATGATGACAAACGGCTGCCTCATCACAAAAGAAAAAGCCCAAAAAGCATTCGATCTTGGAATATCCGACATTCAGGTCAGCCTGGAGGGACCCCCCGAGCTTCATGACTTGATTCGAGGAAGAGGAAGTTTCAACGAAGCGGCCAAGGGAGTTGAACGACTGGTCGCATCAGGAAATAGAGTAAGTGCCAACGTCACCCTTTCACGGATCAACGTTGATCATGTTGAAAAGACGACGGAGATCGCGAAGAGCCTGGGTTTTTACGGTATTGGTTTTTCTCGATTGGTTCCTTGTGGAAGGGGTAAGGCATTCTCGGACCACTTTTTAACCCCGCAGGAGCTCAAGTCCGCCTATCAAAAAATCTTCTCTCTGAATACCCCCTCATTTGAAGTCCTTTCAGGAGACCCCCTGACCGGAACTCTCTCCGGGACGAACCTTCCCTCTGGTTGTAACCTGACCCTCTCCGGGTGCAGCGCAGGCTTTTCGGGCGTGACCATCACCAGCGACGGCTCGGTGATGCCTTGCAGGAGAATCGGCCTGGTTGCTGGAAATCTGAAAAAGAAATCTCTCCGCGCCATCTGGGCTTCTTCGAAACTCCTTTGGCAGCTGAGGAGAAGGGAGAGCTACAAAGGAAAATGTGGTCAATGCGCTCTCTGGCCCTCCTGCCGGGGCTGCCGCGCGGTGGCCTACGCCTACTCGTTAACAAAAGGGAAACCCGATCTTTTTGCCGATGACCCGCAATGCTGGGTATCCGACTGATCACCGTTCCTCTTTTCATTTATCCCCCCCTTTTTTTGAAAACGCACCTTTTTAAATTTATAATTTCTTAAGGAGAGAAAAATGGCTCGCTACATTGGCTCAACGTGTAAAATCTGCCGAAAGTTGAATTTTTCCGTGTGCGGGTCTGATCGCTGCGCCCTGACACGAAGGAATGCTCCTCCAGGAATGCATCCGGAACTTCGGAGGAAAATGAGCGATTATAAGAAGCGCCTGCTGGAGAAGCAGAAGCTGAAGTTTTCTTATTGGGTTTCTGAAAAGCAGTTCAGAAACTATGTGAAAGAGGCCTTTAAGAAACCGGGGATCCCGGGAGAAACACTGGTCAGCCTTCTTGAACGTAGGCTGGACAACATTGTTTATCGCCTTGGGTTCGCTCCGACTCCTCTCTCTGCAAGGCAGATGGTGGTTCACGGACACGTCCTGGTGAATGGCCGAAAGGTTGATCGTCCTTCATACATCCTGAGGCCCGGAGAGACTCTCTCGCTCAAAGAGAAGTCCAGGAAAATGTCGCTCGTGGAGGAGGGACTGGCGAGGAGTCCCGCCAGACCGGTGCTTCCTTATCTCCAGGTGGACAAGGAGAACCTCAAGGGAATGCTGACCGCCGTTCCTGAAAGGAATCAGATTCCACTGGAGATCAACGAAGCCCTGATCATGGAACACTATACAAGATATCTCTAAAACCTTTAAATCGCGCCTTCCCTCGAAGGAAAAGACAGAACTTATTTCGAAACAGGAGCGAGTTCAGTAATCGATCCCCGGCTGGGGCTCAATCCCTTTTCTGTAAGCATGTTTAATTTCGTTAACTTCGCTCGCCGTATCGGCCAACTCAATCACCTGAGGATGGGCGTCCCTTCCCGTTAATACGAGATGCATCAGGGGAGGCTTTCGCCGAATGATTTCCAAAACCTGTTCGAGGTCCGCCAGATGAAGCGAAAGGGCATTGTTGATTTCGTCCAGAATCAGAATATCAAGCTGTCCCGATTCCATCTTTTGTCGGGCTAGCTGGATGGCTTCCTGGGCATTTTCCCGATGCTCTTTATAAGGGTAGGGATTGCCCTGAATACCGCAGAACCCCTTCCCCGTTGAAATCAGTTCAACCTGACAGTTCATCTTCTTGATGCCATCCCATTCGCCCGCATAGATGTCGCCCTTCATAAATTGAATGATGCAAGTCCTCAGATTGTGGCCACACGCTCGAACAGCAATCCCGAGAGCGGTCGTCGTTTTCCCCTTGCCGTTGCCGGTAATAACCACGACCAATCCTTTGGGCTCTTTAGGGGTCAATTTTGTTATCTCCACGGCAATCCCCTCCTCTCCTTTTAACGATAGCTCAGTTTGACCATCTTTTCACCCGATTTTTTATGAGCGATTTATTCCTCGCTTGCATTTCCTAGTAACTGCTGTAAAATCGATCTATAGAATCAATAGACGGAGGAATTTTGAAAGCCGACAAAAAAAGGTGGAACAAACGATTCGGGAGAGAAGAATTCGCTCTCGGGAAAGAACCCAACCCCTTTCTGAAGAAACATATCCGCCTCCTTCCCAAAGGTAGAGCGCTCGACATCGCGACGGGCGAAGGGAGAAACGCAGCTTTTCTAGCCCAAAAAGGGTTTGAGGTGGACGCCGTGGATATTTCCCAGAAGGGGTTGAGAAAAGCTCGAGAATTGGCTCGAGAAAAAGGAGTCAAGGTGAACCTCCTCCTGGTGGATCTTGACCGTTATCAGATCGAAAGAGACCGATACGATCTTATCGCTGATTTCTATTTTCTCGAACGCCGTCTCGTCCCAAAGATCAGAAGGGGGCTCAAAAAAGGAGGAAAGGTTATTTTCGAGACTTACATCCTTGAGCACAGACTGCTGGCCACAGGAGGTCCCAAGCAGACGAAATATTTCTTGAAGCCGAACGAACTTCTCAGGCTCTTCGGAGGCTTCCGAATTTTATTCTATCGCGAAGGAATTTTCAGAGAGGGTGGAAGAGAGAAAGCAGTGGCAAGCCTGATTGCACAAAAAGTCTAAATAAGGGTCCAAGGATTGGAGGGTTCTTGGGTTAATTAATGCCATTCCGGCCCCGATTTTCATCCGGATAAACTTCAACAGGAATCCGGTATTTTCCGAAGGTCTCTGTACGCCGGATCAAGTCCGGCATGACGGACTAACAGCCTTCACGGGCAGACTCTATTGACTCGGATAGAAATTCTCTTTGGTGCGGTTGAAATAGCCAAATTGGAGGGGAGGAAATTCCCTTTTGAGAACATCGATCATCTCAGCGATACCCATTCCTTCGCCTCTTCCCATGGTCTTGAGATAGAGGTCTGGATCAATATTGAGGTTACGCATCTGGATGAGGTCAAGGTTTGTTTCCCTGATCAGCCCGATCAATCCTTCCACTTCTTCTTCCCTGTCCGTGAACCCCGGGAAGACGAGGAGATTGATCGAAGTGTAAATCCCCTTTTCCTTCGCCTGGATCAAGGATTCCACCACCTCTCCAAAGGAATACCCCTTCGGTCTGTGATAACGGTTGTAAAATTTCTTATAGGGACTGTTGAGCGTGACACGAACGCTGTCGAGTCCTGCCTCGCAAAGCCTGACCAGTCGTTTCGGGAAACTCCCGTTGGTATTGAGATTGATCGTTCCCCGATCCGTTTTTTCCCGTAGGAGACGGACCGTATCTTCCAAGAGCCTCCCTTGGGTTAATGGTTCTCCTTCGCAACCCTGGCCAAAACTGAGCAGGGCATCCTCTGCCTTCTTCAAATGGGGCAAGGCCACACCCAAGACCTCATCGACTGTAGGAACAAAACCAATTCTCTCTTGCGAAGCCGGGCAACATTCAGAAGGCTGCAAGGAGATGCATCCCAAACAATCTGCATTGCAGGAAGGAGAAGTCGGCAAGGGACATTCCCACCTTCGAAAAAAAACGTTTTTTGCCGCAAAACAGTGGTATTCCAGGGCACATCGGGAAAGTTGCCGAAGAAGACGATTTTCCGGGTTCTCCCTCAGAAAAATGTGAACCTTTCTTTTTAAAAGCGCATCATCCTGGAAATATTTCGGATCCCAATGTGGGTTACGGTCAAGGAATAATCCTGTTGCCCAAAATTTTCCGTCTATCCAACCCACGGCACTGTATGCCCAGAGCGGAAGCGTCGGCGCCTTAGGCTTTAATCGGGTGGCGGGGAGGAGGGTCCGGATATATCCGGGCGGGAGGAAAGCGGCTACCGCGGTACATGCGACTTCTTTCTCCCCCAATCTGGCTTTTCCCGAAGAGACGAAAGATTCTTTCTCTTCTTCCCATCCGATTGGAATCCTTCCGGGTAACGTGAAGAGTTGACTCCCCTGAGGCAAGGGTACTAACTCAGATGGAGGAGGCAAGAGAAACCGATTTCCAGACCGACCTGAAACCTTGAGAGACGGGTGATCAAAGACATTCCCTTCAGGGTCTGATAAAATAAGCCTGGGGTATTCAAAATCGACCATCGTGGGTTTGCTAAAACGAAGTTTGAAAATCCCTGGGTGATGGGCACGAATCACGCTTGCGCGCCCAGCTTTCGTCCCGTGAGGCGAGGCTCAGCGCAGGCGCCGATACGGGTCACGTCACTGTCTGGATCAGGTTGGATATTTTCTTTCTCCTTTAGATTTTCTCAAGGAATTCTTAACGTTCTTCCTTTTGAGGGCTGCCTTCAAACGATTGGTTTTCTTCCGTCGCTTCATGTTCTCCTCCATCAATCAGTCACGAAGTCATTCAACCACCCTGCTTCCCCTATGTTTTCGTTTCTTCGGGCGATCGCATTGCAGCGGCTTAAATATGAATGACCATATGACTTAATGATCCAATGACATTGTTATTTGACCAGCCAGATTCCCGAGGCAATCAGTGCCGTGCCGACGACCCTATGAAAGGTGACCCCTTCCTTGAGAACCAAGACGCTCAGAAGGGCAGTGACCACAGGGTAGCAGGCTGCAATAGGAACAATTTTGGAGGTGGCCTCCATTTTCAACGCACCGTAATAAGTCCACATGCCAAGAAGACCGGCCATCATGCCGCTCGCGCCGAAAAGAAAAATAGTCTTCCCCTCTAATTCAATCAACGCCCTTCCTCTTCCCAAAAGAAAGGTAAGCAATAGAAGGCCTGCCGTGACGATGGCGCTCCGAATGGTCACGCCGATCAGGGGGTCCACTTTTGCCAAACCTGTTTTTTCAAAGATAGGGGTCGCCCCCCATAACAGTGTTGTGACGATCAGCAAAAAAACGACCAGTTCTTACCTCCCGAATCAAGGCCGATTTCGAAGAGCCTTAATATTTTCTACGATGGAGTATGGAAGTTTCATTTCTCCTCTCCCTACCCCGATATCCAATTCGTTCTTTTCGATTCCATGATAATCCGTCCCCCCTGTCGACAGGAGGTTAAATCGGTCGGCAAGGCTTTTATACTGCGCCACTTCCGCCGAAGAATGTTCGGGATAGTAAACCTCAATCCCCTGGAGTCCCTCGTCGACGAGTTGAACGATGACTTTCTCCAATTCCGAGGATCTGCTTACCCCGAGGGTATTGGGGTGGGCCAGGACCGCCACCCCTCGAGCTTCATGAATGAAATGCAGAGCCTCTTTCGAAGCAAACCTGAATTTGTCCACATAGGCTGAGGCTCCCTTCTTTAGAAACCGGTCAAAAGCTTCCTGGAAGCTTTTGACAACCCTCTTTTCCATAAGCACATTGGCAAAATGAGGCCGCCCAACCTGCCCTCCCCCGGAGGCTCTCAGCACTTCTTCGTAAGTTATATTGATTCCCAACTGATTTAGCTTTGTAACCATCTTCGGATTTCTTTCTGCCCTTGCCTTTTGAAGATACTCCAATCTTTCATTGAGGAGGGGGTGATGAATATCAAGAAAAAAACCAAGGATATGCATGGAACCGGGTGAATATTCAGCGCTAATTTCGATTCCCGGGATTACCTCGAAACCAATTTTCTCTCCTTCCGATAACCCTTCCTCACACCCTTCGATCGTATCATGATCCGTGATAGCAATGGCCTTAAGCCCTTTCGATTTCGCATACCTCACGATCTCCGCCGGGCTCAGCACTCCGTCGGAAGCAGTGGTATGGAGGTGCAAATCCACATATCCCATAGCCTTCTTTTCAACCCTTTATAGGGAAAGGAGAATAGAGAAATAATTCAGATTTAGATTTTATAAGAGATGCTCTACCCAAAGTCAACCCTTCATCTTGCCCGGCTGGAGAGCGAAACTTGATCAGGGTGCCCCTGAGCGGCACCTTCTTGCTTCCCTTTTTTAGGGGGAGCCTGATGCTGCCGAAAGGTGCCAAATTTACAATTCCTAAACTTTTTCCTCGCGGTAGAGAGTGGATCTGTTTGTCTTTTTTCGTAATCCGGACTCCTTTGCATAGCTCATAAAATTTTCATCTTTTTCAAATAATGAGGTTAGAATTAATCCTATATGAATACCGGTATATTTAGATGTTTTTATATAAGTATTTGAAATTATTTATTAATTTACTAAAAAATAATGCTTGACAAAGCTCACTCGCTTTAATATATTAGTATTGAAGGGATTAAATAAATCAGTTTGGAGGTCCATTCGGCCGGCGAGGGTTTTTTGGTAAAACAAAGCGAATAAATCCACCCTTTCCATGGACATAGAATGGAGAGGGTTTTTTGTTAAGAAGAGAAAGGGGCAAATGTCTGTGAAAAATAACAAGCCAATGAACAAAAGTAGGGAGGATTTGGTTCTCGAGCCTATTCAAGCTTCACCCCTTTTTGCGGAACCCACATCCTCTATGCCACCCATTCAACCCACACCTTACATAGAGGCTGAAGCAGAGGGGGCTGTAGAGGACTTTGATCTTCAGGCGGAGGAAGCGGAATTAGTGGCCGAGGAAGGGGAAGAAATCTCGCCTGAGCCTGTTCCACAGGAAGAGACCATTTTTCAACCTCAGGATATCACATGGGAATATCTAAAAGGCCTCGAAAAGATATCTCTTCTCACGCCGGAGAAGGAAGTCGAGTTGGCAAAAAGGATCAAGGAGGGCGAGCGTCAAGTCAAGATTCTCGATACAAAAGCCAATCGCCTCAAAGCCAACCTATACCCTCCTCCGATCCCAAAAAACGGAGGGAAGCGGACTCAAACCCATACACGGCAGGGATATAAGCTAAAGGGAAAGAACGGTAAGAACGGGAAAAAACTGAAACCAAATCCTTCAGAGATGCGAGAGAAGCAACTCGTTTATAAGAAGATGTTGAATCAATATCAACGGGCAGTCCTCGATCTTCAGCAGGCAAAGAATGAACTGATCCAGGCCAATCTCCGGCTGGTGGTCAGCATTGCTAAGCGATATGCCAATCGGGGACTCTCTTTTCTGGATCTGATCCAGGAGGGAAACCTCGGCTTGATCCAGGCCATGGTTAAGTTTGATTACACGAAGGGCTTTAAATTTAGTACTTACGCTTCCTGGTGGATCAGGGCAGCTATTTTAAGGGCTTTTGCGGAGAAATCGAGAACGATTCGAATTCCCAACTATCTTTTTGAGATCAAAGGGAAGTTGATGAAATCTTTTAAGGACCTCGTGAAGAAGTTGGGCCGCGAACCCACTTCACAGGAGTTATCAAAGGACAGTGGAATTCCCTTACACGATGTGGAAAAGATCCTGAACCTCATCGAGGAGCCGATTTCCCTCGACATGTCTATTGGAGAAGAGGACAGTACCCTGGAAGACCTGATCCCCGATGAAAAGAGTCTTTCGCCCAGCGATTCTTTGTTGGAAAAGGATTTGACCCATCAAATCCAAAAGCTCCTGTCCGGCCTTTCCCCGAGAGAAGAGAAGATTCTCCGGCTCCGGTTTGGCATCGGAGAAGACGGGGAATGTACCCTTGAAGAAATCGGCAGACAGTTTGGCCTCAGTCGAGAGAGAATTCGACAGATCGAAGCCAAAGCGCTCGATCGTTTGAGGGATCCCAAACGCTACAAGGAAATTAAAGAATATTTTGAATGATTCTCGAATAGAAAACAAGAAAAGGGCGCTCCTTGCTTAAAGCAGAAGCGCCCTTTCTTATTCGTGTTTCCGGAGACTCATTCCTCGATCTGGATAGCTTCCACAGGGCAATTTTCAGCAGCCTCTTTACATGTATCCCGGACGTTCTCAGGGACCTCGCTTACTTTAACTTGAGCCTTATCATCATTCATTTCAAAAACTTCCGGGCAAGTCTCTGCACAAAGTCCACAGCCGATACAGGTTTCCTCGTCTACGATCGCTTTCATTCACCCCTCTCCTTTCCTTTTCCTTTCTCTATTCTATTATTCATAATCACTCTCTTGAAATCAAGTCGCCCTTCTAAAACACACTTCATAACCCCAGATGGAATTTTCGTCAAGTAGACTCTTCATCCGCTGACCGGTGATGGTCCCTAAAGATACGCCTGGGGTTCCTTCGAGTTACTTAAAGCAACCTTTGCTTCTATTTGTATTGTACCCGGCCGGGAAAGTTGATACCATTAAAGATAATAAAGAAGCGTCTATGAAAACGGAAATCTGCCTCCTCGATGTGGATTACCAGGAAATTGACGGAGATGTCTCCATCATCCTTTACGGCAGGAGTGCTGACAAAAAGAGGGTGGTCGTCGTTGACCCGAATTATGAGCCTTATTTCTATGTCCTTCCGAAAAATCTTGCAAAGGCAAAAAAAGAGGTTGAGGCCGCCCTTAAGAAGGAAAACATGGAGGTCAAAAGAATCGAAGAAGCAGACAGAATCCTTCTTGGGGAAGAGAAAGAGTTCATCAAGATCTACTGCTTTATGCCCCAGGAAACCACCAAAGTCAGGGATGCGATCAAGGTTCTGGAAGAAAAGCGGGGGGGATCCGGAAGTATTCTGGAGGAGTATGAGTACCAGATGGGATTTTACAGGAGCTATTTGGCGGACCTGTCCATCTCATCCCTGCAATGGCTTGCGGTAGAAGGGGAGCCTTTCAAAACCGAGTTTGACGCGGACCTCGTCGTCAAGGCGCGGACGATCAAGAAAACGGATAAAGAGTCGATCCCTTTCAAGGTCCTTGCTCTTGATACGGAAGTGGTGGAGGAAAAGAGAGGGGAAAGGCAACTGGTGATGATCTCCCTTTACGGAGAAGAGATTCAAAAAGTCCTCACTTATAAGAAAGGGAAGTTCCCGATCGATGTGGAGGTCGTCAAAGATGAAAAGGAGCTTCTCAGCCGATTTGTGGAGTCCGTCAAGCGATATGACCCGGATATCATCACCGGCTATAATTCCGACCTTTATGATTTCGACGTCATCCGGGAAAGGGCGACCAAGTTACGAGTGAAACTGGACGATCTTTCCGTCGATAGCTCAGGAGTGACTCTTTCAAAAAGGGCGCGGGTTTCCGCAGCACGGCTTAAGGGAAGAGTTCATGTCGACCTCTTTCATTTCATAAACAATATCCTGGCATCCATCCTCCAGACGGAGGTCCTCAGCCTGGATGCGGTCTCAGCGGAGATTCTTGGGGATGAAAAAATCGAAATGGAGTATGCAGAGATCGTGGAGGCATGGACAGAAGAGAAAAACCTCGGGAAACTTGCCCAATACTGCCTCAAGGACTCGGAACTGACATTCAGGCTTTCAGAGGTGCTTTTGCCCCAAATATTTCAATTGACAAAAATTGTGGGGCAGAGCCTGTTTGATACCTCCCGGATGATGTATGGTCAGCTCGTGGAATGGACCTATACCAGGAAGGCAAAGGAAATGGGAAGGATCGTCCCCAACCAACCGAAGTTTGAGGAGATTCAGAAAAGGCAGCACGAAACCTACACGGGAGGTTATGTGAAGGAACCCGAGGCTGGACTACATGAAAATATAGCCGTGATTGACTTTGCCTCCCTTTATCCTTCCATTTCGTCAACGTACAATATATCGGTAGAGACGCTGAACTGTTCGTGTTGCAAGAAGGACGGCTATCGGGTGCCCGAATTGCCTTTCTGGTTCTGCAAAAGAAGGGAAGGGTTTGAATCAAGAGTCGTAAGGGATCTCCTGGCTGAGAGGGAGACCCTGAAGAAAGAGTTGAAGAAATTAGCTCTTCATAGCCTTGCCTATAATCTTATCAACACGAGACAGATGGCTCTGAAGACCGTGGCGAATGCGAGTTACGGCTACTATGGTTTCCCCGCAAGCAAATGGTACAGCAAGGAATGCGCCGAATCCATCACCGCTTTTGGAAGACATTGGATAAAAAGAATCATGGAGGAAGCTGAGAGAAAGGGATTCCAGACCCTCTACGGTGACACGGATTCCGCCTTCCTGGGCTTAGGGAAGAAGGGCAAGAAGGAACTTCTCAATTTACTCGAGACGCTGAACAAAGAACTTCCGGGGATCATGCATATCGAATTGGAGGGCTTTTATCATCGGGGGATTTTTATCCCGAGGGAGGTCGGGGGAGGTGTGGCTAAAAAGAGATATGCCTTGATCGATAAGAAAGGCAGCTTGAAAATCAGGGGATTGGAGAAGGTAAGGAGGGATTGGTCGAATCTTGCAAAAGAGATGCAGGAGGGAATTCTGAAACTGATTTTGGGAAAGAAGGATGTCGAAGCGGCTGTAAAATTGGTAAAAGAGGGAATAAAGGGACTGAAAAACCTGAAGGTTGAGTTGAGGGACCTTGCGGTCTATGAGCAGCTGACCAAACCCATCGGAGAGTATAAACTCATCTCACCCCACATCTCCGCCGCCAAGAAACTGACGGCGAAAGGAATCCCCGTCAACGAAGGAAGCGTCGTGGGATTTGTGATTGAAAAAGGCTCGGGTTCCATCAGTGAGAAGGCTCAGCCCATCGAATTCACAGAGTTGAAGAGAATCGACATTGATTATTACATCCATCACCAAATCCTGCCCGCTTCTCTGAGAATTCTCAAAGTCCTCGGCGTCGATGAGAAAGAATTACTGAATGCTCAAGAAAGCTCATTATTTTAGAAATGGAATCTTTAACTCTGCCTCTGCTTCACTACAGTGAACAGTTCCAAAAAGTTGTCATTGCGAATGAAGCCCTGCACTGCATGGTGCACAGGGCGAAGTGAAGCAATCTCATGGTGTCCTAATCCACTTGATGATTTGGGCACAAACCTCTTCATGGGAAAGGCCGACGCAATCTATCGTGACATCTGCGTACTTTCTGTAGAGAATGAGACGTTCCTCAAACAGGTCGGAAAGAGTTTGATCCGGCCGTTTGGCAAGGCCTCTCGTGCCAAAATCTTGAATTCTCGACTCCAGGGTAAGCAGATCCACGTCAAGAAAAATCACGATTCCGTTCGACTTCAAGTGGCCCATCGCAGCCGGACTGTAAACGGCGCTGCCTCCGGTTGCGATGACGTGATGGTCACAGCGTAGGCCTAAAATAATTTTCTCCTCAATCCTCCGCAGGGCCATGTAACCATCCGTATCAACGATGTCTTGCAGGAACCGACTTTGTGAAATTTGAATAAGAACGTCCGTATCGATGAAGTCCCGCGACGTCCGCTTGGCCAGAAGGACGCCCACGGTGCTCTTTCCCGCCCCCGGCATCCCAATCAAAATAATGTTCGATTTCTCTTCCCCCACGATTTCCATCCAATCGCTGCGTTGGGCAGCGCAGATCACAAACCCTTGTGCCTGTCACTCTGTCCGACTCAAACGCAATGATACAATTTTATTGTATTTCTTAATTTGTACTTCTTTTTTCTATATCACAAAAATACCGTTCGAGGAAGTATTCTTGGGCTGGGAGGGATTTGGGGGGAATGCTGCGATTCGGGCCGAGGGACGCTTGGGAACGGTCGTGTGGGGCGTGTCTAGCCAAGCCGACGTCTCGGTCTAGTCTGTTCCGAAAGCTGCTTCTCGTCCCATATCATTTCTTAAGCGTTATCAACATTGTCTATCAATTCGACAACCATGTTTAAACATACTTTCTCATGTTCCTTCATGCTATCCAAAAGTACAATACGATCAGGATGATGGATGAGGTGATTAGGTATCCCATTTATTTAGCCTCCACTTTGGGGATTGAACCCTTTAAAGCTTTCTCCTCTGTGTCCGCAGACATTCTTTCCGGCATCTCCCTTCTCTAAGCAATTCTTATACCTAACAATGCCATAACCCTTATTCTTGTCAATTGTTGAAACGACGCGATTATTCATGACGACTCAAAAAGAGGCATCTGAAATTTCTCCTGTCGCCAGAAAAGCTTCAAAATGGAAGAGATTTTCCTAAAAGCCCCACATTATTTCTCCAACAGACCGAATACCTTTTTTGAGCCCTATTGATCTCCATTTTGACATCCAGCATAAGGAGCGAAAGGTTCGAGCGCTAACCTTCAGGAATTATTCTTGCGCAGGGATTCGGGTTAAATTGAGGAATGCTCTCGGTGAGGCCTTTCAAACCACGATCCGGGGTTGCACCCAGCCGTTGTCGACCACCTTTTGTGGCGTGCGGGCTGGGGTCGCCAGCCCGCACTGTATAGCTCTTCAGCTGGAGCAATGTTATGCCAATGGTTTTTCCGCGGCGGCATTTCTGCCTGCGATGCGGCCGAAAACAACGCATGTGGTCCAGCCGCAGCCTCCGTCCCGCTCCCATCCTTGGAGGTTTCCGATCATCTCTCCTGCGGAGTAAAGTCGGGGGATGACCTGATTATGCCGGTCTAAGACTTGCGAATTGACATTGACGCGCACCCCACCGAGACTGGCATGTCGGTAATAGGTCTTGGGCATGGCATAGAAAGGCCCGGCCTCGATCTTCTGTGTCAAGAACCTCTTAAACTGGCCGAAATCCGCGTCATAGCCTTGGTCCACAAACTTGTTGTAGCGATCCACGGCGGCAACGAGGTTTGCAGTAGGGATCTTGATCATTTCCGCAAGCTGCGGCAGCGTATCCGCGGCAAACGCGCTTTTGGTCTCAAGGGCACCCTTGAGATGAACCTTGTTGGCGGCGGTGGAATCGCAGATGCCCCACCATTCGTAGATGCCCTTTTCATGCAAAATGGTGAGCCGGGCCTGACGGTAAACGCTTTGGTCACCGCCTTCCATCCAGAAGCGATTGCCAACGTTGTCGACGTCGATGTAGGTCCCGTCCCTATCCGCGATGAGCGCCGACCCGGGCCCGCTGAAGGCGATCGCCGATCCCTGCATCCGGAGTTGCTGCATATTCAGGAGGGCGGCATCGGCGCCGGCGTCCATGGCGGCGAGAAGAACCTCACCGGTGCATCCTGCCCCGGGCTTTCCGGTTGCCTGGCAGGAAGCCCTGACTGCCGGGTTCAGGCGGGGGTCGTAACGGTTGCACAGCTTGCCGTTGGCGGTAAAACCGCCCGCGGCGAGGACGACGGCCCGCTTGGCGCGGATGGAGATCTCTTTGTTCGCCGCGATGTCCTTGACCTTCACGCCGAGGACTTCCCCCGACAAGCTGCCCTTCCGGATGATCTCCAGCATTTCCATCTGGTTCAGGATCTCTACCCCGCGCTTTTTGGCATGATCGGACAGACACATGATCCCTGCCTCTCCATTGACGTAGTCCAGGTATTTTCCTCCCGTGTGCTGTCTGCCTTTGGTGTAGACTCCTTGCCATGCGCCGTCGACGAAGGGGGTATTCCACAGCATGTTCATGCGCATCGCCTGCGGATTCTCGGGCATCGGATTGGGACCAAGGCTGTGATAAACCGCGATGCCGTTATGGGTGAATCCGAGCTGGCTCAACCAGTTGTACGCATCGAGGGATTGTTCGACGAAGACGCGCACCAACGCTGCATCGTTCAGGTATCCGCCCAGCAATAATTTTTCCCTGATGAAGAGATCCGTGGAGTCGTTGGCATACCAATAGGGATCTTTTTCCGCGCCCTTTCGCTGCTCGGGCGAGTTGAGCGTACCGTAGTTTCCAAAGCTCATCCTGGAAGTACCGCCGACGGACGGTAATTTTTCGAGAACGATTACCTTTGCCTTGCTGCCTGCTGCCTCCACGGCTGCTGACAATCCCGACGCACCCGATCCAACAATGACCACATCGGCCTCCCGGTCCCATTTCCTCGCTCCGGAGCCGGCGGTCGCTTTCGACTCCACTTTCCCGCCCAGCATGGCCACGCCTGCAAGGGCCCCGCCGGCAACGGTGGCACCCTTCATAAAACCTCTCCGTGTCATCCTTTTTTGACCCTTCATCTCTTTCATGCTTTCCTCCTTTCCCTTCTAACGGTCTATTATGGTTTCCACGTTTGCTTTCCTGAAGCTTTTAAGAGCACGTTCATCTTGGATTTTTATTCGTAATATACACCTTCTCAAGAAATTAATTAAGAGAAAATTTCAGGAGGGGTCTTCAGGAAGGGGGCGCACGAATAGCACCTTATTTTCAATGGCGAGGTCATCTGGGGGCGACGATTACCGAAGGAAAGAAACAAAAAAGGCAAAGTCATCTCTGACCTGCCTTCACTCTTCGAGGACTGAATATTTGTTTATTCCTTCATGTTTATTCGGTGATTAGGGAGAGCAGATCAACCCATAGAATTCTGCCTGAAAGGCTGTCTATGGCCACTCGCTTGAAAAACATGTTCCTGCTATCCACATCGCCGCCTAAAAGCGATTTCCCCCAATTCATGACGGAGTCCCTCGTTATTCTCATCGGGGTCTTTCTTCTTTCCGGAAGGACTCCGATGAATTCGTAGCCTTTCTTCTTATTGAAGGTGTAGAGCTCGTAAGCCAACATAAGCGCGCATGATGCGAATACTGCAGTTCTCTAAAGTCACTTCCCAAACTTTCTTTCCCGACACTTTCTTGTCTGCATTTTCGATGCCGACTCTTGGCGGTCCTCATAAGCTCTCATAACCACTCTATCTTTTCAAAACTTCAATATTTTAGGGAAAGTCAAAAGGGAAAGGGGTTTACCCAATAGTCTCGAATCCCTTCCCCCCAAATGTGAAAAAGGGTTCCTGATCTGGATTGTTTTCGGACTGAGATCTTCCAGCCTGAAAGAAGGTCCAAGAATCACGCCATCAGTATGCATGTGTAAGGGTGGACTGCGTAGGACAATCGTCCTTCCACTTATGGCAAGGGGGATCAAGAGAGAAGAACGGTCCCGAAACGAAAGCCGCTGGTATGTCAGGAGGTCCTTGAGAGAGATCCAAATGGTTTGGACGATTTGTGAGATGAGCGGAAAGCATGCTTGAAGGAGGCATCAGATAAAACAAAGGCAGCGCCATTTCGGGCCTGCCTTTGTTTTATTTTGTCAAGGATTACTTTTTTAAGTAAGTGTTCTAATCAACGCATTTGTAAGATCGCCCTCGCAAAAAAAGTTTTCATTTATTTATACTCCTTTTGACTACTGGCCTTTTTCTGAGGACACTCGAAGCCCCAAAATCTTGCTTTCAATGAGCGGTCTTTCAATCCGTAAAAATCACAAACTTTCTGATACCCTGGACAAAACTCAGCCGCTTTTTGATCCATGATAGCTGTGATTGCGTTTTCGTTCGACCATGACGGAGAGGTATAAACAAAACTCATGAGGTAGATGTTTTCTTTTATCGGGTATACTTCGTGTGACTTAACCGTAGTGCACCCGACTGACAACGCTAGAACCAACAAAATTAGCCACGATATTCTTTTCATTTCTATTTCCTCCTTAAATAGGGAGATGATGAACTTAGGGCCCCCGTGCTCAAAGCGAAACCTGGTAGAATTCTCCTTTTCTATTCTCCGCTGAATCGTTATACGTTGTGAATCACTCCTGCCTCTCTACTCTATTCCCTCCTCCTATTCCACCGCATCACCTCCTTCTTTTAGTTCCCCTTCCTCAGTCCTCTTTTTCACCCTTTCCCAATTTGCTTGAGTGTTCTGTAGGAGTCAAGTCGATTTTCCCTTATCCAACCCCCCCCTTGTTCTTTAAGCTCATCTCGGACCCTCTGACTTCGAGCAAATAAGGTGCCACCTATCGAAAAATCCATAACATCTGAATTCCGTAAAGAATTTTGAAAATTATCTATCCAGTCAAGATCGGCAAAGCAGGACAAAATTGGGAACCAGTGACAATTTTTGCGCTCCATATTCCCTTTATATTGGGTTTCAGGAGAATCATTGGTATAGGTTGACACAAAGCTTATCGATCTGCGCTCCAATTTCTGCAGGATGCAATTAGAATGTGAAAGCGACGGTAATCTTGGGGGGAAGGTTCTGACAGGTGGGGCCCAATGTAATTCCTAATGTGATTTTAATCCCTGTTTTTTCGTTTCAAGAGTTCGAAATTAGGAGTTTCGTGACTAGCTTGGGTTCTGTGTGACCAGCCGTGTATCGCGTCTTCACTCGTTCGGAGGCGCGAAGCCCCACCTTACTAAAGCGGATTAGAAAGCGCGCCGCTCAGGATGAACTTTGTCACAGATCTGCCGATGATGGTTGATCCCATGTCGCGCCAAAACCCGGCGCTGGGGGAAGCCTATTTCTGGGTCTTTTCGCGGAGTGTTTTGAGAAGATCCTCAGGGGTCTTATTCGTCAGAATCTCCCTGAACTGGGTGCGATAATTCTGTACCAGGCTGACCCCCTCGACCACCACATCGTAGACCTTCCATTCTCCGCTCTCCAGGATCATTCGATAGTGGATCGGAATGGGTTTCGATGATCGGACTACCTCGCTCTGGACTTCAGCGGTCTTATCCGAGAGGTTAGTGACTTTGCCAAAAACTACTTTCTCGTCTTTATATGCCGTGATCCTGTCCATGTAAACGGTGCCGAGGAGTTTCCCGAAAAGACGCGTAAACTCCGCCTGTTGGTCCGGGGAGAACCGTTTCCAATTTTGGGCCAATGTCCGTTTCGAAAGTTCGGTATAATCAAAGACACCGTCGAGGATTGCCCAAATTCTTTTTTCTTTAGCGGCCTTGGCGGACTCGGCCTTCAAAGCCGGATCCCGCAACACCTCCAGCGCCCGGTCGACCTGGCTTTGAATGGTCTCCAGAGGGGTAGCAGCAAAGGCAGAAACCGGCGAGAGCTTAAGCGCGGCCAGGGCGAAGAGTAACACAACGAGCGACTTTTTCATGGTTATTTTTTCTCCTTTCGTTCTTTTCCGACATCGCCGAATGCATATTTTCCGATCAGGTCCGAGAGATCGGGCGGCGATTCAGTCTGTGTGATCATCCCTCCCGGCTTCAGGATCGAGCCCGATCCTCCCGCATCGAGGCTAACGTATCGGTCCCCGATGAGGCCCGATGTCTTAATGGACGCAATCGCATCCTCGTACACCTTGATCCCTTCTCTTATTTTAAATTCTACCATCACCACTTGCTTTTCTTGGTCGAGCTTGAAACCTGTGACCTCTCCGATCTGGATTCCCAGCATCTCCACCGGGTTACCGGCCCTCAACCCGGACACCGAAGAGAAGCGGGCGTAGAGAGAATACGAATCGCCGCCGAGGAATTTGACCCTTCCGAGCTTTACGGTCATGTATCCCACGCATACCAGCCCGATGAGCACAAAGATTCCCGCCACTGTTTCATAACGATATCTCCTCATTCTCATTCACCTCCGTACTTCACAGTAAACCCTGGCGATTTCATTCTGCATCATCTCGGCCTGTTTAAAAACGAGGTCGATCTCCTCACCCTCTGCTTTGCTCTCAGCAAAGCCCGCGAGAATAGCGAATGGAAAGCACATCTCCTGGGAAATATGCGCCTCGGCCTGGATGGTGCGCAACCCTTCTTTCTGAAGATCGAGTGCAAATGTTTTCAGAATCCGTTCCGCCTCGCTGAGGGTTGAAAAAGGGAGAAAGGTCGTAAACTGATTCTTGCTCTGACGGGCAGAAAACCCTCCCACCGCACCGAAATGCTTGTTCAGGTATGCCCCCATGGCATTGAGAACTTCTTGCCCCCGGGTGTGGCCCAGATGCTCACAGAGTTGATCAAAGTCCTGCAGCGTAAATAAAGCTACGACATAACTGTCCTGGGGACCTTTCCGCCTGAGGCCCATCTGATTCCGAAGCCTGAATTGTCGCTTGGATTGAATTCCGGTAAGATGTTCCTGAAAATCCTCAAGGCTTTGAATAAATTCGTCGATCAACGGATGCTCAAAATCCTCGAACTGTCTCGGGGTTCCTTGAAAGACGACCTTTCCGTCACTCAGCGCAAGGATGCGGTTTGAGATGAAGAAAACGTCCGGGACGTCATGGCTGATCAACACCGCCGTGAAGCCGAACTTTCGCTGGTACTGAGCGATCATGCTCAGGATGGCATTCCTGCGGATGACATCCTGGCCCGTCGTGGGCTCATCGAAAAGCACCATCTTCGGATCGATCACCAGGGCACGACTCAACGCCACTCGTTTCTGCATGCCCCCCGAGAGCTCCGACGGATAGTTCCGGGCCACGTCCGCAAGTTCCATCTGCTCCATTCTGGCCATGACCCGCTCTTCAATAGCCTTCTGGCTGAGATGGGTGGTTTCCCGAAGGGGCAGGGCGATGTTTTCGAAGACGGTCATTGAATCGAAGAGGGCGTTGCTCTGAAACATGTAACTGATCTGGCTGAAGGTGCGATCCCGCTCGCTTTTGCTCATCTTCTGAACAGGCTGACCGCGGAACAAGATGGCACCTTCATCGGGCGTCAGTAATCCGATGATGTGTTTGAGCAAAACGCTCTTGCCGCTGCCGCTCTTTCCGATGATGGTCGTGATCTCTCCCTCATAGATCGTCAGGTCAACTTGATCGAGGACCCGATGGCTGTTAAACCGCTTGCTCACTTTTTGGAATTCGATCAAAGGAGTCTTCATCGATCCCTACAGCAGAAGAGATGTGACCACGTAGTCCGCAACCAGGATGAGTACGCACGATAGGACCACTGCCGACGTGGTGGAAAGCCCCACAGCCTTCGCCCCGTAGCTATCCCTTCGCAGATGGGTATAATAACCCTGAAAGCAACAGATCATTGAGACGAGGACAGCGAACACCACCGCCTTGACAAAGCCTCCCGTGATATCCTCCATCTCGACGCCGGTCCGAACGTGGTAAAAGTAGGTGCCTGCGTTGAGGCCCATCAGCATCACCCCGGTGATAAAGCCGCCCAGGATACCGATGAGATCGAAGAAGGCCGTCAGCAGGGGGAAGCTGATGATGGAAGCGGCGATCCTCGGACTGACCAGATACCGGAGCGGATCAATCCTCATGGTGTCAAGGGCGTCGATCTGCTCCGAGATGCGTTGGATACCGATCTCGGCAGCCATGGAGGAACCTGCTCGGGCCGTGATCATGATGGCCGTGAGAACGGGGCCCAGTTCCCTGACCAACGACAGCGCGACCGCCGTGCCCAGAACGCCCGCCGACCCGAATTTCACGAGAGTATGAAAAAGCTGGAGTCCCAAAACCATGCCGGTGAACAGGCCGACAAACACCACGATCACGGCAGACTTGGCCCCGATAAAATAGACCTGTTGAACAACGGCAGGAAACTGCTTGGCATGAAAGATCATGAGGACGGCTCTGACCAGAAAGAGGAGCATCGCGCCGAGTTCATTGACCCAGCGGACCGCGGCACTTCCGAGAGAGGTCACAGGGGATGTGAAAAACTTCTGTTTATCCATCGAAACCACTTCCTTCTTATAAGATTTCCTGCATGTTCCACGTCAGCTTTTCCAGGATCAGGCCCAAGGTTAGGCGAGGTTCGAGGTCCCTTGTTCAAGCCTCCATGGGCGCATCTTTTGTATAGCTTTCTATTATATCCAACTTGACGACCGCCCCGTCAAGGGTTTTCGCTTATGTAACTCCATCGACCAGAACCGCCGTAGATCGGCCTGGAGGGGGCAAAATCCCCACAAGCTCTTAATCGATTTCACTATTCTATTGCCACAAATTGGAGAAAAGGTTATCGTTAGCCCTAAGTCTTTCGAAAGGGGCTTTGCATGCACCACGTTGGAATTATTGGAACGGGCTCTTATATTCCGGAAAAGGTCCTTACAAACTATGATCTGGAAAAGATGGTGGAGACGAGTGACAGCTGGATTTTGGAAAGGACAGGCATCCGCGAGCGAAGGATTGCGGCAGAAGAAGAAACCAACGTGACCATGGGCCGGATCGCCCTTGAAAGGGCTATCGAAAACGCACGCATCGACCCGAAAGAAATTGAGATGCTCGTGATGGGTACCAACACCACGGAACCGGTATGGCCCTCTGCGGCAGGTCACATCGCCCATCTCCTCAATCTCCATGGAAATATGCCTTTCTTTGATGTGCAGGCGGGGTGTACCGGTTTCAATTATTCTCTGGCCATAGCGGAGCAATTCGTAAAATCGGGGCAGTACAAAACAGTCGCCGTGGTCGGATCGGACAAGCTTTCAGCCATTACCAATTATAAGGATAGAAACACATGCGTCCTCTTTGGAGATGGAGCAGGAGCCGTGATCTTGCGGCGGAGGGTGAAAGAGGGCATCATCCGATCCTATTTGGGGGGGGAATACAAATTGCGGGATACCCTTGTGCTCCGCAAGCATGGAAATGATGGCCGTCGATTCATGTGGATGAACGGGAATCGGGTCTACGCTTTCGCAAAAGGCGCGATCGCGGAAAGCTGCCTGCGTGTTCTTGATCCGGAAGGAACGGCGGGCAAAAAAGAACTCCGTGCTTTGCTCCATCATGTTGATAGAATCATCCCCCATCAGGCCAACGAAAGGATCATCAATAGCGCTGCAGAGCATCTCGAATCAAAACTCGATCTCCCTGAGGGGGCAGTCAAGAATAAGATGATCGTGACGATTCATAAGTATGGGAACAACTCGACCGCATCGATTCCTCTCGCCCTTGACGAGTCCTTTCGAGAAGGGAAGCTCCGGACGGGGGATTTGGTGATTCTCGTCGGCTTCGGAGCCGGCCTGACGTACGGCGCCAATCTGGTAAGGTTGTAAGAGAAGGAGACATCCCATTATTTCCTCTCTCCCTCAAAAATGGGATGTGCCCCTGTTTTCAGGCGTTTCTTGTCATAGCCCACATGAATCAATATTTCTTCCGTTGCTTTCACGAGGAGATCCAGATATTTTTTGACATCGTAGGTGTCGTCCGGTCCGACGAGCGGGAAAGGCCTAACCCGCTCCGCCTTGTCTTTTGATTCGGCGTCTTTAATCACATACCTCACCTTCTCCCCGGGATGGATCGGGATTCCAATATCCTCCAGCTCTTGAGCGGCAAGGGCAGTCAGGCTATCCACCTTGTAGGCACTGGGTTCCTGAGAGATTCTCTTCCCGATGGCCAGATCTTCGTTTTTTGCCCGTCCGTCCTTCAGCATCAGACTATATTCGAGAAGAAGGTCTAAAACTTTGGGAATTTTCATCCGGTAATCATCCCGATCCTTTGTCCCTGCCAGAATCTCAAGCATTCGAAGCTGAGCCTTCTGTACCAGAGGAGGCGTATCACTTCGTCGGAACGCCAACCCACGCGCCTTAATCTTTCCATTTTGGAAGAGTCCGAAATAGCGGTTGGCCACCGGATTCTCCGGATTTCCTTTGGAAGGAAGAAAAGCCATCCATCGATAAATCCCTTCCAGACTCATCGTGATCCCGGTGGCTTCGCTGATCTTCCGGCAGAGCTCAAGGACCTCTTCCTCTCTGAGCCCTTTCTTCTGAATCCAAAGAGAATCCGTCATGGCATGGAGGAGCTCGAACCCCTCCTCCTCACAAATCTCTTTGGCTTGAAGAAGGCTTTCCCTCCCAAAGGCCGTGACCGCCTCATGGGCTTCAATCCTTCCGAAGCGAGCATTCCGATAACCCAAATATCCAAAGCAGGTCACGAGCATCCACTTGAGCGCCGTCTGTTTTCGGTTGTGGATTTCTCTTCTCTTTTCTTCATTCCCCATTTTCTCTTCACAATCATTTGTATTTTCTTTATTTATTCCGCAATCCGCATTCCGCATTCCGCAATTTGATTCTTTCGCCATCTTCTTCAGCCAGGCTCTTCTTATTAAGATGGGCCTCAGTGTCTTGGGAACGATCCCTTCCCTCTTCTCACAGATCGTATAACCCGTTTCCGGGACCCGATGGTTTTCACAACATCCACAGAGCACGGTCTCCGGAGAGATATTATGAATCGCCATTAGGGTAGGATACATTGAGGCGAAATCAATCTCCGCCACATCTTCGAAGATTCCCAGTTTAGGCTGAAAGACAAGACCTCCTTTGTCCCCAACCAGCAGGTCCCACGCTGTTTTAAATTTCTCCGGCTCCCCCTTTCTCCAGGGGATAAGGATATCCTCCTGAAAGGCCCGGTCGAGTTGCATCGAGGTGATCGCTGTTCCCGGAGAGGTCCGGGCCATTCGTTGAACCGGAATTTTAGCCAATCGCGCCAGCTCGATGACACCCTCCATTCCCGACTCTCCATAGATGAAAGAGTTTTTACGATCGATGTGCCACCTTCCAAGAAAGAGATGGGCTGGGGCTCGGTAATAGGTCCGGCCATAGGAAAAATAAGAAAAACCTTTCGGAGGAACCTGTCTTTTCACAGGATAAGGCTCCCGATCCCAGGGAATGGAAATTTTCCATCTGGTCTCTCCGGAAAAGAGAAGGGGCAAAAGAGAGGCATCCCCATCCTCGCTCAGGATCACATCTGGATCGAAATGTCTGACAAATTTATCGACTTCTCCCACATCGATCGTCTCCGTCTCCACACGATATCCTTCACATTCCAGTAGGAGAGACTTTTTCCGGAAAGAGTCTCCGTCCATTCGAAGTTCCATGACCCGAAGGTCAAAAATGTCTTCATCGTCTACCCACACAGACTCGGATGGATCGGGATGAATTTCAAAAACCCGATTTCCCTCAACCTCAATGAGACACCGGCCCGTTGGAAAAATTTCTTTCGCATAAAGATAAGTCTGGGACAAAGGGATGTCACAATTGTAGAAGGTGATCTTTTCTTCCCAGGGAGGGAGAATTCTGGGAAGTTGGGCATAATGCTCCGAATCGACAACCTCGACCTCGATCACCTCCACCTCATCCCCACTCCAGAACTCCTTCTTTCTGGTCCACTGGTAGCCTGCTGCCCGATGGCCCCTCTGGAGAGAGTGGAAGAGATCGAGAAGATCACTTTTCTTTCCTTGCGCATAGAATCGGGGCCGAAAAGGATCTTCCAATCGACGAAGTCCCCCATCCTCTTCCTTGATCCACAGGATCATCGAGGACTCCAAAGGATAAAGATCGAACAGTCGCCCTTGAATTTCCATCGGGTTTCCTAATTGTTAAGTCCCTCCCCACCTTTCTTTACAAAAGGGAGGTGTAATGATTTCCCTTTAGAACAGGGAAGGAATAAGAAAATTGTCCGCGTGCAAAGGGAGGGCGGGGATGTCAGAAAAGTTTTACAGCGGCACCTCTTTAGGTTAACTACTGATGATCAAAAACTTCAATATAGACTGATAACTTACACAGAGTCGTTACCTTCGCCCTCTCAAATGACCGCATTTGTAAAACTTTGGAGATATTTCTGCCCGACCGATGCTCCAAAAATCATTTCACAGCTTCAGGGGGATTAAGGGGATTTCTATCGTTCGAACCTACCTTTTGTTCTTTTTCTTCTAAAACTCTTATTTTCGACCTCAAGTCGACCAAGGCCTTTTCATGCTCGAGAAGAATCGAGATCAGAATCGTCTCAAAAGGCCAGGGCCTTGAAGCATAGACCCCAGCCTGGACATGAAGTCTTGCCTCTTCGAAGAGCCGGTCGAGGAACTGCTGATCTTCTTTCCTCAGACCTCTCCGAAACTTCCTCCACTCCTGGGCTTCCTGTTCCAGAACCCTGCTAAAAGGAAGAACCGTCCGTCCCATGACACCCCTCAATGCAAAATGCAAATTGTAAATTACAAAATTTTCCTATCTACCAACAGGCCGCAGGATTTTCTTTCCCAAATTTGTATTTTTCATTTTGCAATTTACAATTTTCAATGATGTTTAATCCGAAGCCTTTCTCCAAAATCATTTGGGGTCCCTCCTCATCCAGCTCAATCCTCCAGGCCTCATTAGAAAACTGAAAGAGCCTCCTGGTAAGATAGACCCGCGTCGAATCCCTTAATCCCCCCGTCCTCCGTTTAGAAAAAGGAGGAAAGAGAGAACGTTCAGAGAAGACAGAGGATTGGAATAGAAGAAAAGGAACTCCCCCTGAGGCTATTCCTTCTACCTTTCTCAGAGATCTCTCGAAGAGAGGGCGAACCTCTCTCTCGGGCACATCTTCATCCAGAAAGGTGGTGAGCGGTCCCAGAAGGATCACCCATGGTTTTTGCAGGAGCTCGGGTTTCCCCTCTCGTCTCAGCAATGAGGCCAATTGCTCTCCCATCAGAGTGGCCATCTGATAGCAGGTAAAGGCTCTTGCGATCCGGATGCTTTTGAGAAGCTCCTCCGGAGGAATCAACATCCTCCTTGCGAAGGATGAGACCGTATAGGCGTTGAAACGATTGGCTCCGTCTAAAACGATGACCTCGACCCCTTTCCCTGCCATCCATCCGGCCACATACGAAGAAATTTCTCCTGCATTCTCCCCCCAAAAAAGAACTTTTCTGGGAGTATCAGAGTGAACCTGTGACAAAACTTCGTCGAGGCTAAGGGGTAGGGTTGTGAGTTCGGGATCTCGTTCCCACAAAGTTCGGAACTCGGTAGGGAACGCCTGCCTGTCCGGTAGGCAGGGTTTGAAACCGTTCCGTACAGGAGTTTGGAGTTTAGAGTCCATCGTTTTCAGTTCGGAGTTCGAAGTTAGGAGTTTTAAGTTTCAGGTCTCATGTCTAAGGGTTTCAACTCGAAACTTTAAACTTACAACTTAAAACTGAATTTAAAGCTTCCTGTACACCCCAATGACTTTTCCGAGAATTTGAACTTCTCCTGATCCTTCTTCAATCGGAATCGTTTCCCAGCGCTTATTGTCTGGCTCCAACTCGATTTTCTTCCCTTTTTTAAAAAAACGCTTCACCGTCGCTTCTTCTCCCATCCGGGTCACCACCACGTCCCCATTTTCTGCCGAAGGCTGGACCCGAACGATGACATAGTCATCGGGCAGAATATAAGGGGACATACTGTCACCCTTCACTTTCAGAAGGAAGACTTCTTTCCCTTTCATCCATTCCGTAGGAAGGGGAATCGTTCCCTCCACATGTTCTACGGCCAAGGTGGGTTTTCCGGCAGCCACCCTGCCCAGGATTGGAATTTCCCGACTCAATGGCCTCCCCTCTTTCTTCAGATGTTCCCCATCCAGTCTCGCCCGCGGGTATGAACCCTGTGATTCATACTCCTGAAAGATCAGTATTTCAAGACCTCTGGACATCGAACCCCTCCGTTTTAAATAACCTTTTCTCTCCAATGCCTTAAGGTGGTCGAAGACTGCTCTTGGATAGATCTTGAAGTGCTCGCCAATCTCTCTCACGGAAGGGGGATAGCCTCTTTCTTTGATAAACATCCTGACGAAGTCAAATATCTCTTTTTGCCGAGATGTCAGTTCCACCGTCACCTCTTGAATTTTGGATTGTAGATTGGATCCATCCCCAATATGAATCATTTGATATGGACTCGTGCCCCAATAAACTTCAAATTCGAAGCACGAAATTCGAAACAAGCACGAATGTTCAAAACTTTAATGCTCTAAATGGGAAATTTAAGAAATTTTGACATTTGACTTAGGATTTGCTTCGGATTTCGATATTCGAATTTCTGATTTTATTTTCAGAATACTATACATTTGTTTAGTTGTCAAGAGGATTTTATTCGTTGAAAGAAGGTATTTTTTTCTGCTTCCGTCGTTCCTCTCCTTCAATGCAAAATTCACGAATTTTTCATATTGACAACTCATTTTGCTAACTATACCCTAAGAAACGAGAGCGATGGAGTTGGGGGAGCCGTTGATCCCTCCGTGTGAGAGTTTCAACGGATAGCCGGATGCATCGATATGAAAAGGGAAGATCCATCGATTGCAAAGATAGTTCGTCCCGGTGCCAAAGGAATATATCCCCGGAAGAGACTTTTCCGTTTGCTCGACAGGGGACGGAGATTTCCCATCATTTGGATAACCGGACCGCCCGGCTCAGGCAAGACTTCGCTCGCCGCGAGTTACCTCGACGCCCGAAAACTGCCCTGCCTCTGGTATCAGGTTGATCAAAGGGATGCTGACATCGCAAGCTTCTTTTATTACATGGGGATGGCTGCGATGAAGGTTGTCCCAAGAAAGGGGAAACCCCTGCCTCTGTTAACACCTGAATATTTGAGCGGGATCCCTGCTTTTACGAGACGCTATTTCGAGGGACTTTACGGCCGGCTGAGCCTCCCACGCCCTCCTTCAAGGAAGGGCCCGAGAGGGGAATTCATCGTCGTTTTAGATAACTACCAAGATGTCTCTGGGAGTACAGCATTTCATGAAATGGTCGCCCAAGGTTTCGATGTCATCCCTGAAGGCATCCACGTGATGGTGTTGAGCCGTAACGAACCTCCACCTCAACTTGCTCGCCTCCGGGCAAACAACAAGATCAGTCTTTTT
>Ga0335070_10001505_pt1 | contig 26972 bp, 18 predicted proteins | sample Lox_Sample_13_FD_206722 | JGI IMG/M metagenome (GOLD analysis project Ga0335070, IMG submission 206722) | Soil microbial communities from Loxahatchee National Wildlife Refuge, Florida, United States - Lox_Sample_1.3 | ecosystem: Environmental > Terrestrial > Soil > Wetlands | place: USA...
GGGGTCACTGGTAATCTCCAACCATATCCTGTGCAGCAGTTCCAAATCCTCGGGGCGCAGACGCGGAGTATGGGGTCCGAGTTGGTACTCGCGAATGGAACCGTCGGGGGCATAGATTTCAAGCATTAGGCGCGGGCGCGGCTCGGGAAGCCTTTCCCATGCGTCGCCTGTAAGCTTAGCCTGCTCATCAGTCGACAGCTTGTTGGAGCTCCCGCAGACGATGCGGGTTGAATCCAGCCGCTGGGCTGTAAGCACGATGGCTTCGAACACATCCGCTGCCGGGACCACGAGCAAAGAGACAGGTTTACCCTCCTTCTCAGCCACGGAAACGACGCTAGTGAATAAGTCCTGTTCGTAGTGATCGAAGACATCCTGTGTTTCCATTACCCGGCTGCCGCTGAAGGTGTGCTCGCGGTGATACAGGCGCGCGCTCATCACCACCACGTCTTGTCTGGTGGTATCGGTACGCGCCAGGACCTGCCGCAGGTAATAGAGATTGCGCGGATCACGAACCGCAACCAGGATGTTTCCGGGACGAACGCCCATTGCCCCACTACCGAGTTCCTGATTGCCATAAACGCGAAACTGCTCTAATCCTTCCCGTCGGCCGGCGCGGGCTCGAGCGGCATGATGTTCCGAATAAGTGAATACGACAAAGAAGACTGCGCTGAAAGTCACACCGGCAATGGTAGCTTCCGTTTTTGTCAACAAGTTCACAAAGGCCGTAAGAAAGAGAATGATCGCGATTACGATCAGCCCGATGGGGATTTCCGTTCCGTTAATGTAGAGGTTTCCCGGTACTTTCCATTCGCGCTTGACCGGCTCTTTGTAACGCAACACCAGCACGGCCAGCGACATCATGGCGAAGCTCCAGATCACGCCAAACGCGTACAAGCCGGCGAGCAGGAACACATTGCCGTGGGTGGTCACGATGGTGAAGATCTGCATCCCCGCGATCAGGTTGATCAACCGGTAGCTGGTGCCGTAGCGATGGTGGGGCTCCTGAAAGGCTTGGGTGAGCACCCCGTCCTCAGCTAAGCGATTCAGGACACCGTTGGCTCCCACCACCGAGGTGTTCTGGGCTCCAGCTAGAATCAGCACACCGACGAGAACTACGAAACCATGAAACAGGAGTTTCGCCCAGTTCGGTCCCGCTAAGTACATGGCTATCCCGCCGATCAGGTTCGTGAAGTACTGGGGGCGAACACTATCCGGGATCATCATGTAAGCGAAGAATGACACCAGCGAAGTGAAGAACAGGCTGTAAAGGAAGATGACCAGCCCGGTTTTCTCCAGGTTCTTGAGCTTGGGATGTTCAATCTCGCGGTTTACCTGGGCCAGGGTTTCTTCGCCGCTCATGGCCAATACCGAGTGTCCGAAACCGACGAAAACAAGGACGAATGTCAGTTGGCTGACCCAGCTACCATGCAGCCACCCCAGCGATTCCTTGGTCAAAGGGATCACTCCGGGATGCAAAGGATTGGGAGGAATCGGAATAGATGGAGCCTTCAGGATGGTGTAAATACACCAGGTGATCAGCATCACGACCATGACTGTGGTAACGGTCATGATCTGGACCGCCTTCTCACTCGATTCGTGGATTCCCTGGATATTTTTGCGCCAAAAATAGAGCACTACCAGGACCCCGAAGGCCGCGGCAAAAGTGTTTTGAGGCAAACGCAAAGGATGGCCGACGTAATGGGCCATATCCTCGATGAACCCGGCCAGATATTGCCCCGCCGACACGGCGCTAATTGGGCCGGTCAGAACGTAATCGAAGAGCAGGGCGGAAACGGAGAACTTCGCCAGTGTGCCACCCATGGCCTCCTTAACGACTTTGTACACGCCGCCGCGGACGAACATGCTGCTGGATTCGATGTACAGCGCTCGAACCGCATAACTGAACAGCATGACCGCGAGAATGAACCAGGGCGCGCTCTTGCCGATGACTTTTTCTGCATCGCCACCGGCGTAATAAGCGGAAGAAGCGAGGTCGGATAGGACAATTGCGGCGGCGCGCCAGAACGAGATGAACGACAGCATGACTGTCGTTGCCACGAAGACGCGTACTGCCGGACGCCTGCTTTCAATCGAGGTGCTCACAATTTCCGGTTCCACCCACGATAGCACAGCCATTTGTTTTGAAGGCGTCGTGAGGGGGTTACTCCGGCTTGTTGCTCACGACCTTGCCGTGTGAGCCGAATGGCTAGGTTTTGCATCGAGTTCTCAACAGAAGCGAGACTGAGTTGCTCTTGTGTAGGTGCTCTCCTGGCAGCTGCGACCAAGGTGACTTGGAAGGCAAGGTTCAGGCCTGAATCCTCATCGCCCGTAAACTAAAAACCATCCATGCGCCGAATGGCAGAATCTGTAAGAGGAACAAAGTTCACCTTCGAGGTGCTCGCATGCAACTCAAGCCCTTTCTGCTGGATGCGTGGCTCGACCAGTACGAACACCACATTGAATTTAACCTGGCCGCCAGCACCGGACCGACCTGGACCGTGAACGACATTCTCGCCCTGGCGGATGACGAAACCCGCCAGCGCTTCTTGAACCACAGACTGGTGTATAGCCGCCCCGCCGGGGCCGATAGTCTGCGCGAGGCGATCGCCGAAATGCAGAGCGTCCCGGTAGAGTCCGTCCAAATCGTTACCGGCGCGTCCGAGGCGCTGGTGGCGCTAATGTGGCTGGCCGCCGAGCCCGGCGCGAATGTAATCGTCCCGCTGCCCGGATTCACTACTTTCTCCGCGCTTCCGGAATCGCTTGGCGTGGAAACTCGCTTCTATCGCGTGCGGCGCGACAATGACTTCCGCATCGATGCCGACGAAATCAAGCGGCTCGCCGACTCCAAGACCAAGCTAATCCTGGTCAACAGCCCCCACAATCCCACGGGCGCAACCATCGACGATGAAGAAATGGAAGCTCTGCATGCCTTCACCGCCGAGCGGGGAATACAACTGGTGAGCGATGAGGTGTACCATCCGATCTATCATGGAAGGCAAACGAAATCGGCGGCGCGCCTGCCGCACGTTACCGTGATCGCTGATCTCTCGAAGGCATTTTCGATTGCTGGAGTGCGCACGGGATGGATGATCGAGCACGACGCCCGTCGCCGCCAGCAATACTGGACCGCGCGCGCCTACTTCTCGATCTGTAACAGCACCACGGGAGAAATTCTATCGGAAATCGCAATCCGCAAACGTGATGTCGTACTCGGAAAGACCCGGGAAGTCGCCACCCGAAACCTGAAGCTCCTTGAGGGTTTTATGACAGAACACCGCGACGTGCTTGGCTGGATCCCGCCGCAAGGCGGCATGACTGCGTTTCCGTGGCTGGTTAGTGGAGAGAACGACCGCCCTTTCTGCGAGGCTGCCACCGAGCACGGAATTTTGCTGGCTCCGGGCGATTGCTTCGATACGCCCTCACATTTCCGCTTGGGCTTTGCGAGCGCCGGAGACAATTTCTCGCAGGCGCTCGACCGCTTCGGAATGTTCGTCAAGAGCTGGTCGGAGAAGATGGTCACCGCATGAGGGGAGCTTACTGACACTGAGTCTCCGGCGTCTATATTGCTCCCACCAACTCTGACCGGGTGAAGTGATCCCCATTAGTCGCGTCCGGATAATCGCCGGGCTCCGAATATAGCCCGGCGACCAGCCAACACATCTCCGAAATGCAACGGGACCGCCTGCAGGCTAAAAGTGAAAAGCGATTTCTGCCGTGTAGGCCCGGGGGGTCACAAAGTGTGTCCCGCTGAAGGTTGAAAGAAAGTTGTACAGCCCGACTCTGTTGGTTACGTTAATCACCGTGAACTGCGCGCCAATTTTGTACTTTTCAATGTGGAACAGGTTGTCATCGCCGATGGCTAGATCAAACAAGTGCCGGGGCGCGATACGCGGCGGGTTTTTATCATCATTTTCCGTGCCAGGTACAGGAATCGTTACACGGGTCGAACCGTACAACGTCGGGGCACAGGTAGTCAGTGGTGCAGAGAGGGTTGGGAATTGCGTTCCACAAAAGAGACCAGCTTGCATCTGCTGATCAGCCGTAAGCCCGGTCAAATCTACAGGCGTGGTGGTATCGGCCGCAAACGGTACTGCTCCAGCGACCAGGCCGCTGTCGTAGCGCCAGTTGAAGCCGACCCAGGGAAATTTCTGGGAAGGCTGATATTGAATATGAGTGGTCTGGTTGAATTTTTCGTCGTGATCAATGCGGAACACTCCTCCGGGAGCAGAGGGAGTAGCACCGGCTCCGCTGATCTGGGGCAGGAAGAAACGGGCCGCCACGCTGGAAAATACCATCAGCGCGGTGAGTCCATGGAAGTTCGGCACGCTCACGCGGCCGGCGAACCCGGGAATTTTGGACCTATCCCAGGCGACGGGGAAGAAAATGGGCGTATTCCCGAGAATGCTGAAGTCATAGGCATTATGGGTGTACTTCCAAATATATTCGCCGGAGAACACCACGTATTTGCCGAACGCCTGCTCAAGCCCCACGTGAAATTCGTTACGCCAGCCGGGACTGAGCGGGATGGAGGTGCTCGTAGCACACCCGAGAAGGGGGTTCAACACGGGGTTGCCGCATCCCACACTTGAGACGATCAGGTTCTCATTGAAGGGCGTCTCCAGCGTTCGTGCGTAAGAAGCCCGAAGAACTGTGCCGCTGCGCTTAACGTTATACGCGACTCCGAGACGAGGCTCACCTTCCCTGTGGGTCGCCAATCCATTGTAGAAATCGCCGCGTACCCCAAGGTTAAAGGTCCAGTTTCCCGCGGTTATGTTGTCCTGAACATACAGGGCCAGTTGCTTGACGTCGGTGTGGCCCCGGAACAGAAAGGGACTGCCGCCGCGGGTCAGGTCAAACGGCGCTAACGTCGCGCATGGAGTGCCGGGAATCGGATTGCCGGTTGCTGTCAGACACGTCTTCCGGTTTACATCTTGCAGCGACGCCAGCACGGCCGGATCAACGATTCCGAGGCTGTCGTTCTCATTCAAAAAGGTGTGCTGGTAAGTTGCCCCGATCTTCACATTGTGATGACCCTTCACATACGCGACATCAGACCGGAGGCCGGCATTGGTGAGTGTCCTATCCTGAGCTACGGTTTCCTGCTGAATTGGACTCAGGTCGGCAAAGGGATCGCCGCTCGGGTAATAGTTGTACATGTCGCGTCGAACAAAGGCACCGAGCGTGAAAACTGCGTTGTTACTGAGCACGCGCGTCCATGAAGGCGCGATGTTGAAAGTCACGATTTGCGACCGCTGATCCGTAGGGGCAAGCGGGTTACCAAGCGGATCGGTCTGGCCAAGGTGCAGATTGTCGAACGCGTTCGGGTTCTGGAACCAGGAGCGAGTGAAACCCAGGTTGAGATGAACAGAATCGGCGGTGGAAGGTTGGAAATCCACGCGGTCAAAGATGTTTTCTTCATTGCCCTTGTCATGAATGACCTGAAATTCAGGCGTATCAAGGAAGCGGCCGCTTTTCAGCCCATTCGCGGAGATGAAATTTCCCCAACTCTGTCCGCCGTAGGCCAGATTGAAACCCAGATTCGCGGTTCCGAACGAACCATAAGACGCGATTACACTGCCGGTGGGCTTGGTAACGCCTTGTCCGGAACGCGTGGTCACGTCGATGACCACGCTGGTTTTTTCTCCGTATTCTGCTGGCGGTGCACCCGCGATCACCTCCATTGATTGAACCGCATCGAGAGGAATCTGGTTAGAGAAGACCTTGCTTTGCTGATCCGTGATTGGCTGACCGTCGACCGAGAAAGAATTCTCGGCATGGTCGCCCAGACCGTGAAACAGTCCATTCGAATCGGCTGCAATGCCAGGAGTGGACAGGGTAACTAAAGAACTCAACGATGAGGACTGGCTCTCAAGCGGGAGTTTGTCAAACAACTGACGATCCACGTCGGTATGAAAGGTGGGGTCATTTTCGACAAGATCGGCCGAACTTTCGACCGTCACGCTGGTCGATGAGCCTTCGAGCTTCAGTCCGATTTGTAGATTCACCGGTACTGTCGAGCGCACTTGCACATCCTGTGCGTACGGAGCAAAACCGGCAGCGGAGACACTCAGGTGATATGGATTGAAGGGAATGTTGGGAATACTAAACTTGCCTGAGTTGTCAGTGTGTGCCGAGCGAGTAAAGGCACTGACAGGATTATGAATTTCGACGGCGGCGTTGGGTATAACTGCGCCGGACGGGTCCACAACGGTGCCGCTAACGCTCGCCGAATTTCCACCCGTCTGGGCACTTGCGGCAATGGCGAAAGCGAGAAAAAGGAAAGAGGTGAGAACAGACTTCTTGTAAGAACGCACGAGATGATTCCTCCCAAGGAAATAGGAATGGAGAACAAGTAAATGAAACAGGGATTGTTCTTGTACCTAGACCTGGGGAGGAGGACGAACGTAGAGGGCAAAGGCAAGCGAAAACAGCTTTGGGGTGATGGGTTCTGGGCGAAAGAGGCCGATAAACCGAAAGCTTGCACTCTGCGGGCTGGTCTTTGTGTTGGGACTGGCTGAGTGGGCGGCGACGCAGACGGCGCATTTGGCTGCATCAACACCGCTTGAATGGTGATGCGCAACCAGTGCTACTGCCGACCAGCAGGTCAGCAACAGACACAAGCATGCAACCAGCTTGCAAAAAGACCGCATTACCTCACCCTAAGGTATGTTGTTCTTAAATCTACACCCAATCAGAGCTACCTGCAACGAAGCTCGGCTGCGTTTCCCAAAGGGTGCGGTTACGAAAGGCTCTGGCAAGCTGCGGTCAACCACCATGTTCGTCGTAGGTGAGAAAGATAATCGAATCTTCCAGTAGGGCCCGTTGCGAAGCGCATTGATCACCTGCGAAACGCAAAACTGCCCACGTTGAATATCCTTCGGCGGATGATCGTCATTTTCCAGGGTCTGTCCGGTAAGTCCGAAATTGCGATTATTCGGGAAGCATGAGAACACTCAAGTCGGCAGGGCTTGTCAGCCAAACGCGGCAGCCCTGTTCACAATGGTTTACTGTCGGACAAAGTGGCTGGAAGTTGGCCTTCTGCCCCTGTACTCTTCAAACACTTTGGTTTCGTCCCGGGGGTGGCTCGCCGCGGCCCGAAACAGTTATACTTCGTGGATACCGAGGGTGCCGGATTTGGTTTTCGCGGATGAAAACCTGTGCATCCAAGTGTTAGATGAATGAACGTTGACCGAACCATCTCGGAGATCGAGTGGCTGGAACGCCTGTGGGCCCTGCCCGACACCAGGCCGCTGCAGGCGTCTGATCTCTGTGCCGTGAACCAAAGGCATGATGAGACGTATGCCAATAATCCCTGGTTCCGTCTCTGGAAACGTTACGGCATCTGACTTTTCGGCACCTCTGTGGTGGGTGTCGGGTTTTCTGAAGAGTCCGCGTCCTAAGTTTTTACCTCTGCTCTAGACCAGCTGTTCAGCAGCTCTGACTGCACCAATCGTGTTCGGTCACACACATCGTTTCTTTCTCCCCGCGACATGAGAATCGGCCAAGAGCAGTAAACCCATTCCTTTCATCGCCGATTTATGCGGCTGCCGTCGTGCTTTGTCTGCTTTCAGCTGCCATGCAGCCGGAGGTGAAACAGACATGACATACGCTAACGAATTCGCCGCATCAGCAAAGAATACTGCTGGTGCCAACAGGAGCAGACTGGTAGGTACAGCCCTGTTGCTGACCTTGCTGCTTTCTATCGGATGCTCCCAAGAGAAGAGCAAACCGGCGGTTGGGACCTCTTCGGTTTCAACTGCTCCAGCCCAGACAATCGCTCCGCCCAGCCCGGTGCTGAGCGCGGCACAACCCGCCACCTCAAAGCCCGTTGTGAAAAAGGCTGTCAAGAAACACGCGTCCATGGTTACGTACAAGGACGATAATTATGGTATCTCGTTCGGATATCCACGCAAGTACAGCCTGAAAACCGGGGAAGACCTGAAGTCCGGCGCTGAACCCGTCGCGATGAACTTCACGCAGCCGGGCGGAATCACCGCAGTTTCGGTGGAGTTGCCCAACAATGCTTATCCCGGAACCGATCTCACGTCGGCCTTCTTCCAGGTTAACGCGCTCAAAGGTCTGGGCGAAGCGGAGTGCGGACAATTTGCCGTGCCGCCATCAAAGGCTGACGACAAAAACGCGGTTCAGCCCTCGGATGTGGAACTCGGTGGCATGAATTTCCGGGAGGTGGAGAATATCAGCGGCGAATCCATAAAGCAGGTGGACACAAAGTACTATCACCTGTTTGAAAACGGCACCTGCTACGAATTCGCGCTTGGCCTGAGCACAGCCTGGGACGGCAACGAAGACGGAGTGAATCTGGTCGACCGCGAAGATGTATTTCGCCGGCTGGAAAAGATTCTGGTGGGGGTGAAAATTGCGCCGGAAGTTACGCCAGCGTTGCCGGCGGTTGCTGCGACAGAGAGCACTGCAAAGCCAGCGGCGATTGCTGCGGGTGAGACCAGTGCGGCACCGGCGACACAAAGTGCCAGTGCGCCTCAGCCAGAAACCGTCAAATAAGCAAATTGATCGAAAAGGGGCCTCGTTCCTGGCGGGGCCCTTTTTGCTATTGGAGAGACTCCGCCTGATGACGGCTGCCAAGACGGCGGCGCTACTCTTGTTGCTCCTTCCTCATCGCACTCAAATCAATGCCCAGCTGTTCGCATTTCTTGTACAGATGACTGCGCTCGAGGTCCAGCGCCTTCGCGGTGTTGGTGATGTGGAACTGATTGCGTTTTAGTTCGGCGATAATGGTTTCGCGCTCGAACACTTGCACGCGGTCGGACAAAGCACCAGATCCGCTCACTCCTAGCGCCATGCCGGTTGACGACTGCGGAAGCGCCAGTTCGACAGTTGCGACGTCAACCTGATCATTTGTCGCCAGCAAGATGAGCCGTTCCACGACGTTCCGCAGCTCGCGAACATTACCTGGCCAGGAATGTTTTTGCAGCGCAGCAATGGCATCTGGCGTAAACGGGATTGTCTTCCAGCCGTTCTGCGCACATATCTGCTCGGTGAAGTGTTCCACCAGTTGACGAATATCCTCGCGCCGTTCTCGCAAAGGTGGAAGCACCAGAGGAAAAACGTACACGCGATGAAAGAGGTCCTGCCGGAACTTACCGTCGCGCGCTAACGACAGCAGATCGCGGTGCGTGGCGACGATTACCCGCACATCAACAGGAATGGCCTGTTCGCTTCCAATGCGCTCGATTTCATTTTCCTCTAAAACCCGCAGGAGCTTTGCCTGCATGGCCAGAGGCATGTCGCCGATTTCATCCAAAAAGATCGTGCCATGTTCGGCCTGCTCGAACTTGCCCGTATGTCGCGCCGCGGCGCCGGTGAAGGACCCTTTTTCATGGCCAAACAGTTCGGATTCGATCAGCTCGGAGGGCACAGCCGCGCAGTTCAGCGTGACAAAAGGACCAGCCGCGCGATGACTGCGCTGGTGGAGGGTGCGCGCCACCAATTCTTTGCCGGTGCCGGTTTCCCCGAGGATGCACACGCGAGTTTCGCTCGCGGCTACGCGCTCGATCTGGGCCAAGACTTTCTTCATCGCCTCACCGGCCCAGACAATCTCATGCTTGCCCAGGCGCTGCTTCAGTTCCCGGTTCTCCGACTCGAGCCGCTGCAGTCGCATGGCGTTATCGACCGTCAACAGCAGTTTCTCTGTCGAAATTGGTTTTTCCAGAAAGTCGAGCGCGCCGAGGCGGGTGGCGCGGACCGCCATATCAATATGTGCCTGGCCGGACATCATTACGACAGCGGTCGAGACACCCTGGTTTTTCAGGTCTTCGAGCAGCGACAGTCCGTCTTTGCCGGGCATGACAACGTCGGAGAGGATCAAATCGAAATGCTGCGATTTCGCCAATTCCAGAGCGCGCGCGGCATTGTCGCAGATAGTAGCTTCGTGTCCAGCAAGACGGAAAGCGCGCGAGAGCGATGCCAACGTGTTCGCCTCATCGTCCACAATCAATAAGTGCGCTTTGTCGGCCAACTTGGCTCCTTAGCGTTGCGCGGCGGATGTTGCCGAGTCCGCGCGGTTCCGCATTTCGCAGTTTTGCGGCAACTCGATTGTAAATAGGGTGCCTCGCCCGGCTTCGCTTCGAACATTGATAATGCCGTAGTGATCGCTGACAATCGATTGCACGATCGCGAGCCCAAGACCGGTGCCGTGCTGCTTGGTCGTGTAATAAGGGGTGAAGAGGCGCTGGCATTCTTCCGCAGTGATGCCACTCCCGGTGTCGCGCACTTCCAATCGTACGCGATCGCCTGATGCCATAGAAGTTGCCAGAGTGATCGTACCTCCGGCCGGCATTGCATCCATCGCGTTCAGCACAAGGTTGGAAACGGCACGATGAAGAAGATCGGAATCGGCTGTAATCACAGGCAGATTCTTGTCCAGTTCGAGGCGGCACTCGACCTTGGCGCCGGATTGCCACTGTGCCTGAAAGACCCGAGCCACTTGCTGCACCAGCTCATTCAAATCAAGCTGCAGAAAAGTGGGCTGCGGCATCCTGGAAAATTCGCTGAAGCGCGCGATCGTAGATTTCAAATTCTCAATTTCGGTCAGCAGAGTTGACGTGCTTTCACGAAACATCTCTTCGAAGATCTGGTGATTTTGCGCATGCGCGCGCACCAGATTTTCCACCGTGAGCTGCAGCGGAAACAGAGGGTTCTTGAGTTCGTGAGCCAGGCGGCGCGCTAGTTCGCGCCAGGCCGCGACGCGTTCTGCTTGAACGAGGCGATCACTCTGCTCGCGTAATTCGCGGGTCATGCGATTGAAGGCCTCCGCCAACTCGCGCAACTCGTCATTGGAACGGACCTCAACGTTAACTGTTAGATCGCCTGCAGCGACCGAACGCGCCGCCGCTGCGAGTTGCTCGACGGGACGTGTCACGCGGGCTGCAGCCCAACTGCTGATCAGTACGGTGAGCAAGATTCCGGCTCCGCTAACGAGCAATGCTATGCCCCGGACCTGGCGATTCAGCCCAATATAGGGTCGCAGGGAGCTGCCAATGAGCAGAATTCCAGCGATTTGGCCGTTCTGTCCGGGCAGCGGGATGGCATGAAAGCTCTCGTCATCAGCTCGACTCGTATTCCAGTGAAGCGTAGCTACGTGTTCCTTTGCGTCGGCAAGAACATCGTGGACCAGAGGCGCGATTGCTTCCGGTTTCACTTCTCCCGAAGTGGCAATCAGGTATTGCGCGGAAAACGCCGGAGCCATGTTTTCGTAGAGGATGGCTCGCATGCCCGCCGGCAGATCAAGGCTGTTAAGAAAATTCTTGTCGAGTCGCCGGCCTCCAGCTACGAATAACTCGCCGGCGACCGCGGCTCGCAGTGCGAAAAGCCCCAGGGCGGAACCCTGCGGCAAATCTTCTTCTTTGAGGTAAGCGCGTGTGGGTACAAACCTCAGGCCCACTGACGAATCCTGGTAACCAAATTTTGCGGGCCACTGCGCGGACGAGATAATCCGCTTTTGGCTGTCTACGAATTCGAGAAAATCGAGCCGGTGACTGTCCGCAATCGCCCTGGCCTCGCCGACATAGGCACCATAGTCCGGCGGGCCGCGGTGTAGATCAAGCGCCATGCGCGCAGCTACTTCACCGCGAGCAATGGTCTCGACCTGTTGCACGACTTCGTCCCCGCGGCGATTGAATTCCCGCTGGAATTGGCGAATCAGCGCCAGCGTGCGTTGCTCATTAATGCGATCGAAGGCGACGCGAGTCATGGACGAAACTGTCCATGTCACGGCCACTACGATGACAAACACGGTCATCGAAAACGCCGCCAACAGCTTTCGCCGAAAACTCAACTGAGCTCCAGTTTGGCCAGGGATTTACACGGATGAAACCGGATTTCGAACTTTCCGCGAGCTCGCGTAATCCATGCTAATCCGTGGAAATCCGTGTCCCAGTCATCCAGACATCTGTCAGGCGCCAGCCTCCGTCCCGCCGCGGGTTCCACCCTTTCAAGTTTGGACCCAATCCGTAAATCACGGGTATATGAAACAGAGGAATAATCCTTTGCGTCTGTAAAAGAGAGTTTTCCGACTGATATAGAGCTTGCACACTTGCATTGTCCAGCTTCGGCTCGGCAAGCGCCAACTGTGCTGCAAGAGTTTTCAAAGCGACACCTTCATCTACGGACTGCAGACGAACGCGCACAAGTTGAACATCCGCGTTACTTCCGGCCGATAATTGCACGCGGAGCCCGACATCGCGCGCGTTCAAAGCAATTCGTTCAGCAATCACCTGGCTCAGAGGATCGGCGGGATTGTAGCCAAGCGTCCACATGGGGGCTTGATTGACCGCGCCCCGATTTTCTTGCGCTTGGGTCACATTCGCATCGGAAGGGAACAGGAACTCGTACCCACCGATCCAGTTCGGAATAAGCCCGCCGACACTCTCGCCATCGCCACCGAGCAATCCATCACGAATGGCACGCCGATCGATACACAGGCGCAACGCATCGCGGAGCCGCGATTCATTGTTGGATTGGCTGTCGCGCGCGAACACGAGCGCGAGCAATTCCATTGGCTGTGACTCGGTGAGATGCCGACCTGCAGCTTGCATTCGACTGGCTTGCTCTGGAGCGACTTCCACCATATCGGCTCGACCCAGCTCCAAGGCAACTTCCTGGTCGCGGTAAGTCATATTGAACTGAACTTCCACGGAATTCAGGAACGGTCTGCCTGCCCAGTACTCTTCATTGGCAGTCAGCAGCAAGCGTTTTCCCGGGGTCCACTCTGCGACCCGAAATGGTCCCGTGCCTCTTGGGTTGGCTTCACCACGCTTAGCAATGGCATTCCATGGTAGTGCCAGTTTCGCTGGAAGAAAGTCGTCAACCTGCTCCAGGCTGATAGAGATAGAGTCTCCCTGTGGGGCAACCGTCCATGTATTCACTTGGCGAAGGGAAGCTGCGACTGAGTCGGCAGTCAGGGGAGATCCATCATCAAATTTGACACCGGGCCGCAGTTGAAAGTACCAATGGTGGTGGTCGAAGCTGGTTTGCCACGACAGGGCTAGCCCGGGCTGGACCCTGCCGTTGTCGTCCACTGTGGTTAACGTGTCATAAAGGAGGCGGAAGAGGTTGCCGGCGCTGAAAGGTTCCGACTGTGGACTTGCCGGGTCGAGCGAGTTGGGCGCGTTCCTGAGAAGCACGTGCGCAGTGCCACCGTACTGCGGACGCGTAGCTCCGTAGGCTAGTGACACCAGTACACTACTGGCCGCAACTAACTGCCAACCGAAACGTTTCATACTGTAATGTCCGCAGATTTCTAGTGACCGCAACTGCGCTACTCCCGGACTCCTCGGTCCAGAGTGCGGTTATGGGACCACTCATTGCGACGGCCTCGCTCACGGCAACCGGATCACGATCAGGAAATTGGTACGCTCGCACCGAGTCGGGCCGGCGGCCATCTGAATTCCCTGTGGCAAGCACCTGCCACCCCAGACCACAGGTGCTTTTAACGCTTGCAATATCGCTTCCCCAACCAGTTTGGGAGATTGCCAGGTCGGTCATGCCATCCATTGCGTGTATCGTACCGTCCACCGCCGTGAACAACCACAACACATAGTTTTGCCGTGCAACCGGCGCTGCTAAATAAAATGCTGGTGCGGCCCTCTGCTGCCCTATACCAGGGGTGAGTACACCTGTGAAGAAATTCCGCGTCGGAGAAAAAAAGGCGTTCAGAGGGGAAGAGTCACTGGCCAGTGGCCAGGGATCATCGCTCTCGTTGCAGTGCATGTAAAGTGTTCCTGAGCTAGCGGTGCATAGCACCCCCGGAAGATACGCATCGAACAGGTGATCCTTGCGCAGGAGCAATCGTCCACGCAGATCACGTGGCCAGGGCCGCACATGAGAAATGGGAAACTCGCGATCCTGCTGCCACTGGCCCGAATTCAGCCGGCTATACAGAACAATTCTCTCTGGTTCGAGGATGATGAGGCGCGGAGGGCTATCAATAACGCCGACATCGAGAATCTGGTTTGCCTGCGACCAGAGCGGAACCTTCGCGATTGCCATCGGAGACGATTCGCGAACTTCTGGCAATGATCCTGTACGCGGGACGCTCACCATGACGATGGCGGGCGCATTTTCTCCCTGCTGGATGCGCGCTACCCATACGTAGGACTGAACGTTTTCCGAAAGCGTTAGCTGGATGGCCGCTGCAGCTTTATCAATACCGACTACATGCAGACCCGAAGCCTCGAACTGGGCGCGTAATTCGGCATTAACTGCGCGGATGTCGCCTTGCGTTAATGAAGAGCGATTGTCGACAATCAACGAAACCGCTGCGGGACCGGTCACCGCTGCAATTTTGTTGGTCAGGTCGCATTCGGCGATGGTCCAGTTCGAGGCAGGCAACTTCGCTGTCAAAAAGAGCAATGGAACAAGCGGCAGGCAGACCGCGCGCGCGAACCGGCGAATGCACATTTGAGGCTTGTGCGCATTATAGCTGTGTATGCTCATGGGCTTCTCAGTTGCCTCTGTACTGTCCCGGTTCGTCTTGGGCGGCAGCGCAATTATGGATGACTCGCGCTGCCGCCTCCTGCGGCCGCGAAAAATCTACTTGGGATCCTGTGCGTCGTCGCCGGCCTGCTCCGACTGGCTCACATGATTCGCATTGCTCATGCTTCTCAAAACGTCGTTGGCGAAGAAGAATTTGCCGTCCGCGGGCACCATCATGATCTGCAGCTTATCGGACAAGCGCTCCGCCACAATCTTGTTGATGAGCAGGGGATTCGATTTCAAAATCGCCGCCTCGCTCTTCATGCGCTCTGCATCTGCGACCGCCGTGACCCGAATGCGGTCCGCCTCCGCATCAGCCAGCATCTTTCTGCGGTCCATCTCGGCTCTGCTGTCGATAACCTTGGCCTGCGCCATGGCCTCAGCATTCTTAACGGTTGCTTCCTTGCGCGCTTCGGCTTCGAGGCGCGATTGCTCGATCTGCTTCTGCTTCAGCGGTAACGTGTACTGCATGGCGTCAGCCTCGGACTTGGCTTGAATGACGCGAACCTTGGCCTCGCCCTCAGCCTGCTTCACGCGCTGCGCTTTCTGCGCTTCAGCTTCGAGTTCAGCGATCTTCACCTGCTTTTGTTGGATGTCAGTTTCCACGCCCATACGATCGCTCTCCTGCTCCTTCAGCAGCAGGTCTTCCAATCCTTTGGAGTACTCCGGCGGCAGTTGGATGTCACGCAGCATGACTTCTTTTACGATGATGCCGTCGGTGGCGAGTCGATTCGTAATGGCTCCCGCGGCCCGGCTACGAACTTCTTCTCGTTTGGCCGCAAAGACCTCCCGGACGGTGTAATTGGGCACGAGGTCGCGCCAGACGCTCGCTACGACTTGCGGCACGATCTCCCTTTCGACGGGTTGCGGAAGATTGCTCTGGATAAAGTCCAGCCGCTTGGGATCGAGCCGATAGCGAACCGTGATAGCCAGGCCGACAGTCAAGCCCTCCTTAGCCTGAACTTTCAACGGCTCAAATTTGGCCGGTGCCTGTTTTGCGCGCTCCCTGGCGCCGTCTTCCGGCACGCCGGTGGTGAACAGTTGGTCGCGCGTATCGAAGAGCACAACGGATTCCAGTAACGGCGGCACAAGATGCACGCCGGGGTAGAGTGTGCCGGGAAGCGTGCCTTCGGTCTGGCTGACGCGAACGCCAGCCGTCCCGCTGGGGACCACCACGATGCTGAAGGCGACCAGCATCGGCGCCCATGCGAGAAGGGCCAAGGCCAGAGTAATGCGCCAACGCGGCGTCGGTTGCGGCGGGGCTGGCGTGATTCTCGAAGCTAAAGCGTTCCGATACCCCGCTTGCAGATAAAAGTCATATCCCAGAATGCAGGCGGCGATGACCATCATGGCGATCCCGCCCGCCATCAGCATGTTTTTCAGGAACAGCATGGTGATTCTCCTTTTCCGCTAGCGCGCCCTCGTCCACGACCGCACTCTCACGACTGCCGGTTCCGCAAAGAACAGGCGAAATATCTCTCCGAAGATCACCTCTTCCACCAGAATTCCCACCGCAACGGAAAAGATGAGTCCCGCTATAGCCGTTATTGCTGTGATTACCGTATCCATGACCACCCTCCGATCAGCCCGCATGTACCAAACGAAAGGCACGGCGAATGCCAGACAAACTCACTGAAATGAAGCGACTTACGGGGAGACGGACAGGGATTCTGTGGGTCGTGAACTACGGCGTGTCTTAGGTGACACGCCTCCACTCGCGTAGGCGTGGCCGGAGTTGACGGCCGGAGCGGCCGTCGCTACGAGTGCTAGGCCGGCGATCGGACCAACTTGCGGTCTAGCTGCCGGCCCTAATGCCGCTGAGTTTGTTACGCTACCACTTCGCTAGGGGCGAGTGCCTCTTCCCCTTCGCTTATCGCCTCGGCATTGTGTGTCTTGGCCACCAGCACATAGATCGAGGGCACCACGAACAGCGTAAACGCAGTTCCGATAATCATGCCGCTGACCAGCATGATACCGATGCTGTTACGCGCTCCGGCTCCGGGGCCGGTCGCTAGCACGAGAGGGAAATGACCGATGACGGTCGCGGCCGTGGTCATCAAAATTGGGCGAAGCCGCGTTCCTGCTGCTTCCACGACTGCGCCCATCTTGTCCATGCCGCGTTCTTGCAGGTGATTGGCGAATTCGACAATCAGAATACCGTTTTTCGATACCAATCCCACAAGTGTAATTAATCCGACCTGACTGTAAATGTTCAACGTGGTCAGACCGAGGAACGAGAACATCAGCGCGCCCGAGAGCGCGAGTGGCACTGATCCGACCAGAATGATGAACGGATCGCGGAAGCTCTCGAACTGCGCGGCCAGCACGAGATAGATCAGGATTCCCGACAGCAGGAAGGTTCCCAGGAATTTGCTGCCTTCTACGCGCAGCTGCCGCGATTCGCCCGCATAGTCCACGGTGAAGCCCTGGGGAAGAATTTTGGCGGATTCGTCCTCAAGGAACCGCAAAGCCTTGTCCAGCGGCACGCCGGGAGGAATTACGCCTTGGATTCGTACGGCATTCAGCTGCTGGAACTTCAGCAATGCCCGCGGCTCGGTCGTAGTCTTGAGCGTGGCAAAGGTCGAGAGCGGAACGAGCTTGTTTCCTGAGGCGGTTACATAGATCTGCTTGAGATCCTCAGGCGTCAACCGCCCTACGCGCTTGACCTGCGGGATGACCTTGTAGCTGCGGCCCTGAATGCTGAAGCGGTTGACGTAGTTCCCACCCAGCATCGTCGAGAGATCCTGTCCAGCCTGACTCAGATCCACGCCCTGTGCCCGCAGCTTGTCACGATCGAAGACAACTTCCGTCTGCGGCTGATCGAATTTCATATCCGAGTCAGCATAGATAAAGATGCCGCTCTTCATGGCCTTGGCAACTAATTGGCGCGCGAACGGCATGAGTTGCTCAGGTTCCGAAGCTGAGGCAATGACAAAATCGACAGGGAAGTTCCCACCGCCCGGCAGGGGCGATGGAGTCAAGGGAATCACGCGGATGCCCGCGATATTCGACAATGGGCCGGTGGACTCAAGCAAGAGCTGCTGCGCGGTCTTTTTGCGCTCACTCCAGGGCTTAGTCACCATGCCACCGAATCCGCCGGTAGAGTTGGTGATCTGGAAAATACTCTGGTTCTCGGGGAAGGAATGATAGACGTCGTAAACTTCTTGCGAGTAAAGCCTCGTCTGATCAAGAGTAGAGTTCGGAGAGGCCTGGATCACACCGAAGACGACGCCCTGATCCTCTGCTGGCGCCAGTTCGCGCTGCGAGAACATGTAGAAGGGAACAATTAGCGTTACCACGATTCCCCACAAGACCAGAACGACAGGCCGGTACTGCAGCGTCCCCGCCAGCGTGTTCGTGTACCAGCGGCGCACCTTTTCAAAGTTGCGGTTGATGAGTCCAGCGAAGCCGCGTTCGGAAGCCCCGGACTTCAAAAGCCGTGATCCCATCATCGGCGATAGCGTTAACGCCACAACGCCGGATACGAGTACCGCGCCAGCCAACGTAAACGCAAATTCGCGGAACAGGGCACCCGTTAATCCACCCTGAATGCCGACCGGGGTGTAAACGGCGGCCAGGGTGATGGTCATGGCGATGATCGGGCCAACCAGTTCGCGGGCGGCATCGATGGCAGCTCGTATTGGCGGCTTACCTTCGTGGATGTGCCGTTCGACGTTCTCCACCATGACGATGGCGTCGTCGACGACCAAGCCGACCGAGAGTACGATCGCCAGCAGCGTGAGCAGGTTGATCGTGAAGCCTGCTACCAGCATTAAGAACACAGCGCCGATCAGAGAAATCGGAATCGCGACGACTGGGATCAATACCGATCGGAACGAGCCCAGGAAGAGGAAGATCACCGCGATGACGATGATCAGCGTCTCAGTCAGCGTGCTGAGCACTTCGTTGATCGCGTCCTGGATGTACTCGGTCGAGTCGTACGGGATACCGACCTTCATGCCCTCGGGCAGCTGCGCCCGAATGGCTGGAATCTCGGCTCGAACAGCCTTGATTACGTCGAGCGAGTTGGCCGTGGGAAGAACCCAGATACCCATGAACGTGGCGGTCTCGCCATTGAAGCGCACGTCCTGCTCATAATTTTGGGCGCCGAGAACCACGTCGGCAATGTCGCCCAAGCGAACAACGACGCCGTTCTCCTGCTTTACAACCATCTGCTTGAATTCGTCCGGCGTGCGCAGATCGGTATTGGCGACGAGGTTCACCGAAACCATGGAACCCTTCGTGCTGCCGATCGCGGACAAATAGTTGTTCTTCGCCAGGGCGTCACGAACATTGGACGGGGAAATCCCGTGGGCCGCCATCTCTGCGGGCTTGAGCCATATGCGCATAGCGAAGGTGCGGTCGCCGAGGATGTCGGCGCGCTGCACGCCGTTGATGGCGCTCAGCTTGGGCTGCACTACGCGGGTCAGGTAGTCGGTGATCTGATTTTGGTCGAGGTCTTTCGAAGAAAATCCGATGTACATGGACGCGAACTGATTGTCCGCAGTCTGCAGTTCAATAACCGGCGCTTCGGCCTCGGGTGGCAGATCGTTGCGGACCTGCGCCACCTTGGCTTGAATTTGCGTCAGCGCGGCGTTGGTGTCGTAGTTGAGCTTCAGGTGCACGGTGATCGTGCTGAGCCCCTGGGCGCTCGACGACTCCATGTAGTCAATGCCGTCAGCGCTAGCGATCACGCGCTCCAGAGGCGTTGTGATGAAGCCCCGGACCAGGTCAGCATTGGCGCCCACGTACGTGGTCGTGACCTGCACTTCGGCGATGTCGCTGCGCGGATACTGACGCACGCTGAGCGATCGAATCGACTGCAATCCGGCGATCAGGATCACCAGGTTGACAACAATGGCCAATACCGGCCTCTTAATAAATAGATCGGTGAATTTCATTGCCTGTCCCCGAATTAGCTGTCTTCAGGTTTGGGTGCGGGATTGTTCTCCGGCTGGATCTTGTTATTGACCGTCACGGCTGCGCCGTTACGCAATTTGAATACGCCGGAGCTGACGACCTCGTCGCCGGGATTCAAGCCCGAGAGAATGGCTACCTGGTCTCCGCGTGAAGGGCCGACTCTCACGAACTGCTGCCGCACACCTTTGTAGGTGTTCCCCTTCGGATCTTTCAGGTCGGTGACAACAAACACCGAATCGCCATAAGGGGCGTAGCTAATGGCCGAAGTGGGCAGCGTAATGGCCGGCTGGCTCGCACCCAGATTCAAATCCACCTGCACGAACATGCCGGGACGTAGCTTCGCGCCGGGATTCGACAAGGTTGCCTGCACCTGGATGTTGCGCGTGGTCTCGTCGATGACGGAATCAAGCGCGGTTACGCGTCCCGTGAATGCCTGTCCGGCCAACGCTTCCCGGGTGACAGTGATCGTTCGGCCTACTTGCACTTGCCCGGCGTTCTGCTGCGGCACTCCAAAGTTAACGTAGATCGGATTGAGAGACTGCAGCGGAACGATAGGAGCGCCTGCGGCAAGGTATTCGCCAAGGTTGATCTTGCGGATACCGAGGATACCTGAAAACGGCGCGCGGATAGTCTTGCGCTCGATGGTGGCGCGCGTCTCGGCAACGTTGGCGTCTGTTTGGCGCTGGTCGGCCAAAGCTTTGTCGTAATCCATGCGCGAGATTACACCTTGCTTAGACAGTTGTTGATAGCGGTCGTAGTTCAGCTTCGCCAAGTCCCGTTGCGCTTCGAGTGCGGCTAGCTGTGCGCGCTCTTGGCGCGTGTCGAGCTCGACTAACACGTCGCCTTCATGGACCGCCTTGCCGGAATCGAAGTTGATCTTGGCCACAGTGCCGGGAAGGTCGGCCGCTACCGTAACTCCCTGTACCGCCTCCACACTGCCGATCACGTTCATGGCTGAGTTCCATTGCTCCGTCGTGGCGACAACTGTCGTGACCGCCTCCGGAGGGGGCTGATAGCCTGCCGCCGCATGAATCGCGGTCTCAACTTGTTTGTACTTAATGAAGCCCAACCCCGAGATCAACGCCACGACCAGGGCCAGCATGATGATCATTCTCTTAGCCATAAACCCCCACCTAGGCCGAACACCCCGTTGTAGGCCGAATATTGATAGACGGTCAGAGGGATCAACCGTACCTTGCCCACGGAAGTTACTGATCAGATTGCAGAGCCGAACCGAAGGATTCGATCTTTTGCCTGCTCAGAACTGACAAGACACTCCACATACGTATTTCTGGCCGGCACAAACCTTTGCTTTACAGCGGTTTGTCTTTTTGCTGCCAGTTCCGGGGCGTACTGAAAGAAACCGGAGCCACAGACGTTATTTGTTCTCTGGTGAGTCAGCCAGCGGAGTTTCCTGCGCGTTTACCGCCTGCCATCTCCCGTTGCGGTAGGCGAAAACGTCGGTAAAAAGCGTCTTCTGAATCTTACCATTTTCAGCACTGGCGACGACGATCCCATTCGCGATGGCGACGTTACCGAACATACGCACGCGCAGATTCTCGAAATGTTTGCCCTGTTCTTTTCCATTCCTGTGAGTAGTAAGGTAGCGAATCTGTTCGTCCTTGGTGATGAGACCAGCCGGAACGACGTGCACGAAATCGTCAGCCAAAATGGACGGCAAGGCTTTGGGTTTGTCTTCGGCCTCCAGCCATTGATTCTCCAGTTGCACGATGTCGTCATGCGTATTGCTGGACGGCGGCTTATCCCAGAGAAAGCCGATCACGACCGGCATGACTAGACAAACAGCCAAAGCCACGGACATGCGGGCGAGCGGTGCCATAACGAACCTCAGTAGCTTGAGCGGCCTCTGCGACCTATCCTGCTCTTGACAAAAACATCTCTTTGCCTTCGTCGGCGGAAGGGCCATAAATCGCTGGCACGGAGGCCGAGGTCAGCCTCAGGTAAACCGTCAGCTGACCTCGGTGGTGCGCCAGATGATTGATGACCGTATCCCGGATGTTGATGTGACGAGGCAACTCGCTGATCACCTGTCCACGCACCATGAACTTCCAGGGTTTAAGCAGGTGTTCGTCGGTTGTGTTCTTAAGCGCTGTGATGGCCCGCCGCAACGAGTCATCGTGCACCTTCAGAATCTGCGCACGATTCTCAAATTTCGGCGACTGGTATGCCGGACCGTTCAGCGGGGCAAGATCAAATTCGTCAAGGTTAACGATGAACTCCACCCAGCCCACCAGGCTGGCGACCAGCGCGGTTAGATACCCGAGTTCCATGGATTTCTCGTGTGGTTTCCAACTGTTGCGTCCTTCCGGTACCCGCTCGAGCACGTGCCGGGTTGCTTCCGCATCGCGCTCCAGATCGGCAATGAACAATTCGTTGAGCTGCATAATTGCCATCCTTTCCACCACGCAGGAAAGAATAGCGGGCTATATATGACATCCCATGTCATAATTCAGCGCGCATAATTTTTTTTTAATTGTCACGGCGAAACGCGGGAAAGGGGAACTGGCGCTTGCGCGCTGACCGTTTGCTTTCCATGTTGTTGTTGTTACAGGCTCATGGACGTCTTACCGGCCGTGAACTCGCCGAGCGGTTGGAAGTTTCCGAACGCACGGTTCACCGCGACATGGAATCGCTCGGCGCCGCAGGCGTGCCCGTGTTCGCGCTTCGCGGAGCCCAGGGCGGATGGCAACTCGAGGCCAGTTGGCGTACGCAGGTGCCGGGGCTTGACGAAGCCGAATTGCGCGGGCTGCTGATGGCGCAACCGCGCTTAATTGGCGATGCGCGGCTGGCTTCTGCCGCCGAGCGCGCGCTGGAAAAGCTGATGGCGGCGCTGCCCACTTCGTTGCGCGAGCAGGCTGCGTCCATTCGGCAGCGCCTCTACATTGACACCAGCGGCTGGCGGCCCTCGCAGGAAAATCTTTCCATGCTGCCGATCGTGCAGCAGGCCGTCTCACGTGATCGCAAGCTCGCGATCATCTACTGCAAGGCCAATGGTGAGCGCAGTGAACGCACGGTCGATCCGCTCGGCTTGGTCGCGAAGGGAAGTGCCTGGTACCTGGTGGCCAATACGGCCGCCGGGATGCGCACATTTCGAGTCTCGCGAATCGAGCAGGCCACCCCTCTCAATCAGGCCTGCAAGCGCCCGCCTGACTTCAATCTCGCGACTTATTGGAACTCAATGACGAAGGAGCTCAGCGAAACCTGGAAACGCTTTTCCGTCACCTTGCGTCTTGAACCACGAGTCGCACGATGGATGTTGACATGGCACAGCGCCAAGCCGCTCGGCGCTCCTGATGACAAGGGCTGGATCACTCTCAAGCTGGAATTTGAAAGTGAACACGAAGCACGGTTCGTGGCGCTAGGGCTGGGAGTTTCGGTCGAGATCGTCGAGCCCAAGTCGCTAATGACATATGTTGCCAAGCAGGCATCGGACCTGCATTCACGATTGAAGGATTTATCCCCTGCGGTTTCGGATTAAAACCTGCCGTTAGCATCTGGGATTTGCGAAACTTTCGCGTGCGGCTAACATCCATTCATTGATCGCTACCGTCGTCAGGTAATTTCTTCGGTAGGAGGACTGCGTGCCCGACACAGCCGAGTACCTGGACCGCATCCGTGAACACTCGCAAGGAAAGGAGCCGCTTATTCTGCAACGAAACACACCAGAGGTTCTGGCTGCGTTGATAACCAACAGATCCGCTGAGCAGCTTACCAACCGGCCTCGCGCGGACAAGTGGTCGGTGGGGGAGATCCTTGCGCACTTGGCAGAAGACGAGATCGCCACTGCATGGCGTTACCGCCAGATGATCGAGCACAGTGGACTCGATCTCACGGACTTCGATCAGGAGATGTGGGCTCGCCTGGGGGACTACCCGTCGCGCGCGCCTCAGGATTCCCTCGAATTGTTTCGATTATTACGGCTGGCCAACCTGCAATTTCTGCAGCAGCTTACACCCGAGCAATGGGAGTGCCACGGCATTCATGCGGAGCGCGGCCGCATTACCGTCCGCGATCTTGCCGTGCACATGGCCGGCCACGACGCCAATCACCTCGAGCAGATCCGGAATATCCTGCGTTAAACACTGGTTGCGGCGAAATTAAGCTTTTGCTCCGTAGCGCTCGCTGTTCGGCCTCGATCCGCTGAGGGCAAAGAACAGAATGTATAAGTAACAAATCACCGGCAGAAAGAAAGCGTGATGAATGCCGATATGGTCAGCAATCCCTCCTTGCGCAACGGGAATGATGGCGCCGCCTACAATCGCCATGATCATGATGCCGGACCCGTCTCCAGTCAGCGGCCCGAGTTCCGCCACCCCCAAGGTGAAGATGCTGGGGAACATAATGGAATTGAAGAAGCCGACCAGGAGGATGCTCCACATGGCCACGTGCCCAGTGTTGAGCATGGAGACCGCCACGAGTGCACTCGTCGATATCGCGCAAATGCCGAGCAAAACCCCGGTATGTGCTTTTGCCTCGCCTCCCCGGAGTGCAGCCACAATCGCGATGGTTGCCGTGGCGATCGCGACCAGCACGAACAGCGGTCGACCGGCGACCACCATCCAGGCAAGCCAGGTCAGGTTTGGCACTGCCGGCGTATATCCCGGCGGCATGTGGCTTTGTATAGGATAGGAGAGCAAGATCAACGCTATGCTAACTGCTGTTACCAGGCTCATGTACTTCGCCTTCGCGCCGCCCAGGAAATTTGAGCCAATAAACCTCCCCAGCATTGCCCCGCCCCAGTAGAACGCCACGAAACTCGCCGCCAACTTTTCCGCAATCCCGCCGATCTCTGGCTGGCTGAAATAGTTAACCAGGAAACTACCAATGGAAACTTCGGCACCGACATACGCAAAAATTGCGATTGCGCCAAATATCAGATTGGGATGATGCCACATCGAGTCGCTGACTTTCTCGCCCGCTTTATGTTGCGCATGCTCGATCTTGGGCAACTTGAAACTGCCAATCGCGATCGCTAATAGGACGAGGGCAATTCCCAGACCAACATAGGGCATCTTGACCGTCGCCGCCTCGTGCAAGCGATAAGCCAAGGCGGCATCCGGAGCCATGGCACGGATCTCGTCTGCCGTTTTGGGCGCGGCACTCAGAATCAGCAGACCGCCAAAAAAAGGCGCAAGGAAGGTACCCAAGGAATTGAATGCTTGCGTCAGATTCAGGCGACTGGAGGCGGTTTCCGGTTTGCCCAAGACGGTTACATACGGATTCGCCGCCACTTGCAGGCAGGTGATGCCAGCCGCCAGCACAATCAGTGCGCCGAGGAAGAGTGGATACGATGGCACGCTGGCCGCCGGCACAAAAAGAAACGCGCCCGTTCCCATCGCCAGCAGACCAACCACCATCGAACGCTGGTACCCAATCCAGTCGATGATCTTCGCCGAGGGGATGGAAAAGATGAAATATGCGCCAAAAAAGGCGAACTGGATCAACATGACACGCGCGTAGTTCAGGTCGAATATCGCCTTCAGGTGGGGGACCAGAATGTCATTCAGACAGGTGAGAAATCCCCACATAAAGAAAAGTGTGGTGACAGTCGCCAGCGCGCCGGCATAGCTCTTGCCTGGCGCTGCGCTAACCGTTCCCGGCGATACTCGTGTGTTCGCAACGGCCATTATTCAGGTCCTCGGAGCAGATTCACCGCTGGGCTTGCGGCGGTCGAGTAAGCATGACACAGCAGGGCCACTAAACAAAGTGATCATTAACCCTTAAGCTTGTTCAACGGCAATGCGTCCTTTGTTGCTGCCACCAACCATTAGTGACCAACGACCGGAGCGTAGTGATAGCTTACGAAGGCAAGCTGAGCACTGTCGGGCGCCCATGACGGCACATTGATGGTGCCCTGCCCGCCAAAAAGGTTCGCCAATGGCTGGAGTTTGCGATCCGCCAGCGACATCAGGCGCAACATGACGTTCTTGTCCTCAGGATGGCCGCTCACGTCTTTCTCGTAGGTGAGAAACACCATCCACTTTCCGTCCGGTGAGATATGCGGGAACCAATTGTTGAAATCGTCGGAGGTGATTTGTTCCTGCTCGCTCCCGTCCGGGCGCATACGCCAGATCTGCATGAGTCCGGTACGAACCGAGTTGAAGTAGATGTACTTACCGTCCGGGGAGTACTCCGGACCATCATCGAGTCCGGGCGCGCTGGTTAGCCGGGCCTCCGCACCGCCAGCGGCGGGGATCGAGTAGATGTCGAACTCACCCGCGCGCTCGCCGACAAATGCCAGCGTCTTGCCGTCCGGCGACCACCCATGCCAGTACGAAGGAGCGGTTGGAGTGATAAGTCGCGGGACTCCGCCAGTGATTGGCACAATGTACACCCGCGATTCGTCTTCTTGGGACTGATCGCTGATTGCCAACTGAGTTCCGTCCGGACTCGGGCCGTGATCATTGTTGCAGTGGGTTGCGAAGCCGGTATCGATGAGGGCGGACGCCCCACCCGCGACCGGCATACGTTCGATGCGGCCGTTGCGATTGAAAAGAAAGTACCCGTCGCGAGTCCAATTGGGAGCCTCAAAGCGCCCGGGGCTGGAATAGACGACGTGGCGGTTGGTGGAGTCTATTTCAACGGTTTCCAATGTGCTGTACAGGGTCGCCTCGCCTGAAGTGCCGGCGGATAGCTCTACATTGGAAAACACGGCTTTCTCGACGATATCCGGTTGGTGCGAACAGACACCAATTCCCACGTAAAACGGTGCCTGCAGTCCAATGCGAGTTGAAGCTCCCGAGAAGTCCAGCTTGCCCTGCGCATTGCCCAGGAACATGTAGACGAAGTCTCCATGTTTCACGAGGCGTACTCGCGTCGGGGCTGAAATGTTTGCCTCTATCTCGCGAGTGCTTTCTCCTTTCGCGTCACGGTACTGAAGCGAGGTGAGCCCGTTGCCATGCACAGCGATGTCCGCGTAAGCGGCATCCGGATCAAGGCTCTGGCGAACCATGAGGACAGCCTTGCGGTGAGGATTTCGTCCTGCCTGAGGGAAAGAAACGTCGGCCGCGAGTGCAACTTCTCCCGACATCTTTTTCCACACGAACTGGAAAGCGTCTTTGTTCGACCAGATATTTTCGCCGCTGCCGTTCAGGGTGTAACTATTGCTGGAAGCCTCGTAGGTCGCCGAGCCGGAATGTAATACGGCGCCAACATCAGAGTGCGTCTCGAAAACTCCAACCCCGGCCTTTGCTGCTTGGGAGGCGGGCAGATAGGAAGAGAAAGAGAGACATACGACAGCGGCCATGATGAACTGGCGGTGGGCTATATTCACAACCTGACCTCCTGCTGTTACGAAGACGATATACTAAAGCTTCCGCTATTCTCCGGCCGAAGTCCGTAAATACATGAGATCGGGAATCAAAATGGGAAATTTTGAAACTCACGGCAGGGCCCCAGCGTCTGAATAAGTGAGCACTACATTCTCAAATGCGCGTGGAGGATCGTCCGCATGGCCACCGCCCCGAAGTTCCGCATTGATGTAGACATCCATGACTTGCTCATGCAATCGTCACCGGCTC
>Ga0335070_10001507_pt1 | contig 26969 bp, 26 predicted proteins | sample Lox_Sample_13_FD_206722 | JGI IMG/M metagenome (GOLD analysis project Ga0335070, IMG submission 206722) | Soil microbial communities from Loxahatchee National Wildlife Refuge, Florida, United States - Lox_Sample_1.3 | ecosystem: Environmental > Terrestrial > Soil > Wetlands | place: USA...
CGATTTCTCAGCCGCGTTCATCGCTTTCATGGCTTTATCATAAAAACACCCGGAAAGAGAGATGGAGAAGAAGGCCAACACCAACAACAATACCCAGATTCGTCTGCTCATGGATTCACCCCCTTTCGAATTAGTGTATAAAATTTCTTCTACCACGGTATTAGAAAATATGCAAGGAGTAAATTAGGGGGATTCTGTATTTTATGGAAGAAAAGGATGTATTTTTAAGTTTATCTTTCATGAGAAGATGCTGTTGGAGGGAAGGTAAATTCTTGGGAAGTAACGGACGTGTAGTGGCTGAGCTCAATCATCGCTTCTCCTTGCCGATTTCACCCATGGTGACAATTGAGAAGAGTTTCAGAAACTAAGTGAAACTTGAAAATGCACCCATATCGGGATAAAGTGATTGAGAAAATGGAGACCGCTTTTATCTATACCGATGCTTATCTTGATTATGATTACGGGCCTGCTCATCCGCTCCGGATCGGCCGTCTCAAATTAGCTTACGAGCTCATCAAGGGCTACGGACTCTTGGACCTCCGTTCCGCTCAATTCCTGCCCACGCTCAAAGCCGAGCCGAAAGAGTTAGCTGTTTATCACAGCGAAGAATACCTGAATATATTGAGGGAAGCGAATGAGGGGCGTATCACAGGAGAGGCTTATCTCTATGGTCTCGGGCCGGGAGATAATCCCATCTTCCCGGGTCTTCTGGATTGGTCACTTTTAGTAACCGGAGCGACCCTTCAGGCAATTGATTTTGTGATCAGCGAAAAAGGGAAGGTTGCTTTCAATATCGCTGGAGGCCTTCACCATGCGATGAGGTCACGAGCTTCCGGATTCTGTTACATTAACGATCCGGTCATCGGAATCATGAAACTCTTAAGTCGGGGAAGAAGAGTAGCCTACATCGATATCGACGCCCATCATGGAGATGGCGTTCAGGAGGCGTTTTACGAGAGCAACCGGGTTTTGACCATTTCTCTCCACGAAACCGGTTCGACTCTCTTTCCGGGGACCGGTTTTGAGTATGAGATTGGAGAAGGAGAAGGAGAGGGATATTCCGTGAATCTCCCTTTTCCTCCCTATACGGACGATGAAGTTTACGTTTGGACATTTGAGGAGGTTGTCCCCGAACTCATCCACGCCTTTCGACCCGACATCGTGGTAACTCAATTAGGAGTTGATACATTTTATAATGATCCTCTAACGAATCTCGACTTATCCATTCTGGGTTATGAAAGGGTTCTTCATAGGATCAAGGACCTGGCTCCAAAGTGGGTCGCGTTGGGAGGAGGGGGGTACGATATTTTTAATGTGGCGAGGGCCTGGACACTTGCGTGGGCAGTCATGAACGAGGTTGAGCTAAGGGAAGAGCTTCCGGAGCCTTTTTTTAAAGAGGCGGTCAAAATGGGAATTGAGGAGAGAGAGCTGAGGGGGCGCATGAGAACTCCTCGGCGTAGCCAGAATAAAGAGAACAGAACTGGAATGGAAAAGGTGGTCCAGTATATAAAGGAGAATGTTTTTCCGAAGGTTAAGAGCTAGTCCCTCCCTAAAATTGGCATGCCTTTTGCTTTCAATAGTCGCTTTTCATTTGACATTTGTAATTTTTTGGTATATTCAGAACTTTCGAGGATGTCTTCAAATGCCTGAAGGGACAAAATATGTTATTATCGTGGGGGATGGGATGGCGGACTACCCGGTTGAGAGTCTTGGAGGGAAGACCCCGCTGATGGTTGCCAGAACCCCCAACATGGATTGGATGTCTGAGTCGGGCGAGATTGGTCTGGTGAGAACCGTTCCGGATGGATTTAACCCCGGCAGCGAGGTCGCTAATCTCTCCATCTTCGGGTATGATCCCATTCGTTATTACACGGGTAGAGGCCCCCTTGAAGCTGCTAGTCTCGGAATCAAACTTGCGGACAATGACATTGCCTTCCGATGTAATCTGGTGACCCTAAGATTCGACGGAAACAACATGGTGATGGAAGATTTCTCTGCCGGTCACATCACTGATGAAGAAGCAAGGAAGGTGATCATCGATTTAAACAAAGAGATGGCAACGGATGAGATCCGATTTTATGCAGGGGTGAGTTATCGACATTTAATGATATTGAAAAATGGAGCGGCCAAATTTTCATATCTGGGAAAATTAGAGATTATTCCTCCTCATGATATCATCGGTAGGGAAATATCTCCCTTCCTTCCTCAAATGAAGGAGCCCATCCTTACCCTCGTGAAGGAATCTCAGCGCCTTCTTAAGAATCACCCTGTCAATCACGCTCGTGAGGCAAAAGGGCTTCCGCCTGCCAATTCCATCTGGCTCTGGGGGCAGGGCCAATCCCCCCGGATGATTACGCTGAAGGAACGATTCGGGCTGGACGGCTATGTGATCTCGGCGGTCCACCTGATCAAGGGGATTGGGATCTTAGCAGGGTTGGGGGTGCTGGAGGTCCCCGGGGCCACGGGTTACTTTGATACGAATTATGAGGGGAAGGTACAGTATGCCCTGAGAGGTCTGGGAGAAAGGGATTTTGTATATCTCCATGTGGAAGCCCCTGATGAGGCGGGTCATATGGGAAATCTTCGCCTGAAGATCGAGGCGATCGAGGCCTTTGACGAAAAGGTGGTGGGCGCCCTCCTGAAGGGAATGAAGGGATTCGAACGTTACAAGGTTTTGGTCCTCCCGGATCATCCCACTCCTCTTTCCGTCAGAACGCATACCGCCGATCCCGTTCCCTATGCCCTGTACTCCAGCGAGGGCGAAACCCAGTCCGCCCATGGGAAGAAATTTGATGAGGTTTCTGCGGGTCAGTCCGGGATATCCATTGAGAAAGGATTTGAGTTGATCGAAAGATTTTTAAGTCCATCTTGTTCATGTTGAGGAGGGAGCTCTGTGGCGAATGCGCGGACGAAATATATATTTGTGACAGGGGGTGTGGTCTCCTCTCTGGGAAAAGGATTGGCATCGTCGTCGATTGGATCCCTGCTTGAACTTAGGGGGTTGAAGGTCAATTTTCTCAAGTTCGATCCGTACATCAACGTCGATCCGGGAACTATGAATCCTTTCCAGCATGGAGAAGTCTATGTGACCGATGACGGGGCTGAGGCGGATCTCGATTTAGGACATTACGAGCGTTACACCGATGTGAAGACGTCGAAGAAAAATAATTATACCACCGGCCAGATCTATGATGCGGTCATCTCCAAAGAAAGAAAAGGAGATTACCTGGGCACCACCGTTCAAGTCATTCCCCATATCACGGACGAGATCAAGTCAAAGGTCTTCGATCTGGCACAGGAGGTGGACATTGTGATCGTCGAGGTGGGGGGGACGGTCGGCGACATCGAAAGCCTTCCTTTTTTAGAGGCGATCCGCCAAATTCGGGGAGACGTGGGGAGAGAGAATTCGCTCTATATTCACCTCACCCTGGTGCCTTACATTCAGACGGCGGGGGAGTTAAAGACCAAACCGACTCAGCATAGCGTGAAGGAACTTCGAGAGATAGGAATTCAGCCTGACATCCTTCTCTGTCGAACGGACCGGCTGCTCTCTTCTGATGTGAAGGCGAAGATCGCCCTCTTTTGCAATGTGGACAAAGATGCGGTCATCACAGCCAAAAATGTGGAGACCGTTTACGAGGTTCCCATCGTCTTTCACCAGGAGGGGCTGGACGAAAAGATTGTCGAGAAACTGAACATCTGGACCGGACGACCGAGCTTAAAGGGTTGGGAACGCGTCATCAAGAGGATCAAGCATCCCCGTTTCGAGACCAGTATCGCCGTGGTGGGAAAATATGTTAGCTTGGTCGAATCCTATAAGAGTTTAACGGAGGCATTGATTCACGGCGGCATTGCGAATGATGCCAGGGTGAATTTGAAGTATATTGATTCGGAGCAAATCGAAAAGGAGGGGCCGGAACATTTTCTCAAGGAGGCCGATGGTATTCTGGTCCCTGGAGGATTCGGAACGAGGGGGATCGAAGGCAAAATCAAAGCGGTGCAATATGCCAGAGAGAGACGAATTCCCTACTTTGGAATTTGTCTGGGGATGCAGTGCGCGGTGATTGAGATGGCCAGACACGGTGCGGGCTTGAAAGGGGCGAATAGTCAAGAATTCGATGCCCATACTCCACATCCGGTGATTTATTTACTGGAGGAGTGGTTGGACCGCGATCAGACCATGCAGAAACGGACGTGTGACTCGGAGAAGGGGGGGTCCATGAGGCTGGGTGCCTATCCCTGCCGGGTCGAAGAAGGGAGCTTAGCACTTGAGGCCTATAATAAAAAGTTGATCTATGAGCGGCACCGGCATCGTTACGAATTTAATAATGCCTACATCGATATTTTAGGAAAAGCAGGATTGGTATTTAGCGGCGTCTCCCCTGACAAGGGGCTGGTTGAAATCGTCGAGCTGAAGGGCCATCCCTGGTTTCTCGGATGCCAGTTTCATCCAGAATTTAAGTCCAAACCGATGGACCCTCATCCTCTTTTCAGGGAATTCATCAAAGCTTCTCTTCGTCGAGTGAAGAGCTCAAAACGAAAAACGAAAAGTTCAAAGCCAAAAGCTCCCGCCTTCGCAAAGGCTTCGGCGGGCAGGCAAAGCTGAAGGTGACAAGAATTATTTTTGATTGAGAAAGGAGACAGGGTTCATTGGATATCTTGAAAGAGGCGAAGCGGGTATTGAACGTGGAGGCCCGATCCATTCTCGACCTGGTAGAACGCATCGATGAGAATTTCTCACGGGCGGTCGAGTTACTTTATGACTGCAAAGGAAAAGTGGTGCTCATGGGCATGGGAAAATCGGGGCTGGTAGGCCGAAAGATCTCCTCCACGTTTGCCAGCACGGGGACCCCATCCTTTTTTCTTCACCCGGCCGAAGGGTTGAATGGAGATTTTGGAATGCTGTCGAAGGAGGACGTGATCATCGCCATCTCCAACAGCGGAGAGACTCGAGAGCTGCTGGAGGTCCTGCCTCTGATCAAACGATACGGGAATCGGCTGATCACGTTCACAGGGAGCTTAAACTCCAGTCTGGCAAAAGCTGGAGATGTGAACCTCGACATTCGTGTGAAAGAGGAAGCCTGTCCACTCAATTTGGCTCCCACAGCCAGCACGACAGCCACCTTGGCCCTGGGAGATGCTTTAGCCATTGCGCTGATGGGGAAGAGGGATTTCAAAAAGGAGGATTTTGCCATTCTTCACCCGGGCGGGGTCCTGGGAAAGAGACTTCTCCTGAAGGTGGAAGACCTGATGCACGTGGGAAAGGCCTTTCCGATGGTTTCAGAGAAGACATTGATGAAGGATGCGATCTTTGAGATCACCTCGAAGCGATTAGGAGTGACCGGGGTCTGCAATTCGGACGGTCATCTGGTCGGCGTGATTACCGATGGTGATTTGAGGCGGGCCCTGGAAAAGTTCAGCGATCTTTTCAACCGGGAGGCCTCTGAAGTCATGACGAAAAATCCTAAGTGGATCGAGAAGGGTGACCTGGCGGCCAGGGCCGTACAACGGATGGAGGAGTATTCGATTACTTCTCTCTTCGTCTTCAACCAGGCAGGGGATAAAGTGCCGACTGGGATTATTCATCTTCATGATCTATTAAAAGCGGGGGTCGTTTGATTCAAATTCGGAATGCGCCTGCCTGCGGGTGGGCAGGGATTGTGGGATTAGGCAGGGATTGTGGGATGCGGAGTTTTCTTTTCGATTTCATTCAGGATGAAGATTTAATTCTGTAATCTGCAATCGGCAGTGAATAATGAGTCCTTAAGGTTAAATGAAATGAAACGAATAAAGATTGCCATTCTGATTTCCATCGTGTTAATTGGCGGAATTGTTCTCGTCAGTCTCTGGGCAAACCTTCAGGAGAGAAGGGCGTCGGAAGCGGTTGAGAAGCATCCTGTGGTCTCCACGGGAGGCGCTGACATGCATCTGGAAAAGATTCGATGTGTGGAGGACAAGCATGGGGAAAAGACGTGGGAGCTGGAGGCGAAATCGGTTCATCAATATGAAGCTCAGAACATGATGGTCTTGGAGGATGTGAAGTTGACCTTCTATGCGAAGGAGGGACGAACCTTCTTTCTCACGGGAAAGCAGGGAAAGGTGTATCAGAACTCGAAGGATGTGGAGGTGGTTGGCGACGTGGTGCTGACTTCGAGTGATGGATATCGGCTGAAAACCGATTCCGCTTCCTATCGCGACTCGGAGAAGGTCGTGAGCACTCCCGACCCTGTGGAGATTGAAGGTGAACAGATTCGATTGACAGGAAAAGGGATGGTGGTCCATACGGAAGACAAAACGTTTAAGATTCTCAGCCAGGTCAAGACTCAATTGAGAGGGAAAAAGAAGATATGAATCCAAAGAAGGGGGCGGGTTTTGTTGTTCTTTTAGTCTCCCTTTTTCTCTTTTTGATTCCTGGAGAAGCGCAGGAAAAAAAAGGAAGCGCCAAAGGCGGGGAGAAAGCCGTCAAGAGCGAAGGGATTGTTGGGTTTACTCCCAGCCGTGCTCCAATCGACATTACTTCGGATACCGTCGAGGCGGACCAGAAGACGAACACCGTCGTCTTCAAAGGAAATGTAGTGGCCAAGCAGGAAGATACAACCCTGTGGGCCAATACACTGACCATTCTTTACGATCAAAACACAAAAAAGATAAAGGTAATCATAGCGACCGGGAATGTGAAGGTCGTGCAGTTGGAGAAAAGGGCAACCAGCCAAAAGGCTACGTTTGATCAGGATAAGAACAAGGTTACCTTTGATGGGGATGCAGTGGCTCGTGAAGGGGCAAATGTGATTCGAGGGGAGCGAATCACCTACTACGTGGAGGAGGAACGTAGTGTGGTGGAACCCGTAAAGGGAGGACGTGTGAACACGAGCATTACGCCCCCGCCGAAAGAAGAAGGAGAAGAAAAAAAGCCGAAAGAGGAAAAGAAGAAATAAAGGTTACTGTAATTACTGTAGGGAACGGTTTTAAACCGTTCCCTACTCGTGGATGTCGAAAGGCGAGGGCGAGCATGTCGCACCTTTTTTGTGAGAGGTTAGTCAAGTCATTTCGTCGTAAGAAAGTGGTGGACTCGGTGGACGTGGAAGTCCGAGGGGGAGAAGTGGTAGGATTGTTAGGTCCCAACGGCGCCGGGAAGACCACTATTTTCTATATGATCGTAGGACTATATCAACCCAACGGTGGAAAGATCTATCTCAATGACGAAGAGATCGGTTCCCTGCCGATGTATTTGAGAGCGAGAAAAGGGATCGGGTACCTTCCTCAGGAGCCATCGGTTTTTAGGAAGTTGACCACCGAAGAGAACCTAATGGCCATTCTGGAGACCCTCCCCCTCTCCAAAGAGGAGAGGAAGGAGCGATTGGAGAAACTCTTGAAGGACTTAGGGCTTTCGTCCGTGCGAAAACAGAAAGCCTATGTGCTCTCGGGAGGGGAGCGCCGGCGGGTGGAGATCTCACGGGCCCTGGTGCTCTCCCCTTCTTTCATTCTTCTGGATGAGCCTTTTTCAGGGATTGACCCCCTCGCTGTTTTGGACATCCAGACGATTATTCGTCAATTGAAATCAAGGGGGATTGGAATTATAATTACAGATCATAATGTACGAGAAACATTGGGGGTTTGCGACCGGGCCTATATCCTCAATGAAGGACGAATTCTGGAAGAAGGCCCCCCAGAAAAGATTGCTCAAAGCCCGAAAGCGAGACGGATCTATTTGGGAGAGGAGTTTGAGTTAGGCTCTAGGCGCCGCATTCAAGAGGAAGAAAAGAAGGATATAAGTTCCCCCGTGCAGGGGAGGTTATGGGAGTAAAATGGTTTTAGAGATTAGACAGACGCCCAAGCTCGTCCAACAGTTGGTGATCACCCCACAGCTTCAACAGGCGATCCGGCTTCTACAACTGACGCGCCTGGAGCTGGTGGACCTGATCAGCCAAGAGATGAAGGAGAACCCTCTCCTGGAAGAGGCGGAGGAGGGAAGAGAGTCTGCAGAGGGCGAAGTGACGGCGGCCGGACAGGAAGAAGTGATGAATGAGACCCCTCCTGAGCCTGAGGTGACCCCGGAGGTCAAAGGGACCGGAGAAGGGGTCGATGAGTTCGATTGGGAGAGCTATTTAGAAAATTCGAACCTCACGCCATTTCAGAAGAGTTCTCCGGACGGGGAAGAAAGACCCTCGTTTGAAAATTTTCTCACCAAGAGAACGACGCTCACGGATCATCTTTGGTGGCAACTTCAACTCTCGCATTTCACCGAGGGAGAGCATGAAGCCGGTACGTGGATCATTGGAAACCTTGATGAGGATGGATATCTGAAGATCTCCCTGGAGGAGATCTGTTCGGAAACAAATCTTCCGATCGAGGTGGTGGAGAGAGTCCTCCGAAGGATTCAACAATTCGATCCGGTGGGGGTGGCCGCAAGAGATCTAAAAGAATGTCTTCTGATCCAACTGGAGCAGATGAACCCTCGAGATGCCATCGCAGAAAAAATTGTTTCCGAACATCTCTCTCTCTTAAAAAATCGGAATTATCCGGCCATTGCCAAGAGATTAGGGATGTCTCTGGATCGGGTGAATCGTGCTGCCTCTCTGATCTCCAGATTGGATCCGAAGCCCGGCAAGGCCTTTGGCGGAGAGGTGGTCCAAGAGATCGTCCCTGATGTCTACGTTTACAAGGTGGAGGGAGATTACGTCATCAATCTGAACGATGATGGCATTCCAAGGCTCAAGATCAATTCCCTTTACCGAAATATCCTGAACGGCAGCCGTCTTACTCCGGATGGGGATCGAAAATATATTCAGGACAAGCTTCGGTCCGCCCTCTGGCTGATTCGAAGCATTCACCAGCGGCAAAGGACGATTTACAAGGTGGCGAAAAGCATCGTGAAATTTCAAAGGGAATTTTTAGACAAAGGGATTCAATATCTCAAGCCCCTGGTGTTGCGGGATGTGGCCGAAGATATCCAAATGCACGAGTCGACGATCAGTCGGGTGACCCACAACAAATATGTTCATACCCCGCAAGGAATTTATGAATTAAAATTTTTCTTCAATGCCGGGATCACCTCCACGGAAGGAGAGGCGATGGCCTCGGAAAGCGTGAAGAATTTGGTCCGGGAGATCATCGCCAAGGAAGATCCGAAGAAACCTTACAGTGATGAAAAATTGGTTCGGATCCTTCAGGGAATGAACATTCATATTGCCCGGAGGACGGTCTCGAAGTATCGGGAGATGATGAGAATCCTTTCCTCTAACGAACGGAGGAAGATCGTTTAACGCTCATCGATTCGTTTAACGCCTGTTATCATTTCATCCGTCGATTCTCAGGGAGAGAAGGAGTTGGCCCATGCAGGTTGCCGTCACATTTCGCCATATGGAGGCCGACGAAGCAGTCAAGGCCTACGTGAAAGAGAAGGTGGACAAGCTTCAAAAATATATTGAGAACCCGAGGGAGGTCCATGTCGTATTGGAGGTAGAGAAATTCCGGCATATCGCAGAAATCACGATCGTCGGGAACGGAGGGACGTTCAACAGTCAGGGAAGGGACAATGACCTCTATGCCGCGATCGATCAGATGGTGGATAAGATGGAGCGTCAGATTCGCGAGCGAAGAGAGAAGGTGAGACGAAAAAGATCTCCGTCTTCTTCCCCGAAGGCTCCCCTCGCCTTAGTCGGAAAGGCGAGAGAGGGGAAAGAGGAAAGGGAAATTTCTTCCCTCGTCCAGAGGAAACGAACCATCGCCAAACCGATGTCTCTTGAGGAGGCGCTCGCTCAATTGCATCTTTCGAAAAAAGACTTTTTGGTCTTTATCAATTCGGATTCCGGACAGATGAATGTCGTCTATCGCGCGAAAGACGGGGGCTACGGTTGGGTAGAGCCTCATGCAAAATAACGAGGCTCCACGGGGGGATGATGAAGATCGTGGATTATCTGAATGAAGAGTGGGTGATCCCGGATTTAAAGGGAACGGACAAGCCATCCATTCTGACGGAGTTGTCCGGCGTCTTGGTGAAGCCTTGTCAGGTGTCCGCTGTTGAAGAGCTGGTTCAGGTCCTCCTCGATCGGGAAAAACTGGGATCGACGGGAATCGGAGAAGGAATTGCCATCCCCCATGGTCGATTGAAAAAGTTGAAGAGATTTTACATCTCTTTCGGTCGTTCCGTGAAAGGTGTGGATTTCGATTCCATCGATCGGGAACCCAGTCAGCTCTTTTTTTTAGTGATGGCTCCGGAGAATTCCGCGGTGGATAACCTGAAACTATTGAGCCGTATCGTCACCCTTCTCAAAGAGCCTTCCTTCAAAAAAAGGTTGATGGGGGGTCGATCCTCAAGGGAGATTTTTCAAATCATCTCCGAAGAGGATGAGAAATATTAATCGATGAACAGTCTTCCCGTACAAGAATTGGAGCAGAATCGAGAGCACCATCATCTGGAACTGGCCCTGATGGCCGGCAGAAAGGGACTCAAGAAGAAAATCACCCACTCCCAGATCCAAAAGATGGGATTAGCCCTGACCGGGTTCATCCAGTTCATCAATCCGGAACGTCTTCAGGTCATCGGAAATACAGAGATGGCCTATTTTGAAACACTGACTCCGGAGATGCAGGAGAAGGTGATCCGTCAAATCTGTAGCCTGCCGTTGTCTTGTTTGGTCATCACACGGGGTTTGGAGATTCCTGAACTTCTCCTTCAAAAAGCGGATGAGAAGGGGATCCCCATCTTTCGGACGAATCTTCGGTCCTTCGATTTTATTGAGCGGGCCACCAAATTCTTGGAGGAGAAACTTTCTCCGGCCAGCAGCCTTCACGGTGTGCTGATGGATGTCTACGGGGTAGGGCTCCTCATCCTGGGAAAAAGCGGGATCGGAAAGAGTGAATGCGCGCTGGACCTGATTCTTCGGGGACACCGACTGGTGGCGGACGATATGGTTCACATACAGAAGTCATCTGCCTCTGTTTTAATCGGAAGTGGCTTTGAGGTCATCCAACACCACATGGAGATCCGGGGATTGGGGATCATCAACATACGGAGTCTGTTTGGTGTGGAAGCCATCCGTGAAAAGAAGAAAATCGATCTTGTTTTTGAGCTGGTGGAGTGGGATACGCAACGGGAGTACGACCGCCTGGGGTTTGAGGAGGAGAAATATTCCATCTTGGACGTTGAGCTTCCAATGTTGAGAATCCCGGTCAGCCCCGCTCGGAATTTGACGACCATTATCGAAGTGGCTGTCCGCAACCACCTTTTGAAAGTGATGGGATACGATTCAGCGTTGGAGTTTGAAAGGAAGCTTCTTCGCAGAATGGAAGAGAAAGAGGGGGACAGATTTGAGGTCGAGGGCGAAGTGGAGTGAAGAACATACGGGTGATTCTCATCAGCGGGCTTTCCGGGTCGGGCAAAACAACGGCGATTAAGGTCCTGGAAGACATTGGTTTTTACTGCGTCGATAACCTTCCCATTGTCCTTTTACCTAAATTTATCGAACTCTTCGAGCAATCCGGCGGAAAGATCTCCAAGGTGGCAGTCGTGGAGGATATCCGGGGAGCGGGATCTTATCCTCCCTTCGGAGAGGTCCCGAACGGTGCCGGTACGAGGCAAACGGACTCACCTGGAGATATAAACTTTTTGGAGGATTCGCGGAGAATCATCCAGGGTTTGAAGAGAGAAGGTTACCCCATTGAAATTCTCTTTTTAGAGTCTTCCGATCCGGTCCTGATCAGGCGATTCAGCGAAACCCGGCGTCAGCACCCGCTGGCAGTGGGCGGGTCCATCCGGGAGGGACTCCGTCTGGAACGAGAGCGGCTTCAAGGCATCCGGGATATGGCGAATCAGGTGATCGATACGTCCCAATTAAACGTTCATCAACTGAAAGAGAAAATCTTACAGTATGCGCAGGAGGGGAGACCTTCCAGTCGGCTGACGGTTGTCCTCCTCTCCTTTGGATATAGTTTCGGAATTCCTTTTGAGACGGACCTCCTGATGGATGTTCGTTTTTTGCCCAATCCTTATTTCATCGAAGAGCTGAAACGATTGAAGGGGGACGATCCGAGGGTTGCGGAATATGTCCTCCAGTGGCAGGAGACGAAGGAATTCTTGCGACACGTCGAAGCGTTGATTCGATTCCTTCTGCCGCTCTATGAGAAGGAAAGAAAGACGCATTTGACCATTGCGGTGGGGTGTACCGGTGGGAGGCACCGATCCATCGTCATCGTCAACCGGTTGGCAGAGATACTCCGCGATGAATTGACGAAGCGGGAAGTGTTTCTGTCCGTGCAACACCGCGACGCGGAGAAGGGATGAGGAGGGAGAGATGGTAGGGGTGATTGTGGTGACGCATTGCCACTTAGCTGAGGAGATGATCTGCGCTGCTCAGTTGGTCGTGGGGGAAGATTTAAAGCAGTTTCAACCGGTCTCGATTGATCCAAAAGAAGGATCCGAGCAGATCCGGGAAAAGATTATTGCCGCCATCCGTAAGGTGGATGTCGGACAGGGAGTGCTCATCCTGACGGATATGTACGGAGGGACCCCTTCCAATATCAGCCTTTCCTTCTTAGAGGAGCGGAAGATCGAAGTGATCACGGGCGTCAACCTCCCCATGCTGTTGAAGTTAGCCACCTATCAGAACGATATGGATCTCGAGGCGTTGGCCGCCTTCATCACCGATTACGGCCAGAGAAATATCAATTTGGCCAGCGAGGTGCTAAAGAAAAGGGTGGATAAAAAGAAGAGTTGAGAGTTCTCCCTTGAGAGGTTAAAATAAAACATTTTGCCATAGCGAAGCGTCGGGATGGAAGTTCAGACCTTTACGATTCGAAATCGCTTAGGGCTTCATGCGCGTGCAGCCGCCCTCGTGGTGAAGACGGCCAATCGGTTCGTTTCAGAGATTACCCTCGAGAAGGATGGCTTGGAGGTCAATGGAAAATCGATCATGGGGATTCTGATGTTAGCTGCGTCGAAGGGGTCAAGGATTACGCTGAAGGTAGAAGGGAAGGATTCGACCGAAGCGATTCGAGCCCTGGGGGAATTGATTGAGAATAGGTTCGGTGAGGAATAGGGATGGCTGTTCGACAGCAAATGAATAAGTTCATCCAGGGGATCGGGGCTTCCCCCGGGATCGTCATCGGCAAGGCCTATTTAATTGAACGGTCCAAGGTCCGTCTTCCCCAGAAGCGGATCGGCGCGGAGCAGGCGGACGAAGAGGTCAAGCGGTTTCTCCGTGCGATTCAAGAGTCAAAGGACCAGTTGACAGAGATTAAAGAGAAGATCCTCGATCCGCAAGTGCGTAAACATTCTTTTATCCTGGATGTCCACTTGATGATCCTGAACGATGAGATGCTGCTTCAGGATACGGTCGATACGATCCGAAAGAAAAAAGTGAATGCAGAATGGGCCCTCGATCTGACTTTAGAAAAACTGGACGCTGCTTTTAAAGCCATCGAAGACGAATATTTGAGGGAACGACGCAACGATCTCCATTATGTGACATCGCGTATCTTTCGAAATCTTTTGGGTAAGAAGCATGATGACATTTCCAGGATCAAAGGGAAGGTGATCATCGTCGCCCACGACCTCTCCCCGGCGGATACCCTCCAGATGAACTTGAAACATGTGGCAGGGTTCATCACCGACATCGGTGGAAAGGTTTCTCATACGGCCATCCTGTCGCGATCTCTCGCTATCCCGGCAGTGGTCGGGCTCGAGGTGGCGACCGCTATCATCAATGGGGGAGATCGCCTCATCATCGATGGAGAGACCGGGCAGGTGGTCATCAATCCGACGGAGGAAGTCTCCCAGTCCTTTGTTGAACGGAAGCGGCGGGTCAGATCGGTCGAGCGGGAGATTCTTAAATACGCCTCCCTGCCGGCAGAGACTCGCGATGGCGTTCGCGTCCGCCTCCAGGCCAATATCGAGATGGTAGAAGAGATCGCCTCTGCCAAAATGCATGGCGCGGAGGGCATCGGACTTTATCGCACTGAAATTCTTTATCTCAACCGGAAAGATCTACCGACGGAGGAAGAGCATTTCCAAATCTACCGTCGCCTTGTGGAAAGTATTTATCCTGCGACAGCAACCATCCGCACCTTAGACATCGGCGGGGACAAATTTCTCCCCGATTATTCGAAGAATAATGAGTTAAACCCGGCCTTGGGATTGAGGGCGATCCGGTTTAGCCTGAAGGAGATCGAAATCTTCAAAATACAGTTGAGAGGGATTTTGCGAGCCAGTGTTCATGGAAAGCTGCGAATCCTTTTGCCCATGATCTCTGGGATTGAGGAAGTCCGGGAGGCCAAAGCGATCTTAGAAGCGGTGAAGAAGGACCTGGCTAAGACCAAAACCCCGTTTGATGAAAAGATCGAGATCGGGGCCATGATCGAGATTCCTTCTGCATCGGATATCGCCGATATCTTAGCAAGAGAGGTAGATTTCTTCAGTATCGGGACGAACGATCTGATCCAATATGCGCTGGCCGTCGATCGGATCAACGAGCATGTCTCCTATCTCTATGAACCCCTTCACCCGGCGGTCTTGAGAATCATCCGGTGGGTGGTCCAAGCAGGCCACCAAGCCGGGATTCCGGTTGCCATCTGCGGCGAGATGGCGGCAGAGCCAGCTTACGTGATCGTTCTTTTGGGGCTGGGCCTGGATGAATTCAGCATGAACCCGGTTTCCATCCCTAAGGTGAAGAAAGTGCTCCGGATGTCGAGATTTGAAGAGACCCGGTCGCTCGTTGAACAATTGTTCCAATTTCCGACTTCTTCAGAAATTGAACATTTCGTAAGAAACTGGATGGCCAAGCGCTTTCCGGAAGATTTCATCAAAGATTATGCAGAGGATAGTAAAGCCCAAGAGAAGAGAAAAGGAGGAAATATTCCATGGCAATGACAGACTTTTTGTTCACCTCAGAATCGGTCACCGAGGGCCATCCGGATAAGGTCGCCGATCAGATATCGGATTCGATCCTGGATGCAATCATCGCTCAGGATACCCGTGCTCGGGTTGCCTGTGAAACGATGGTAACCACGGGGATGGCCATTATTGCAGGGGAGATTACCACCTCCTGCTACGTCCATATGCCGTCCATCGTTCGTGAGACCATCAAGGGAATCGGCTACAATGACTCGGCAATGGGCTTCGATTGGGAAACTTGTGCCGTCATTACATCGATCGATGAACAGTCGCCTGACATCAAGCAAGGCGTGGATGAAGCAGGAGATCATGAACAGGGAGCCGGGGATCAGGGATTGATGTTCGGCTATGCCTGCGACGAGACCCCGGAGTTAATGCCCATGCCCATCATCTTTGCCCATCGCCTGACTCGACGACTGGCCGAGGTCCGGAAGAAAAAGATTCTCGATTTCCTGAGGCCTGATGGAAAGTCTCAGGTGACAGTCCAATATATCAACGGGAAGCCAACCCGAGTCGATTCAGTCGTCATCGCTGCTCAGCACTCGGAAAGCGCCAGCTATGAAGCGATCCGGGATGGGATCATCGGAGAGGTGATCTTCAAGATTATTCCCGAGAACCTTCGCGATAAGAACACCAAGTATTATGTCAACACCACGGGACGCTTTGTAACCGGAGGGCCGAAAGCCGATTGTGGTCTCACGGGAAGAAAAATTATTGTCGATACCTATGGCGGAGTGGGGAGCCATGGGGGAGGCTGTTTCTCGGGGAAGGACCCGTCGAAGATGGATCGAAGCGCCTCGTATATGGCCAGACATATCGCCAAAAACGTGGTCGCAGGGGGTCTGGCAGAAAAGTGTGAGGTTCAGATTGCCTACACCATTGGAAGAGCAGAGCCGGTCTCTGTCATGATCGATACATCCAGGACCTCAAAGATATCTCCGGATAAGATTGCAAAGATTATTCGTGAGCATTTTGACATGAGGCCCAAGGCGATCATCAAGTATCTCGACCTTCTGAAGCCCATCTATAAAAGGACAGCCTGCTACGGCCATTTCGGTCGTGAGGAACCCGGGTTAACCTGGGAAAATACCCATCGGGCTCAAGAGTTACGGAAGGCGGCTGGACTCTGAGATACAACCTTCGATCGGGGATGGGGAGATGGGGAAACTTCAGAAAAATTATAAATCTCAAATTTCAAATACGAAACAATTTCAAAAAGCCAAGTTTCAGGGTCCAAATTATTTGTTTTGATATTTGGACATTGGGTATTGGAATTTATTTGGGATTTGTGATTTGGAATTTGGGATTTTCGAGGAATAAGCACACTATCAAAAGTCTGATTATCATATAAAGGTGACGGGAGAACTTATGGACTATGACGTCAGAGACATTTCATTGGCCGAGAAGGGACGACTTCGGATGGAATGGGCTGAGATGGCCATGCCTGTTTCGAAATTGATCCGGAGCCGTTTTGAAAAGGAAAGACCTTTGAAGGGAGTTCGTCTTTCGGCCTGCCTTCATGTGACCACTGAAACGGCGGTATTGATGAGAACCCTTTTAGCAGGCGGGGCCCAATTGGCCCTTTGTGCCTCCAACCCATTGAGCACGCAGGATGATGTGGCGGCTTATCTGGTCAAGGAATTGAATATCCCCGTCTTTGCCATGAAAGGGGAGGATAATCAGACCTATTATACTCACATTCAGAAAGCGCTCGCGCATTTTCCCAATCTTACCATGGATGATGGAGCGGATTTGGTCTCTTCCTTACATTTCATCGCCCTGAAAAAATGGAAAGAGCTTTCCCCCTCCGTTCGAAAATGGGCGGAAGGGCTGTCTTCATCAAAGAGGGAGGAACTGATAAAAGGGGTGATAGGCGGGACGGAGGAAACGACGACGGGTGTGATCCGGCTGCGCTCCATGGAAACGAACGGCGTCTTACATTTCCCCATCATCGCCGTTAACGATGCCGAGACGAAACACTTTTTCGATAACCGGTACGGCACAGGACAGTCGACGATCGACGGGATCATCCGAGCTACCAATCGTTTGATGGCTGGCGCAACCTTTGTTATCTCAGGATATGGGTGGTGCGGAAAAGGACTGGCCATGAGAGCCAAGGGGATGGGAGCGAATGTTGTCATCACTGAAGTGAGTCCTCTGAGAGCCTTGGAAGCGGTGATGGACGGGTATCGGGTGATGCCGATTGCTGAAGCGGCGAAAGAGGGAGACGTCTTTTGCACGGTCTCCGGAAATGTGAATGTCATCCGGAAGGAACATTTCTTGAAGATGAAGGACGGAGCGATCATTGCCAATTCAGGCCACTTTAACGTGGAACTCGACCTGGATGGGCTTCGGGAAGTGACCATTTCCCGGCGAAAAATACGAGAGTTTGTAGAAGAAATTCAACTCAAGGGGGGACGCAGGGTTTATCTTTTGGGTGAGGGAAGATTGATCAACCTGGCCGCCGCGGAAGGCCATCCATCCAGCGTCATGGATATGAGTTTTGCGAACCAGGCACTTGCCTCGGAGTATCTGGTAAAGCACCACCGGACTTTGGAAAAGAGGGTCTATCCCGTTCCTGCCGGGATCGATCAAGAGATTGCCCGGATGAAACTTGTTTCGATGGGTATCCAGATCGATCGACTGACGAAAGAACAGGCCCACTATTTAGCCTCCTGGGAACAGGGTACATAGATGCCTAACCCAGCGTAGCCGGAATAAAAAAGGAATTGAAATTCCAAAATCCAAATCCCAAATTTCAAATAAATTCCAATGACGAAATGACCAAAATCCGAAACAAATTTGTTTGGGTCATTCGAAATTGGGAATTTGGATATTGTTTGGGATTTGGTGCTTGGAGATTGGTGCTTTGGCGGCGTAATCAGCATTTTGTTGCCATTTGCACAATTTTAGTCATAACCGACTAAAGGCCTTCCATAATATTTGATGGAACGAAGAAAGACACGCCAGATTTCTATCGGGCCTGTTAAGGTGGGAGGGGATGCCCCGATCTCCATTCAGTCCATGACAAAGACCGATACGAGGGACATCCGAAAAACTGTCCATCAGATCCGGCTCCTCGAGGAGGCGGGTTGCGAGATCGTTCGGGTTGCTGTCGTGGATGCTGAAGCGGCTCACGCCATCACTGAGATCAAGAAAAGAATTCATATTCCACTTATCGCCGATATTCACTTTCACTCGCACCTAGCGCTGATCGCCATGAAGTCGGGAGCGGATGCACTCCGGATCAATCCCGGAAATATTGGAGGGAGGGATCGACTGAAGCCGATCGTGACGGAGGCGAGAAACCGCTCTGTTTCCATCCGCATTGGAGTGAATTCCGGCTCCTTGGAGAAGGATCTCTTGAAACGGTTTGGAGGAACGACTCCCGATGCGATGGTTTCGAGCGCCTTGAGGACGGTTGAGTGGATGGAGGATGTTGGCTTTGACTTGATCAAAGTCTCTCTGAAAGCATCCGATGTCCTGAGGACGGCGGAGGCCTACCGACTCTTTTCGCAAAAATCGGATTATCCCCTACACCTGGGCGTGACGGAGGCGGGGAAGGGCTCTGGAGCTGTCGTCAAATCCTCCGTGGGCATCGGGCTCCTGCTCAATGAAGGAATTGGAGATACGCTGCGGGTTTCATTAACGGGCGACCCTGTTGAGGAAGTGCGCGTGGGTTACGAGATATTAAGAGCCTTGAACATTCGAAAACGGGGTGTGGAGATCATTTCATGTCCCACGTGCGGCCGTTGTGGGATCGATTTGACCCATCTCGTCGAAAGGGTCGAACGAGATGTTAAAAAGATCCTTGCCCCGTTCACCGTGGCGATCATGGGTTGCGTCGTCAATGGGCCAGGGGAAGCAAAAGAGGCAGACATCGGCATTGCTGGAGGGAAGGGGACAGGGGTCCTCTTCAAAAAAGGGAAGATAGTCAGGAAAGTCAAGGAGAGGGATTTTGCCACCGTGTTGCTGAAACAAATTCAGGAAATGACCAAAGAACCGATTGAAGCACCAAATCCCCTGCCTAACCGGCAGGCGCCAAGCTCCAAATAAGCTCCCCTGCCTGCCGGCAGGCAGGAATAACCAAATTCAAAATCTCGAAACAAAATTGAAGAATCTTTCAGGCAATTTTGAAATTGTAGTTTGGAATTTATTTGGAATTTGGGATTTCGGATTTATGATTTTCGCTCTCGAGTGGGGAGCTGAGTTTTTTCCACACATAGTAGATACGCTGGAGCACGGTGAAATGAGTGAGGATGGCAAGAAGCCAGAGAACGGGCTCCATCCATTGAAAGAGGGCTCCCGCAGCGAGAAGGATGATCCGCTCGGCTCTTTCCATGAGTCCGACCGTACACGGCACGTGTAGCGCCTCTGCCTTTGCTCTGACATAAGGAATAAGAGCTGTGCCCATGCTGACAAAAGCAGTGAGGAGGACGAAGCCGGGTTCTTCTTTTTTTAAGTAGTGAATGAGGATGGCCAGAAGGAGAAGAAGATCCGAATAGCGGTCCAAGACCGAATCTAAAAAACTTCCCAGGGCGCTGGTCTTTCCTGATTTTCTGGCCACGACGCCATCAAAAAGGTCGAAAAGGCCAGACAGGATAATCGCCAGTCCTGTAAAGAACCAGAGCTCCTTCAGAACGAGAAGAGAGGCAGCAAGGGTTGCCAGAAAGCCCATGAAGGTGAAGAGATTCGGATTGCCCTGCTCTGCTGAAAATGTTTTGAGAATGTCGTAGAGGTAAGGGTCGAGTCGATGTCCGATTTTGTCGCCAATCATCTCACATGCTCTGAAGAAAGCGAAAGGATTCAAAACAAATTAACATTTTTGGAGGAAAAGTCAATTATTCCATCATTCCATTGTTCCAGTATTCCATCATTCCGATAGCCAAGGAGGCGGTAATGACACCCCAAGTTGTTTCGACGACGGAGTTTAAGACCTTAAAGCTGAAAGGAAGGGGAAAGGTCAGGGATATTTACGATCTTGGAGATCGGCTTCTCATCGTCGCTACTGATCGTATCTCTGCCTTCGATGTGGTCATGCCTAATCCGATTCCTGACAAAGGAAGGATACTGACCCAGCTTTCCAAGTTTTGGTTCGATCTGACAGAAGAGATTGTCCCGAATCATGTCTTTTCGACAGAGGTGGAGGATTATCCTAAAGATTGTCGGCCTTATCAGGAGATGTTGAGATATCGTTCTATGTTGGTGGTGAAGACAGAAGTCCTTCCTATTGAGTGTGTGGTCAGGGGTTATCTTTCGGGTTCGGGTTGGGAGGAGTATAAAAAAACGGGGGAGGTTTGCGGCATTCAATTAGCCAAAGGGTTGCTTGAATCTTCAAAGTTGGAAAAACCGATCTTCACGCCTGCGACCAAAGCAGAGATGGGCCTCCACGATGAAAACATTTCCTTTGAGAAGGTCGAAAAGATTGTTGGGAAAGAGTTGGCGCAGAGACTGAGCACCCTTTCGATATCCATTTATGAAAAAGCGAGAGACGTTGCTGAGAAGAAAGGGATTATCATCGCCGATACTAAGATGGAGTTCGGGCTTAGGGACGGTAAGCTGATTTTGATCGATGAGTTGCTCACCCCGGATTCCTCCCGCTTCTGGCCAAAAGATACGTATCGGCCGGGTGGCCCGCAAAAAAGTTTTGATAAACAGTTCCTGAGAGACTACCTCCTCTCCATCCGCTGGGATAAGAGTCCGCCCGCTCCTCAATTGCCGGAGGAAATTGTTCAAAAGACAAGAGAAAAATATCTCGAGGCCTATGAAAGGCTGGTGGGGAAACCCCTTTAAAAAGATTAAAGTTCAAAGTTCAAAAACCAAATGTCAAATGAATGTCAAATTTTGAAAAATTGAAATAATTTTGGGTGTTTGAACTTCGGATTTAATTTGCGATTTGAACTTTGACATTTGAAATTTTCAAATGTGAGTAAGCAAAAAAGGACCATTTGACATCCCTATCTCATGATACCCTTCGCGATAAATTCAGAGGAGCCATCCTCGGATGTTTTTTGGGAGATGCCTTTGGGGCTGGGTTCGAAGGAATGAGTCCGGACAGGGCCACATTTCATCTGAGTAGTCTTGATTCACCTTCGGTTCATCACTTCATGCCAAAAAAGCCTTTCAGGAATTACACCGACGACACGGACATGACGCTCGCCCTGGCTGAATCCGTCGTTCAAACCGGCGTAGTCGATCCTGAAGACATTGCGAAGCGGTTCAGCCTTCATTGCGATCTCACACGGGGTTATGCCATCGGCACGATCAAGGCTGTCCTGGCCCTCAGGGCGGGGTTGAAATGGTATCAGGTAGCCCGGACGGTTTTTGAAAATGGATCGTTCGGAAATGGTGCGGCCATGCGAGTCTCCCCGGTTGGACTTTTCTACCATCACGATCTGGACAGTCTGGAAGAGGCGGCCATGAAGCAAGCAAGTATCACCCACGTCCATCCTTTAGGTCAATGGGGAGCGGTGATGCAAGCCTGCTGCGTAGGACTGGCGGTGAGGCAGAACCCGAAGGGGCCCTTTAAGAAAGAGCAAATAGTTACCAACCTGAGAGAAATTCTTTGGCGTGGGCCCATTGAATACGTGAAAGCCTTAAATAAGATTGAAGAGATGCTTGCACAAGAGAAAAAACTCGAATCCCGCGAAGTTGTGCGGTCTCTCGGAAATGGCGTGGAAGCTCTTTTCTCTGTTCCCAGCGCCTGCTATATCGCAATCATTTATAGTCCGGATTTCTGTGATGCCATCCGGGCAGCCATTTCTCTTGGAGGCGACACCGATACCATCGCAGGGATGGTCGGAGCAATCGTCGGAGCCCACGTGGGAGAAAGTGGATTTCCATTAGACTGGATCGAGCAGTTGGAAGACGGGCCGAGGGGTAGGTCTTTTGCCAGAAGTTTGGCAAATAGATTATTCGAAACCTGGTTAAAAGTGCATCAAAACTCTTCGGCATAAATCGGAAACTGTCAAGGGAACGTTTCTTTGGTGGCTTCACCAACTACTATTCAGTCCGATCAGTATCTGTGGATTGAGGATTATGAATTGAAATGTTTGCATAAAAATAGGCAGGGCCATTACTGACCCTGCCTATCTGTCATGAATCGCTATTTTACTTTGTCATTCATCCAATTCAGCCTTACTCCGGCTATTGGTTGCCGTTTAATCACTCAAAGTGGGGAACCCGTATTTTGACTTCTTAGAGACCACAGTGGGGATCCGTTGGGGGCGATGGTTCTATCAGCCCAGAGAACCCAAATTTTACCTGCAAGGGGTCATCTATGTAAAGGTATTGGTCAGTTACAGGGTCATAGGCTGGCCACTTCACCAAACCTTTTACATTCGGGTTTCCGGTTGCAGCAAACTGAGTCCACATCGTCATCATGGCTTCGGCCACATAGTCATCGTTCGAGTCAAGCCCCGGGTCCTGAGGTACAAATATCCCGCAATACTGCGGAAACGGGAAGAAAAGAGTGTTCCAGAAAAAAGATACCCATGGTTGAAAGCCGAATTCGTATGCAACATCAAGGCCATGAAAAGCGTGGGATATACCCTCGTTTTTCCAACCCGTTGGCACGTGGTCAAACAAATAGACAAAAACTTTCGACTTTTGTTTTATAGTGGGAACGATAGCCTTTGTCCCGCTAAATATCGAAGTGATATCTTCTCCGTTCATGCCGACCATGTAGGGAACATCGTTTTGCTTATCCGCTGAAAAAATGTTGTTTATTGTATCTGTCAGAAAATAATTATCCACCGTTGGGGTATCCGCATACCCACTGGGCGAAGGGCTCCCCAAAGTGGCAGATTCGGCAGCATTTATGATGTCTTCCCATTTCGCGGCGCGCAGATCGGTAAGAGACGGAGACGGAATGAAACCCTTTGTCACTAGATAATTCACCAGAAGCCCGCCCAAGTATTCTGCCGTTGGTAAGTTTACGCCATTTGCACCCAGTGCCCATCCACTCTCACAGATAGCCCGCTGGAAAAGTCCTTTGGCTAAAGGTGAGGCCATCAACCCATTAACCTTGAAACCGCCTCCGGACTCGCCAAAAATAGTGATATTATGAGGGTTACCGCCGAAGGCAGCGATGTTTCTCTTTACCCACTGCAAGGCAGCAATTAAGTCTAAATAACTATAATTTCCACACACATTACCTGATTCCGCGGCAAGTGCGGGGAGACACAAGAAACCGAATGGTCCTATCCGGTGTTGGACGGTTACTAATACTACACCATGCTGGGGCAGGGGTGGGCTGTTGTTGCTCACCGGGTTACTGGAACCTATGCTAAGGCCGCCACCATGGAACCACACCATTACGGGAAGACGCTCGTTCTCCCTCTTGGCCGGCGTCAGCACGTTTAGATAAAGGCAGTCTTCACTCATCCCTGATTCTGGTATGCTGCCATACAGTGCGGCGCTTGGATACGGTTGCGGGGCCATAGGGCTGAACACAGTGCATTCCCGGATTCCTTTCCAGGGAGTGACCGGCTGAGGTGGCTTCCACCGCAAATCCCCAACAGGAGGTGCGGCATATGGAATCCCCCTATAGATGCGTACTACATCTCCAATCTGGCCGATCTTTGTCGGCAATTCCGGCGGCCCGAACAACTCCGTCCTCAATGTCGTCGGCCCGGGATCGTTAATGGCGTCTATCTTTGACCCGGAAACATACCCGGCGTCTGTTTTTACGGGATCAACGATATAGTCGCCACCGTGGTGGTCATGATCCCAATCGGAATCCTTGTCCATGGCAGCGACATAACCCACCGGAATCATCATTAGCGTCAGAACCAAAACAACGCCAATAGCCTTAAACCTCAAAACAGCTTTCCAATCCATTGTCCTCCTCCTTCCTTGAAACATTTGATACCAGTGTGTCCGAAAGATTTTTCCCTGAATGCTAATGACTCTTCATTACCCTAAACACCTCTACGATTGATTTGCTGATGACTACCACCCCCTTTCAGTCTCTTAGCCCTCTTTTTTGATCATCTATGAAATGCGAGATCAAGAAAGCCTCCCTGTGAAAAAAAATAGATCGGAATTAAGTTGGCAATGGAATTTGTTTTTCTGGAAGGCCCTTAAAATGTTCTTAGAAGTCAGATAGACATATAAAGCTAATTTTTCGACGGGAACTTAAAACTTTGAAAGGAAGATTTTAAAGGTCTTTCTCCATCCACCACCCCCTTTGGATAGAAAAAGTTTCGTTAAGGTTCTGAGGCCAATAATATAAGGGATGAATCGTTTGTCAATACCAAAAATGAGATTGTGAAAAGTATCTTTTGAGCGGATTTAGGGCGAGTTTTGGTACAGAGTGAGACACAGATTATATATTTGCGGTTGAAAGGTTGTACCGTAAGACAAAAATGAACAATCAATTTTTCAAGAGGAAGAACTTATCGCTTGAGGGAAAAATTCGCCCCTTCAGCGAGACGACTCAGGGCTTACCGCCTTGAGACGGTAGTAATTGAAGTTGCGTTTGACATATCCTAATATAATCCGGTTGCAAACCTTTGTGGTATGAAGTATTCTACGACCAATTAGGGGCTTAATGATTACAAGGTTTTGGGGGAGCCATCTCTAGGGAGATAGATCAGCCATGAAAAGAGCCGTGGCTCAACTTTTTCGGTTGACCATACCTATGAAATTGTTCCTTGGATTCTTATCCTATGGGAGCTTGACCATCCTCATTGCCTTCATCGCCCTCTCCAGCCTCCAAAGGTTGAATGAAATCAATAATCGAATTATAGCGCGGGATGTTCCTGCGGTAGAGATCACCGATAAAATGGTTGAGGCCTTGCTGGCCCAGGAACTCTATGGACGTCGTTCTCTCATCCTCAAGAGTTCAGAGATGGAGGTGCTTTTCTGGAAAAGGAGCGAGGAATTCAAAAAACTCCTGCAGCAAATGGGAGATTTTCCAGATTCCTCCAACCTTCCACTCGCTCGACTAGCTACTCTCCACGAAGAGTATGATGATCTCTTCAAAACAAGATTGGGGAGGGGGGGAGATTTTTCTTCTCGGACCTTTCAGGATTATGATCGGCGGATCAGACAGAAGCAAGAAGAACTCATCCAGCTTCTAAAAGTGATCTCTCATGATGCCAAGGAGGAGCAGAAAGAACAAAGCCTGAAGACCCTGAGTATGGGACATTCAGCCTTTTGGATTACTACCGGATTGAGTATCGGCGGCCTCATTTTGGCAATCTTTATTGCCTTAATCGTTACCCGTAATATTTCCCGCTCCATCAACCAGTTAAAGCTTTGCACCCGGGAGATATCAGAGGGGAAGTTCGACCATCTACCTGAGGTCCAAAGTCAGGATGAACTGGGAGATCTGTCCGAAGCTTTTCAGAAGATGGCGCAGAGGTTGAAACGTTTGGAGGAGATGTCCTTGGACGCAAACCCCCTGACCCGCCTTCCGGGAGCGGCGGCCATCGAGAATGTCGTGAACAAGAGGTTAAAGGAAGAAACCCACTTGGCCTTTTGCCAGCTTGATTTGGGCAACTTCAAGGCCTTTAACGATCGGTATGGGTATGCTCGGGGCAATGAGGTCATCCAGGCGACTGCCAAAATTGTGACCGAAATGGTTAAAGCGCAAGGAGATGATGAGGCTTTCGTCGGGCATATTGGGGGAGATGATTTTGTCGTAATCACTTCGCCCGAAAGGTATGAGAAGATATGCCTTGCCATCATCGATTGTTTTGATAAAAAGGTGGTTGATTTTTATGATGTGGAAGACCGACAGCGGGGTTACATCCAGGGGGAGACACGACAAGGGGAGAAAGTAACCTTTCCCATCGTGACTCTGTCCATCGCAGTGGTGACAAACCAGACTCGTCGGCTGCTCAATCACATCCAGGTTGGAGAGATCGCGGCGGAACTGAAAGGCTATGCCAAATCTTTTCCGCACAGCATTCATGTCGTCGACCGACGCGGCGACAGGGTTTCGAGTCGAGTGGACTGAACAATTTCCCCTCCATCGTGATATGAGGGGATGAAAGGACGAGATATGAATTCAAGATTCCATCGCCTCCGATGGTGTTGTTTTATTCTCCTGCTTTTCTTCATGGCAAGTTGCAGTTTGACTCAGGCGCTGAAAAAACCGGAGGGGGAAAAAGAATTTGTTCAGGAGACCTCCCGCTTAGAAAAGCTTACCCAAGGGCACCCCGAACCATCGGTTCGGGCCGAATCCCATCTGAAGTTGGCCTTTCTTTATGTGAACTGGAGAAACCCCAGGTTAAGTTACACTCGGGCCCTTCAGGAAATGGAAAGCTATCTCACCCTATCGCCGGGTAAAGTGCAAACAGACGACTTCCAGAACTGGTTTGTAGTCCTCAGAGAACTGGACCATTTGGGCAAGGATAGAATTGGCTTGCAGACCAGCCTGGAAAAGGTCCAGAAGGCGAATAAAAACCTGCACAATGAGGTAGCCAACCTGAAAGAGATGATTGAAAGACTAAAGACCCTCGACCGCAAGATGGAAGAGAAAAGAGGCCTCATCAAATAAATCCCAAAAAAGGATGCGGTTTCCTACAGACTTTTAATTTTACCTGGCTCGATTTCGATGACGGAGGTAATCGTCGGGGTAAGACTTGAACTGTAGTTGGATCTGTCTTCCCTTAATTTCAGAGGAAGGAGTCCGCGGTTTTTTAGAAAGCAGCCGACCCAAAGTTTAATTTGGCGATAACAGTAGAGTAGAGAGCTGGCGTAGTGGCTAAGGGCTCTATCTCCAGCTCCCCCTCATCAAACCGTACGTTCGGTTTTCCCGAATACGGCTTTCCGATCATCTTCTTCCAGAGGCTTTCACAGTTTGCTCCTGCTTGGCCCTCTGGTATAGTCTCCTCCGAAGTTCCCGGACTACTCTGGAGTTCCCAGCCTCCGCGGCAATCTCCTTCCTTCACCCCTTCAGAAACACGATGAAAGCATTGCCCCTTCCCTCTCCCAAGGTTATGCTGTTCCTGAGATCCAAACGGTACTATGAGCAACTCCGACTCCCTTGCCGACCCAGTAAAATTTCGTTCCCTTATATCTACCAGTTGCCCTCCTGATGAGCATCGACAAGGGTCTCCCGCGTTCA
>Ga0335070_10001508_pt1 | contig 26969 bp, 22 predicted proteins | sample Lox_Sample_13_FD_206722 | JGI IMG/M metagenome (GOLD analysis project Ga0335070, IMG submission 206722) | Soil microbial communities from Loxahatchee National Wildlife Refuge, Florida, United States - Lox_Sample_1.3 | ecosystem: Environmental > Terrestrial > Soil > Wetlands | place: USA...
GCACACGGTCGCGCACATAGACATCCACCTTGTGATTACGGTCTTCAGGTACCAGGGGGGCTGACGACTTGAATGCAACAACCGATCCATCGGCATTCGTGGTCGGCAGCAAACTGCGATCCGTGCCCTGATCACCGTTGTCGGCAACGCTGACCCGTTCGATGGTCGGCAGGGACCCAGCGGAAGCGCTCCACGGTGTGACGGCGGTATACAGCAGCACGGCCCCCAGAACACCGGTCATCCGAACCACAACCACGCCCTGACGGCCTGCCTGCCTCCTACGGGTCCCGGTGTTCATTCCCCTTCGCCGCATCCTTCCGTGCCTCCTCGGTCAGCCGGTCGCATAGCACAAGAGACGGAGGCGCCACAAACCTGGGATTTCTCAGCGGCGTATTGATTCACTGAGGCAATGACTCACCTGTTACTTGAGGAGCTTCTGCACCGCCTTGAACTCCGGGGAGGCGGCGGTCCGAACCCACTCGAGGCAGACCATCTCCACGGTGCTCGGGACCGCACCGGAGCCAACCATCTTGTCCCAGCCGATACGGTAGTCATGCTCGAAACGCGACGAAATGGCGTCGTAGGGAACGTGCACTTGAAAGCCGCGATCGAGCAGGTCGTGGACGGTCTGGTTGACGCAGGCATGTGCCTCGATGCCGCACACCACCAACTGCGGGCGGCGCAACTCCGTCAACGCGGCAGCAAACAGCGGCTCTTCGCAGCAGCTCAGGGAGAGCTTCTCGATCACCGGCTGCCCGGCCTGCAAGCCCTCGGCCACCTCCGGCACCAAGTGCCCGAGCCCCTTCGGATACTGCTCGGTTGCGAGGATGGGCACAGCGACGGCCTTCGCCGCCTCCATGAGCCGCCGGACATTCCGCACCATACGCTCGTGCTCGACCGTCTTGCCGCGATAGGCCTCCTGCACATCGATCACCACGAGCGCACTTTGGCTCCGCTCCAGCATGCGTGGATGCGACATCAACCCAACTCCCTTCCGGCACGCGCTGGCTAACGCGTGATCACGCGCGTGTCCACCGGAAAACCATGCGGTAGCCCGCGAGGCAAGAACGGGTTCAAATCGACGCTGAGCGGCGGCGCGCCGAACGGCGGGACGAGGCGCTCGTCAAAGACGAACGGCGCGGCGCGGTCGATGGCGAACTGATCTTGCAGCAACAAGCGCAGGGTCAAGTGGCGTGAGCGGCCGCGGTCGAAGGACGTCGTGACGAACGGGTAATACCCCGGCCAGTAGTAGTCGCTGTATGGTGTCGGACTCGCCCCCTTGGCAATCGCCAGCGGTCCGTTGATTTGCACGCCACCCCCGCCGCCACCACCCGCGATGACACCGGCCGTGGCTAAGCCGCGCTCCAGTCCCCGCAGGTACGCTTCCGACAGCCGCGAACGGTCATAGACAACCTCCGCTTCGCGTCGGGGCTCTGCCGGCGGCGCCGCTGGTGGCTCGGGCGGCCCAACCTCGTTTGCCATCGACTGCCGTGCCAACTCGTCCACTACAACACGTGCGCTCCCGGCTTGCTCCTTCGGCACTTCGCCCTTTAGGTTGGTGTAGTGCCGGACGCCGTCGGCATCCTGCCACTCGATGATGTCGGCCCTCGCAATTCCCGACCAGCACAGCAGGAGCGCAACCAAGACAACCCAGTTCATGCCGGAATTCTACGCCGCGGCATCGGATGGGGCAACTCGCTGCTGCACGGTCTTGGCGGCGCCTACCAAGAGTCCGCCAACGATCGCCAAGCCGATGCTCATCCATTGCGCTGTAGTCAGGCCGACGAGCCAGTCCGGATTGCGCCGCACGAACTCGATCAGAAAGCGCACGATGGCTGACAGGATCAGATACCGACCGAAGAGGTCACCCCTCGGGGGATTGCGCAGACGCCGCCGCCACAGGTAGGCGAAGATCGCCCAGCACGCGAGCATCTCGTAGATCGGCGCCGGATGCACGCGCTCAGTCGTGGGCACGACACCATTCGGATAGCTCATGCCCCAGGGAAGACTCGTCGGCACGCCGTAGTCGCCGTCCCCGGAGAGCTGGCAGCCGATGCGGCCGATCGCCAAACCCATCGCCAACGCCGGCGCAGAAATGTCGGCAAGCTCCAGCCACGCTACGTGGCGTCGGCGCGCCAGGATCCAAGAGCCAACGACACCACCGATGAGCCCACCGTACCACACCCATCCGCTCGCTGAGAGAAGGAAGCTGACCGGGTCCTTGGTAAAGTACTGCCAGCCGGTGGGAATGAGGAAGAGCCGTGCCCCAACCCAGCCACCGATGTAGGCGTACAAGATGAGATCATAGGCGAGGTCGATGTCGTAACCGCGCCGGATGACGTCGCTGCGCACCAGCAAGAACGCCGCCAGGAAGCCGCCAAGGGCGGCCACCCAGAAGCTGGGCACCGCAAGCTCGCCGATGTGAAACAGAATCGGGCGCATAACCGACGTGTCTCCTGCTTAGACCTTGGACTTTGGACGTTGGATGTTGGACTTTGGACCTTGCCCTTCACATCCCCGTTATGTTGTATCCGGCATCGACGTGCAGCACCTCGCCGGTCACGCCGCTGCCGAGATCGCTGCACAAGTAGAGGGCCGTGTTGGCTACCTCCTCCGGCGAAATGTTGCGGCGCAACGGTGCGCGTTCTTCGTGGTGGTGCAGCATGCTCTTGAAGCCGGTGATCCCAGCGGAGGAGAGCGTGCGCAGCGGCCCGGCCGAGATGGCGTTGACGCGAATCCCTTGCGGCCCGAGATCGTACGCGAGATAGCGTACACACGCCTCGAGTGCGGCTTTGGCAATGCCCATCACGTTGTAGTTCGGCAGCGCGCGCTCCGCTCCCAGGTACGTCAGGGTGAGCAGCGAAGCGCCCGCCGGCATGAGCGGTTCAGCGTGCCGCGCGATCGCCACGAGCGAGTAGGCGCTCGTCTCCAGCGCAACCTGGAAGCCGTCGCGCGACGTGTGCAGGAAGCGACCCTTGAGTTCGTCGCGTCGCGCAAACGCCACCGCGTGAATGATGATGTCCACGCGGCCCCACGGCTCGCGCAGCGCAGCAAACGTCGCAGCAATTTCGTCGTCCTTGTTGACGTCGCACGGCAGCACCCGGTCGACCCCCAGCGACGCCGCCAGCGGCCGCACCCGGCGCTCGATGGCCTCGCCGACGTAGGTGAATGCCAGGTCGGCGCCTTCACGCTGCAGCGCTTGCGCGATCGCCCAGGCAATACTGTGATCGTTGGCCACGCCGAACACGATCGCCTTCTTGTCCTGCAACATCGGCATCGCAGGTCCACCTCCACGCTTTCCCTTAGCCGCGGCGCCACCACGGGCGCAAGCCACTGCCGGCGCCGCAGCCGTTGGGGAGTCCTTGCCGGCCATCGCAGCCTTCGATAAACGCAGGTCATGACGCGGCGATTCTTCCCAGCGCTGGCCTTTGTGGTGCTGACGCACGGCGCGGCACCCGCCCTTGCTCAGGATGCCTTGGTGCAGGTGCGGACGCGCGGTGTCCTGCGCTGGGGCGGCGACATCCAGGGGGGCGAGCCCTACGCCTTCCGCGACCCGCATGACAGCGCACGGCTGGTCGGGTTTGAGGTCGAGATCGCCGACGCCCTGGCGCACCGCCTCGGCGGGCGCGCCGAGTTCGTGCAGAACGACTGGAGCACGCTCATTCCGTCGCTTGAACGCGGTGACTTTGACGTCATCCTCAACGGCCTCGAGGTGACAGCGGCGCGCCGCGAGCGCGTGGCCTTCACGCGCCCCTACTACGCCTTCAGCGAAACGTTCGTCGTGCGCCGCGACGACGGCGCCCTGCGCAGTCTCGACGACCTGCGGGGCCGGCGCGTGGGCACGTTGGCCGCGTCGCTTGGGTTCGAGCTGCTGCGCGCAAGGCCTGGTGTGGAGGTCGTCCTCTACGAGGGCGTAGAGGAGCCGTACATCGACCTGGAGCAAGGACGGCTCGACGGAGTGGTGTTGGACAACATCATAGCCGACCGCTACGGGCTCGTGCGTCCAACGTTGCGCGCTGCGGCAACTGTTGGTGAGGGCACTTACGCCATCGCCATCCGGCCAGCGGACAAGGCGTTGCTCCAGGCGGTCGACACTGCGCTGGGCGAGATGAGGCGTGCCGGAGAGTTGCGGGCCATTCTCACGCGGTGGTCGCTGTGGAACGAACGCCAGGAACGTCTGTCTGAGGTTGCGCCGGCGGCTGCCACGCAAGCGGCCCCGGGCGCCGTGACGGTCTCACAACTCCTGCTGTTTCTGCACGCCACCGGCTTCACGGTTTTGATTTCGACGCTGGCGATGGGGCTGGCGGTGGCTGGCGGGTTGGTCCTCAGCGTCGCGCGGCGCTACGGGGGCGCGCCGTTGCGGTTCGCCGCGACCACCTACGTCGAGTTGTTCCGCGGCACCCCGGTGCTCTTGCAGCTCTACGTACTCTACTACGGCCTGGCCCCGCTGCTGACGCTCAACGCCTTTACGGCTGCCGTGGTCGGCCTCGGTATGAACTATGCCGCGTACGAATCCGAGCTCTATCGCGCCGGGCTGCAAGCCGTGCCGATCGGTCAAACCGAGGCGGCGCTGTCGCTGGGGATGTCGCGCCGCCTGACGCTGCGGCGAATTGTCCTCCCGCAGGCGCTGCGCGTCGCCCTGCCCGGCATCGCCAACGACTTCATCGCGCTGCTGAAGGACTCCTCCCTCGTGTCCGTGATCACCGTCGTGGAGTTGACCAAGCAGATGACCATCACCGCCGTCGACGTGCGCAGCTGGGCGTGGCCCGGGCTGTTGTGCGCCGGGCTCTATCTGGCCCTCAGCTATCCACTGTCGCGCCTGGCACGACGGCTGGAACGCCGCCTGGTTCCGGTGCCGGCATGAACAACGGGGCGATCGTCCGCGTGCGCGGATTGCGTACACGGGTCGGTGACGTCGAGGTGTTGCGCGGCATCGATCTGGACGTGCAACGCGGCGCGGTTGTGGCCATCGTCGGGGCCTCCGGCAGCGGCAAGACCACGCTGCTACGCGCCCTCAACTATCTCACACCGTTCAGTCATGGTGAGGTCGTGGTCGCCGGACACCGGCTGCAGCCCGGTATGAATGAGCGAGCCGACGCGGCACTGTTGCGTCAGGTACGCACGCGCGTCGGGATGGTGTTTCAGCACTTCCATCTGTTTCCGCACCTGACGGCTGTCGGCAACATCACCGAGGCACCGCGTTACGTCCTCGGTGTCGACCCCATGGCCGCGCAGGCACGCGCCCTGGCGCTGCTCGAACGGGTCGGCTTGGCCAGTCACGGTCACGCCTACCCGCACACCTTGTCGGGAGGCCAGCAGCAGCGCGTCGCGATCGCGCGCGCCTTGGCGATGGACCCGGACGTCCTCCTCCTCGACGAGCCGACCTCGGCGCTTGACCCGCGGTTGGTGGGGGAGGTGCTGGCTGTGATCGCGGACCTGGCGGCCGGAGGGCAGACGATGGTGATCGTGACGCACGAGATCGCCTTCGCGCGCCGGGTGGCACACCGCGTCGTGGTGGTCGATGCTGGGCTGATCGTCGAAAGCGGTACGCCCGACGACGTGCTGGAGCGGCCCCGGAACGCCGCGACGCGCGCGCTACTGGCACTGGAGTAGGATACATGCATCGATTACAGAGCAAGGTCGCATTGATCACCGGCGCGGCCTCCGGCATTGGACGGGCCGCGGCACTGCGCTTCGCGGAGGAAGGCGCACGTGTCGTCGTCGCCGATATCCAAGACGCCCTGGGCGAGGAGACAGCGTCAACGATCCGCGCCGCGGCGGGGGAGGCCTGCTTCGTGCACGCCGACGTTAGTCGTGCCGCGGACGCTGAAGCCATGGTAGCCGCAGCCGTCGGGCACTTCGGCCGCCTCGACATCCTCTTCAACAACGCCGGCGTCGGCAAACACATCCCCTTCGACGCACTCACGGAGGCGGAGTGGGACCGCATTGTCGACATCAACCTGCGGGGCGTCTTCCTCGGGTGCCGCTATGGCGTGCCGGCCATGCGGCACGCCGGCGGCGGCGCCATTCTGAACACCGCGTCGCAGTCGGGGCTGCAGGGTCATCCCAACAATCAGGCCTACTGCGCCGCCAAAGCGGGCGTGATCAACTTCACGCGCTCACTCGCAAAGGATCTGGCGCGACACAACATCCGCGTCAACGCCATCTGCCCGGGCGGAACGGACACGCCGATTCTGCGCGGCTACATACCCGCTGGGGAATCGGCAGACTACGTGGCGCGCATGGTGGCGCCACGCACGCCGTTCGGGCGGCTGGCCCGCCCCGAGGAGATCGCGGCGGCGGCGCTCTTTCTCGTCTCCGACGAAGCCTCCTTCATCAGCGGGGTCGCCCTCCCCGTCGACGGCGCCGCGTCGGCCTGATGCCTGCGCATCGTCGGTGGGCGCGCAGGCTGGACATCCGCACCGGCTCGTGTATCTGCTGCGCGATGCGAAACGGTTCTCGCCTGCTGATGGCGCTGTTCGTGGCCGCGCTTGCCGGATGCGCCAGCAAGCCGACGCTGCGTGTCAGCGCGGAACGGAGTGCTGCAACCGACTTCAGTGGCTATCTGACGTATCGGTGGGCGTCGGCGCCACCCGAGGTCTCCCTGGAACACTCCCGGACTCCCCGAGAGTTGCTCGACTGGCGCATCCGCAATGGTATCGAGGCGCAGCTGGCGGCGCGGGGATATCAACAAGTGCAGTCCGGGAAGGCGGACATGATCGTGGCCTACCACCTTGATCTCCGGGAGGCCCATACCGAGTCGGTCGGTGACTTCATCAACTACCGCCAGAGCGGCGGCCAGGAGGCGATGCAGGAAGCCTACGTCTTCGGTTATCAGGAAGGCACACTGGTGATTGAAGCGGTAGACGGAGCGACGCGCCGCCTGGTGTGGCGCAGCGCCGCAGGCCCCCTCCTGAATCCGGAGGCGCAGCAAGAGCGGGTGCGGGAAGCCGTCCAGCGCATGATGGAGCGCTTCCCCGCACGCTGAGGCGCAGCCCCCGCGGCTGATGCGACAAGCGGCTCACACTGCGAGCATGGAAAAGAGAGCAGCACCGCCGGGACAGCGGATGCGTGGAGTGGCCCCACGCGCGCATGCGATGCTCGTCTCATTGACCCTGTGCATCGCGTCGTTGACGCGCGCGGCCGAGCCCGCGCCGAGCGCGGCACCGCAGGTGACCCCGACGACGGCTGCCATTCCCGTGACTCAGATCGCCGACTGGGCCGAGCGCACGGATAGCACCCTCCGCCTCATGCGGCCAATCCTGGCCCCCGACCCCACGACTACCGCGATCAGTCACGACGTTGCAGCGCGGGCGACGCAAATTGCCGACCTCAAGCGCGACTCCGCCGCCCAACTGGCTGCCGGTCTCACGCCGCAACCGCTGGATGACCTGCGGCGGCAGTGGTTGCTGATCAAGGACGATCTCGCGAGATGGACACAGGCGATCGGCACCCGCACCGACGCCCTTGAAGCAGACAGCGCGCGGCTGACCCAACTCGACACCACCTGGGCCGCGACCGAGACCGCCGCCAAAGACAGCGATTTTCCTGATGCCCTGCGCGCGCCCATCCGCGGCGCGCGCGCCAGTATTCGCGACGCCCAGGCGCAACTGCGCACGCGACGTGACACCGTGCTGGCCCTCTTGGGCCGCATCTCCGGGCTGCAAAGCCAAGTATTCGAAGCATTGGCGCAACTCGACCTGGCAGAGCGGCAGATGCGGCAGGATTTGCTCATCAGGGACGCGCCGCCCTTGTGGAGTGCGCTGTCGGAGCTGTCGCAGGCCGAGCCGTTTGCCGCGGCGCTGCATGCCGGTCTGCTTCGCAACCGCACCCTGGCGCGCGCCTTCGTTGAGCAACAATCGCGCGGGCTGCTGCTACAGGCTCTGCTGACGGTAGTCATCCTCGCCGTCACGCTAACCCTGTCGCGCCAGCAGCGGGCGGCAGGGACGTCTGACGATATGTCCCCTGCGGTGCAAGCTGTCCTTGAGCGGCCGATCTCGGCCGCAGCCATCTTGGCGTTGATGCTCGGTGCCCCCATCCACCGATACGCACCGGTGTTTCTTGCCAACCTGAATGGCGTGATCATCATCGTGCCATTATTGCGGCTCTTTCGCGGGCGCGCCGCGCCCGAGCTGCGCCGCACCCTCGGCGTACTGGCCGTATTGCTGGTGGTTTCGACGCTGCGTCGCCTGCTGCCACCGCTGGCCCCTATCACACGGTTGATTTTGCTCACGCAGAGCAGCGCCAGCGTGGTATCCATCGTCTGGGTCCTGTACCGCGACCGCATCGCCCACCTCGAGGTGCCGGATGCCTGGCGGCGCGTGCTGCTGATCGCGATGTGGGCCATGCTGGCTACCCTTGCCGTGTCGGTCGTGGCCAACCTGGCTGGGACCGTAACGCTCGCTGTCCTGCTGACTGACGGTGATTTCGCCGCCTCTACCGCCGCCGTCGCGTTTCTCGCAGCCAGCCGTGTCCTGGAGGCATTGTTCATCCAGACCAGCAGGTCGGCGGCCGCGCAGCGCCTACGGTCGATCGCCGGTCACGCGCGGCGGCTGCGCCGCCGCGCTGTCCGGCTCATCCACGCGTCGATGGTCGTGCTGTGGGTCTTGATTACCGTTCGAGTGTTCGGACTCTCAAGGGCGTTCTGGGGAGCCATCGCGGACGCCCTGGGCGCAAGCCTGACGATCGGAGCCGCATCGCTTTCGCTTGCTGATATTCTGACGGTGCTAGTGACGCTGTGGGTGTCGCTGTTGATCGCTCGCATTGTCCGCGTGATTCTCGAAGAGGACGCCCTCCCCCGCCTGTCGCTGCCGCGCGGCGTACCCGGAGCGATCTCCGCGGGGGTGAACTACGTTATTTTGCTGGTCGGCTTCGTCTTCGCATTGTCCGCGGCCGGCGTCGACCCCGGTCGGGTGACGTTGGTTGCGGGCGCGTTGAGCGTTGGCATCGGCTTTGGCCTGCAGAACGTAGTGAATAACTTTGTGTCCGGGATCATCCTGTTGTTCGAGCGCCCCATTCAGATCGGCGACATTGTCAGTTTCGGCAACACCAGCGGCCAGGTACGTCGCATCGGCTTCCGCTCCAGTACGATCGCTACATCTGATGGTGCCGAGGTTGTGGTGCCCAACGGCACCCTATTGTCAGAAAAAGTCGTCAACTGGACGCTGAGCAATGATCAACGCCGCATTGAAATCACGGTCGGGGTGGTCTACGGCAACGACCCTAACGCGGTCATTCGCGTCCTCGAAGGGGCGGTGAAGGAGACCCCCGATCTTCTCGAACAACCGCCGCCGCGCGCGTTGTTCGTCGGCTTCAGCGACACCAGCCTGCAGTTCGCCTTGTGGGTGTGGACTGATCGGCAAGACATTTTCGCGGCAGTGCGCAGCCGCGTTGCCATCGCCGTCCACGACGCGCTGCGTGCTGCGGGCATCGAGATGCCCTTTGCCCAGCGGCAGCTGCAAGTGAAGTCGGGCGAGGCAGTTCCGCCGAGCGATGACAAGAGACCCTGACAGCGTGCCGCCCATGGCACGGCAGGCTGGGTGCCAGACGCTGCCGTCCGCAAGGTACGCCCGTCAGGGGAAGGGGCTTCCGACCGACTATTCGGCTGGCAGCCGCCGACGGCGTAACCGCCCCTTGGGACCGCGCGTTTCCGTACTGTTGCCGGCGTATAACGCCACCCCCACCCTACCCGCTGCGCTGCGCAGCATTCTGCGCCAGAGCGAGCCGGAGTGGGAATGCGTCATCGTCGACGACGGATCCGAAGATGACACCCTCGCCTGCGCACGTACGTTTGCGCAGCGCGACGCGCGTTTCACCGTGGTCTCGACGCCGCACCGCGGGCTGGTGGCGGCACTCAACACCGGCCTCGCGCACTGCCGTGCAGACATCGTGGCACGCATGGATGCCGACGATCTCATGCACCGGCGGCGACTGGCTGCACAGCTCACGATGCTCGCCGCACAGTCTCAGCTTGTCGCAGTGGGCTGCCACGTCCGAATGTTTCCGCGCGCCGCGCTCCGCGACGGGCTGCGCGCCTACGAGCGCTGGCTGAACAGCATCGACTCGCCTCGGCGCGTGCAGACGGAAGCGTTCGTCGAGTGCCCGATCGTGCACCCAACGCTTATGATTCGCCGCATCGTCTTGTCACAGCTCGGCTATCGCGATTGCGGCTGGGCCGAAGACTATGACCTCATTCTGCGCCTCATCACGCGCGGCGACCACATCGGGGTGGTCCCGCAACGGCTGTTGTGCTGGCGCAACGGTCCGCGGCGGCTCACCTGGAGTGGGGCGTCATACGCGCTCGATCGGCTCGTGGCCTGCAAGGCCGCGTTCCTCGCCGCGCACTTCCTGGCTGGCACCGACACGTACATCTTGTGGGGGTTCGGTGACACCGGTCGTGCCCTGCAGCGCGCCTTGCTGCAGCACGGCAAGCGGCCCTCGCACGTCGTCGAAGTCCATCGGGGCCGTCTCGGCAACGTCATCCACGGCGCCCCGGTCGTCGGCTACGAGCAGCTGCCGCGGCTGCCGCACCACCCGGTGGTAGTATCAGTGGCGGGTGAGGGTCCGCGGCAGCAGATCCGCGACGTCATGGCAACCATGGGCTTCCGCGAGCTGGATGATTTCGTCTGCGCCGCCTGACATGACGAGTTGAAAGTGGCAAGCTGACAGCTACAAGCCAGGGGGTTTGCCGGGAGGAATGTGAAATGGATGAGCGTCGCATCGTACTGTCGACCCGCGAGATGCCGGCGGCGTGGTACAACTTGGCGGCGGATCTGCCCACGACCTTGCCTCCACACCGTCATCCCGCGACCGGCCAGCCGGTCACCGCGGCCGACATGAGTGCCATCTTTCCGCCCGCGCTCATCGAGCAAGAGGTATCGACGCAGCGCTGGGTAGAGATCCCGGACGCGGTGCGTGATCAGTTGGCATTGTGGCGGCCGACGCCGCTCGTGCGCGCACGCAACCTCGAACGCCACCTCGGCACGCCGGCGCGCATCTACTACAAGAACGAGGCGGTGAGCCCGGCGGGCTCGCATAAACCGAATACGGCGGTACCGCAGGTGTACTACAACAAGCTCGCCGGCATCACGCGCCTCGCCACCGAGACCGGTGCTGGCCAGTGGGGATCCAGTCTGGCGTTTGCCTGCGGCCTCTTCGGCCTGCAGTGCAAGGTCTACATGGTCAAGGTCAGCTACGAGCAGAAGCCCTACCGTCGTTCACTCATGCAATTGTGGGGAGCGGCGGTGGTGCCCTCGCCATCGCGCGACACGCACACGGGGCGGGCAATTCTCGAGAAGGACCCGGAATGCTCGGGCTCACTCGGCATTGCCATCAGTGAAGCCGTCGAGGACGCCGCCAGCCGCAAGGACACCAACTACGCGCTGGGCAGCGTGCTCAATCACGTCTGCCTGCACCAGACCATCATCGGCCTGGAGACACAGAGGCAACTGGCGATAGCGGACGAAACGCCGGATGTGATGATCGGCTGTGCCGGTGGTGGCTCGAATCTTTCCGGGCTGATCTTTCCCTTCGTCAAAGACGCCATCGCCGGCACGGGGCCGCGCCTCGTGGCCGCCGAACCCGCGGCGTGCCCGTCGCTGACACGCGGGCGCTACGCCTACGACTTTGGCGACACGGCCGGGATGGCACCCATGACTCGCATGTACACCCTCGGCCACACGTTCCTCCCCTCTGGCATCCATGCGGGCGGCCTACGTTACCACGGCATGAGCCCGCTGGTGTCCCTGCTGCGTCACCTGAACGTGTTGGAAGCGGTGGGCTATCGCCAGAACGAGGTCTTCGAGGCCGCGGTCACGTTCGCGCGCACCGAGGGCATCTGCCCGGCACCGGAGACCGCCCACGCGATCAAGGCAACGATCGACGAGGCGCTGCGCTGCAAGGCCGTTGGGAAGAGCGCGTGCATCGTCTTCAACCTATCGGGCCACGGCCACTTCGACTTGACCAGCTATGACAAGTATCTCGCCGGCCAGCTCGAAGACTTCGAGCTGCCGCAGCGCGAGATCGAACAGGCCCTCGAACACCTGCCGGTCGTCCCGGACGATGGCGCCTCCTACGAGGCGTGAGGGCGAGCGACCGCGGCATGGGCGCCCTGCAGGTCCGGCTGCTCAAAGCCATCGATCATCTCATCGGCCGGACCATCTACCGCGCATTGTTGTACTGGCACCGTCGGCAGGCGCCGCCGGGAGACGGCGAACTGGCGGCCGTGGTGACCCGGATTCTGGTCGTCCGGCCGGGCGGTATCGGCGACGCCGTGCTGTTCTTCCCGCTGTTGCAAGCGTTACGACGGGAGTTTCCCCAGGCGCGCCTCGAGGTGCTTGCCGAACGCCGCAACGTCGGCTTGTTTGCTACCAACGACGTCGTCCACTCCGCCTATGCGTACGATCGTGGCTATGGACGCGAGCTGCTGACGGTGCTGCGTGGCAGATACGACATCGTCATCGACACCGAGCAGTCGCATTTCCTGTCGGCGATCATTACGTATCTCACCGGTGCGCCGGTGCGCGTCGGCTTCGACACGCAGGGGCGCGGCGGCTTGTTCACGCACCGCGTCCACTACAGTGACCAGATCTACGAAGTGCACTCCTTCCTCAACCTGTTCCACGCACTCAGCGGCAAGCGCCTGCCCTTCGATCCGGAGCGGCCGTTCTTCCCGATCGCCGAGGAACATTTGACTTGGGCGCGGGCACTGCTCGGCACGGGCTCCGACGCGCGCCTCGCCGTTGTCCTTCCCGGGGCGAGCACGCCGTTGAAGCGCTGGGCGCCGGAGCGGTACCGCCGCGTCGTGCAGTGGTTGATCGAGCAAGGGTTGCGCGTCGCGGTAATCGGTGGGGCGACTGATGTGCAGGCGGCGCGAGAGGTGACCCAGGGGCTCGACCCGGGCCGCATCATCAACCTCGCGGGCAGCACCAATCTGCCGCGCACCGCAGCGGTGATCGCACTGGCCGACGTCTACGTCTCGAGCGACACGGGCCCGCTGCACATCGCTTACGGCGTCGGCACGTCCACGGTCCACATGTTCGGCTCCGGCATCCTCGAGAAGTGGGCGCCCGCCGGCTCGCGCTACCGTGCCGTGCACAAAGCCCTGCCCTGCTCTCCGTGCACACGTTACGGCTACACGCCGCCGTGCCCGTACGGCGTCGAGTGCATGCAGCGCATCGAAGTGGAGGACGTCATTCCGAAGCTGATCGAAGCGTTGGCGCAGCCCGCCGCTTCTTCGTCGCGTCGGGCCCGGGCGTAAACGGCGTCGGCGCCCGCTGGCGGCGCGTCAGGCTTTACGTTGTCGATGCGAGGGTGTAGGTCCGCCGGAGATGGAAGCCTGCGCACGCTGCTTGGTCCGCCATCCGTTGCTTGTTGTGGGCGTGCATGGGCTCGTAACCCTCGCGCTCGGCGTGTACGCACTGCACATCCGCATCGAGAGCTCGATCGAAAGTGTCCTGCCTGCGGGGGATCCCGAGGTCAGTTACTACGAGACCATCCGCTCGACCTTCGGCAGCGACGACGTCGGGGTCGTGGGGGTGCGCGCGGACAATCTGTTTGCAGCGGCGACACTGGAGAAGATCGCGCGCGCCACCGACGCCATCAGCCGTGTGCCCGGCGTGGAGCGCGTGCTCAGCATCACCAACGCCATCGATCCGGCCGCCGACGTCTTCGAACCACCGCCATTGTTGCCCGACATCCCGCCCACCGCCGACGAAGTCGCGAGGCTGAAGCAGAAGCTTACCTCGACGCCGCTCTACGGGAAGAACCTGGTTGCCGACGATTTCAAGGGTGCCGCCATCAACGTCTTCTTCAAGAATCTGACCGACGCGGAGTACGTCGATCTGGATGTCGACGGAAAGATCAATGCGATTCTCGCCCGCGAAAGCGGGCCGGAACGCTTCTTCTACACGGGTGCCGGGCACCTCAAGCAGGCTGCCGTCGACATGATGCGCCGCGATCTCCTCCGCTTCACCCCGATCGCCCTGGGGCTTGTGCTGCTGGTGCTGTGGCTGTCGTTCTGGAGTGTGCGGGGCGTGGTTCTGCCGATCATCTCGGTGCTGCTGGCGCTGGTGTGGACGCTGGGCGTGATGGTGCTGGCGGGCAAGTCGATCACACTCGGCACATTCGTGTTGCCCCCACTGCTCATCGTCATCGGCAACTCCTACGCCATTCACGTGATGGCGCGCTACTACGAGCAAGTGGACGCCGGCGCGCCGCCAGCAGATCTGGTGGTGCGTGCTTTCCAGCGGGTGTGCCTGCCGCTGCTGATCTCGGCATTGACCGTCGCCATCGGCTTCGGCTCGCTCATGGTGAATCGCATCACGGCGATCTGGGATCTGGGCTTGTTCGCCGTGGTGGGGGTGACTTTTCTGACCGTGACGTCGCTCGCCTTCATTCCGGCGGCCTTGCAGTCCATGAGCGCCGAAGGGCGCACGGAGCGCACCGGCAAGGTGTCGCCGGGGCTATCGCGCAGCCTGACGGCGCTGGCACAGTGGGCCTATGCATCACGTCGCGTCATTCTCTGGGGTGCGCTCATCGTCGCGTTGCTGGCGCTGAGCGGCACGCGCCGCATCCATGTGGATTCCGACTTCCTCTACTACTTCGACCCCGACTCCGAGGTCCGCATTGCCAACCAGACCATCAACCAACAGATCGTTGGCAGCAATCCTTTTTATCTGGTGATCGAAGGTGCGGCGCCGGGCACGATCAAACACTGGGAGGTGTTGAAGCTCATCAAGGATCTTCAGGGGTTCCTGCGGACGCTGCCGGGCATCACCTCCTCCATCTCCGTAGTCGACTATCTGGAGTTGCTCGAAAGTGGATTGAACAAGACCGGCGAAAAGGACGTGTTGATCGATGAGCAAGGGCGCGTCGTGGCGCCGCAGGAGGTGAAGACATTCTGGGAGGACCCGGCGCGCCTGAGCCCGGTGCTGGACTTGATGAGCACCAGCCCGGCGACGTTCAAGGCGATCGTGACGCAGGACTTCCGCGCCGCCAACGTCATGGTGCGCACGAAGCTGACCGGATCGCGGGCCATCGAGGACACGCTGGCGCGGATCCGCGCCTATACCGCCGAGCACTTCCCTGCCGATTTGCCCGTGCACCCGACCGGCAGCCTGGTGTTACTCACCGGCACCACCTCGGACATCGTCACCGGCCAGATCAAGAGTCTGTCACTCGCCCTCGGCGTCATCTTCATCGTGATGTCGCTGATGTTCCTGTCGGTGAAGGTGGGCTCGCTGGCGATTCTGCCCAACGTGTTGCCGATCGTCATCTTCTTCGGCGTCATGGGTTGGCTCGGCATCCTCCTGAACCTCGGCACCAGTTTGATCGCCGCCATCGCGTTGGGCATCGCGGTCGACTCGACCATCCACTACATGGCGCGGCTCAACCTGGAGCTGCAGGGCGAGACCGATCAGGCGGCGGCGATGGCGCGCACGCTGCGGGCCGTCGGTGTGCCGATCATCTACGCCACGGTGGCGTTGTTCTTCGGCTTCCTGACCTTCGCGTTCTCCAGCTTCGTCCCCATTCAGAATTTCGGCATCCTCACCGGCGCAACGCTGCTGACGTCGCTGGGCACCAACCTCGTGCTGCTCCCGGCATTGCTGGCGACGACGAAGATCATCACGCTTTGGGACCTCGTCTCCGTAAAGCTCGGCCGCGATCCGGCGCGGACAATTCCATTGTTCGCGGGGTTACGCCCCGGGCAGGCGCGCATCGTGGTGTTGATGGGTGAGATCAAGCGCTTCGCGTCCGGTGACTACATCGTCCGTCAAGGCGAAGAGGGTGGTGAAATGTACGTCATCATCCAGGGCAGCGCGCAAGTGATTGCCAGCCACGGCGAGCAGCGCAAGGCGCTCGTACGCATGCAGCGTGGCGACGTGTTCGGTGAAATGGCGCTGGTCCGACAGAACGTGCGCACCGCCGACGTCGTGGCGGCCGAACCGGTCGAGGTACTGGCCGTCGATGAGACCTTCTTGCGACGTCTGCAGCTGCGCTACCCGCGCATCGCAGCGAAGGTGTTCCTGAACCTTACGCGCATCGTCAGCGACCGGCTGCAGCGCATGACCGAGCAGTTCGTGGCGCGGGCGTGATCCCTACCGTCGCCCCGCAAGTTCGCGGTAGCGGAAACAACTGGCGACATGATCGTTGACCATGCCGACTGCCTGCATGAAGGCGTAGCAGATCGTCGGACCGATGAAGCGAAAGCCACGCTGCTTGAGGGCCCGGGTCATCGCCTGCGCCTCCGGCGTCTGTGCGGGAACCTCCCGCACGCTGCGCCAGCGGTTCTGCAGCGGCGCGCCGCCCGTGAACGACCAGATGAAGTGATCGAAACTTCCCTCCTCCTTCTGCACTTGCAGAAACGCCCGGGCATTGGCGATGGCCGCCTCGATCTTCAAGCGATTGCGCACGATGCCCGGATCGGCGAGCAAGCGCTTGATGTCTCGTGCCCCAAAGTCCGCCACCTTGCGGGGATCGAAGCGTGCGAACGCACGCCGGTAGTGGTCGCGCTTCCGGAGAATCGTGATCCAGCTCAGTCCGGCCTGCGCGCCTTCCAGAATCAGGAACTCGAACAGGCGCCGCTCGTCATGCGCCGGCACGCCCCACTCCTCGTCGTGGTAGCGGAGATACAGGGGGTCCTTCGACACCCATCCGCAGCGCGTTTTCATGCAGCGCACCGACTCGAATGCTGGGTGAATGCTGACTGTTGCCCGCCCGGGCACACGGCCTTTCTCAATTCAGCATTCACAATCCACCATTCGCCATCGGACTACCTGACTGCTCGCCTCGGAGCGAGAGCCTGATCACCTCTTTTGCTGGGCGCGCGCCTCCAGGGTCTTCGCCAGCACGGGATCGCGTTCCCGTATCGCTGCCAACACCTCGGCGGAGAGCGGCGCCTGGGCTTCAAAAATCCCCTGCAGGCGGTCGCGCACGTCGGCGCAGGGATCGTTCACGCGTCGCGCCAATCCCTTCAAGACGGTCTCGTCGAGCGGCAGCCGGTGCGACAGCGCATACGCCGCCCACCGGCGCGTCGATTCGTCGATGCTATCGAACCCGGCCAGCATGCGTGTGCTGAGGCGCGCATCGGCCGGTGACAAGCAATCGAGCAATCGGAAGCCTTCCGAGTGCCAGAAGAGTTGCTCAGGGATTTCTTCGGACCGCAGCCCCTTGCCGGCGGGTACGTACTTGACCAGCTCACACGCGGTGTCCACGACCTCGGACGACAGGGGCTCAGCCAGGAGCTGCTTGGCGCCCTCGACGGCGAGACGGCGGTACTCGTCTGGGCTGATCCACGCCAACTGCAGGGCCAGATGCGCAATTTGCATCTTCAGCGCCGACGCGTTCAGGCTGTACATCAGAGCGAGCATTTGCCGCCGCGGCGTCTCCTGCGATTGGATTGCCATAAAGAGCCGCTGCTCCTCTCCGCGCAGCCCCTCGGGAGGATGGCGGGTGAAGAACACCTCGATGGTCGGCACGAAGGCGAGAAAGTCGCTCCTCGTAAACAACCGCTGAACGATGCGCAGGCGCTCGACCACCGTCTGGGTGTCGTCATAGATCCTGCACATGAGGGTTCGATCGGCCGCGGCGCCCTCGAGCGGCGTCAGCCCGGTCATTTGCACCAGACTCGTCCCCGCAAACGCCGCGAGCAGCTCCTTGTTTGGCCCGCTGTCTCGCCCCGCCCGCGTGAGATACCGTGCGTAGTCGCCCTTGCGCTGGAAGTACTTACGCAAAAGAGACGCCGCTTCCGCGCCGCGTGGCGCCACGGAGTCGAACCCGTAGATGCGTGGCACACCCATGAAACTGCGGCGCAGCGATTCCCTGAAGCTCGGTCCGAGCGGACCGTAGCGCAGCTCGACCACACGCTCCGCGGCGGCGCGGCTGAAGCCGTGCGCGAGCAGGACGTAAAAGTACTCTGTCGGTGTACGGTTGTCGGCATTCTTTGTGGCCAGCGTATTGCAGGCCAGCAGGAACACCTCGCGCGGATCGTGAAACAGGCCCTGACAACGGGACTGGCAAGAGGCTTCTTCAATCTCTTGAACGTTCAGAGAGATCCCGTAGTCGCCGAAGAACCCTCCTGCGAACTCCCCGGAATACAGCACAATGTCGCAACGCAGGTCCGGCCGACACCGACTCATGAGCCAACCGGGCGTTGGCGCGGCCAAGGGGCCTGACTGCGCGGGAGAGCTGCGCGACATCGACTCTCCGGCCTTGTCACCGTACAGATGCGCCGGGGTCAACTCGATGAATTCGAAGTCTTGCGGCGACAATTGCAACTTGAACGCGTCGATCTCATGCGGGCTGTGAAAGCCAAAGGTGCAGACGCGGAATTGTGCCGCCTGCACTTGACCCGCTAGCGTCAACAGCAGCGCCGCGAACGATGCTGCTAGTCTCAGGTAATGCCGGTATGGGAAGTCAACGGTCCGCGGGCTGTGCCACACCACGGTATTGTAGAACTAGCGGGCTGCGGAAAAAGGGGGTGACCCGCTTCGACGCGGTGCCGGTTAGCGGGCCGGCTTGCGCAGCTTCGGGCGATGAATTGCCCGGCCATTCTCTTGGCCGAGAAATGCCTCTTGCACGTTGTAGGGGTCCAGCGCGCTGTGCCCCTACCGGGGCGAAAATCGACGGTCTCTCCCCAGCCGTAACCCTCGCCTGGCCTGCCTCGCGTCCGCGTCAATCTCCCCCGGTGGCACCGGCCACCTGTGCATCGCAGTGCAGGTAGTGCGATTGTTGCAGCCACTGGGCATCTGGGTAGTAGGCGAAAATGGCCGAACCGCCCGCAATGCTATTGATGATCTGCGGCGCCACGTCCCGGGGCACTGCCGGGCATCCCCAAGTCACACCGATTGTGCCCCACTGAGCCGCGAACTCGTGGCTGACGTCCGGGGAGCCGTGCACGACGATGGCACGCGCGCGGGCCTTGTCGTTGATGCCCGGCTCGAGTCCGGAAAGACGCAACGAGTAGCCGAAGTAGCCCGTGTACACCTCGTCGGTGCGGAATAGTCCGAGGCTGGACTGATGCGAGCCCATCTCATTGGAGAACGCCACCGCCATGGTGTCGCCGCTGCCCTCGCCGTGGGCGACCAGTTCATGGTGGAGCACCTGCTTGTGCTGCACATCGATGACCCACAGCCGCGGTTTGCCTGACGGCAAGCTGTAGTCGATGACGGTCAGCACCGGGCGTTCAAAGCGGCCTTCGCGTTCGCCGCAGCGATAGGCTTGGATGGCCAGATCGAGCACCTCGCGCCGTGGCCAGGCATCCGCAGTCTCAATTGGGGCCGGCGGCGGGAGCGGGCGGGGCGGCGGCGCCGTGGCGCAGGACGACAGCAGGCAGACGATGAGCGTGAGCGTAGAGGCGCGCAACGTTGCGATGCGAACGGCGCCAAAGCCCGGTTGCCGCCCGCGGCTTTCCGTACTCCCTTGCGCTCGACGTTGAATTCGCAGCTCGCCCACCGGTTTCCTCCCCTGCTCCGGTGTCGATGGGACGACCCCCTGACCGACACCACAGTCCTGAAAGCGGGCGCAGTCTAGCCAGAGTCGCGGAGAATGTCATCAAGAAATTGACCGGGTGAGCCGGCGGCGCGGTCTCAACTCGGCTGCGCAAGGTGCCGGTAGAGATCCGCATACGCCGCCGCCGAGCGCTCCCAGGAGAAATCGGCGTGCATGGCGTTGCGCACCAGCCTGCTCCAGGACTTCTCGGTGCGGTGGACGCGTAGGGCGCGGTCGACGCACGCGAGCAGCGCTTCGCCGGTATACTCGGCGAACTTGAACCCGGTTCCTCCTCCGTGCCGGGGGTCGAACTCGACGACACTATCCTGCAGGCCACCGGTGGCGCGCACGATGGGGATCGTGCCGTAGCGCAGGCTGTACATCTGGTTGAGCCCGCAGGGCTCGTAGTGCGACGGCATCAGGAACATGTCGCTGCCGGCTTCAATCTTGTGCGCGAGGGTGTTGTCGAACGCGATGCGGACGGCCAGTCGCTTCTTGAAGCGGCGCTGCAACTCGGCGAAGAGGAACTCGTACACGGCGTCACCGCTGCCCAACACAACGACCTGGAGACGCTTGCGCAGCAGTTGCGGTGCGACTTCGGCGAGCAGATCGAAGCCCTTCTGGGCAGCGAGACGTGAGACAATGCCGATCAGGGGAACCTTCGGGTCGACAGGCAGATCCATTGCCGCTTGCAGGTCGGCCTTGCACGTTGCCTTGCCCGCAAGATCATCGGCTGAGTAGCGCGCTGCGATGTGGGGGTCGTGCTCCGGGCTCCAGTCCTCGTAATCGACGCCGTTGAGAATCCCGGTCAGCGCCTGCCGCCGCGCCACGAGGACGCCGTCCAACCCGTGCCCGAACTCCTTGGTCTGGATTTCCTGCGCGTACGTCGGGCTCACCGTGGTGATGGCGTCGGAACAGACGATGCCGCCTTTGAGATAGTTGATCTTGCCGTAGAACTCGAGCCAGTCGGCGCTGAAGTAGCGCCAGCTGAGGTTCAGCAGATGCCAGTCGAAGTGCCAGAAGAGTCCCTGGTAGCCGAGGTTGTGGACCGTCAAGACAGTGCGTACGCGCTCCAAGCCCGGGTAGCGGGCGAGGTCGGTGTGCAGGAACACGGGAGCCAGTGCCGTCTGCCAGTCGTGGCAGTGCAGGACATCCGGTGCACCGAGATGCTGTAGTAAGGCTGGTATGGCGCGGCCGAAAAAGGCGAAACGCTCCGCGTTGTCGAGGTAGTCCCCGTCGGGGGTACCGTAAAGCCCGGCGCGTGCGAAGTACTGGTCGGCCTCAACAAGGTAGACGGGAACCTCGTCGTCCATCTCGGACTCCAGAACACCAGCGCTTACCGTTTGACTGGACACCGGCACCTGCAGGACCCAGTCGGTACGCCGCAGCGGGAAGCGCTCTGGCGTGATCGAGCGGTACTTCGGCATGATGACGGCCACCTCGATGCCGAGGCGCCGCAGGGCGTGCGGCAACGCGCCGACAACATCCGCCAGGCCGCCGGTCTTGGCATACGGCACCACCTCGGATGCCGCCATCACCACGCGCATGTGCTCCCCCGTTCGGTTGAACTACGCCCAGGCGTCGCGCAGGTGGCGGGCGGCGTCTTCCGGTGGCGTCGGATTGATGTAGAAGCCCGTGCCCCACTCGAAGCCAGCGACCTTGGTGAGCTTGGGCATGATCTCGAGGTGCCAGTGGTAGTAGCCTTCCTCGGTCTCACGGATGGGCAGCGAGTGAATCAGGTAATTGTAGGGCGGCGACTCGAGGACCTTGTTCATGCGATTGAGGATGTCGCGCAGCGCCCGCGCCAGGTTGTGGTGCGCATGGCGTGTCATCTGCTCGAAGGCCTCGCCATGCGTTTTCGGCAGCACCCAGGTCTCGAACGGAAAGCGCGGGGCGAACGGGCAGAGCGTGACGAACTCGTCGTTCTCGGCAACGAGGCGCACTTGATCCTCGCGCTCCTGCCGGATCAGATCGCAGAATACGCAGCGTTCCTTGTGGCGGAAGTACTCGCGTGCCCCGTTCAGCTCCTCCGCGACGTTCAGCGGAATGATCGGCAGGGCAATCAGCTGCGAATGCGTATGCTCGAGGCTGGCACCGGCCTCGGAGCCGTGGTTCTTGAAAATCAGGATGTAGCGAAAGCGGCGATCCTTCTTCAGGTCATGAACCCGGTCATGATACGACCACAACACGTCTTCGATCTGCTGCTCGCTGAGCTGCGCCAGGTCGCTCGAATGATCCGGTGTTTCGATGATGACCTCGTGGGCGCCGACGCCGTTCATCATGTCGAAGATGCCTTCACCCTTGCGGCCCAGCTCGCCCTCGATGCGCAAGGCAGGAAACTTGTTCGGTACGACGCGAACACTCCAATCCTGCGAGTTCGGCGGCCCGCCGTTGCTGCGGAAGGCCAGGACCTCGGGTGGGGTCTCATGCTCATGGCCAAGGCAGAAGGCGCACGCCGTCGCCTTGCGCGCCTCCCGTGAACGCGAAAAGTCGGAGGGGCGGCGCGCGCGCTCCGTCGAAATAATCACCCAGCGACCCATGATCGGGTCCTTGCGTAACTCCGGCATTGTCTCCACTGTCCCCCAATTTTTGGTATCGCGCATTCGGCGCGATTGGGCAAGCCAATTTCAGGCAACCCGAACGGCGCACCGACAGATGCGGTGCGATCGCTCGGCGTCCTGCCGCGGAGTTGGGGGCTGAGTCGCTGCGCGCGTCAGCAAGGCATGGGTCGCGCTGAGGCTCTGCGGAGTTGTCTCACGGCTTCGCCGGTTCCCCCACGTCAGCCAGCACCTGCTGCGCATGGGTTGCCGGACTCACCGCAGCGTATGCGTGCCGCACCTTGCCGTCGGGACCGACAAGATACGAAATGCGGCGCGCCACCGGCTGGTCGCGTGAGTCCGCTGCACCGACCGCTGCCGCCAGCGTGCGCTCGCGATCGGACAACAGACGAAACGGGAACTGCTGTTGCTGAACGAAGGTTGCGTTGTCCTTCGGGTCGTCGAACGACACGCCGATGATCTCGATGCCGGCCGACCGGAATGCCGTGAAGTGGTCACGCAGCCCCTGCCCCTCCGCGGTGCACCCCGGCGTCATGGCCTTCGGATAGAACCACAGCAAGTAGGTCTTGCCGGCGAGATCGCGCGAGGTCACTGTCGCACCCGTCTGGTCGAGCAGGCTCCACGCCGGGAAGGGATCGCCCGCCTTCAGCATGTCGGCCGCCTGAGCAGCACCCGCGCACGCGAGCAGCGCGATCAGTACCGGGAGGCGCATCTCTGCAGCTCCGATTGCCAGGCGAGACCGGACCCGTGGCTTGCGCTTCAGGACGCCGCCGCCGCGCGCAGCTGCTGCGCCAGTTCGTCGGGCTCGAGGGCGTACTCGAGGACATCGTCCATGGTCTCTACGAAGATGAACCGCATTTCCTTGCGGACCGGCTCGGCAATATCCTCCAGGTCCTTCTCGTTGCGCTTCGGGAGGATGATGGTCGTGATTCCGGCGCGCCGCGCCCCCAACACCTTCTCTTTGATCCCGCCCACCGCGAGTACTTTGCCGCGCAGGGTGATCTCGCCGGTCATGGCGATGTCGTGTCGCACAAGGCGTCCAGTGAGCAGCGAGGCCAGCGTCGTCGCAATCGTGACCCCGGCGGATGGACCGTCTTTCGGCACGGCACCAGCCGGGACGTGAATGTGCAAGTCGAGGTTGTCGAAGAAATCGGGCGCAATTCCCAACCGCTCGGCGCGCGCGCGCACGTAACTGAGCGCGGCCTGCGCCGACTCCTTCATGACCTCTCCGAGATGGCCGGTCAGGGTGAGCCCTTTCTTGCCGCCCATCTTGGTCGCCTCGATGAACATGATGTCGCCGCCCATCGGCGTCCACGCCAGACCGATGGCGACACCCGGTTCCTGGGTACGCTCGGCGATTTCCGAGAAGAAGCGCTCGGGGCCGAGTAACTCGTGCACCTTCGCGGGATCGATGGTGACCGGTTCCGTCTTCCCCTCGGTGATGCCGCGTGCCACCTTGCGGCAGAGGCTGCCGATCTCGCGCTCGAGGTTGCGCAAACCGGCCTCGCGCGTGTAGTGGCGGATCACGTGCAGCAGGCCTTCCGTGGTGAAATTGACCTGCCCCTCTTGCAAGCCGTTTTCCCTTCTCTGCTTGGGAATCAGGTGGCGGCGCGCGATCTCGAGCTTGTCCTCCTCGGTGTAGCCCGCCAACTCAATGATCTCCATGCGGTCGCGCAGCGGCGGCGGAATCGGATCGAGCAGATTCGCCGTGGTGACGAACATGACCTTGGAGAGATCGAATGGCACGTCGAGGTAGTGATCGCTGAAGGAGTTGTTCTGTTCGGGGTCGAGCACCTCCAACAACGCCGAGGCCGGATCCCCGCGGAAGTCGGCACCCAGCTTGTCGATCTCGTCGAGCATGAAGAGGGGATTGTTCGATCCGGCGTTGCGCAGGTTCTGGATGATGCGCCCGGGCAGCGAGCCGATGTAGGTCCGGCGGTGGCCGCGGATCTCCGCCTCGTCACGGATGCCACCCAAGGACAAGCGCACGAACTTGCGGCCCATGGCGCGCGCGATCGAGCGGCCGAGCGACGTCTTGCCGGTGCCCGGGGGGCCGACGAAGCACAAGATTGGACCCTTGGTGTCCTTCTTGAGTTGGCGCACGGCCAGGTATTCGAGGATGCGGTCCTTGATCTTCTCCAGATCGTAGTGGTCTTCGTCCAGCACCCGCCGGGCGTGCGGGATATCGAGGTTGTCCTCCGTCGACTTCGCCCACGGCAGGTTGACGAGCCACTCCAGGTAGGTGCGCACCACCGTGTGTTCAGCCGATTCCGGCGGAATGATGCGCAGGCGTTCCAGCTCGGCCTCCGCCGCCTTGAGCGCTTCCGGCGGTAACTGCGCTTCCTCCATTTTCTGGCGCAGTTCGTCGATCTCTGCACCGCGTGCGTCGCCCTCGCCCAGCTCCTTCTGGATGGCGCGCATCTGCTGGCGCAGATAGAACTCCTTCTGGTTCTTGGACAGCTCGGTCTGGACCTGCGACTGGATCTTCTGCCCGAGTTCCAAAAGTTCGATCTCGCGGTTCAGGATGGTCGACAGCTTCTCGACGCGCTGCCGTACTTCCAGGGTGCTCAGCAGGTCCTGCTTCTCCTCCAGCGAGATGTTGAGGTTCGAGGCGATGAGATCGGTGACCTTGCCCGGATCCTTGATGTTCATCACCACCACCTGCAGCTCATCGGGCAGGTAGGGGATCATAGAGACGAACTTGGCGAACTGGTTCACCATGTGCGCCTGCATTGCCTCGAGGTCCTTGGAGGTCGCCTGAATATCGGTCAGATGGCGCACACGTGCGCGGTAGAAAGGCGTGTACTGAACGTACTCGACGATTTCGATGCGGCGCAGCCCCTGCACCAGAATGCGAACGCTGTTGTCCGGGTACTTCAGCATCTTCAGGATGCGGCCGGCGGTACCGCGTGTGAACAAGCCGGTGGCATCGGGTTCCTCGTCCTCAGGATTTTTCTGCGCCACGACGCCCAGCATGCGATCGCCGGCCAAGGCTTGCTCGACGACCTTCAACGAGCCGGCTCGCGAGATCAGCAACGGCACAATGGCGGACGGGAAGATCACCACCCCGCGCAGTGGCAGCATCGGCAGCTCAGTCGGGATGGTGATATCGCTGAGGTCGTCTTCGAGTGTGAAGAAGCGCTGTTCCTTGGCTTCTTCCTCCCCTTCTTCCGGTGCGGTCATGGGCGGAATCTAATACACGCCCCCCTACCCGACAAGGGGTCGCATCGTGTAGTGATTCGCAACTTGTGGAGTGCGGCGCGGCCAGGAGCCGTTACGCGTCGCGGATCTGTTGGGCGAGATAGTTCTGCTCGCCGACCTGCTTAATCAGCTCGATCTGGGCTTCGAGCCAATCGACGTGCTCTTCCTCGGAGACCAAGATGTCTTCGAGCAACTCGCGCGTGCCGTTGTCGCCAACGTCAACGGCCAGCGCGATGCCCTTGTTCAAGCGGCTGACGGCTTCCAACTCGAGACCATGATCCAGCTTGAGCTGCTCCGGCACGGTTTCGCCGACACGGACCTTACTGAGGCGCTGCATGTTGGGTACGCCGTCGAGGAAGAGAATTCGTTCGATGACCTCATCCGCGTGCTTCATCTCGCTGATGGCTTCCTTGCGGTTGATCTCCGCCAGCCGCTTGTAACCCCAGTTCTCGCACATCTTGGCGTGAATGAAGTACTGATTGATCCCGGTGAGTTCGGCGGTGAGGACATCGTTGAGCGCTTCGATCACCTTGGCGTTCCCCTTCATCGCCCTTTCCCTCCATCGGCCTGGCGGGCCGAACGCTTTAGGCGCACTCAGGGGCTGAAAGCTCGCGTCCCGATGCTGGCGCCGTAGACGCATGGTATAGCAAGGAAGCGATTTCTTCGCGACAGGGGGCACAGCAGCGGCCGGCACCGCAGCGGCGCGTAATCTCGGCAACGCTCGATGCCCCGGCGGCGATCAACCTGCGAATCATGCTGTCGCTGACGCCAACACACTGACAGACGATCATACCTGCTCGCCCTCCTCCCAACGGTCCCAACTATAGTGAAGTTGAAACTCATTATCAATATGCCTCCTGAAATCTCTCCGCTAGAACCTCGACGGAGCGACGTGCTAGAAGCCGCCCATGACGTCGACCCGCACGCCCCCCCGGCGCACGGCTGGGAAGCAGCGCCCGCCGGAGTTGCTCCGCAAACTCATCGAGGTGGCAATGGACCTGGAACGGCGGACGATGCAGCTCTACTGCCGCTTCGAGGCCCTCTTTCCGCAGCCGGAGGAAGTGCGCCGCTTCTGGTTCGAGATGGCGCAGCACGAGTCGCGGCACTTCGGCGCCCTCGCGCTGGTCGCCGGCCTTCTGGGGAGCGCGCCTGAGCGCACCTTGCCGGCCGCACCGGCGCTGACACGCGAGCACGTCCTGCGCTTCCGCGAGCTGCTCACCACCGCGGAAGCCGAGGCGGCGCACGGGCTGACGCTGCCGCGGGCGTTCGAAATCGCCCTGGCCATCGAGGGCTCGGAGATCGAGGATCTCGTTCTCGACCTGCTTGCCGCCCTCAAGGGGGAGACCGAGCGCGAACGCGCCGTGCAACTGCTCATTCACGATCTCGGCGACCTCAGCTACATGATCGAGAAGTACGGCGGCAGCAAGGCGCTGCTCACCAAAGCCGACGCGCGCATCGAGCAGCAGCTCTTCCGCCTGCGCGGGGTCGACAGCGTGGGCCGCCCGGCGTGCCAGGCGCGGCCCCGGCGGCGCGATCGCTAGGCGGGTTCCGCCGCCGCGGGCGTCGCCCGCCGTGACGGCGCGCCAGCTGCTTGACAACTTCCACCGCTGGCGGTATTGAAAACGATATTCAATATCAGGAGTCGCCGATCCCATGCCCCTTCGACGCGCCCGTTTTCTAGTCCTCGCCGCCCTCGCCGGCGCGGTGGTCCCCGCTATCGCC
>Ga0335070_10001509_pt1 | contig 26969 bp, 20 predicted proteins | sample Lox_Sample_13_FD_206722 | JGI IMG/M metagenome (GOLD analysis project Ga0335070, IMG submission 206722) | Soil microbial communities from Loxahatchee National Wildlife Refuge, Florida, United States - Lox_Sample_1.3 | ecosystem: Environmental > Terrestrial > Soil > Wetlands | place: USA...
GGCTTCCGCGCTGCCGCAGGTCATGGCACAGGCGATCGCACAACAACTGCACAGCCAGCCCAGGCAAATCCCACCCCAGAAGCTCGTCAGCCCCGGGGCCCACGACGCCTATCTCTTGGGACGGTACTACTGGTTCTCTTCCGACGATCTGGAGCAGACCCGGAAGTATTTCCAGAAGGCGATTGACCTTCAACCCGACTATGCCGCCGCCTGGAGTGGCTTGGCTGATTGCTACCTGGCGAGCGCAGCTGCGGGAGACTCTCGTCCTGCCGACGTGTTGCCGCAGGGAGAGGCGGCCGCCCGGAAAGCTTTGGCGCTGGACGACTCGCTTCCGGAGGCTCACAACTCCATGGCCGGGGCCTACCTCTTGCGCTGGGATGTGGGGAATGCCGAGCGCGAGTCCGCCCGGGCCGTAGAACTGAATCCAGGTTTCGCCGAAGGCCATCACCTGCGCGGTTATGTGTTGCAAGCCCTCAACCGCGTCGACGAGGCGGTCCAGGAACAGAGGAACGCGATAGAACTGGATCCTTTCGCCCGTCCCTGGGAGCTGGCATATGCACTCATGCGAGCGCGGCAGTTCGACGCCGCACTGAACGAGGCTCGTTTGCGAAGTCAGGCCCAGCGAGACAACGCGGCGCTACACGAAGCCCTCGGCGCGGCATACTGGTACAAGGGCATGGAGAAAGAAGCGGCCCAGGAATGGGAGATGCTCCATCAGCTGGCAGGCGACACCGAATCCGCTGGCCTGGTACACCAAGCCTTCAAGAGTGGCGGCGCAAGAGCGGTGTTCGAATTCCAATTGAACAAGGACCTCAGGAAAAAGGCCGCAGGGAAATATGTGTCACCGCTTGAACTTTCTGACATTTACGCATGTCTGAAGCGCAAAGAGGAGGCGCTCCATTACCTCGAGCAGTCGTACCAGGAGCGTGCACCCTGGCTGGTGCGCATTCAGAGCAATCCAGATTACGACTTTCTGCATTCCGAGCCGCGCTATCAGGCCATCGTGAAAGGAATGGGATTGCCGCCGCAGTACTAAGCCCGCTGCACTGGTTACTGGGTTGTTATTACCAATGTGCCATTCGCGTGCCGCGGCTCAGTGTGCCCCCTTCTGGCAGGACAGAGGTGCGGTGTCAAGAATCTCTGCACTTGCGGGATAAATCCCCTGCCAATTCGGAAAATCCCTTGGCTCGCCGCCTACCTCGGTTATAATGCGGAGAATTCAGTTGCAGCGCTGTGCCAGGATTGGCCGCGCCGCCCGCACTTGAGCGAGCGGATCTACCCGCGGACAAACCCGGCAACGAAAAAGCGCATCCCTCAGTAGCTGTGCGGAATCAAGTCTTCCTAAGGAGCGCTCATGGCGATTCAAAGCACGGAAAAAATCTGGCATAACGGCAAGCTTATTCCCTGGGACAAGGCGACCATCCATGTGATGTCGCACGTGGTGAACTACGGCTCCTCAGTGTTTGAAGGTATCCGCTGTTACGCACTTCCTACCGGGCCCTGCATTTTCCGTGCCAATGAACATGTCCAGCGCTTGTTGGATTCTGCCCGCATCTACCGCATTGACGTGGACTTCACCCGCGAGGAACTCGTCTCCGGGCTGATTGAGGTGGTAAAGAACAACGGGGTGTGGCCGTGCTATATCCGGCCCATCGTGCTGCGCGGCTACGGCGAGGCCGGTGTCAACCCATTCAATTCGCCCACCGAGGTGTACATCTGCAACTATCCCTGGGGCAAGTACCTGGGCACCGACGCCGAACAGGGCGTCGACGTGTGCGTCTCCTCCTGGACGCGCATTGCCCCCAACACTTTGCCGGCCATCGCCAAGTCGGGCGCCAACTACATGAACTCGCAGCTCATCAAGATGGAGGCTATTCTCAACGGTTACGTCGAAGGCATCGCGCTGGATGTGAATGGCTTCGTCAGCGAGGGCTCGGGGGAGAACATATTCGTGGTGCGGAATGGCTCGCTGCTAACCGCGCCTCTGGGCAATTCGGTTCTGCCCGGCATTACGCGCGACTCGGTGTTGCGCATCGCTCGCGAGCTGAATATTCCAGTGATCGAGCAGATGATTCCGCGCGAGATGCTCTACATTGCCGACGAAGTTTTCTTCAGCGGGACGGCGGCGGAAATCACCCCGGTCCGCTCGGTGGACAAGATCAGCGTGGGCAAGGGCGTGTGCGGCCCGATTACCAAAGCCATCCAGAAGGAGTTCTACGGCATCATCCGCGGCGAAACGCCGGACAAGTTCGGCTGGCTGACGCCGGTGCCGGTGCGCAGCAAGCATCCGGTCAGCGTCTAGAAAGCAGTTTTTCTGATTCAACCGGGGCGCGTGTGCGCCCCTTCCGTCTTTCTCTTTTCAACCACGACCCACAATCACAAGGAGAATTACGATGGCAACCCCTCAGCAAGGTCTGACGCCGGAGTTCGCGGTGGGCTATCGCGCAGTGATGCTCGACGGCCTCGCTCGAGAACTGGAAATTACCAAGAAAGTGCTGGCAGCCGTTCCGGATGCCAAAGCCGACTATCGTCCCGACCCCAATGCCCGCACGGCCAGAGAGCTGGCGTGGCATATAGCCAACACCGATGTCCAATTCCTCGATGGAATCGCGGACCTGAACTTCATCATGGAAACTTCCGAAACCAAGCCCAGCACGACAGCGGAATTGGTGGAGTGGTACGACAAGAACTTCACTCGTGGACTGGACCGAGTACGCGCGCTCACCCCGGGGCAACTGGTCACTTCGGTGAACTTTCTGGGTGCGTTTAACCTGCCGGTGGTGTTTTATCTGGCGTTCCTGAACAACCACTCCATTCACCATCGCGGAGAGCTGGCGACGTATCTCCGGCCCATGGGCTCGAAGGTGCCGTCGATTTACGGGGGCAGCTACGATGAACCGTGGACAGGCGCCGCTGACACCGCCGCCTGACGGTTCGCGTTCAACCGGAAGCCGCCCTGCGGGGCGGCTTTTTTTATGTCCGAAGGTCCCATTACTTCAGTCATCTTGGGGCAGGTGACGTTTCGGTTCATCATACGGATTGGTCATTGGGGGACGTGTCGAATGAACATTGATGATCTGCTGCGCATCGCCATGGAGCGGCGGGCCTCGGACTTGCACTTGAAGGTGGGCAACTACCCGCACCTGCGCATTGACGGCGAACTGATTCCGCTCACCGACCAGCCGCGCATCAGCGCCGAGGACATGCTGACCATGGCCTTCAGCATGATGTCGGCGCGGCAGAAGCAGAAGTTCAAAGAGACCACGGAAATTGATATGGCCTACGGGGTGGCCGGACTGGGCCGCTTCCGTGTGAACGTCTTCCAGCAGCGCGGTAACGTGGGACTGGTGCTGCGCGTCATTCCCACCAAGATTCGGGCGCTCGATGAGCTTTATCTGCCCAAGGTGGTGGAGCAAGTTTGCGACATGCCCCGCGGGCTGGTGCTGGTCACGGGCGTGACCGGATCCGGTAAATCAACTACGTTGGCCGCCATGGTGGACCGCATCAACTCCACCCGGGCGGAACACATCATCACCATCGAAGACCCGATCGAATTTCTGCACCGCGACAAGAAGGGCTACGTCAATCAGCGCGAAGTGGAGGTGGACACGCCATCCTTCGGGGCGGCGCTACGCGCTTCTCTGCGTCAAGACCCGGACGTCATCCTGGTCGGCGAAATGCGTGACCTGGAAACCATCGGCACGGCACTGCACGCCGCTGAAACCGGCCACATGGTGTTCTCCACCTTGCACACTTTGGACGCGGTGGAAACCATTAACCGAATCATCGCCATCTTCCCGCCGCCGGAGCAGAAGCAGATCCGTCTGCAATTGGCTGCGGTGCTGCGCGCGGTCATCAGCCAGCGTCTGGTCAAGCGCTGCGACGGAGAAGGGCGCGTGCCCGCGGTCGAGGTGATGATCAATACCGCCTACATCCGGGAGTGCGTGCTGGTGCCGGAAAAGACCCGCGCTATCCGCGACGCGATCTCGGCCGGAACCTCACAATACGGCATGCAAACTTTCGATCAGTCGCTGTGGGACCTGTTCCAGGCTGGACTGATCAACTACGAAACCGCGTTGGAGAACGCTTCCAACGCCGACGACTTCAAACTGCGTATGCAGGGAATCTCGTCCACCAGCGACATTTCCCGCAACGCCATGCAGCAAGCAGGTTTTGGGGGCCGCTGAGTTTTGCCCTCCTGAACCCTCGGGCGCGCGCAAGCGCGCCCTTTTTTTCGGGCTTCAGACCTCGGACTGTGGACCTCCGCAGAAACTGGCCGTGAAGGGAGGATCGCTGCGGTTGCGAAGTCTCTACCAGCAGCAGGCGGTGTGATGTACCGGCCGGGAATCCACACTGCCAAGCACGAGAAGGGCATCGTGCAGGGATGAGATATCAAAGACGCGATTGAGGCGGGTGCGGAACAGCATCTCCTTGACGAAATGCGACGGATTGACCAGCTTCAGTTGGATGCCCCGATTGCGCGTCCAATGATGCAACGACACCAGCGCAGTCAGCCCTCCGGCATCGATGGTCTCCACCTCCGAGAGATCGAGCACAACGATCCGGGTATTGCGCTGGGAGACGACGGCGCTGCGCAGCGTACAGACCGCTTCCCCGCGAACCACGCGTCCCGTACAGCGCACCACTGCCACATCTCCGGTTTTTTCCACATCAACGGTCAGCATGACGTGCTTCTCAACCCAGCTACTCACTTAGACGACGCGCCCCTGTGAAGGTTACCAACGATCCTGGAAAATGCCAGGGAGTCCGCAAAGCCTTGCTCCTCAGACACGTCGGCTTACAATAACGTTTACGCAAAATGGCCTTCTCAGGTTCCCGGAAGTTTCAGACCGAAGACGAGCTCTACCAGTACGCGGTGGGCGCACTGGCACGGCAAATGCGTAGTGTGGCGGAACTTAAGCGTCTGCTGCGGCGCCGGGTCGAGGCCGACGAGTACGGCAATACGCTGATGGAGCTGGTGGTCCGCCGCCTGAAGGACCAGGGTTACCTGAATGACGCCAAGTACGCTGCCGCCTATTCGTCGTTCCGCCGCGACAACGAGAAATTTGGCCGCAGGCGGGTGATTACCGACTTAAAGGCGAAAGGCGTGCATGGTGAGGTGATCGACAAAGCGATCGCGTCGGCCTACGAAGACGTGAACGAGGAGAAACAGGCGCGGGAATACCTGAAGCGCAAGCGCCTGCAGAAGCCCAAAGACCAGAAGCAGGCGGCGCGGATCTTTCGCCAGCTGGTGCGGGCGGGATTTGGCAGCAAGACGATTTTCACGATCCTGAAGAAGTGGGATGTGGACGAGGAGACGCTGAGTGCTTTGGAGGAGGAAACCCCGGAGTGAGAACCACAGAGGACGCAGAGGGCACGAAGGAGCCGAATGTCAGTGTTCCCCGTGTCCCCTGCGGTTTTGATCCCCATGCGTCCTCGGCGTCCTCTGTGGTTTTCATTTAGAATTGATTTTTCCCATGCTCACCGGCCCGCAAATTCGCCGCAAGTTCCTGGATTATTTCGTCCAGAAGGGACACAAAGAAGTCCATTCCTCATCGCTCGTTCCGGCCAACGATCCTACCCTGCTTTTCACCAACGCGGGGATGAACCAGTTCAAGGACGTTTTCCTGGGCCTGGAGAAGCGCGATTACAACCGCGCCACCACCTCGCAGAAGTGCGTGCGGGCCGGCGGCAAGCACAATGATCTGGAAAACGTAGGCTTCACCAATCGCCACCACACGTTCTTCGAGATGCTGGGGAATTTTTCGTTCGGGGATTACTTCAAGAAGGACGCGATCGCCTACGCCTGGGAGCTGATTACCTCGCCCGCGTGGTTTGGCATTCCGAAGGGCAAGCTGTTCGTGACCATTTTCAAGGGCGAGAACGGTGTTCCGCGGGATGAGGAAGCGTACAACCTGTGGGTCGCGCAGGGCGTTCCGAGGGACCGCATTTTCGAGTTCGGCACGAAAGACAATTTCTGGCAGATGGGCGACACCGGCCCCTGCGGCCCGTGCAGCGAGATTCACTACGATATGGGTGCGATTGCCTCCGACCTAGGACATGCGGATTGCGCGTTCGGATGCGATTGCGGGCGCTATGTCGAGATCTGGAACCTGGTGTTCATGCAGTTTGACCGCGATGCGGGCGGGAAGTTAAACCCGCTACCCAAGCCTTCGATTGATACGGGCGCAGGGCTGGAGCGGCTGGCGGCGGTGCTGCAAGGCAAGATTTCCAATTACGACACGGATCTGTTTTCGCCCTTGATTAAGCGGGCGGCCGAATTGACGGGTGCGTCTCTCAAGAAAGAGCTGGAGAAGGAGGCCAGGGCGAAATCGGCGGCATCGCTGCGCGTGATCGCCGACCACTCGCGGGCAGCAACGTTCCTGATTTCTGACGGAGTGCTGCCCTCGAACGAAGGTCGCGGGTATGTGCTGCGGAAGATCATTCGGCGGGCGATCACCCACGGGCGACTGCTGGGACAGACGAAGCCGTTTCTGTACCACATGGTAGGCGCGGTTCGCGACCTGATGCAGGACGCGTATCCCGAGTTGAACGAAACGGTGAGTCGAGTGTCAAAGGCTGTGCAGGCGGAAGAGATTCGGTTTGCTCATACCCTCGATTTGGGCCTTAAGAAACTGGGGGAGGACCTGCAACCTCTGGTTGCTGCGGCGAGACAGGAGCCGTCGAAGCTGACCACCTATGCGGGAGAGAAAGCTTTCAGACTCTACGACACGTTTGGGATGCCCCTGGACTTCATGCAGGATGCGGCGCGGGACCAGGGAATCATCTTCGATCAGTCGGGGTTTGACAGGGCGTTGAACGAGCAGCGCGAGCGCGCCAAAGCCTCGTGGAAAGGAGGAGCCAAGCAGACGGCCAGCCCCGCGTACCAGAAGCTGCCGACTTCGGTTTTCGAGGGCTACCGCCAAACGCGCTCCGACGGATGCGAGGTGCTGGCGATCATCAAGAACGCTCAAGGCGCGCAGGAACTCAAGCCGGGCGAGGAAGGCGAGGTCATCCTCGATCACACGCCTTTCTACGCCGAGTCCGGCGGGCAGGTGGGAGACCGTGGGTGGCTTTACTCCGATGATCACAATACTGTCATCGCCGAGGTGAAAGGCTGCTACTACCCGATCCAGGGGGTGCGGGCGCATCAAGTTGTGATGAAATCCCCACCCTCCGCAAAAAACGCGGAAGGGTGGGGCACCCTCAGGATTGGCGATAAGGTGGATGCCGTAGTGAATACCGACATCCGCAAGGCCACCATGCGCAACCACACCGCGACTCACCTCCTTCATGCCGGGCTGCGCGAGGTCCTGGGCAAGCACGTCAAGCAGGCGGGATCACTGGTGGCGCCCAACCATCTGCGCTTCGACTTCTCGCACTTTACCGGCGTGGAGGACGAAGAACTGCAGGACATCGAAGACATTATCAACAAAGAGGTGCTGCACAACGAGAGGGTTGAGGTCATTCCTGATGTTCCCATCGACGTGGCCGTTAATGAATACAAAGCCATGGCCCTGTTTGGCGAGAAGTATGGCGACAAGGTTCGCGTCATCCGGATCGGCGACTTCTCGACTGAACTGTGCGGCGGCACACATACGGCCGCAACCGGCGAGATTGGGCTCATCAAAGTTCTGAAAGAAGGCAGCGTCTCTTCTGGCGTACGGCGCATTGAAGCGATCACCGGCGAAGGATCGCTGCATCACTTCCGGAAAGATCACCAGCTCGAGGGTGTCGTCGTCGCTCTCGCCAGCCGCACCGAAGCGGCGTCTCCGGCGGAAGCCCTGAAGCTCGAACTCGACAAACGCGATGCGGAGATCAAGCGCCTGACTCGCGAACTGGACCAGGCACGGATGAAGTCGGCGTCGTCGTCGGTGGCGGCGGTGGAAGAAAACGTCAAAGACGTTCGCGGGGTCAAAGTGCTGGCACACCGGGTGGACAACCTGGAGCGTCCGCAGATGCGCACGCTGGTAGACCAACTGCGCGACAAACTGGGCTCGGGCGTGGTGGTGCTGGGGTCGGCGACCAATGGCAACGTTTCTCTCATCGTGGGGGTCACCAAGGATCTCACCGGCCGCATCCAGGCCGGCAAGGTGGTGGGAGCGGTGGCGGAAAAAGTCGGCGGCAAGGGGGGCGGGCGTCCCGACCTGGCCGAGGCCGGCGGCAAGAACCCTGAGGCGCTGGACTCCGCGCTCGGCGCGGTGTATACGGTCGTGGATTCGTTATTGGGGAAATAGTCGGGCTGGCTTGGGAGTCCCCGTGGAAGAGCGCATCCGCTTCATCACGTACAAAGGCAGGCAGATTCTCCTGGCGGACTGCTCCCACTGCACCGCCGCAGAGGTGGAAAATCTTTCCCGGCTTCTGCCCAGCTATGTGACCGCCCAACCGCGGGACTCGGTTCTGCTGCTCGCGGACTTCACCGGAGCGGAGATCGACCGCAAAGCAGTCACGGAGATCAAGCGGGACGCGGTTTTCAACCGCCCGCATTTAAAGCGCTCGGCCTGGGTCGGGACCGAAGCCATCCCCCAGGTTCTCTATGAACACATCAAGATTTTCTCGAAGCGTGATCTGCCGACGTTTAAGACCCGCGAAGAGGCGATGGACTGGCTGGTCAGTGACTAGCCAGTACCGAGTGTTCTGCACGCAACTTGCAACCCGCCACTCGCAACTGGCATAGCTCGTACTAGCTTCTCCACTTCAGTGTGACCGGCCCCGGCATAGGATGCCTCATCTCTTCTCCGCTGCGGCGGGACTCCAGATAGGCCGCCTTCAACTGGAAGTACCACTTGGCGGGGCGGTCGGCATCGTCAATCAGCATGAGGTGCGGATTGGTCCGGAGACCCTCGCTCTGCTTCTCCATAGTTTGCCGGTCCTGCTCCACAAATTTGGCGAAGACATACTTCAGCAACTCCGGGCCGAAGGGCAGCCAACGGAAGATATTCCAGGCGGCCACCACATCAATCCGGCAACGGCTGCGCGTGATGGGCGTCACCGTGGTCAAGCTGGCAAACCAGTACTTCCCTGCTTGAATGATCTCTGAGCGCAGGTTGGGCAGGACGAAATCAATCGTCGTTGTGATGGCCTCGGCGTCGGCATAGAGACGCAGGAGCTTGTAGGGCGCGCTGTTGGAACTGGGCGTATGCGCGCTCATGCGGAAGCCGTTCGGAATCGGCTCAAAGTTCTTCTGCTTTTCGTGGATACTCCCGCGTGAGCGCCACCACCAGGCCTGGTGTACGAACGGACCGTGAGCGGGATCCATCAGGCCGATGATGCCGTGGTCCACGCTGCAGGGCAGGTCGGCGGTGAGATGGGCGAGCTTGTACTTTTCGCTGAAGGTCGGGACGCGGGGCGCGGGAACCGGGGCGTCCTCGCGCTGCGTAAACCCGGCTCCCGATGGCCCAGGCTCGGGAATGAACACCCAGATGAAATCGTCGTGCTCTTCGCAGGCGTAGCTGCCGGCGTAGATGCGATCCACTTTCAGCGTCTGCTCGGCGGTCAGCGAGGGAATGAGCCGGCACTGGCCGGAGTGGGCGTCGAATTTCCAGCCGTGATAGCTACATTCCAGTTGTTGTCCATCGAAGCGGCCACAGGAGAGCGGCATGCCCCGATGGGGGCAGGAGTCGCGCAAGGCGAAAACACGGCCCTGGCGGTCGCGGCCGACGACCAGCGGAATCTCCAAAAGCATGGCCCTCTTGAGCCGGCCGCGCGAGACGAGTTCGGAAGGCAGCGCACGATACCAGAACCCGAACAGCATGAGCGAGTCCGGTGTCTGGCGCTGGGGAGATTCAAGTTCTGGCATGGGGACAAGTGCGAGGGTACTACAGGGGCATGGAAAGGGGAAAGTTTCAGGCGTTCGCCACAGTCCAGCCAGACTTTGGGTGGCGCAGCGCTTCAGCGCTGCAATTCAGGCGACCATGGGGACCAGCTTTAGCTGCTGAGGTGCGACTGCCGCCGGAAAACCCGCCCCCCAGCACCTAAAGGCGCCTCATCCCAAGGATGGCTTATCCGCAGGCCTGCGCCACCCAAGAACTTCAATCGTGCAATCCTCCCGAGGAAAACGCAGGTGAAGGCCCCGGCTTGGTCGCGAACTTGTCTGCCCACTTGATTCTTCCCGTCATCTGCATCACCACAAACAGAGTGAGGATCGAGCCGATAGTGATCGCCAGCCCGGTGAAGCCTTTGAAGAAGAAGGCGTAGGAGAACAGCACCAAGTAGATGATCTGTGCGGTCCCCGCCTCGATGGCGGCGAAGCGCATTCCCACTACCAGGCGCAGGTAGCTCACCACTAGAAAGACCGACACCGCCGAGCAAATCACGAAAGCCCAGTGGATGGAGATGTGGTCCACGAGGTAGGCCATCAGCAGGTGAAAGGCGAAGAACGCGGTCGCCAGGAAGAAGTAGTTCATGGGGTGAAGCTCGATCCCTCGCAGGGTGGTGATGATGAACATCAGGAAAAAGAAGAAGAACAGCGACACGGGGGCGAAGAAGCTGATCTGGCCGGCCAGCGGCCCGGGCTGCAGCTTCTCCGGCATCGTGGTCCCGATCTGCAAGCCCGAGAGCAGATTGTTGTACTTCCAGGTCAGCTCCCAGCCGTCCGGAGTCTCCCGTTTCTCCGTTGGCGAAAGCGTGTCCTGCGGGAAGTCCACGTCCTTGAAGTTGGTTTTCAGGTTGAGCGTGAAGTCGTGCACCTGGGAGACCTGGTCGCCGAAGCGATACATCCAGCTGCCCATGCCTTGCGAACGGTAAGAGAAGTTGAGCGCCACAGTTTTACCCGCGGCTACGGTCGTGGTGGCAGTGGCCCCGTTGCTGTCAGTTCGAATGGAGGCTGGCCGGCCATCCACCGTGACGTTCAGGTCGTCGTAAACCGCCTGTGCCGCAGGGAACTTCAGTTGGAAAGAAACCGCCTCGTCGTTGGAGCTCGGGTTGGTGAAGTTGTAAGCTCCAGAGAAGTCGACGGCATAGGTGCTGTACCAGAGCAAGCCTTTCTGCCGAGGGTCAAGATGCAGCCCAACCTTCACTCGGCTGCTCTCCAGGGGCAAAGGAACCTGGGTTGATTGCGGCACCTGGCGCACCACGGTCTGCCCGTTCTGCACGGTCTCCTCGGTCTTGGTCACCCAGTAGGCAGCCGTCGGCGGGGTCTGCACCTGGGCTGATCCCCAACTGGAGGCTACCTTACTGTCCAGGCGACCCCCGGCTGAATAGGTGCGGGCGAAGATAGTGGCCCCCAGGATGGCCCAGGCGATGGTGGTGCAGACGAAGATGAAGGTCAGGGCAGCGATGCGCTTGATCATGGATCTGTCTCCTTATCGAGTACTTTGTATTATAAAGTTCGCTCAGTCAAGAACTTTCTTTGAGGACTTTCATTCCCTTCAGGGTTGCGAGTGCGGATCAGGAGAGAAGTCGTAATAGCATAATTTATCAGTAACTTGCACCAATTACTTCGGTGGTTCTATGCCCTTCGGAGAGATTGCTCCACTCCCCCTGCCAGCCTATAATTGCTGCACTCTGGTAAGAATTCTCCGTCAGGTTCCGGGTAGGTAGCCACGGGTGGCATTGTGTCCCCGTGTCGAAGGCTGATACCCGGCTATGCGAAGGCACCTGCAACTCGCCCTGATGGCTAGTTCCGTAATCGCGACCGTCCTTTCTCTCACGACCACTACGCCATACGTGCAGGCCCAGACCGGGTCCTCGGCGATCACCGCCACAACCGATGACAACGGCCGCAAGGTGTATGTCAACGATGGGGTTCCGGCAGCTTCCGTGGGGCATGCGCAGGCCCCCGTCGCGCGGCGCAGTTCGCTGGTTTACTGGAGTTCGACCGCACATCGCTGGAAGCCGGTTCCCTCCTCCAACATCCGCGCGGCCCGCTCGGCAGCGGCGGAGGTGAACCAGTACCTGGACCGGGGCGCAGGTTCGAGCGCTCCTGTTGACTTCAGCCGGGGCCAGGCCTTCACCCAGGAGCAGATCGACGCAGCCATTGATCAGGCGGCGGCCCGGCATAACGTGGATCCCAGCCTGGTGCGCGCGGTGATCAAAGTGGAGTCCAACTTCAACCCCAACGCGGTTTCCCGCAGGGGCGCGATGGGGTTGATGCAGCTGATGCCGCAGACGGCGCGGCAACTGAAGGTCTCCAATCCGTTCGACCCCGAGCAAAATGTGGACGCTGGGGTTCGCCATCTCAAGAAGCTGATGGAGAGCTACGGTGGCGATCTCAGGCTCAGCCTGGCGGCCTACAACGCAGGGGTTGGGGCGGTGGCACGCAGCGCGGGAGTGCCGCGCATCGCCGAGACCCGCAACTACGTCAAGCGGATCACCCAGTTGTATCTGGGCGAGTCTGATCCGGACTCGCACCTGCTGGGTGGCCCGGTACATGACCCGGTGCGGGTGCAACGCGATGCCAGGGGCGTTCTGTACATTAGCAACACCGATTGAGGCTGGCGCATCTGTCAGTGAACAGGCAGTAGGGCCAACGCGATTACGGGCTGAAAACAACATTGAAGGACCTCCTCCGAAGCCGGCGCGCGCTGCGTGGGGTTGCAGCTTTGTGGATGCTGCTGCTCGCTGTGCTCCCCGCTCATGCCGGGGGACACAGATCGGAGGCCTGGGCGCGGACGCAGTTCGCTTCCGCCGAGCGCATGCGGGAGGCGCTGAACGGCCGTCCTGCCGGAGAGCGCACGCGCCGCGAATATGCGCGTGTCATCAGCGCCTACCGCCGGGTGTACTACGGCTGTCCCACTTCCACCAAGGCGGATCCCAGCGTCGTAGCCGTCGCCGAGTTGCAGGTGGAGATGGGCCGCCGCTTTGACGACGAGAGAATCCTGCGCGCCGCCATCGCGCAATACCAGTTTCTGCGCCGCGAGTATCCTGGCAGCCGGTATCGCTTCGATGCCCTGTTCACCATCGGCGAGATCTATAAAGATGACCTGAATGACTCCGCCCGCGCCCGGGCCACATTCGCGGAATTCCTGCGGCGCTATCCCCGCCATCACCTGGCCGAGGACGCGCGCCAGGCGCTCGCCGAACCGGTGCAACCGGCCAGCCTGCGATCCAGGGACACGCGCAGTGCGACGGCCTCCGACGATGAAAGTGGACCCGACGGCACAGTTTCCAACGCGAACGGCGACTCCCAGACAACCGGAGATGTCAAGAGCAGCAAACCGGCGCGGGTGACCGGCATCCGCCACTGGTCCACGCCCGACTACACGCGGGTAGCGATAGATTTGGAGCAGGACGTTAAGTACGAGTCGCAGCGCATTGACAATCCTGATCGCATCTTCTTCGACCTGCTGGACACCAGGCTGGCCTCGACTCTGGTAGGCAAGACCTTCGACGTGGACGATGGCTTTCTCAAGAAGATCCGCGTGGCCCAGTTCCAGCCGGGCAAGACGCGCGTGGTGCTGGAGGTGGATGACCTCTCCGACTACGAGGCCTTCCTGCTGCCTAATCCGTCGCGCCTGATCATTGACATTCATGGCCGGCGGGATGCAAAGGCGTTGCCCGCGGCAGAGACAGCCAAGCTGGAAGCACCGTCCGCTGGGGCATCAGCAACTGCGGCGGAAGGGAAAGGGGAGCCGGTCAAGCCGTCCACCGCAACTACCTCCACCGCGGCAAAGAAGAAGATTGTCGAAGCCGACGCTGATGACGATGTTACGGTCACCAAGCTGGATCCGGCGAAGGCCGAGACCGAGAACAAGGCAGCGCTGCCCGCACGCAAGAACCGCAGGGTCAAGGGCAAACGGGCAGCAACACCACCGGAGCTCGATGTCCACGAGGCCCAGCCCAATGCCAGTGGGGACCGTTCCCTGATCCGCGCCCTGGGCTTGAAGATCGGTAAGATCGTGATTGATCCCGGCCACGGCGGCCATGATACCGGCACCATCGGTCCCAATGGCTTGCTGGAAAAAGACCTGGTGCTCGACGTCGCCAAGCGATTGGGCAAGCAACTGGAGCGACTCGGGGCGCAGGTGGTGTACACCCGCACGGACGACACCTTCGTTCCGCTCGAGACCCGGACGGCCATCGCCAACCAGGAGCAGGCCGACCTGTTCGTCTCCATCCACGCCAACTCCAGCGAGGACCCCGATGCCCGGGGAGTGGAGACCTATTACCTGAACTTCACGTCGTCTGCCGACGCGCTGGAGGTGGCGGCGCGGGAGAACGCGGTCTCAGAGAAGTCCATCCACGAGCTGCAGGACCTGGTGAAGAAGATCGCGCTCAAGGAGAAGATCGAAGAATCGCGCGAGTTCGCCACCGACGTGCAACGCTCCTTGCACAGCGGGCTGGCGGCGAAGAGCCCGGGAATCCGCGATCGCGGGGTAAAGAAGGCGCCCTTCATCGTGCTCATTGGCGCCAATATGCCCTCCATCCTGGCGGAGATTTCCTTCGTGAGTAATCCTGGCGACGAGCGCCGGCTGAAAACTCCCGAGTACCGGCAGAAGATTGCCGAGTCGCTCTACCGCGGTATTTCCAAGTACGTCAGCGGGCTGAGTGGAGTGAAAGTCGCAAGCAAGATGGATAAAGGCGAAGGGCAGTAACCCACCGCACTCACTCGGCAAACTAACCTCTCAAGTTAATCACACCGACCGGTGACCGCCGTCCTATCGGGCGCGGAGACACGTGATTAAATTCGCTTTGAAAGATTACCTCATCAGGGTTTCGGCCCCGTCCTTCGGTCCCCGTTCGCGCACGTCAACGCAGTTCGCAGTAGGGGGTTTCCTGCATTTAGTTTGCACCCCGCTTGATTCTGTTCCCGCCGCTCTCATCCTGCGGGGCACAGCCAATGCCAACCATTCATACCAGCCACGGGCACGTGGCAAGAGGTAACCATGACATCCCCAAAGACAGCTCTCCTCCACCGGGCAAAATCCTTTCGCCTGGGCGCGGCAATCCTACTTACAACACTAATCCTGTTTGCAGCGGCAACGACGGCGCCTGCGCAAACCTTCACCAAGCTGTACGACTTCGGAGCCAGTCCGGGAGACCCGGCAAACCCTTTTGAGGAACTCTTCGCGCAGGGACGCGACGCCAACTTGTACAGCACTACGCGCGATGGCGGCACCTACGGTTTGGGCACCGTGTTCAGAGTCACGCCCTCAGGGATAGTGACCGTCGTGTACAACTTCGATGGCACGCACGGCGCTACGCCCTTTGGTGGCCTTACGCTGGGCACCGACGGCAACTTTTACGGCACTACCTTCTTTGGCGGGAGTGGACAATGTCTGGGCTTTGGGGGCGGCACGGTGTTCAAGATCACTCCCGATGGGGATCTCAGTACTCTGCACAATTTCGGCGATGACGGGTGTCTGCCCTACGTGGCACCGATCGAAGCGACAGATGGAAACTTCTACGGAACGACGGGCCATGACTCCTATGGCAATCATGGCATGGTGTACAAAATGACACCCTCCGGTAACGTTAAGGTCCTACACCAATTCGGTGGCTATGAGGTGGGCGAAGGCCTACTCCAAGCGACCGATGGGAACTTGTACGGAAATGCACAAACTGCGCTGTACGAGATCACACCAGGAGGCCAATTTACGTACCTGTACTCCTTTACCGACGCGTTAGGGGTATCCTTAGTTCAAGGCACCGACGGGCCACTGTATGGAACCGCCTGTTGCGGCCGGGAAGTTATCTATCGAGTCACTTCGGCGGGAAGTTACTCGGTTCTCCACCAATTCCGGAGGCGGGATGGAATTCGGCCTATAGCTGCTATGTTCCAGGCGACCGACGGCAACTTTTACGGGGTGGCCGAAACTGATGGAACCGCGGGTGCAGGTACAATTTACGCTATAGGTCGAAATCGCGCTTTCTCAGTCTTCTACAACTTTGACAACGCCACTGGGTCCCAACCAGACACTCCGCTCGTCCAGCACACTAATGGAATTCTGTACGGAGACGCTAGCGCCGGCGGTGCGTATGGGTACGGTACCTTCTTCAGCCTAGACCTCGGCCTGCCTCCGTTCGCCCGCCTGGTCTCCACCTCAGGCCAGATCGGCAAAAACATTGGCGTTCTCGGTCAGGGCTTCACCGGGACAAGCAGCGTCTCCTTCAACGGGATTCCTGCAACCTTCAATGTGGCTTCCGACACTTATCTCGAGGCTTACGTGCCCGACGGAGCACTCACAGGTTCGGTCGCCGTGACTACACCCACCGGCACGCTAACCAGCAACACCATCTTTCGCGTCACGCCGAAGGTCCTAAGCTTCAACCCAACCAGCGGAGGGGTGGGAACGCCTGTCGTCATCACCGGAACCGGTCTGACGCAGACGCTGCGCGTGGGCTTCGGAGGAGTAGCGGCGACCAGCTTCACCATCGACTCCGACACGCAGGTGACGGCCATTGTGCCGGACGGCGCCGTGACCGGAAAGATCGCCATAGCCACCCAGGGCGGCCACGACACCGGCACGCAGGTGTTTACGGTGACGCCGTAGTCGGCACGCAGTTTGCGGATTACTTCCGGCCGCGCCGCCACTCCCAAACACTGCGGCCGGAGTTCTTAACGGTGCTGATGAGCAGATGCCCCGGATTCGTGGATTGCTCATCCGCCATCTCGCATGAGGGAAAACATCCTCATGCAGAAAAGGAAAGTCTCATGCGACGCAACAAATTCTCAGCAATCCTAGGAATAGCAATATTGGTGATTATGAGCCTAACCTTGACTGGCGCTGCTTATGCCCAGGGCAATTTCAAAGTCATCCATAGCTTCGGATGCGATGACGGAAACTACCTGGATCATGGCGTCACCCTAGATGCGGCCGGCAATCTCTACGGCGTGACCCACGAGTACGGCTGCGGCATGGGGTTGGGTGCTGTCTTCAAGTTGACACCTAATGCAGATGGGAGCTGGGCCGAAAGCGTCATCCACATTTTTTATGGCCCTCCCGACGCGTATCCCCCTACCAGCGGCGTGATCTTTGACGCCGACGGAAATCTCTATGGGACGGGTTTTGATGGCGGTGATTACGGTTGGGGGGCTGTATACCGGCTGACTCTGAACTCCGATGGCAGTTGGAGCGAGACGATCATCCACAGTTTTGATGGCGGTGACGACGGAAGGTGGCCATACGGACTGGTTTTTGATGCGGCCGGCAACCTGTACGGAACAACCTCCGACCAAGGTCTCTATGGCTGGGGTACAGTATACAAACTCACGCCGGAATCGAACGGAAGTTGGACCGAAACCATTCTGTACCAGTTTACCAGTGGTTCGGACGGAGGTGCTCCGAATGGACCTCTGGTTTTCGACAATGCCGGAAACCTTTACGGCACAGCAGGTGACTACTACCTAACTCCTGGCTGCATATTTCGGTTGACCCCGCAGCCAGACGGAAGCTGGACCGAGCGCGTGCTTTACACTTTTACCGACGGACGGGACGGACGGGTGCCATATGGGCTAATGCGGGACGCATCCGGCAATTTCTATGGCATGACCCAAGGCGGTACTTATGGCTACGGCACCATCTTCCAGCTAAAGCCCAATCCCGGCGGGGGCTCGAGGGTGCAGGTCCTGCACCAGTTCACCGGCGGCAAGGACGCGGCCAGCCCCAGTGCTCTCATGTCCGACGCTGCCGGGTATCTGTATGGCTTAACTAGTACCGGCGGCACTAATCGGCAAGGCACCGCCTTCCAGATGAGGCCTAGTTCCGGCGCGGGTTGGACTCTGCGTGAGCTGCATCAGTTCGGACCCTGGAAGTCAGGAGTGGAGCCCACGGGCCTGATCTCCGACGCAGCCGGCAATTTCTACGGCACAACTTGGGCTGGTGGCGCTGATGGCCTCGGTACCGTGTTTCAGTTCAAGCCAGGCAAGTGATCCTTTCCGGCCGCGCCCCGCTCAACCGGTGGGCACGGCCGGGATTCTTGACTCCCCTCGTTACCATCGAGAGACACTGCTGCCCCGCTGGAAACTTTCCACGTTGGCCTGTAGTCTAATTACGTGGATCAGCGCCGGGGCGAAGTCCTGTCTTATGAGGCTTCCGAAGTTCATTCTCGTCATCATTGTTCTGCTCTGCTTCGCCGCGGAAACTTTCGGGGGCGAGGGCGCCCGCGCCACATCCCCCCCGATTCCTCCCAATCAGTTTGGCGGATGGCAGCTCTCCGGCAGCGTGCGTACAAGCCAAGATCCCGCCGTGGCGGACCCCGTGAACGCCGCGCTGCTCAAGGAGTACGGCTTCACTGATTTCGCCTCCGCCACTTACACCCGCGATGACGGCCGCACGCTCACTGTCAAGGCGGCCCGCTTTGCCGATGCCAGCGGGGCATATGGCGCTTTCACCTACTACAAGATGCCGCAGATGCTGACGGAGAAGATTGGGGACGGCGCAGCTTCGCTCAACGAACGCGTGCTCTTCTATCGCGGCGCCGTTCTGGTGGACGCGGTGTTCAGCAAGCTGAGTGCGATGTCCGCAGCCGAACTCCGCGAACTGGCGGGCGTCCTGCCGCTGCCCTCCGACAGCGCACAGAAGCTGCCCGGGCTGCCCATTTACCTTCCCCGCGAGTCGTACGTCAAGAACAGCGCCAAGTACGTGGTGGGGCCGGTGGCGTTGAAGAAAGTCAGCGCGCCGATTCCCGCGCAACTGGTGGACTTCAACGCGGGAGCCGAGGTTGTCCTGGGAAATTACAACAGCGCGGGCGGCGAAGCGACCTTGATGTTGATCTCCTATCCCACGCCGCAGATCGCGGCCGAGCATCTGCGCCGCATCGACGCCGCCCGTCAGCCCAACCCGGCGACGGAATCTCCGATACTAGCCGGCGTGGGCCCGATCTTCGACAAGCGCACCGGCCCGATCGTCGCTGTTGTCTTCGGTCCGCTCTCACAGAGCGAAGCCCAATCACTGCTCGCCTCGGTGAACTACGAAGCAGATGTCACCTGGAACCAAAATACCTACGCCACCAAGAAAGACAATCTCGCCAATCTGCTGGTGAATGTCATCATCTTGTGCGCCATCATTCTTGGCCTCATGCTGGTGGCAGGTATCGCCTTCGGCGGGGTTCGCATTGTGGTGAAGCGTCTGTTTCCCGACCGCGTGTTCGACCGCCCCGGAGAGACGGAATTCATCTCCCTGCACCTGTCCGAAGGGCCTCCCGAACCCGACGTTCCGCAGGTAAGTGCATCAATCAAGGCGGTTTATGGGCGAAAGAATGGCCATTAGTCTCAGCCTGAGACATTTGCACCGCCTGTTAACGATTTCCACAAGTCGTTGAAAATAAAGATATTTATTTCCTAGAAATTTCTTGACACCCTGCTTTTTCGGCTCATAAGATTTCGCCAGAAAGTTTTGACGGTTTAACCTCCGTTGGAACTATTCTCCCTTGAAGAGAAGGTCGCCTTTTGCCGGGCGGCCTTTTCGTTTACGAGGTAGGCGGAGCCGCTTCCGCTGGCCCACCAAGTTCACATGCGCATCTCCTCCGGGGAACATCAACCACCATTGGCGCGTATCCTAGTCTGTTGAACAAATTTTCCGCCGTCATGGAGGAGTTATGTTTTGCGAGGGATGTGGAGCCGCGCTGCAACCTGACCAACTCTTCTGCAGCCGCTGTGGGAGACAGCTGATTCGCGCGCCCTTCGGTTATCCGCGGCGCGACCGAGTGCAACAGCACATTCGCGTGCTCGGCATTTTGTGGCTGGCCCTTTCTGCGGTGAACGTCCTGGGGGGAGCAGTTCTGTTCATACTGGCCAACACGCTGTTTGTCCACCTGGCGGAGCAAGGCGCGCCGATGTTCCTGCGTCCTTTGCTGAGCTTGGTCGGTCTCTTTATTCTGTTGAAGGCGTGCGCCGGGTTCCTGGGCGGCTGGGGACTGCTGCAGCATGAATCCTGGGCGCGAATCGTCATCTTGGTGCTCGCGTTTCTCGCCTTGTTCAACGTCCCCTTCGGCACGGCGTTGGGAGTGTATTCCCTGTGGGTGCTGCTGCCCGCCGAATCGGAAGAACAATACGAGGCTCTGGCGCGCGTCGCCTGAGTTTGTGGGTGGTATTTGGCAGTTCCAGGTGATTCTTCTTGCCCCGCGCACACGCCAGGCACTCTTTACGCTTCCCACCAGCGCATTTAGAATCGAAGGCAAGCCGACGTAGCTCAGTTGGTAGAGCAGCCGATTCGTAATCGGCAGGTCATCGGTTCAAGTCCGATCGTCGGCTCCAGCCTTGCCGCTGGTCATGGTTTTTCCACTGCAGTTGCACACTCCACGCTGCAAAGTTGCCGCTAAAGATTCCCTCGGAGACCACTTTCTCCTTGCCAAGCGGGACTGAGCTTTCCGATAATACGCGCGAGAGCCCCTTATTTCCGTGTACCGATACGATCGAGCGGATCTGCTTCGCATACTTCGGCTCACGGCGCGTCAGTTGGCAGGTTGGGAAAGGGCCGGACTGGTAGGCGCCGCCGACAGCTACTCCTTTTTTGATCTCCTGCAAGTCAAGAAGGTGCGCGACCTGTGCGCCCGCAAGGTGCGTCCGGCGGTGATCCGGCAATCTCTGGACGCCATGCAGAAGCAGGCGGCGGGCATGGAGAATCCGCTGCTTGAGGCGGGGGCCTTTACCACCGGCCATCATCGCATCGCCTTCCGCCATCAAGGGAAAGTTCTTGAGCCCATCGCCGGCCAGTTCATGTTCGACTTCTCTCCGCGGGAGAAGGTAGTAACCAGCACGCCCATTCCGCTGAACCGGCCCGAGCCCGTGGCGGCCGACGCAGCCACGCTTTTTGCCCGTGGCATTGCACTGGAGGAGGATCCCGGCAGCGCGACCCAGGCCATCGCTGCCTATCTGCAGGTGATTGAACTCGATCCCGGTCACGCCGCCGCTCACATCAATGTGGGCACACTCTACTACAACCGCCAGGATTTCACCCTGGCGGAGGAACACTACCGTCGCGCCATCGCGATCGACCCCCGCTATGCCCTCGCCTACTTCGACCTGGGCAATGTACTCGACGAAACCGGGCGGGTGACCGAGGCGATCCAGACCTACAATACGGCCCTGCAACTGGCTCCCACCTACGCCGACGCGCATTACAATCTTGCCCTCGCCTACGAGAAGGTGCGGGAACCGCGCAAGGCCCTGAAGCACTGGCGTGCCTACGTAAAGCTCGACACCACCGGCCCCTGGGCGGTGCACGCCCGCAACCAGATTCAGCGCATCCTGCAGTCGGACAGTCTGAAGCTGGTGCATGGCGCAAAGAGCGATTGATCCTCTCCCTTCATCTTCATGCCGACTCTGCCGCCGTTCCAGTGCTAGAATTTGGAGTTCGCCATCCTACTTCTGAAGGTTTCCTATGCCCGACACTGTGTTGCAAGCGCCAGCTCCCGCACCTCTGACCACCCTCACCGAAGACGAAATTCTCTTCCGCGACAACATCCACCAGTTCGCCGAGGAAAAAGTCCGCCCGCTGTCCAAGGAGATGGACGAAAAGGGCGTTTTCGACCACGACTTGGTCCGCGAGTTCTTCCAGCTCGGTCTGATGGGGATCGAGATCCCGGAGCAGTACGGCGGAGGCGGAGGCAAGTTCTTTGAAGCCATTCTGGCGGTCGAAGAACTGTCGCGCGTGGATGCATCCGCCGGCGTCGTAGTGGACGTACAAAACACGCTGGTGAATAACGCCCTGCTGCGCTGGGCCACCGAAGAGCAGAAGAAGCGCTATCTGCCGCGCATGGCGGCCGACACCTGCGGGGCCTATGCGCTCAGCGAAGCCGGCTCAGGCTCCGACGCATTCGCTCTTCAGACTAAGGCCGAGCTCAAGGGTAGCGACTATGTTCTCAACGGCCGCAAGCTGTGGATCACCAACGGCAAAGAGGGCGGCGTCTTCATCCTCTTCGCCACCATCGATCCGGCCGCGGGGTACAAGGGCATCACCGCGTTCATCATCGAGAAGGATTTCCCCGGCTTTAGCGTGGGCAAGAAAGAAGACAAACTCGGCATCCGGGCTTCTTCGACCTGCGAACTCATCCTGGAAGACTGCCGCGTACCTAAGAACAACGTCCTCGGCGAGGTGGGCAAAGGCTACAAGATCGCCATCGAGACCCTGAATGAAGGCCGGATCGGCATCGGGGCGCAGATGGCGGGCGTGGCCCGTGGGGCGTGGGAATACGCCTGCAAGTATGCTCAAGAGCGCAAGCAGTTCGGCAAGCCCATCGCCGATTTTCAGGGCATCCAGTTCCAGATCGCGCAAATGGCGACGGAGATTGAAGCTGCACGCCTCATGGTCTACAACTCCGCTCGCATGAAAGACGCCGGCGTTCCCTTCGTAAAGGAAGCCGCCATGACCAAGCTGTTCTGCTCGCAAGTGGCGGAGCGCGTGACTTCGCTGGCCATTGAAGTTTACGGCGGATACGGCTTTACCAAGGATTATCCTGTCGAGAAGTACTGGCGCGACTCGAAAATCGGGAAGATTTATGAAGGCACCTCCAACATGCAGTTGGCCACCATTGCCAAGCTGGTGTTGGGCGGAAAGTAGGCGACGGACATTTCCAGGCGCGGCGTTGCTCCCGTGCGGCGGGGGGCCGTGCTCGGTGCGGCCACGGCTGCCGATAGGCCGTGCCCCAACCATCCTGAAAGCCGCGCCCATAGCGGCTTCCCGGCGTCCAGTCACCCGGGTAACACATCTGGGTCACTTAATGTGCAGTAACTTGCACCCAAGTCGTCGGCCGGGGGCCCTGCAGCCGGTCGTAAGTTGCTTCCCTGGAACATCTTAAAGTTGCCTTCCCCGTTGGCGTTCAAGCTGCATTTGTCGTCTATGCCCTTTGCTCCGGGCGCAGATCGGAGTGCCCATTGCTGAACTGGACGACAGAAGAATCAATCGTAATGCCCAAGCGGAAGCACACTCTGCTTCCCGTTCTCGTGGTACTCTTCCTGATTTCCTACGGCCTGATGTCCCTGCTGGTGGTGGAGCAGGGACGCACCATTGATGCCCAACGCAATCTGATCCGGCAGTTGTTCAGCGATAGCGCCGAGTTGACTTCGCTGAAGGGCAAAGCCCTGCAGAAGCAGCACGCCGCAGCTCCAGCCCCGCCCCAGGCCGAAGGTCGAACCCAGGCGAGCCCGGAAGCCAAGGCTCAAACTCCTCCGTCCCAGGCGAGTCCGCGAGACAACGCGAAGAGCGAGCACCGTGCGGGCAAGCTCCGCCGGTTGCTTCCGCCGAAGCCGCCCAGAGACGCAGCGGACGACTCCGACGAACGCAGGATTCTGTTTTTTATCTAACTCCCAGGGGGCCAGACCGTGAAAGCTCTGGCATCTGTACTTTTGCTGTTGTCTCTTCCCGCGCCTCGCGTGATTCTGCCGCCACGCGTCCCGGTAGATCATGCAATCCCGCAGCAGGCTCGCAAAGGGGGCCGCTGGTATCTGGCCGAGTCCGGCCACGCTGTCTACTGCTATGGGCCCGTCCTGATGCTTACCGACGCCCAAGGCGGTTTGCAGCGGGTAGCGACTTTCTGCCAGGGCGAGAAGGTCATGGTTCCACTAAAGGACTAGGGGGCGCACCGAGGCAGCGGAGCCTCCGGCGATGTTCCCGCAAGGCTGATCCGCTTTCTTAATTGCTCATCCGGTTTGACTGCATCAGCAATCCCGCCTAAGATGGCACACCCGTGTTCCTTTGGCGCCCGCGTCCATGATCGGCCAGACCATCTCCCACTACCGGATCATTGAACAGCTTGGTGGCGGCGGTATGGGTGTGGTTTACAAGGCGGAAGACACCAAACTCGGACGCTTTGTCGCTCTCAAATTCCTTCCCGACGATGTTGCCCGCGATCATCAGGCCCTGGAGCGGTTTCAGCGGGAGGCCCGCGCCGCTTCGGCGCTGAACCATCCCCACATCTGCACTATTCACGAAATCGACGAAGAAGGCGGCCATGCCTTCATCGTCATGGAGTATCTGGAAGGGCAGACGCTGAAGCACCGCATCGCGGGCCGGCCGATGGACACGGAAACTCTTCTGAATCTGGGCATCGAGATCGCCGATGCGCTGGACGCGGCCCATGGCAAGGGAATCATCCATCGCGACATCAAGCCGGCAAACATCTTCATCACCAAGCGAGGACAAGCCAAGCTGCTGGACTTCGGCCTGGCCAAGCTGGGCTCGGGACGGTTTGGAACCGTGGATTCGTCGTCCGTCACTCTGCCAACGGCGCCGGTAGAGCACTTGCTGACCAGTCCGGGCTCCACCTTGGGAACGGTGGCCTACATGTCTCCGGAGCAGGTTCGTGCCCAAGACCTGGACGCGCGCACCGACCTGTTCGCCTTCGGGGCGGTGCTTTACGAGATGGGTACCGGAAATCTGGCATTTTCCGGGGCCAGCCAGGGCGTGATCTTTGAAGCCATTCTGAACCGCGCCCCCGCCGCGCCGCGTGGGTTGAATCCGGCGCTTCCGGAAAAGCTCGAGCAGATCATTCTCAAGTCACTGGAGAAAGACCGGGATCTCCGCTACCAGACGGCCGCGGAGATGCGTGGGGACCTGAAGCGGCTGAAGCGCGAGGTGGACTCGGCGCGTGCCACCAGCGGATTTCGTCCTACCGCGGCTGCCGCCACAGCCCAACCTGCGACGCAAGCAAGCGCACCGGAAACAGCCGCCCGGCCCCGGCCGGCTTGGCAGCTTGCGGCGGCTGCGCTGGCGCTGCTTGCTGTGGTCGCCGGCGCGTTCTTCCTCGGTCAGTACGTGAACCAGACCACGCCGCCTCTTTATCATTTGCTGACCTACCGGCGCGGCACGATCCGCATGGCGCGCCTGGCGCCCGACGGCAAGGCGGTCATCTACAGCGCCGCGTGGGAAGGCAACCCCGTCGAGGTCTTCACCACCCGTCCCGAAAGTCCCGAATCACGCTCGCTGGGGCTGCCGGGCGCGGAAATCCTGGCGGTGTCATCCACCGGGGAGATGGCGGTGTTGCTGTACAGTCATCAGGCCAAGTCGTATTCGAATATTGGCACTCTCGCGCGCGTGCCCCTGGTGGGCGGAGCGCCGCGAGAAGTCTTGGAGAACGTGCAGTGGGCCGACTGGTCGGCCGATGGGAACAATCTGGCAGTCGTGCGCGAGGTCTCCGGACGAAGCCGCCTGGAATATCCCATCGGCAAGTTGCTCTATGACACCGGCGGCTGGATCAGTCACCCGCGAATTTCTCCCAAGGGTGATCTGGTCGCATTCATCGATCACCCGTTTCCTGGCGACAGCATCGGAGCGGTGGCCGTCGTCGATCTCGCGGGCCAGAAGAAGACACTCTCCCGGATGCAGACCGGCGGCGCGCTCGGGCTGGCGTGGTCTCCGAATGGCAAAGAAGTCTGGTTCACCGCCACCATGGTGGGAATTGATCGCGCCCTGTACGCGGTGAGCCTGTCGGGAAACGAGCGCCTGGTGGCCCGGGTTCCCGCCGACCTGACGCTGCAGGACGCATGGCCCGACGGCCGCGTGCTGCTGACCCGCGACAATTGGCGGCGTGGCGTGGCCGTCCATGTTCCCAGCGACACGGGGGAACGTGATCTGACCTGGCTGGACTGGTCGTATCCGCTCACGCTTTCCCCTGACGGCAAGACGCTGCTGTTTCGCGAGGAGGGAGAGGGTGGAGGGCCAAGTTATGCCGCCTACCTGCGGACCACGGATGGGGCCCCTGCGGTGCGCCTGGGCGAGGGCGCCTCGATGGCCTTGTCGCCGGACGGCAAGTGGGCGCTGTGCACCCGGCCGGACGAGCCGTCGCAACTGTTTCTTCTTCCCACCAAGGCCGGTGAGGCCAAATCCATCTCGCATGAGGGCGTGACCCAGATCAATTCGACGCACGCCGTCTGGCTGCCTGACGGAAAGCACTTCGTGTTTTCCGGCAATGAGGCCAAGCACAGCGCGCGCCTGTATCTGCAGAACGCTGACGGGGGCAAGTCCGAGCCCATCACCCCCGAGGGCACCAACGTGACCGATTTCGCGGTGACTCCGGACGGCAAACAAGTGGCGGCAGTGGGGCCGGATGGCGCTGGGTATCTGTACCCGATCGGAGGGGGCGATCCCCATTCCATTCCGGGGATGGAGGCAGGGGAGATCCCGGTTCTGTGGGACGAAAGCGGCCGTTCGCTGTACGTATACCGGCCGAGCGAATTACCGGCCCGCGTCTATCTGCTGGATGCCAGCACCGGCAAGCGCGCCCTGTGGAAGCAGTTGATGCCGCCCGATCCCTCCGGCGTCGAATACATTGGCCCCATGTTGCCCACGCCGGATGGGAAGACGTATGTGTACGGCTACCGCCGGCTGTTGTCGGATCTGTATCTGGTGGAAGGTCTGAAGTAGTCCCCGTCTCTTCATTAGTCCCCACGGCCGCGCTGAAATCCGGTACATTCTCCTGATGCCGAAGTTCGAAAAGCACATCTTTGTCTGCGGCAACCAGCGCCCGCCGGGGCATCCGCGCGGCTGCTGCGATCCTAATGCCAAGGCGGAGCTGCAGAAACTGTTCAAAGAAAAGCTGAAGGCACGCGGGCTGAAGGGCAAAGTGCGAGCCAACCAATCCGGCTGTCTCGACCAGTGCGAACACGGGCCCAACCTGGTGGTCTATCCCGAGGGCGTGTGGTACGGCGGGGTGACGGCGGCGGATGTGGACGAGATTATCGAGTCGCACATCATTGGCGGAAGGCCGGTGGAGCGGTTGCGGCTGGCGGAGGAGTGCATCAATACTGAAACCTGCGAGCACAAACCGCGGAAGATGGTCCAGCCAATCGAACTGAGTAGGGATCCTTCGACTGCGTAGCCCCTTCGCAGCGCGAAGGCGCGACTTCGCTCAGGATGACAATCGTGACAGTCTGACACTTTACTGGTAGGCCCGGCAGGAATCGAACCTGCAACCCTCGGATTAGAAAAACGGGGTAGGCCATGAGCAAGTGCGGCAATGTCAATGCACTGTTGCCGTTACGATTTGGCACAGTGAGTGCTAGGTGACGTCAAGTTCGGCTAGATTCGGGCAGAATGGTGACAGAACGGTGACAAAAACCGAACCTGTGAGGCTGCCACTATGGGGCACTT
>Ga0335070_10001510_pt1 | contig 26958 bp, 25 predicted proteins | sample Lox_Sample_13_FD_206722 | JGI IMG/M metagenome (GOLD analysis project Ga0335070, IMG submission 206722) | Soil microbial communities from Loxahatchee National Wildlife Refuge, Florida, United States - Lox_Sample_1.3 | ecosystem: Environmental > Terrestrial > Soil > Wetlands | place: USA...
GTTGTCGAGTGGCGCGGCCAGAGCGTGGCGGGCATCCGTGTGGTGCCCGCGGGCGCCGGGCCGCTCCGATTCCAGCAGCGGGTCTATCCAGGCGTGATCGATGTGGTCGGCGCGCCCGAAGGGCTGATCGTGGTGAACCAGCTGCCGCTCGAGGAATACCTGGTGGGCGCGGTCAAGGCCGAAGCGGGCGACAAGATGCCGATCGAGATGCTCAAGGCGCAGGCCATCGTGGCACGGACCTACGCCGCGTATCACCGCCGGCTCAATGCCGCCAAGCCCTATCACCTGGTGGCAGGCACCGCCAATCAGCAGTACGCCGGGCGAGTGAATGCCGACTCACAGGCCTGGACCGCAGTGCGCGAAACCCAAGGGCAGGTGCTCCTCTGGGAGGGTGAGCTCTTCCCGGCCTTCTACCACACGGACAGCGGCGGCCATACGGAGGATCCGCGCGCCGTCTTCGCGGCCAACAATATGCCGGCGCTCAAGCCGGTGCGGGTCGAGTTTCCCTCGCAGTACCCGCATCATGCCTGGAGCCTCGACGTGGCGCTCTCCGACCTGGCCGCCGCGCTGAGGCGGGGTGGCGTGTCGGTAGGCACCATCACAGCGCTCAGGGTCCTCGAGCGGAGCGTCTCGCTCCGCGTCTCGCGCATCGCCGTCCAGGGCACGCGCGGGTATGCGACCCTCCGGGGCAACGATTTCAGGCGGCTGATCGGCTACGACACACTCAAGAGCACGCTCTTCGCGGTCTCGGTGGACCACGCCTCGGCTCGCTTCGTCGGGCGCGGCTACGGCCACGGTGTCGGCCTCGACCAGTGGAGCGCCAAGACCATGGCCGAGCAGGGCTATACGGCCCGCCAGATCGTGCAGTACTACTACCCCGGCACCACCTTCTCCTCGTTGAGCTCCGTGTCGCTGCTGCAGTAGTCTACTGGTCCCGAGCGCCGTGACCATCACGTGGGCGGACTTCGAGCGCGTGGACATGCGCGTCGGCGTGATCGTGGAGGCTCAGCCGTTTCCCGAAGCCAGGAAGCCCGCGATCAAGCTCCGGATCGACTTCGGCGAGCTGGGCGTCAAGCAATCGAGCGCCCAGATCACCGATCGCTACGCGCCCGCGGAGCTGGTGGGACGCCGCGTGATCGCCGTGGTCAATTTCCCGCCCAAGCAGATCGGGCCATTCGTCTCCGAGGTGCTGGTGCTCGGCGCCTACGGCGAGCGCGGCGAGGTCATTCTCCTCCGCCCCGACTTCGACGTCGCCCCGGGATCGAAGATCGGGTAGGCCGCTGCGCTCAGGCCGCCATTGGCCCTTCGGCGGCGCGGGCGGTAGACTCACCACGCCATGGACCTGTCTCTCTTCGACTATGACCTGCCCGAGGAGCGCATCGCGCAGGAGCCGGCCGAGCCGCGCGACGCTTCGAAGCTTCTCGTGCTGGACCGAGCGGGAGGCGCGTGGGAGGACGCGCGCTTCTCGGACCTCCCGCGCTGGCTCAGGGCGGGGGACTGCCTCGTCGTGAACGAGAGCCGTGTCATTCCGGCCCGCCTCCTGGGATCGCTCGATGGCTCGGGCCGGCCGGTGGAGCTCCTCATGCTGCGCGGGCTGGGCGGCATGCGGTGGGAGGCGCTGGTGCGCCCAGGGAAGCGCTGCAGCGTGGGGGCGCGCGTCACGCTGGCGAGCGGCGCCGCCCACGCCACCGTACTCGAGTATCGCGTCCACGGAGCGCGGGTGGTGGAGATCGAGGCGCCGTGGCCCGTGGACGAGCTGCTGGAACGCCACGGGCTGCCGCCGTTGCCTCCGTACATCGAGCGGCATGACGCGCCCAAGCCCGAAGACCGGGAGCGGTACCAGACGGTGTACGCAAGGGCCAAGGGCTCGGTGGCGGCGCCGACCGCCGGGCTTCACTTCACTCCGGCTCTGCTGGAGCGTCTGGCGTCGGCCGGTGTCGAGCTTCACCGTCTCACGCTTCACGTCGGGCCCGGCACGTTTCGCCCGATCACCGTGCCACGGGTCGAGGAGCACCGTCTTGAGAGCGAGATCGCCGAAGTGCCCGCGGCGACCGCCGAGGCCGTCAATCGGGCCAAGGCGGAAGGCCGCCGTGTGGTCGCCGTCGGCACCACGACCACGCGCACTCTCGAGTGGGCGGCGGATGAATCGGGCGGTGTGCGAGAACGGCGGGGCGAGGCCGATCTCTTCATCCAGCCGGGCTACCGCTTCCGTGTCGTGGATGCGCTGGTGACCAATTTCCACCTGCCGCGATCGACCTTGCTGGTGCTCGTCTCCGCGTTCGCCGGCCGCGAGCTCATCCTGAGGGCCTATGCGCATGCCGTCGCGTCCGGCTATCGCTTCTACTCGTACGGCGACGCCATGCTCATCCTGTGACCGCGCCGGTACGCTTCGCACTGCTGAAGAGGGATGGGGCGGCCCGTCTGGGTCGCCTCGCCACGCCGCATGGTGAGATCGAGACGCCCGCTTTCATGCCGGTCGCCACGCAGGGAAGCGTCAAGAGTCTCGATCCCGACGACCTCCGGGCGGCGGGTGCCCAGATCGTCCTCGCCAATACCTACCATCTGTTCCTGCGCCCCGGCCACGAACTGGTGCGGGACATGGGCGGGCTCCATCGCTTCATGGCCTGGGACGGGCCCATCCTCACGGACTCCGGCGGGTTCCAGGTCTTCAGCTTGTCGAAATTGCGCCGGCTCGGAGAGGAGGGTGTCGAGTTTCGATCGCATCTCGACGGCAGCCTGCGGCTCCTCACGCCCGAGGTCTGCGTCGATATCCAGCACGCGCTCGGGGTCGACATCCTCCACCCGCTGGACGAGTGCCTGCCCCATGCCGTTGCCTTCGACGAAACCGAGCGCTCGCTCGGGCTGACGCTCCGGTGGCTCGGCCGCTCGGTGGCGGCACATGCTGCGGCCGGCGGCGGCGCGGCCCTCTTCGGCATCGTGCAGGGCGGCGGCTTCGAGGCACTGCGGCGGCGGGCGGTCGAGGCGACGTGCGCGCACGATCTGCCCGGCTATGCGATCGGCGGCCTGGCGGTGGGGGAGACGAAGTCGTTGCTCTATGACACGACGGAGCTTGTGGCGGGCCTCCTGCCCGCCGACCGCCCCCGCTACCTGATGGGTGTCGGCAAGCCCCAGGACCTGGTCGAGGCGGTCGCGCGGGGCGTGGATCTTTTCGACTGCGTGATGCCGACACGGAACGCGCGCAATGGGCAGGTCTTCACGGCCGATGGCCCGCTGACCATCACCCATGCCCGCTTCGCTCGGGACGCCGCCCCGCTCGACGCCGGGTGCGCCTGCCTCGCCTGTCGACGCTTCTCGCGCGCCTACCTGCGCCATCTCTTCGTCGCCCGCGAGCTCCTCGCGTACCGGCTGCTGACGCTCCACAACGTGACGTTCTACCTCGCACTGATGACAATGATGCGGGCAGCGGTGGCCGAGGGCGCATTCGGGTCATTCCGATCTCGGTTTCTTGACCGATATGGGGTAGAATCCGTGGGCGGTTCCGACCCCATATCCACAGAGACGGAGGCCTGATGCGGATGGTGGACTACGCGTACGCAGCGGCGCAGGCGCCGAGCGGGCAGGGCGGCGGCTCGATGATGGTACAGCTCGCATTCTTCGCGGCGATCTTCGCCATCTTCTATTTCCTCCTGATCCGCCCGCAACAGAAGCAGAAGCGCGAGCGCGAAGCCATGCTGTCCGCCGTCAAGCCGGGAGATCGCGTGGTGATGTCGAGCGGTCTGCACGGCACCGTCGTCAAGCTCACTGATCATGGCGTCACCGTCAAGGTCGCCGATCAGGTCCGTCTCGAGTTCGACCGGTCGGCGATAGGCCGCATCGTGCCCGCACAGGGCGAGGGAGGCTCGTCCTCCTGATGACGCGGCGGCTCTGGCTCCGCATCGGGCTCGTCGCCTTCGTCGCCGCCGTGTCCGTCTTCTATCTGTACCCGCCGAAGAAGACGATCAATCTGGGTCTCGACCTCCAGGGCGGCATCCACCTCGTGCTGGGCGTCGATATCGACAAGGCGCTCCAGATACAGACCGACCGGACCGCCGAGCGCGTGCGGTCGGCTCTCGAAGCCAAGGGCATCGCGGTCAGGCAGGCGGAGCGCCGCGGCAATACCGAGATCCAGGTGCAGCTGGCCTCGCCCTCCGCCTGGGCGGAGGCGCAGACGCTGCTCCAGAAGGATTTCCCGTCCTTCGAGCTGAAGGAGCCCGATCAGACCGCGGGACGCGTGGTGCTTGCCATGCGGCTGCAGGAGATTGCCAACCAGCGCGAGAGCTTCGTCCGCCAGGGCCTTGAGACGATCCGCAATCGGGTGGATCAGTTCGGCGTGGCCGAGCCGTCGATCCAGCAGCAGGGTGACAACCGTATCCTGGTCCAGCTCCCCGGCGTCCAGGATCCCGAGCGGGCCAAGGCGCTCATCGGTAAGACCGCGCTGCTCGAATTCAAGCTGGTCGACGATCGCGCCGATCCGATGCAGGCCGCCGCCGGGGCGGGCCTGCCGCCCGATGACGAGGTGCTCTACGAGCGACGGGTCGATCCGGAGACGAAGCAGGAGCGACGCATCCCTATCGTGGTCAAGAGGAAGGCGATGCTCACCGGCGCCGACGTGGCGGACGCGGAGGTGCGACTGGACCAGGGTAATCAGCCCTATGTCAGCCTGACGCTGACCCCCGCCGGGGGCAAGGTGTTCGCGCAGGTCACGACGGACAATGTCGGCCGGCTGATGGCCATCGTTCTCGACGGCAACGTGTATTCCGCCCCGCGGATCCAGGAACGGATCCCGTCGGGGCAGGCGCAGATCACCGGCAGCTTTACCCTCGAGCAGGCGCGGGATCTCAAGATCGTGCTGAAGGCCGGCGCGCTACCGGCGCCGGTGCAGATTCTCGAGGAGCGATCGGTCGGGCCCTCGCTCGGCGCCGATTCTATCCGGCGGGGCATTCTCTCCACCGCAGGGGCGGCCATCGCCGTGGTGGTCTTCATGCTCATCTACTATCGCCTCTCGGGCCTTATTGCCGACGTGGCGCTGGCGCTCAACCTCCTCATCCTGCTGGCGGCCATGGCGGGCTTTCACGCCACGCTGACGCTGCCCGGCATCGCGGGCGTGGTGTTGACGATCGGTATGGCGGTGGACACCAATATCCTCATCTTCGAGCGGATACGGGAGGAGCTGCGATCGGGCAAGACGGTGCGGGCGGCCATCGACTCCGGCTTCTCGCGAGCCTTTCGCACCGTCATCGACACCCACGTCACGGTGCTGGTGTCCGCCGCCATCCTCTACCAGTTCGGGACCGGCCCCGTGAAGGGCTTTGCCGTCACGCTGGCCATCGGCATCTTCGCCAGTCTCTTCACGGCCGTCTTCTTCACCCGGCTGATTTTCGACATCATGTACATGCGCGGCCGCAAGGTCGAGAGCATCTCTATCTAGGCCGGGGATGCTCCAGATCTTCGTCAACGCCAACTACGACTTCGTCGGCAAGCGCCGGTGGTTTTACCTCGCTTCCGGCGGTTTCATGCTGCTGAGCATCCTATCGATAATCTTTCACGGCGGCCTCAACTACGGGATCGACTTCACGGGCGGCACTCTCGTGCAGGTGCGCTATGACAAGCCCGCTTCCGTCGAGATCGTCCGCAGGGGTCTCGACGAGATCAAGTTGGGCGGCGCGGTCATCCAGCAGTTCGGCGACGCCCAGGAATACCTGATCCGGCTGCACCAGGCCGGCGAGAAGCCCGACGCGCTGTCCAGGCAGATCCAGGACGCCCTCGACAAGGCGTCGGGCGCGAAGATCGAGATCAGGCGGCTCGAGTTCGTGGGTCCTCAGGTGGGCCGCGACCTGCAGCTCCAGGCTCTCTACGCGGTGCTGGCCGGGATGGCGGGCATCCTGATCTATGTGGCGTTTCGCTTCCACTTCCGGGATGGCGTGATCTCCGTGGCGGCCATTACCCACGACATCATCGTCACCCTGGGCGCGCTGTCGGTGGCCAACCGGGAGATCTCCCTCCCGGTGCTGGCCGCGCTCCTGACCATTGTCGGCTACTCGATCAACGACACTATTGTCGTGTTTGATCGGATCCGGGAGACGCGGGCCAAGGGCATCCGGAAGGGGCAGAACTGGGCCGACTTGGTCAATGCCGCGATGAACCAGACCCTGTCGCGGACCGTGCTCACCTCCTTTACGGTGTTCCTCTCGGCCCTGGTCCTGCTCCTCTTTGGCGGCGAAGTGCTGCACGACTTTTCCTTCGCCCTCCTCGTGGGCGTGGTTACCGGGACCTATTCCTCCGTTGCCGCAGCCTCCCTGGTCATGGATTGGGAGATGTGGGCCCGTGCGCGCTCGCGCACATCCGGCAAGCTTCCCGTGAGGGCGGAGGGCAAAAAGTCCTAGCAAAACGCTGATTTCGGTGGCAGAATCAGGGGTCAACCTAGGGAGGAGTGCGGGTTGACCCAGTTGCAGACGCTGATTGACGAGATTCCGAAGTACCAGCCGGGTGCCGACCTGGATCTGGTCAGCCGTGCCTTCCGCTTCTCAGAGAAGAGCCACCAGGGTCAACAGCGTGCCTCGGGTGAGCCGTACCTCTCCCACCCCCTCGAAGTGGCCGGCCTCCTCGTGGACTTCAAGATGGACGTCACCACGGTGACTGCCGGCCTCCTGCACGACGTCCTCGAGGACACGGCCGCTACCAAGGACGACCTCCAGCGGGAGTTCGGGCCGGAGATCGCCGACCTCGTGGACGGCGTGACCAAGATCGGCAAGCTCGCTTTCTCCTCACGGGAGGAACGGCAGGCGGAGAACTTCCGCAAGATGGTCGTGGCAATGGCGCACGATCTGCGCGTGCTCATGATCAAGCTCGCGGACCGTCTCCATAACATGCGCACGCTCGACTACCTGGCACCGGAGAAAGCCAAGAAGATCGCCCAGGAGACGCTGGACATCTACGCGCCGCTGGCTCACCGCCTCGGCATGGCCAAGGTCAAGGCCGAGCTCGAGGACCTGGCGCTCCGCGTGATGGCGCCCGAGGACTACCAGGACCTCATGCGCCGCGTGGCCAAGCGCCGCCTCGAGCGCGAGAACGAGATCAACGCCCTGATCGCCCTGCTCCAGGAGAAGCTGGGGGAGGTCGGCATCGAGTCGAAGATCGCGGGTCGTCCCAAGCACTTCTATTCGATCTGGAAGAAGATGCACGAAGGCGGCCGCGAGTTCGACGAAATCTACGACCTGACCGCCGTGCGCGTCCTGACCAAGACGGTGCGCGACTGTTACGGCGCCCTCGGCGTCATCCACTCGCTCTGGAAGCCCGTGCCCGGCCGCTTCAAGGACTTCATCGCGATGCCGAAGGTCAACATGTACCAGTCGCTCCACACCACGGTCATCGGGCCCAAGGGCGACCCGGTCGAGATCCAGATCCGAACCTGGGAGATGCACCGGGTAGCCGAGGAGGGGATCGCGGCCCATTGGTTGTACAAGGAGAAGAAGAGCGATCGCGACCGCTTCGACCAGGCCTTCACGTGGCTCCGGCAGCTGATGGAGTCACAGAAGGAAATGAAGGACCCGAAGGAGTTCCTCGACACGGTCCGGTTCGACCTCTTCCCCGACGAGGTCTATGTGTTCACCCCCAAGGGCGATGTGAAGGCGCTGCCCGAGGGCTCGACGCCGATCGACTTCGCCTACGCCGTCCATACCGATGTGGGACACCACTGCGTGGGCGCCAAGGTCAACGGCAAGCTGGTGCCGTTGCGATACACCCTGCGCCAGGGCGACATCGTGGAGGTCGTCAGCGCGCCGACCCAGCATCCGAGCCGTGACTGGCTCAAGATCGTCAAGTCCAGCCGCTCCAAGGCCAAGATCAACCAGTGGCTCAAGGTCGAGGAGCGTGCCCGCTCGCTCGAACTCGGCCGCGAGCTCTTCGATCGCGAGGCCAAGAAGTACCGGCTGGTTCCGGCTACGCTCCTGGGCTCCGACGAGATGAAGAAGCTCCTGACGGAGATGGGTTATGCCACGGCCGACGATCTCCTGGCGTCCATGGGCTACGGCAAGGCCTCCGTCCACCAGGTGCTGGGCAAGCTGGCTCCCGCCGTCGTCCGCGAGCACGAGCAGGCACCAGAGTCGAAGCCCCAGAAGACGGCCAGGAAGAGCGAGGGAGCGGTCCGGATCCGCGGCGTGGACGACGTGCTGGTGCGCTTCGGCAAGTGCTGCTCCCCCGTGCCGGGTGATGGCATCGTAGGCTTCATCACACGCGGACGCGGACTCACCGTACACGCCCGCGACTGCCTCACCGTGGTGAAGAACGTGCTCGACAAGGAGCGCCTGCTCGCCGTGGAATGGGAGGGCGGTGAGCCGGCCAAGCGCCCGGTCAAGATCGCCGTCTACATCGGCAAGGACCGGCCGGGGCTCCTCGCCGAGATCACCGCGGCGATCTCCTCGCGGCATGGAAACATCACGAAGGCCGAGATCACCGTCACCGACGATCGCAAAGGCATCAACCACTTCGTCATCGAGGTGGAAGACCTCCAGCAGCTTCAGGGCATCATGCAGGCGATCCGCGACGTGAAGGACGTCATGAACGTGGAGCGAGTCAGGGGCTTGTGACCCACTCGGAGTTCGAAGCCCTGGTCGAGCGGGCTCTGCGCACGCTGCCCCGCCAGTTCAAGGAGAGGATCACCAACGTCGCCGTCGTGGTCGAAGACTGGGCCGACGACGAGACGCTCCGGGAGCTCGGCATCGACCCGCCCGACACGCTCTACGGGCTCTATCGCGGCACGGACCTGACACGACGCGATTCCTCCTACGGCAACGTCCTCCCAGACACCATCCACATCTACCAAGGGCCCATCGAGGAAGACTGTGAAGACGCGGAGGAGATGGCCGAGCTCGTACGGGATACGGTCATCCACGAGATAGGTCATTACTTCGGCCTCGACGACGACACGATGGAAGGTATAGAGCAGGGCGACTAGCCTCCGCGCATAGTATAGCTATCCGCTAAAAGACTCTCCCCACTCTTCTACCTGTGACGGCTAACCTTTTCTGTTGACAGCGCTTTCAATTGTTCGTATGTTTTCAGCGTACGCTGAAAAAGATGGAACAAGTGAAACGATGGAGAATACGCAGGAAATCAGGCGATCGGCGGCTCAGCGACTTCGGGAGCTGTTCCCCAAGGCTGCGGCGTGGGACGAGTCTGCAGGGCCCAAGGTCAGAGGCCAACAGGCTGATCTACTGGTGAAGTTCAAGCTCGGTGGACAAGACCACACCTTGTTGCTCGAAATCACTTCCGTAGGACAGCCCCGGCAGATCCGGGAGGCTATCACCCGGTTGGGCGAGTTGCGCACGGAGACGGATGGGGCCTATCCAGTAGCGGTGGCCCAGTACATCAGCCCGCAGGGGGCTGCCCTTCTGAAGCGGAACGGGCTGGGCTACCTCGACCTGTCCGGCAACTGCTTCCTCGCATTCGGGAATGTCCTCATAGAGAAGGAGGGCAAGCCCAACCTCCGGCCCTCGACGCGGCCGCTCAAGGCGCTCTTTGCGCCTCGCGCGACGCGGGTGGTACGCGCCCTCCTCGTGGATCCCGGTCACCTGTGGCAGCTCGACGAGCTGGCGCGCGCGTCCCAGGTGAGCCTCGGTCACGCGCACAACGTGATCAAGCGCCTGGGGGATCTCGCCTGGGTGGAGCGCGGGGAACGGCAGCGCATCTTTCTGTCCAAGCCAGCCGATCTGCTCGACGCCTGGGTCGACGCGTACACCTATCGGCTCAACGGGATCGCGACCTACTTCTCGCCGGAGCGGATCGCGCGAAAGCTCGTCGGCGACTTGGCGCGCGCAGCGCAGGAGGCGGGTCGTCGGATCGCCTTCACGCTCCACGCGGGCGCCGCGCTCGTCGCCCCCAATGTCCGCTTCCCGGCCATCCATTGCTATCTCGAAGGTGACCCGGAGCCGCTCGCCAAGACTCTGGGTCTCCGGCCGGGAGAGGACGAAGGTAATGTCCATCTCATGGCCCCGTATGACCCCGGCGTTTTCCACTCGCCGATCACGAAGAGCGGGGTGCCGGTGGTGTGTCTGCCGCAGCTCTACGTGGATCTGTATCACTACGAGCGGCGTGGCCGGGAGCAGGCGGCTCACATCCGTCGCGAAGCGATGGGTTTCTAACGCTTCACACGCAGCACCGGAAGGGGGTGAGCCCGGAAATGGCGAAGAAGAAGGTGGCGAAGAAGAGCGCAAAGAGGAAGAAGGCTACGAAGAAGGCAAAGAAGCGGCGCTAGCTGTGGTGCCGTCGAGCCGTACGATTGCAGAGGAAAGGGGGTGACTTCCTAATGGCAAAGAAGAAGAAGGCGGCCAAGAAGAAGAAGAAGTAGTGTTTCGGGCCGGTGGGAGGTGGCGGCCTTCCACCGGCGTTGATCACGCTGCAGCAGGACCTGGCGGGGGGTGGCAACGCCCCCCGCCGCGTTCTTTCAGCGGGACGCTAGACGACCTTGGTCACCTTGCCGGCTTTGAGACAACGGGTGCAGACGCGCAGGCGCTGGACCACGCCGGCGGCGCCGATCTTGCCCCGCATCGAGACCAGGTTGACGAGCCAGCGCCGCTTGGTGACGTTATGAGCGTGGCTGATCTTGTGACCTACGGACGGGCCTTTCCCGCACACATCGCAACTCCGAGCCATGCCGACTCCTTCAGGGGATCTGCGTCTGGTTTGCCGGACGCGAGGCCCTTTTATAGCATGATCACGTGATCGGAGCAACGACTTGACCCCAGCGAGAGGCAAGGCCGCAGGCAGTGCCGCGGCGACGGCTCCAGAGGACGCGCCGGGCCCTCAGACGGCGTTGGGAGAGCTCCCCGGGGTCGGCCCGCAGCGCGCGAAGCTCCTGGCCAAGCTCGGCCTCGCGACGGTCGAAGATGCCCTTGTCCGTCACCTGCCTCTGCGCCACGAAGACAGAAGCCAGATTGTTCCGCTCGGACGTATCACGGTGGGCGAGGCGCGCACCTGCGCAGGCACGATCGCGGGTATCAGTCCGCCTCCGCGGGGCCGCGGCCGCATGCCCCTCGTCGTCACGATCCGGGATGCCAGCGGCTTCCTCAATTGCGCCTGGTTCAACCAGCCCTATCTCAGCCGGGTCTTCAAGCGGGGCCAGCACCTGATTGTCCACGGCAAGGTCCAACCCTACGGGCGCGGGCCGCTTCAAATGCTCGTGAAGGACTACGAGCTCATCGAGGATGGAGAAGACGAGCCGCTCCACGCCGGGCGTCTCGTGCCGGTCTATGCGCTCACCGAAGGGCTGGCCCAGAGACCGCTGAGGCGGCTCATGAAGCGGCTGACCGACGGCTGGGCTGCCCGCCTCGAGGATCCGCTGCCGGAAGCGGTGCGCACGGCCCGGGGACTCGTGCCGCTGTCCCGGGCCGTCAGCGCCGCCCATTTCCCGGAGAGCGAAGCCGAGCAGACGGCGGCACGACGCCGGTTCGTTTTCGACGATTTCTTCCTGCTCGAGGTCGGGCTCGCCATCCGGCGCCAGCGCGAGGTCCGGCGTCGCGGGCTTACCATGAACCCGCCGGGCGATCTCGTGCGGCGCCTGCGTGCCTCGCTGCCGTATTCGCTGACCGCGGCCCAGGAGCGAGTGTGGGGCGAGATCCGTACCAACATGGCCGAGCCATACCCGATGAGCCGACTGCTCCAGGGCGATGTCGGCTCCGGCAAGACCGTGGTCGCGGCCCTCGCCATTCTCACCGCGATCGAAGCCGGGTATCAGGCGGCGCTCATGGCGCCCACCGAGATCCTCGCCGAGCAGCACTTCATGACGCTCGGACGTATGCTCGAGCCGCTCAACGTGCGCGCGGTGCTCCTCACCAGCGCGGTCAAGGGCAAGGCCAGGCGAGAGGCCGCCGCGGCGGTCGAGAGCGGCGAGGCCGGGTGCGTCATCGGCACCCACGCGCTGGTCCAGGGCGCCATCGAGTTCAAGCGCCTGGGCCTCGCGGTGATCGACGAGCAGCATCGCTTCGGTGTCGGCCACCGCGCGGCGCTGCGCGGCAAGGGCGAGAGCCCCGACGTCCTGGTGATGACGGCCACGCCGATTCCCCGGACACTTGCCCTGACCCTCTACGGTGATCTCGACGTGTCCGTCCTCGACGAGCTGCCACCCGGGCGCCGGCGCATCGTCACGGTCGCGCGGGGCGGATCCAAGCGGCGCCAGATCTACGATTTCCTGCGCGCGCAGATCGGGGAAGGACGGCAGGTATACGTCGTCTGCCCGCTCGTCGAGGAGTCGGAAGACTCCGATCTTCGGGCGGCCACCGAGATGGCCGAGCGGCTCCAGCGCGAGGTCTTCCCCGAGCGGCGGGTCGGGCTCCTGCACGGCCGCTTGGGCTTTCAGGACAAGGAGCGCGTCATGCGGGAGTTCAAGGACGGCGTGCTGGACCTGCTCGTCTCCACCACGGTGATCGAGGTCGGCATCGACGTGCCTAACGCCTCCGTCATGCTGATCGAGCACGCCGAGCGCTTCGGCCTCTCGCAGCTTCACCAGCTGCGCGGCCGGGTGGGGCGTGGGCCGTGGAACAGCTACTGCGTCCTGCTCACCGGCTCGTCGTCGGAGGACGCGCGGCGACGCATCGAAGCCATGACGGCGACCAATGACGGCTTCCGGATCGCGGAGGTGGATCTCGAGCTGCGTGGCCCGGGTGATTTCTTCGGCACGCGGCAGTCCGGGCTGCCCGAATTCCGTGTCGCCGATCTGCTGAGAGACGGCGCCATGCTCGAAGAGGCGCGGCGCGAAGCCTTCGCCCTCGTCCAGGCCGACCCGAAGCTCTTGGCGCCCGAGCACCGCGCGCTCCGCGTGTCGCTGCTCACGCGCTGGCGCGGCAAGCTCGACCTGGCGAGCATCGGCTGATGCGGGTGCTTGCCGGCGCGCTGAAGGGGCAGCGCCTCGTCACCCCCAAGGGCCGAACGACACGACCCACGGCCGACCAGGTGCGGATCGCCTGCCTCGATACCCTCATGCCCTATCTCGAAGCCGGACCATTTCTCGATCTCTTCGCGGGTGCGGGCGGCGTCGGGATCGAGGCGCTGTCGCGCGGAGCTCCGTCGGCCGTGTTCGTGGAGCGCGATCGGCAGGCCGCGGCGGCGCTCGAGGAGAATATCGCGCGGCTGGGCCTTGCCGACCGCGCCCGCCTGCTCCGCCAGGATGTGTCGCGCGCGCTGCGGGAGCTCGGGCGCGAAGGCCGACGCTTCGCGGTGGTCTTTCTCGATCCTCCCTACGCTTCGCCCGACGCCGCACCGGCGCTCGAGGAGATCTCGCGCGGGAACTGCCTCCTCCCCGGCGCGGTGGTGGTGGTACAGCATTCGACCAAGGCGCCGCCGCCCGCGGCGCCGGGGACGCTTGTGCCCTGGAAGGGCCGGCGCTTCGGGGAGACCACCTTGACTTTCTTTCGCGGCGGCGCGTAGAGTGAGCCTGGTTTTTCCGACCCTCTCTCGAGATTCGCGCAGGAGGCGCCGTGGGCAAGCGAGCCGTGTACCCGGGCATGTTCGATCCGATGCACAACGGACACCTCGATCTCATCGAGCGTAGCCTGCGCATCTTCGACGAGCTCATCGTCGCCGTGGTGGCCAACCCCTCCAAGCAGCCGCTCTTCGAAGTCAAAGAACGGCTCGAAATGATCGACGAGGTGACGGCCGGCATGGACCGCATGCGCATCACCTCCTTCGACGGTCTCCTGATTGATCTGGCGCACCGGGAGCAGGCCGACTGCATCGTCCGGGGGATCCGCGCCGTGTCGGACTTCGAGTACGAGTTTCAGATGGCTCTCATGAACCGCAAGCTCCGCCACACGGTGGAGACGGTGTTCCTGATGCCCCACGAGAAGTACACGTACATCTCCTCGCGGCTCATCAAGGAGGTCTCCTCGCTGGGCGCTGCCGTGACCGGCATGGTACCGCCCGTCGTCGAGGAGCGGCTGAACGCCAAATTCTCCAGAAAGTAGGGTCTCGCATGCTCGCTGATCGCCTCAAGACGCTCCAGCCGTCCCCCACGCTCGCCATGCAGGCCAAGGCCAAGGCCATGCGCGCCCAGGGCATCGACGTGATCTCCTTCGGAGCGGGGGAGCCCGATTTCGATACGCCGCGTCATATCAAGGACGCCGCGATCCGGGCTATCGAATCCGGCCAGACCAAGTACACCGAAGTCGGCGGCATCCCCGAGCTGCGCGCCGCCGTCTGCCACAAGCTCAAGCGCGACCTCGGGCTCGAGTACGCCTCCGACGAGGTCACCGTCTCGTGCGGCGCCAAGCACACGCTCTTCAACATCGTGATGGCGCTCGTGAACCCCGGCGACGAAGTCATCATTCCGAGCCCCTTCTGGGTCTCCTATCCCGAGCAGGTGCAGCTCCTGGGCGGCGTGGCCGTGCCCGTGCCCACGTCCGAGTCCACTGGTTTCGATCTCGATCCGGCGGCGGTCCGCGGTGTGGTGACGCCACGCACGAAGGTCATTGTCCTGAACAGCCCGGGTAATCCGACGGGAGCGGTCTTTTCCGCCGCCGCGCTCAGGCAGGTGGGTGAGCTGGCGGTCGAGCGCGGTCTCTGGATCATCTCGGACGAGTGCTATGAGGCGCTGACCTACGAGGGTCGCCACGTCTCCATCGCGTCGCTCTCGCCAGAGATCAAGGCCCGCACGCTCGTCGTCAACACCTGCTCCAAAGCCTATGCGATGACGGGCTGGCGCCTCGGCTATGCGGCGGGGCCCAAGCCGATCATCAAGGCTATGACCGATATCCAGAGTCAGGTCACCTCCAACCCGACGTCGATCACCCAGTGGGCGGGTATCGAGGCGCTCTCGGGCCCCCAGGACGAGATCGCCAAGATGGTCGGCGAGTTCGACCGCCGCCGTCGCTTCATCGTGGATGCTCTCAATGCCATTCCCGGCGTGACGAGCGTCATGCCGAAGGGCGCCTTCTATGTCTTTCCCAATGTCTCGGGGCTCTTCGGCAAGCGGTGGAAGGGGGGGACGCTCAAGGGCTCCACGGACGTCTGCGCCTTCCTGCTGGACGAAGCACGCATCGCCACGGTGGCGGGCATCGATTTCGGCTCGGATGCCCACATTCGCCTCTCGTATGCGACGGGGCTCGAGACCATCAAGGAAGGCGTGAGCCGCATGGCGGCGGCGGTCGCGAGGCTCGAGGGATGAAGATCGAAGGCTCGAGCGAGATTCCCGCCCCACGGGAGCGCGTGTGGAAGGCGTTTCTCGATCCGGTGATGCTCGCGCGCGCCCTCCCGGGATGCGAGGGGCTGGAGGAGATCGGCCCCGGCGAGTACAAGGCGAAGATGAAGATCGGCGTCGCCGCCATCAAGGGTACCTTCGAGGGCAAGGTGCGTCTCTTCGATCTGGAGGCGCCGACTCGCTACAGGATGGCGCTCGAGGGCAGCGGCGGTCCCGGCTTCGTCCGTGGCGAAGCGGGCATGGAGCTCTCCGATAGCGAGGGCGGCACGCGAGTCGCTTATAGCGCGGACGTGCAGGTCGGTGGGCTCATCGCCAGCGTCGGCCAGCGCATGCTGGGTGGCGTGAGCAAAATGATACTCGAGCAGTTCTTCAGCCGCATGACAGACCTCCTCGCGGAGAGCGCCTGACCCGAGAGCCGTCGGTGTGTGGATTTCGGCGGCTGCTGCCCGGCGTTCTTTTCCTCTTCGTGTTCTGGCAGGCGGCCGCCGCGGCGGCGCCCGCGGGAGAGTGCTCGGGCCCCGGTGGCGCGGGTCTTTCTCACTGCCTCTACCGGTCGCTGCTCCCGAGCACCGGCATCGCTGCGGATTGCAAGAGCGACAGCGACTGCCGCATCGGCTACTACTACGGCCAGCCCGACCAGGCGACGTGGTTCCGCCCTCCCCCGGGCATGGTCACCATGCCGAAGCCCGAGGTGATCTGGCACAGCGCCACCTTCGCCGAGGTGCGGGTCGGCTGCGGCCCGAGCTGCACGTGGAGCTATTTCTTCGAAGGCAAGCGGCGACAGCTTTCGGAGCCGAGGCGCGATGTCCTCCAGGTGGACTACCGGCGGCTGCTCATGGCGCAGGGGGACGGGCGGGCGCTGCCGATCAGACACATTTTCTCGGCACGCGACGTCGTCACGATCGAGCGTGACTGGAGCCCGGGGATGACCGCCAGTGGAGCGATCAAGGAGATCCGCTTCGACCCGGACGGCCGGCTTTCTTTCACGTGGCTCAAGGGGGACCAGCGGACGCTCGTAACCGAGCGTGTGACCATACCCTCCTTCTAACGGGGTCAGGTCTTGCATTCCTACATTGAGTACCCCTTCAAATACCCTGAGCCGAAGCGGCGATGCAGGAATGCAAGACCTGACCCCGGTTGCAGTTGCCACTTAAGCGGGCACGAAGCGGTCGACTGCCTCGATCCTGCTCACAGGTTTCGAGGCCCGCGCCACGCAGATGCTCGGCTCTTCGGCGTTCGATGGTGGCATGACGGATGCTTGGTCCCGCGGGCGCCCTCTCGAGGCGCAGGTCCTGGGCGGTTCTCAGATCTCTTGCGGCGATGCAGTGCACTCATTCGGGGAGGAGAGGGTCATGGAGGAGAAGACGGCAGGGAGCGCCAATGGTGGTGCCGATCGCGAAGGATCCGAGTCCGCCGGCTTCAGCGAGGCGCGCCGGGGCTTTCTCAAAGGCGCTTTGACCGTCGGGGGCATCGCGGCCTCGTGGGGCACGGCCGGGTTGTCCTCGGTATCGAATGCCCAGGCTCAGCCGGCCATGATTCCGGGGACCAAGAATCACTACTACATACCTGCCACCGACAAGACGGTGCACTGGGGTTACTTCAGCAAGCTCTTGCCGCCCTTGGTCGAGGTGAACTCAGGTGACTTCGTCACCATCGAAGCGCTGACCCACCATGCCAACGACGACGCCGAACGTATGGTCAAGGGTGATCCCGGCGCCGAGAGCGTCTTCTTCTGGGACAAGCAGCGCAAGGGAGTGGACCGGCGCGGAGCGGGCCCGATGAATCCCACCCTCTTCGGCCGCGGGGCGGGGGAAGGTCTCGGCGTGCATATCTGCACGGGCCCGGTCGCGGTGCGCGGCGCCATGCCCGGTGACATCCTCGAAGTCCGGATCATCGATGTTGCCCCTCGGCCATGCGCCAATCCGGCCTACAAGGGCAAGAGCTTCGGCAGTAATGCCGCCGCCTGGTGGGGCTTTCACTACAAGGATCTCTTGACGGAGCCCAAGCCTCGCGAGGTCATTACGATCTACGAAGTCGACCCGGCGGGGGAAAAGAACTGGGCCCAGGCCGTCTACAGCTTCCAGTGGACGCCCCAGACGGATCCCTTCGGCGTGGTCCACAAGACGATCGACTACCCGGGCGTGCCCGTCAATCACGCCACTGTGCAAGAGAAGACCGGCGTCCTCAAGAGTCTCCGCATCCCCATCCGGCCGCACTTCGGCGTGCTGGGGCTCGCCCCGGCCGAGGCCGACATGGTCGACTCGATTCCGCCCAGCTATGTCGGCGGCAATATCGACGACTGGAGGATAGGCAAGGGGGCGACGATGTACTATCCCGTCGCGGTTCCCGGCGGGCTCCTCTCCGCGGGGGACTCCCACGCCTCCCAGGGAGATTCCGAGCTGTGCGGGACGGCCATCGAGTGCTCCCTGACCGGCACCTTCCAGCTCGTCCTGCACAAGCGGGACGCGCTCGCGGGCACCGCCCTCGCCGACCTCGGGTATCCGCTCCTGGCGACGCAGGACGAATGGGTGGTGCACGGGTTCAGCTATCCCAACTACCTCAAGGAGTTGGGTGCCGACGCGCAGAGCAAGATCTACGAGAAGTCCTCCGTTGATCTGGCCATGCGGGACGCGTTCCGGAAGATGCGCCACTTCCTGATGACGACGCAGGGCTTGAGCGAGGACGAGGCCATCTCGCTGATGTCGGTGGCCGTCGACTTCGGCGTGACGCAGGTGGTGGACGGCAACTGGGGCGTGCACGCCGTCATCAAGAAGAGCATCTTCGCGGGCAAGTGAGCCGGCGTGAGCTCCGGAGAACCACGCTCAGGCGGCGGCCGCCTCCGCGAGGGGGCGGCGCAGTGCCAATGTCAGCGGCAGCGTGAGGAAGACGACCGAGCCCACGATGGCGAGGGCCAGCGGCACGCCGCCCCAGTCGCTGACGATGCCGTAGATCGAAGGTGAGAGCGCCGAGGCGCCGATGCCCAGGGTATAGAAAACGGCGTAGCTCCGCGCGCGCCGATCGGAGGCCACGAGGTCGGCGACGGTGCCATATAGCACGGATGACGTGCCGTTCAGCGCGATCCCGAGCGCGGGGAGCAGGACGAGCGAGGGGCTGAGCGGAAGCGCGAGCAGCAAAAGGATGCCGGCACCCGTCGCCGCCTCGGTGATGATGACAGTGCGGATCACGCCCAGACGCTCGGCGAGCACCCCGCAGGCGAACTTCCCGGCGGCGCCGCCCGCGAAAATCAGCATCAGGGCGAAGCCGACGGCACGCACTGACGAGCCCTTGGCGATGAGCAGGAAAGGCAGAAAGGTCAGCAAGCCTGTGCGCGTCGAGCTGTCGATTACCTGGATGAGGGAGAGCGCCTGGAAGCCGCGCAGGTCCCGGATGCCCCAGTCCGAGCCTGCTGTCCGGCCGCTGTCCTCCGCAGGAACGGGCGCGTGGCCGACCTTGAGGTTCGTGAGGGCGAGGAGCACGACGACGGCGGCAGCGAGGCCGATCGCGGCAAATCCCTCCACGGCTCCGCGCCAGCCGAGCCACGGCACGGCGAAGGCCACGGCCGCGGGCACCGCGACCTTGCCGAGATCGCCCGAGAAATTATACGTGCCGAGCGCCACGCGGCGCCGTCCGTCCTCGTAGGTGTTTGACACGAGTGTGGAGGACAGCGGGTGCTGGACGCCCGAGCCCAGTCCCGCGGCGAGGAGGCATCCGAGAAGCGCAATATAGCCCCCCGCAAAGCCCGCCGCGATGAAGCCCAGCGCGGTCGCGGCTGTCCCCGCGGCAAGAAGCCTCGCCTCGCCCCAGCGCTCGGCAAGCAGGCCCGCCGGGATCTGAAAGGCCGCCATGGCGCCGCTGTAGGCGGTGCGCATGAGACCGACCTGCGCGAAGGAGAGGCCGAACTCGCGCGCCCACACGGGGAAGAGCACGTAGAGGATGTCGGCGAAGCCGTCGTGGACAAAGTGCGTGCCACAGGCAGTGCCGAGGACTGCACGGGCGCGACGCATGCGCCCGATTGTGTCATAGACGTTACGAACCGGCTAGCGTCCCTGCGCCTGTTCGCCCCTGAGCGTCATGCAGGTGCTGGACGCGCGCGCCACCAACGACTGTTTTTCGTCGTGCACGTCGCAGTCAACCAGCCCCACCGTACGGCCGCTCTTGACCACGTAGCCGGTGGCGGTGAGCTTGCCGGACCAGACGGGCTTGAGGAAATTGATCTTGAGCTCGAGCGTGGTGAAGGATTCGCCCTCGTCGAGAGATGAGGCATAGGCCATGCCCATGGCGGCGTCGGCCAGATCGCACAGGACGCCTCCATGCACCGTGCCGAGCGGGCTGGTGTGCTGCCGTCCCGCCTCCATCTCCATGACGACGCGGCCCGGCTCGATGGAGCCGATGGAGAAGCCGATGAGCGTGGCGACGGGCGGGGGAGGGAGCTCGCCGCGGTGGACCATCCGGATCATGTCGAGCATCTTGGGCATGTCGCTCGCTCCTATCGCCACGCGCCCGCTCTGATGGCCGCGGCTATGGTGAGTCCGAAAACGAGGAGGGCCGCCGCCATGGCGGCGAAAATCCCCGGCAGTCCCCAGCCGAGCCAGTAGCCGGCGAACCATCCACCCGCTGCGGCTACCGTCAGGCGAAGGAAGCCGGCGGCGAGCGGCCAGCCGAGGCGCCCCGCGCCCTGCGAGGCGAAGTAGAGAGCCAGGCCCAGTCCGAAGAACCCGTAGAACGGGCCTACGATGAAAAGATAGGCACTGCCGACCGCCTGCGCCTGCGGATCCGCGGTGAAGAGGCTGAGCCAGGTGCGCGGGAAAGCGGCGGCGAGGATTCCTATGGAAGCCGTGACGCCGGCGGCGATGCCGGCCCCGGTCCAGGCGACCCGCTCCGCCCGGGCTATCTTTCCCGCACCGACATTGGTGCCGACCATGGCAACCAGGGCCGAGCCCATGCCGAAGACGAGCGGGATCTGCAGGTACTCGAGCCGCGCGCCCATGCCATAGCCGGCCAGCGCCAGCGTGCCGAAGGGGCCCACGAGACCGGTCATGAGCACAACGGTGAGATTGGTCAGGACGGTGTTGAGAGAGCCGGGAGCGCCCACGCGGAGGATTTCCCAGAAGTAGGCGCGTCGGATCTCGAGTCCCCGGAGCGTGAGCCGCACCGTGCTCCATGGCGAGGCGAGGTAGCCAACCAGCACCAGGCTCGCGAGGCCGAAGCCGATCAGGTTCGCCGCGGCCGTGCCTGCCACGCCGAGGCGCGGAAAAGGGCCCCAGCCCATGACGAGCGCCGGCGCCAGCGCGAGATACATCGTGGCCGAGGCCGTGGTCACTGCCGCCGGCAGAGCCATGGTGCCGGTGCCGCGCACGATGCTCGAGAGTGTATTCATAAGCCAGAAAACGACGGCGCCGCCGAACATGACGTGCGAGTAGGTGTGGGCCGCCTCGAGCGCCGGACCGGTACCGCCCATGGCCCGGTACAGCGCGGGCCCGCCGAGCAGGAGCGCGGTGGTGAAGAGTGCGGCCATCGCGAAGGCGATGAGGACGGCGTGGGCCGCGAGCGCCTCGGCCTCGCGCCGACGGCCGGCGCCGAGCGCCCGCGCAACGGCCGACGAGACGCCGCCGCCCATGCCGCCGGCCGACATCGTTTGCATGAGCATGACGAGCGGATACACGAGGGACACGCCGGCGAGCGCTCCGGCGCCGAGCCATCCGACGAAGACCGCGTCCATGGTCGTCACGACCGCCTGCAGGACCATGACGAGGACATTGGGCGCGGCCAAGCGGAGCAGGGTGGGGGCGACGGGAGCTTCCAGCAGGCGCCGGGTACGGGCTGCCATGGGTGAAGACGCGTGCGCGGTGACGGCCGAGGCGGTCGAGGTCATGACTTGCAAAATAATAGTGACTTGCTTTCTTGTCAAGCCCTCGCTTAGACTTGGGCCATGCCAAAGATCTACGGGCAGCGCTGCCCGGTTGCCAAGACGCTCGAAGTCGTGGGGGATCGCTGGACGCTCCTCGTCGTGCGGGACCTCCTGGGCGGTGCCCGACGCTTCCGCGATCTCCAGGCCGGTTTGCCGGGGCTGGCCCCGAATATCCTCTCCGAACGGCTCAAGCTCATGGAGGAGCACGGACTCGTCGGGCGGCGTTTCTATTCCGATCATCCGCCGAGGGCCGAATACGAGTTGACGGACAAGGGGAGGGAGCTGGGCGTGGTCGTGGGAGCGCTGGCCGCGTGGGGCTCGCGGCACGTGGACAAGCGCGCGCGACTCGTTCACGCGGACTCCGGCCAGGAGGTGCGGCTGGGCTATTTCCGCGCCGACACCGGCGAGCGCGTGTCGGGTGGCGACGTCCGCGTCAGGCGAGGCTCTTCAGGAAGTCGCTCACCGCGCGGTTGAAGGCCTCCGGCTGGTCGCGGTTGCCGAAGTGGCCGGCCGGCGACAGCAGCGCGAAGGTGGCGTGAGGGATGCGTCGCTGGATCTCGCGCATGGGCCCCAGCGAGGGATCCTCGTCGCCGCAGACGAGGAGGGTCGGCACCTTGATCTCTCCGAGCCGGTCCGTGATGTAGTCCATCTGGAGCAATGCCCGCAGCGCATTCGCGTAGCCGATGGGCGTGAGCATCCGGTAGTAGTCGAAGACCTCTTTCCGCGCCGAGGGATCGAGCTTGATCCGACCCGCCACGTTCGGATTGGAGGCGATGGCAAACTCGGCCATGGCATCCATGCCACCCGCCAGCGTCACCTCGATGCTCTTGGCGCGCATCACGATATTGTCTACGCCGAGCGGCAGCCCCGACGCCGACGAGGAGTCGACGATGATGAGCGCGCGCACCCGGGCGGGATGCGCCAGCGTGAAGCGGGTCGCGATGCCCCCGCCCAGCGACAGGCCGCCGACGATGGCGCGGTCGATCTTGAGGTGATCCAGCAGGCCCTGGAGGTCCATCACCCAGTGGGCGAAGGTGACCTGGCGGGGGTCCTCGGGGCTGTCGGAGCGGGCGTGCCCGCGCGGCTCCCAGAGAATGAGCCGGTGGTGGGCCGAGAGGGCGTCGATATTGGGCTCCCACATCCCGGCATTGCCGCCGATGCCGTAGGCGAGGAGCACCGGCTCGCCTCGGCCATGTTCCTCGAAGTAGATCCTCACGCCGTCACGAGTGATCGAATGGGGCATGGGGCGTCCTCCGGCTCTGTTTGTGGTAAAAGAGGCTCCTATGGAACGGTCGTTTGCGACGGAAGTCAAGAAGCTCCAGCTCGGCCGGGGGCAGGTCCTCCGCGGTGAGGGCATCCTCGCCATCACCAAGGCGCTGCTCCAAGCCGGCGTGTCCTATGTCGGTGGTTACCCGGGCGCCCCCGTGTCCCATCTGCTTGACGTCATGGCCGACGCCAACGAGACCGTGCTCAAGCCCATGGGCGTCTACTTCGATGCGTCGGCGAGCGAGGCGTCGGCTGCGGCCCTCCTCGGCGCCTCCATCAACTACCCCATGCGCGGGGCCGTGACGTGGAAGTCCATCGTGGGCACCAACGTGGCCGCGGACGCCCTGTCCAATCTCGCCTCCTCGGGCGTCATCGGCGGAGCCCTCATCGTGGTCGGCGAGGACTATGGCGCCGGTGCCAGTGTGATCCAGGAACGCACCCACGCCTTCGCGCTCAAGTCTTCGCTCTGTCTCATGGACCCGCGGCCGAGCCTCCAGAATCTCGCGCGCATGGTCGAGGAGGGCTTCGGCCTCTCCGAGGCCTCGAACCTGCCCACCGTGATCAGCCTGCGCATCCGCGCGGCACATGTGCAGGGCTCGATGGTATGCAAGGACAATGTCCGGCCCGCCATCAGCATGCGCGACCGGTTGACGGAGCACTCGTTCGACTATGGCCGGATCAGCCACCCGCCCTCGACGTACCAGCAGGAGGCGCAGAAGTTCGAGCAGCGGCTGCCCGCCGCGCGCCGCTTCATCGTCGAGCGGCAGCTCAACGAGGTCGTTGCCGGAGAAGACAGGGAGCTCGGCATCATCCTCCAGGGCGGCTTGACCCCGACCGCGCTGCGCGCGCTCGAGCTGCTCGGCCAGGCTGACGTACTCGGGAAGAGCCGCATCCCCCTCCTCGTGCTCAATGTGATCCACCCGCTCGTGCCCGAGCAGCTGGTCGACTTTCTCGACGGCAAGCGACGCGTGCTCGTGCTCGAGGAAGGCATGCCCAACTTCATCGAGCAGGAGCTCAAGGCGCTCGCCTACGATCGCTCGCTCAGCGTGCGCATCGAAGGCAAGGACACCGTGGCCGCCCAGGGCGAGTACGTGCCCGAGGTGGTGCTGGCTGCACTCGCGCGCTTTTTGGGCGGCGAGGCGGAGCGACGGCGCGCTGCGCTCGCCGGCCATGTCGGCCGGGGCAAAGAAATCCTCAAGGCGCCTCTGCCCAAGCGCCCTCCGGCGTTCTGCACGGGCTGCCCCGAGCGTCCGATGTTCAGCGCGCTGAAGATTGCGCAGCGTGAGCTCGGAGAGACGCACGTCGCCGCGGATATCGGCTGCCACGCCTTTGCCACTCTGCCGCCCTTCAACCAGGGCAATACCATTCTGGGCTACGGCCTCGGGCTGGCGTCGTCGAGCGCGGTGGCGCCAATTTTCGGCAAGCGTGTGATCTCGATCCTGGGCGACGGCGGCTTCTGGCACTCGGGATTGACCACGGGCGTTGCCAATGCCGTCTACAACAAGCAGGATTCCATCCTCGTCGTGCTCGAGAACTTCTACACATCCGCGACCGGCCAGCAGTCCAACCCCTCCACAGGGAAGAACCCGCGCGGGGATAGTGTCCGGATGTCCATCGCCGACACCATCCGGAGCCTGGGAGTCTCCTGGCTCCGCGTCGTCAACCCGTACAGGGTCGGCGACACCCTCAAGACGGTGCGCGAGGCGATGACGACGAAAGCGGGCGGGCTCAAGGTCATCATCGGCCGGGGCGAGTGCCAGCTCGAGCGCCAGCGGCGCGTCAAGCCGCAGACGGCGGCACGGCTCAAGGCGGGCGGGCGCGTGGAGGCGCCGCGCTTCGGCGTCGACCCCGACGTATGCACCGGCGACAAGTCCTGCATGCGCCTGAACGGCTGTCCGTCGCTCACCCTCAAGGCCAGCGGTGACCCGCTCCGCGACGATCCGGTGGCGCACGTGGACGGAAGCTGCGTCGGCTGTGGGCTGTGCGGCGAGGTCGCCCACGCCGCCGTGCTCTGCCCGTCCTTCTTCGAAGCGCGGGTGGTGCATAATCCCTCGGGCTGGGAGCGATTGCTGCAGCGCGTTCGTGGCCGCCTCATCGGACTCGTGCAGCCGGCATGAGCGCGGCCCGGCGTCCCGTCTCCATCCTCGTGGCGGCCCTCGGTGGGCAGGGTGGCGGTGTGCTGACCGAGTGGATAGTGGCGGCGGCCGAGCATGCGAGCCTGCCCGTGCAGGCGACTTCCATTCCCGGCGTGGCCCAGCGCACGGGCGCGACGACCTACTACCTCGAGGTCTATCCGGAGCCCCTCCCGACCGGCTCCGCGGAGCCTGTGTTCTCGCTCTATCCGATGCCCGGGGACGTGGACGTCATCATGGCCTCCGAGCTTCTCGAGGCGGGCCGCACGATCGAGATGGACTATGCCTCGCCCGAACGCACCACGCTCATCACGAGCACGCACCGTCTCTTCGCCATCGGCGAGAAGACGGCGCTCGGCAACGGGATCTTTCCCACCGAGCGTGTCGAGGAGGCCGCGAGGGCGATGACCCGGCGCCTGATCGCCTGCGACGCGCTGGCCGTGGCGCGGGCCGCGGGCAGCGAGATCAATGCAGTGCTCATGGGCGCGCTCGCGGCCTCGGGAGCGCTCCCGCTCGCCGCCTCGGACTTCGAGGCGGCCATTCGCGAGGGCGGTGTCGCCGTCGAGCGCAACCTCGCCGGGTTCAAGGCGGGCATGGAGATCGCCGACGGAGTGATGGGCGCGGAGCCTGCTCCCGTGCGCCCATGGGCCGACGTCAGGAGGGAGCGCGGCCAGGCCCTGGGAGCCCGCGGACCGGAGTTCCTCGCTCTCACGGCCCGTGTCGAGTCCGAGTTCCCGGCGGATCTGCATCCGACGCTTGGCGAAGCGGCGGCCCGGCTCATCGACTATCAGGACGCCGCCTACGCTGAGCGTTTCCTCGAGCGCGTGCGTCGCGTGCGGGCCGGGGACAGCGGGACAGGGCTCACGGAGCGATTCGCGCGTCGGCTCGCCGTGTGGATGAGCTACGAAGACGCAATCCGGGTTGCCGATCTCAAGACGCGCCGCAGCCGCTTCGAGCGGATACGGCGCGAGTACGGCGCGAGCTCTGGTCAGGTGCTGATGGTCACCGACTACCTCAAGCCGGATCTCGACGAGATCTACGGGATCCTTCCCGCGTCGATCGGCAGGCCCATCGCCCGCTGGTGCGAGACACGCTGGCCGGAGGGGCGGCCGACGCTGGCCCAGCACGTCAAGACCACGTCGGTGTTGGGCTACGCTCGAGTGTGGGCGCTGGGCCGGCTCCGCGTTCTTCGCCCTTCGTCGCTCCGGGCCCAGCGTGAGTTCGCCCTCATCAACCGCTGGCAGGAGGCCGTGGTCGATGCCATGGCCCTCGACTATGACCTCGCCTGCGAGGTGGCGGACATGGCGACGGTGGTACGCGGCTATGGCGAGGTCCGCCGCAGGCTCTCTTCCGCCTTCGTCAGATTCCTCGATGAGATCCTGGCGCCGGCCGTCTCCCGTGACCGTGCGGCGGGAGCGGGCTATGCCCGTGCCCGGGACGTGGTGAGGAGCACACGACAGACGCTTCTCGCCGACGAGAAGGGTCTCGAGCGGGCGCTGCTCGAGGCATCGCGGGCATGAGCGACAATGTCGCGCTGCAGCGAGATGGTGCCGTCGCCACGCTCATGCTCAATCGTCCCGACCGGCGCAATTCGCTGAGCGACGCGATGCTGACCGATCTTGGCGCGGCCCTCGCCGAGCTCCGGGACGACGCGACGACGCGCGTCGTGATTCTCACGGGAGCGCCGCCCGTCTTCTCCGCGGGGGCGGACGCCCCGCATGCGCGAGCCAAAACCGACGAGGAGCGCCGGCGGCTTTTCAAGGAGAACAAGAGCCAGTTCCGGCGGCTCTTCGAGCGGGTCACGAGCGCCGTCGAGAGCCTGGAGCAGGCGACCATCGCCATGATCAACGGCCATGCGGTGGGGGGAGGCTGGGGGCTTACCCTCGCCTGCGACTTCCGCTTCGCGGCCGCCGAGGCGCAGCTCTGGATTCCCGAGGTGGACCTGGGGGTGCCCTTGGGCGTTGCGTCCACGACGCGCTTCATCCGCTTCGTCGGGCCGGCGCGCGCGAAGGAGATCATCATGGGATGCCACCGGTACTCCGCCGCCGAGGCCCAGGCCATGGGGCTCGTGACGCGCGTCGCGCCCGGAGGGGAGCTGGAGCGGGCGGTGATGGACTATGCCCAGCACCTGCTGAAGAAGCCCTTCCGCGCTCTCTCGGAAGTGAAAGCGCGAATCAACGCCATTTCCGCCAACGCCACCCCGGTCGTCAACGCGATGACGGAAGGCTTCCTGGACCGCGCCTAGTCTACAGGGAGTTCGTACGCCCGCGCCGGCGAGGCCACCGGCGCCCCGTGGCTACCCTTGGCAGAACCTGATGAAGCCCGAGCTCAGGAGCGATATCCTCCACGTCCAGCGCCGCCATCAACGATTCTCCCTGGCGCTCCAGGGTCGCCCAGCGGTCGAAAGAACGTGCTGCGTTCCAACCGCCGAAGCAGGTCCTCTGGGCGCTTCATGTCTGCGAGCG